>Ga0247611_10000012_pt1 | contig 310167 bp, 296 predicted proteins | sample 177DNAGHGhighgp2_FD_192422 | JGI IMG/M metagenome (GOLD analysis project Ga0247611, IMG submission 192422) | Sheep rumen microbial communities from Palmerston North, Manawatu-Wanganui, New Zealand - 1770 DNA GHGhigh gp2 | ecosystem: Host-associated > Mammals > Digestive system > Stomach >... | reverse complement strand
ATTGCCGTTCTGGGTTAGTCTGGCAAAGATAAATTCAAATCGTTGCGGTCTTAAAAACCTTATATTTACCTAATATTCAATAATTTCAAAGAACGAATATTAATTTTTAGTGGACACTAGTGATAATGCATCATGAAAAATGACAAAACTATTTATGAGTGCCCCAAGGTTCTGATAGTTGAATTTGAACATCAGGGTGTAGTATGCCAAACTCAGCTGGAAACTCCGGGAGAAGATCCAGAAGGAGAATGGTAAGTCATGCGTAAACAAGTATTTTATGGAAAATCTTAAACACACTACTATGAAAAGAATTTTGTTTTTAGCAGTTGCAGTTTTTGCTCTTTTTTCCTGCAGCAAAGAGGATTCAGCTCCGGAAGGGGCATTGAACCCTGAAGAGGCCAGCAACAACCCGGTGTTCTATGCCGGATTTGAGAACTCTTCAAATGGTGGTACAAAAGTATATGCAGATGAGAATATGCGCCTGAAATGGAACGCTGCCGATCATGTAAGCATTTTTGTGTACAACGGAAAGGGGAATACCCTAAACTCAGAGTATGAGTTTGCCGGAGAAGATGGAGATGCCGGCGGTATGTTTACACCGGTTCCATCTACAGTTTTTGGCACAGGTTCAGAATTGGACCATATTTATGCAGTCTATCCTTATTCTATTCAAAACAAGATTGACCATGACGGAGTCATGACGCTGTACCTTCCGTCTGAGCAGACCTATAAGGAAGGCTCTTTTGGAATAGGAGCCAATACCATGGTAGCTGTCACTGACGATACATTCCTTCCTTTCAAGAATGTCTGCGGCTATCTCAAGTTGAGTTTGTGGGGAGACAATATCAAGATAAGGAGCATCAAGCTTGAAGGCAACAACGGAGAAAAACTTGCCGGAAAGGCTACTGTAGTTCCCGGAACAGAACCGGCAGTTACCATGGATGGAAGTGCAACAGAGAGCATTACCCTTTATGGAGAGCGCGATGTTACCGGAGCTCATATACCTGTACCGATTGGCTCTTCAAGTGCAGAGGCTACAGATTTTTATCTGGTAGTTCCGCCGACAGCGTTTTCAGGTGGCTTTACAATAACCGTAACAGATGAATATGGCGGAGTTTTCGTAAAAACTACGACAAAGAGCAACCCAATTACCCGCAACAATGTCAAACCTATGCCGGCAATGGAGGTTACTCCGGACTATACCGGTATTAATGTTGAGTTCTCTGATGCCGCTTTCAAGGCATACTGCGTTGCCAATTATGATTCAAATTCAGATGGTGAAATCAGCTTAGACGAAGCTAAAGCTGCCGTCAGCATGAATCTCAGAAATGCAGCAGATGAAATAACTTCTTTGGGTGGACTGGAGTACTTTACCAACCTTGTTTCACTTGATATTACAAGCCATAATATAACTAATGTACCTCTGAACACCCTTGTTAAGCTCAAAGGCTTCACATGTTACTTTAACCATTCCGTCCAGCAGTTGGATTTTTCCGGCAATACAGCTCTTACGCAGATAGACATAGTTGCATGTGAAAACCTGACAACCCTGGTGAGTGACAATCCGGCTCTTGTTTTTCTGAGGTGTATGGGTTATGAGGATTATCCTGGCAGACTCTCTACTTTAAGCCTGTTGAACAATCCTGCCCTTAAGAGTTTGGATGTACGGCAGAATGAGTTGACATCAATAGACCTGAGTCATTGTCCTGTCCTCTCCTCTTTCATGTGCTTTGAAAACCAGCTGGAAAGCCTGGATCTTTCTTCGAATCCGAAACTTGATCAGGTTGGCGCCTCAGATAACCAGTTGACAAGCATAACAATAAGTGGCACGGCTAATCCGAAACTGAGGTTTTTGGATCTTGCAAACAACAGCTTTACAGGTACTCTGACCATCAATAATATGCCTTCTTTGGTGACTTTAATCGTTGACGGATGTTCCGATTTGCGAATTCTGTCTGCAAAGAAAAATGTTTTGCAGTATCTGGGTGTAAATGCCTGTCCTGAACTGATTGAGATTGACTGCGGCTTCAACCAGCTGGATTCACTTGGTTTGGCCGGAGCCTCTTCTTTGCAATATCTCTCTTGCGATAACAATAAACTTACCTCTCTGGATGTAAGCCAGAATATGGCCCTGGTAGGTCTCAATTGCTATTTCAATGAACTAAAAACTTTGGATGTCTCTTCCAACAGTAACCTGGAAAATATAGGGGCTTGGGACAACAAACTTGTTTCTATTAAGGTTAGTCCTGACAATTCCAATCTTAAGCGTCTCAACATTGCTAACAACTTTATTTCATCTCCAGATTCTTTGGATCTTCCTGCTTTGAGCGGGCTGGAGACTCTATATTGTGAAAACAACGGATTGACTTCCTTGGATGTGACTTCCAATACAAACCTGACATATCTTACTTGTTTTGATAACCATCTGTCATCTTTGGATCTGAGCCAGAACACCAAGTTAGGAGGATTGGTTTGCTATAACAATGAGATCAGCTCTTTGGACTTGAGTGCAAACCCTCAGATTGACCAGTTAGAGTGTTATAACAACAACCTTACTTCTTTGGATGTAAGCAACCTGACGAAGTTGTATATTTTCAGCTGCTTCGGCAACAATATTACTACTCTCGATGTCAGCAACAGTGGCAGCCTGCGCTATCTGGCGGCCTGGCCTCAGCAGAATACGCTTACTACGGTGAAAGTCAAGGCAGGAGCAACCACTGAGTACATGCTTGGCCAAGGCAAGCCATGGCCTACCATCAATCCTGCTGATTACGGAACAACTATTGTAGAGGTTCCTTAATCCTTAATTGCAGGAATAAGCCTAAGGCTTGAATAATGTTAAAGGAAGCTGGTCTTTTGTCCAGCTTCTTTTTTTGTAATATAGTGAGGATTAAGCTGACGATGTGGCATTGTTACCACAGTTGAATTATTGAGTGCTTTGATTTATTCATGCTTGTAGTGGCTGTTCTTTGTCTGGATTTGATTAACTTGCACAACGGTTGGATATTTATCTTTGATTGCACTTAGTGGAGTGTCTTAGCTTGAAGAAGTAAAACCTGATATATATGAAAAGCATACGTAACTTGTTTCTTGCAGCTCTGACTTTGCTGTTCGGACCTTGGGTAAACATGCAGGCTCAGGAGATAGTCTCTGTGGACGGAAACACCATCGGGAGAGTTTATAGGCAAAAGTCTTCCAAAGCTCTGAAACAGAAAAGGGCGGAAGAGTTCATCATTGACAGTTCCGAGCCGGTTCAGTTGGGAAGTGGAGTAAGCGTGCGCTTTGAACTGAGTGCAGATTGCACAAAGAAAGGCTTTATGGTACAGGCATCCAAGATTGCAGTGAAAGTTCAGGATGCCTCAGAGCCCATCCCTTTGCAGAATCTGGACAACTACCTGGCAGATAAAGAATCTATTGTGGCAGGGCTGGAGGCAAAGTTCAAGGACCTGAAGAGTGAGAGGCCCGGAGAATCTTCAGACAAGAGGGAAATGAGAATCGTGGAATTGGAAAAGCTGGAAAAAGAGATAGTTTTTCATCGCGATTTGTTCCATGCCGCTTCAATGGCGAGGCCTGCTGTAATTGAAGTTCTGGACCGCTTCGCCCGGCATATCATTTCCGGCGAGTAGCAATCCCGTATTTAGCCTGCTGGTTGCCGGCTAAGATGTTGGTACACAGTGAGATAACAAAAGTCCCTCCTGCAATTTAGCAGGAGGGACTTTGCGTAACACGCTTACAATCAACTTTTTAAGGGGCAGGCCCTTTTATAGGTGTCCTTGCGTGGACAGCTCTTTATAGAGTATCCTTGTGTGGACAGCTCTTTATAGAGTATCCTTGCGTGGGCAGGTTTTATTTGAACTTTGCAAAGAAGTCGTTGCCCTTGTCGTCCACGAGGATGAAGGCAGGGAAGTCTTCCACCTCGATCTTCCAGATGGCTTCCATTCCGAGTTCAGGATACTCAAGGCATTCAACGCTCTTGATGTTGTTCTGAGCAAGTATAGCTGCCGGGCCACCGATGCTGCCCAGGTAGAAGCCGCCGTGTTTTTTGCAAGCGTCTGTTACCTGCTGGCTTCGGTTACCCTTGGCGAGCATGATCATGCTTGCTCCGTGGCTCTGGAACAGATCTACATAAGGGTCCATACGGGCTGCGGTTGTAGGGCCGAAGGAGCCTGAAGGCATTCCCTTAGGAGTCTTGGCAGGGCCGGCGTAGAATACAGGATGGTCTTTGAAGTACTGAGGCAGACCTTCTCCGTTGTCCAGTCTTTCCTTGAGCTTGGCGTGGGCTATGTCTCGGGCTACTACAATGGTTCCGTTGAGGCTGAGACGGGTAGATACCGGATACTTGGTGAGTATTTTCAGGATTTCAGGGATAGGCTGGTTGAGGTCAATCTTAACTGCATTGCCTTCTCCGGCCTGGCGGAGTTCTTCAGGAATGAGCCTGCCAGGGTTGTCGTCCAGTTTCTCGATCCAGATACCGTCCTTATTGATCTTTGCCTTGATGTTACGGTCTGCTGAGCAGCTCACTCCCAGTCCGATAGGGCAGCTTGCACCGTGGCGCGGCAGGCGGATTATCCTGACATCGTGAGCCAGATACTTGCCGCCGAACTGTGCACCGAGTCCTATCTTGTAAGTCTCTTCCAGAACCTTCTTCTCCAGCTCAATATCACGGAAAGCCCTTCCGCTCTCGTTTCCGGTGGTAGGGAGATTGTCGTAGAACTTGGCTGAAGCAAGTTTGACGGTGAGCAGGTTCTTCTCTGCTGAAGTACCGCCAATCACGAATGCGATGTGGTAAGGAGGGCAGGCTGCGGTTCCAAGACTCTTTATCTTCTCGATCAGGAACGGAACCAGGGTGTCAGGATTCAGGACTGCCTTTGTCATCTGGTAGAGGTAGCTCTTGTTGGCGCTGCCGCCACCCTTGACTACGCACAGGAAGCGGTATTCCATTCCCTCTGAAGCCTCTATGTCTATCTGGGCAGGAAGGTTGCACTTGGTGTTTACCTCCTTGTACATAGTAAGCGGAGCGTTCTGGCTGTAACGCAGGTTCTCCTCCGTGTAGGTTTTGTAAACTCCGTCAGAAAGAGCCTCTGCATCGTCGAATCCGGTCCATACCTGCTGGCCTTTCTCGGCGTGGATGATGGCGGTTCCGGTGTCCTGGCAGAAAGGAAGCTTGCCCTTTGCCGCAACCTCAGCGTTGCGCAAAAACTGCAGGGCTACATATTTGTCGTTGTCAGATGCTTCAGGATCGCTGAGGATCTTGGCAACCTGGTTGTTGTGCTCAGGCCGGAGCAGGAAATTCACATCTCTGAACGCCTGGTTTGCAAGCATCGTAAGGCCTTCTGCATCCACCTTTAGCATCGGGTGACCTTCAAATTCTCCCACGCTTACGTGGTCTTTTGTCAGGAGATAGTATTCAGTGGTGTCCTCACCAACCTGAAACATAGGTTCATATTTGTATGCCATAATCTGTAGTTATTTATATGCGTGAATTTAATTTTCCTCTCATTCTTAACAGGTATATTTTTATTCAAGGTCCTCGGCGATGTCCTTGTCTCCTCTTTTCTTGCCCATCAGGAAGGCCTTCATGAACTCGTTGAGGTCTCCGTCAAGGACGGCCTGCGTGTCTGCGGTTTCCACTCCTGTGCGGAGGTCTTTGACCATCTTGTACGGGTGGAGGACGTATGAGCGGATCTGGCTGCCCCATTCGATTCTCTTCTTCTGGCCCTCAAGTTCTGCCTGCTTGGCTCTTTTCTTCTGGAGTTCAAGCTCGTACAGATGGGATTTGAGGATGCGCAAGGCGTTCTGGCGGTTGTCCAGCTGGCTTCTGGTCTCTGTGTTTTCCACCACTATTCCAGTTGGGATGTGCTTTACCCTGACTCCGGTCTCCACCTTGTTCACGTTCTGGCCGCCGGCTCCTGAAGAACGGAATGTGTCCCATTCCAAGTCTGCCGGGTTGATCACGATTTCAATGCTTTCATCCACCAGCGGATAAACGAACACGGAAGAGAATGTTGTCTGCCTCTTGCCCTGGGCATTGTACGGGGAGATTCTCACCAGGCGGTGAACTCCGTTCTCGGCTTTCAGATAGCCGTAGGCATAGTCTCCTTCAAACTGCAGGGTAACGGATTTGATGCCGGCTTCGTCTCCTTCAAGAAGATCGGTGACGGTAACCTTGTAGCCGTTCCTCTCTCCCCAGCGGGAGTACATCCTCATGAGCATCGAACTCCAGTCATTGGCCTCGGTTCCTCCGGCTCCGGAATTTATCTTGACAAGAGCTCCAAGGTTGTCTCCCTCGTTGGAGAGCATGCTCTTGAATTCCACATCCTCAAGATGCTTCTCCAGGGCCTTGTCTGCTTCGTCAATTTCTTCCTGGGAGGCTTCCATCTCCTTCAGCACCTCAAGGTCTTCTCCCTCGCTTTTGAGGGAATCCAGTTCCTTTACCCAATACTTGACGGCTGAAAGCTTCTTTACGAAAGCCTCAGCCGCCTTGGCGTCATCCCAGAATCCGGCGCTTGTAGTTATCTTTTCCTTTTCTTCTATCTCCTTGACTTTTCCGTCGTAGTCAAAGAGACCTCCTTAACGCAGCCAGGCGTTCCTTAAAGTTCTCCATAATTTACTATCTTTACAATCTGTTTTGAAGAGGTGTATTGACACTATTTCTCAAAGCTGTGCAAATTTAGCAAATAACTTGGACCAAATATGAAAAACATCGTCAGAGTATCTTTATTTTTCCTGGCTGTAGTGCTGTTCTCAACCGCCTGCCCAAAAGGAAACGGAAATGCCGGGAATGAAGTCCTGAAACCCGACAGCGTGGCAAAGGAAATCCCCTTGGAAGAACTTTTCCTTCCGGACACGGCTTATGAGTCTGCCGGGAAGGTGAATTTCATAGTGGAGCAGGCAGATAGCCTGGAGTATTTCCTCAGCGATGTGAAAGACCGCTATGAGGCAGATTTTTCTTCTTTCACTTTCAGGCGCAACATGCTCCGCGACGCTTCCTTCACCGCCGTTTTGGACAAGAGACCTGACACGGTGGAGATTGCCTGGGTGTTCAACACCCCTGAAGACAATTTTGTAACCAGCAAGGGAAACTGGGGCGGAGGAACAGGATGGACCGGACAGCCGATCTACGTGAGGTGGAAAGGGGAAGACATCGAGGCTTTCAGAAACTCAGGAGTGTTGCTGCCCGAAGCATTTACCCGGGTTGAGTCCACCTCAGGGAATAATGTGTCTGCAGAAACGTTTGGTGAGGAAATCATATTCACATCGTTGAACTCAAAGGCATATTTCCTGGATTTCAACACAGGAAAAAGGACAAGGAAAGACCTGGATGTCCTCAACACCATCAAAGGTTCTCCTTCTTTGGACCCTGAGCTCAAGAACCTCTACATAGGGCAAGGCGTTTCCAGAAGCACTCCTATGTGCCTGTTGTGCGTGGATCTTCTCAAACATCAGATAACCTTCAAGTATTCAGACCACAAGGCTTGGCGCAACTGGGGTGCCTTTGATTCCTCTCCGGTTGTTGCGGGAGGTTATCTGATATGGCCCGGGGAGAACGGCAGCATATACAAGTTCCGTAGAGAGCAAGGCAGCTTGACGCTCCTTCAGACTCTGCGTTACAAGGTGAACGGGGCTGCTCCAGGCATAGAGTCCAGCATTGCTATATGGCGCAACTACGGCTGGTTCCAGGACAACCACGGAAATGTCATCTGCATAAACCTCAACACCATGAAACCGGTATGGCACTATGGCAACCACGACGATTCCGACGGTACCGTGGTCTGCCGCATAGAAGACGGCAATCCATACATCTATGCCGCAAGCGAGGTGGACCGCCAGGGTATGAGCGGTGTTTGCTACTTCATGAAACTGAACGGTTTGGATGGCAGAGTGGTGTGGGAGCAGAAGATACCTTGCAAAAGGATAGACCTTGGCGGAAAGATTCTTGACGGCGGAGTTTATTCAACACCTCTTCTGGGAAACGGAAACTGCCGTGATATGATATTCGCCAATGTCTGCCGCAACAAGGCAGCCAAGACAAACGGTGAGCTTATGGCTCTTTCCACAAAAGACGGAAGCGTTCTCTACAGCGTTCCGCTCAGGCAGTTCTGCTGGTCTTCTCCAGTAGCTTTTTACGACAAGGAAAACAACATGTACATCTTTACCGGAGATGGTGAAGGTTATATCTATCTTATTGATGCAAAGACTGGTACTGTTATTCATACAAGAAAGGTGGCCTACAACTTCGAGTCTTCTCCAACTGTATTTGGCAATGCCGCTGTAGTTGGCTCCCGTGTCAACGGCATCTATAAGTTCGTGATAAAATAGCAGATTTTGGTAACTTTGCAGCATGAGAGATTTGAAGAATACGGTTTTTGCCTTGTTTGTCTTTGTGATGGTTCCTTTTATGGGGTTCGGTCAAGGGAAGTTTGAGAAGTTCGGTGAAGAGCATTATCAGACCTTGCCAGACAGCCTGAGAGCAGACAGCTTGCAGAGGGCTTTCAGGGACAGTGTGCTTGCTGCAAAGAAGGCGGCTTTTCCTCCAGTTCTGAGGGCTATGAGGAAGAAGGTTGAGGGAAGCTACAGTTTCTGGCTCTATACTCCGGCAGGATATGACAGAAAGGATACATTGTGCAAGAATATTCCGCTGGTCCTTTTCTTGCATGGCAAGAGTCTGTGCGGCAATGATTTGGAAAAGGTGCGCAGATATGGAAGCATAGACTGTGTGGAAAGAGGAAGGCATATACCGGCTCTGGTTGTGGCTCCGCAGAATCCCGGGGAATGGTGGAATCCTGACAAGCTGTGCAAGATCCTGGATTATCTGAAGACGGAATACCCGTATGATACTGCGAGGGTTTATGTTCTTGGAATGAGCCTTGGCGGATATGGGACACTGGACTTTGTAGCCGCTAAACCTGAAAGGGTTGCTGCCGCCGTGGCGCTTTGCGGAGGAACTACGGCCAAGGACGTGAGTCCAATGGGGCAGGTTCCGCTGTGGATCATACACGGAACGGCAGACAAGCTGGTTTCCGTAAAGGCGTCTCAGGTGATTGTGAAAGACCTTGAACAGAAGCATCTCGCTTCTCGTCTGAGATATGAATGGCTGATAGGGGCTTCTCACTCGTACCTTGCACGTTACTTCTATATGCCAAAGGTTTATGAATGGCTTTTGTCACACTCTCTTCTGGATGAGGGCAGGCCGGTGAACCGGGATGTGAAGATAACCAAGGAAGACCAGAACACGGTCTATTCAGGATGGGGGAAACGTCCTGAACTTAAAACAATAAGATAAGTCTTGCGGACTACCAGCTGCCGCCAGCACCTCCGCCGGAGAAGCCACCTCCGCCGAAGCCGCCGAAACCTCCGCCGCCCCAGCCTCCGGAAGAGCCGCCGCTCCAGCCTCCGGACCTTCCGAAACCTCCACGATTAAGACTGGAAAGTATATTCCCGAGAATATAACCTGTAGTGAAGTCTTCTTTCCTTCTGTTGCCGCTTCCGAAGTTGTTGTTCTGGTCGTCTTTGTTCAAGGCGTAGGAGATGACAAGGAACAGAAGTGCAATCAGCAGAAATCCGAGGAAACCTAGCAGGGGAGAATCCTCCGGTTCTCTATAAGCGAACTCATCTGTGGAAATCTCTCCGCTGGCTACAGGGAATATGATGTTCAGGGCATCGTTGATACCGTTGTAGTAATCGTTCTGTTTGAAAGCAGGTATTACCCTGAGCTCTATGATTCTCTTTGTGAAAGCGTCTGTCAGGACAGGCTCCAGCCCTTTTCCGGGAGCTATGAATACATCTCCAGGCTGGTCACCGACTTTGGGTTTTACCAGAAAGACAACGCCGTTGTCGAACTTGCTTTGTCCGACTCCCCAGCTTGTTCCTATCTTGTAGGCCATATCGGCTCTGGAAATGTCTCCGAGGTATGGAAGTATCACTATGGCAACCTGGGTGGAAGTCTTGTTGGCAAAATCGTTACAACGGGCAGTCAGCGCATCTATCTGGGACTCTGTAAGTATTCCCGTGAAATCATTCACCAGGCGGGGCGGATACGGTCTCTGAGGAACGCTCACCCTGCTTTTAGTTGCCTGCAAATAAGCATTTTCAGCATTCTTCAAACTCTGCGATGATGCTGGTACATAGACTTTTGTGGCAGTTGTCGGCCCCCAGGAAGTGGAAACAAGATTGCCTTCCTCGTCTCTTTGTACGGCAGCATCCTGAAGAGTCTTTTCTGCTGCCTGACGGGATACATCATTCAGAGAGTCTTGCAGATGTTTTTTCAGCTTCTCTGAAATGCTGCCGGTTTGGGCATAGCCGTACCCTGCATGGACAGACATGCAGAAAAGCAGCAAAGCGGAAACCGTCAACTGCCAGAATCTATTTGCCGTAGGAAATCTCATCCGGTTGCTCGTTCACGTCGTCGTATTTATGAGGGAAGAATTCTTTCAGCTGCTTTCCTGTCAGAAGCACAGCCTGAGTGATTCCTTCAGCGATTTGCCCGTTGGAAAAGCATTGTGCAAGAATGTTTTTAGCCCCGTCCCAGAAACCGGGATTCACCACGGAGTTTATTCCCACATCGCCGATGATTGCAAACTTTTTTGACTTGAGGGAAACATAAACCAGAACTCCGTTTCTTTGAGCGGTGTCAAACATTCCGATGGCATCGAAGATGAAAATGGCTCTCGCTACAGGATCTTCTTCAGGACATCTCCTTTCTATATGTACACGTATCTCTCCGGACGTATCTTTTTCCGCCTCTTTTATGGCAGAAATGATACTCCTTTCCTCTGTCTTTTTTATAAGCCTGTGATGGAAGAACACGGCTGTTGTCAGAATTGTACTTTAGGTGCTTCCTGAGCGGTCTCTGAAGCTGCAAAGTAAGTTTTGTTCTTGAATCCGAACAGACTGGCGACAATGTTTGCCGGGAACTTGCGGACCATGGTGTTGAACTCCTTGGCGGCGGTGTTGAACTTGTCCCTTGCATTGTTTATGCGGTTCTCTGTTCCTTCAAGCTGGCTCTGGAGCTCCAGGAAATTCTGGTTGGCCTTCAGGTCCGGGTATCTCTCTATGGAAACCAGGAGCCTTCCGAGAGCGTTGCCGAGTTCTCCCTGGGCCTGCTGATACTGCTGCAGAGCTTCTTCTGTCAGGTTGTTAGGGTCAACATTTATGCTGGTGGCCTTTGCTCTTGCTTCAATCACTTTCTGGAGAGTCTCGCTCTCATGCTCCGCGTAGCCTTTTACGGTTTCTACGAGGTTAGGAATGAGGTCAGCTCTTCTCTGGTACTGAGTCTGGACATCAGCCCATGCGTTGTTCACTTTCTCGTCTTCTGTTACAAGACCGTTGTATTTGCTCCATCCCCAGAGTGCGGCAATGATAACGGCAATGAGTACTATGCCGAGGCATCCAAATTTTTTCATATCCTGTGTTTTTTGATATTGAATTAGTTAAATTTATTTCTTCTTGACGCAGCGTACGGAAAATCCCGGAGTGTCCTTATCGGAGAAATTGAACGGGAAATCCGGAAGGTCAAAGTACAGATATCTGTAGTAGGCGTTGTTGCTGTCTTTCTCGGTAGAACTCCAGAAGTAAGCATAAGTGAGCAGGCCCTGGAAGCTGTGGTGCTGGTGCTGGCTCATTCCGCCGGAAAGCGCGTTCCAGCCAAGCTCGTTCTTAGGGTTGGTGTTCACGCTGTAAGGCCAGAAACGGTCTCCGTTGAATGTAGCCTGGCTCATCACATAGTTGCCCACTTCACTCCATTTGTCCATGAAAGGATACTCCTTGCCAGTCAAAGCTTTAGCCAAATCTTCCCAGTCTTCGTTGGTAGGAACGGACCATCCGTCAGGGCAAGCTCCCTGAGGACCTCCTCCAAGACCGCTTCCTGAGGTTCCTCCTGTTGCTTCTTTCCAGGTGTAGAGCCTTCCGGTGACATATCCCATATCATCGGCTCCTTCATAACCTGTACCGGCACCGTAGTAGTTGAGGTTTTCTGCAAACCAGATCAGGTTGCCGGCCTCAACTATGTGGTAGAACTGTTCGTCTCTGGAGTCCTGGATGGAATCCTGAGGTTCAGGGAGCCCAACTACGGAGCCTCCCAGCCAAGGCATTATGGAGGTCACGTAAGAGTTGTAAATATCGTTGTAATATCCGTTGGCCATTGCGGTTTCTGTAACGGTAAACTTGCCCAGGCTGTCCGGTATGGTGAACGTATAAGTTCCGCCAGGAATAATCCAAGAGGTGTCTTTTGTGTTATAACTATTTGTCCAATAGTAGGATACGCCTGAAGATGGAGTGGTAATGCCACCGGTAAGACCTTGAACAGAGGTTCCGCAGACTTTGTATGCCGGAATGCCAGGGTTCATGTTGCCGTCCATATACAGTTTTTCTTCATCCTTCTTGTGGCAGGAGACCATCACAAAGGCTGCGAGAGCCAATGTGGCCAGGTATCTGATCTTCATTCTCATCTTTCAAAAATTGATATATCGCACAAATTTAGTAAAAATGTGCGAAGTAATAAGTAACTTTGAAGCCAACCAACTAAAAACGTGCCATTGTCTTTTTTATCGCGATGAACAATATCAGTGCAAAAACACTAGCGGCAGCCGTAATCGCCGCACTGCTGGTTCTCTCCTGCAAACAGAAGGAAGGCGGCAGGTACTATACCATAGACGGAACTACCCAAGGTACAACTTTCCATATAGTTTTCCAGCCGGAGGTTGCTTCAGACTCTTCCTTTGCAGCCGTAAGGGATACCATCAACGCCTGCCTGGAGCGGATAGACTTTTCGGTCAGCGGATACAACAAAGAGTCTGTCCTTACCGCCTTCAATGAAGAAGGCAACGGTAAGGTGGACAAGATATTCCTGGATAACTTCCTTGCCTCACGGCAGATGTCTGATTGGAGCGATGGAGTCTTCGACGCTTCCGCCGCTCCGCTTTTTGACCTTTGGGGCTTCGGCTTCAAAACAGGGACCGAGGTAACTCCGCAGATGATAGACAGTGTGCTCCAGTTTGTCGGGATGGAGCATTTCAGGATAGATTCCCTCAAATCCCGAAGCGGGGCGGACAGCATTGTCCTTCTCCGCGATGATCCGCGCTGCAGGCTGAACTTCAACGCCATTGCCCAGGGATATACTTCCGATTACCTTGCCGCCAAACTTGAAAGTCTGGGAATGAAAAACTTTCTGGTTGAGGTTGGTGGAGAAGTCTATGCCAAGGGAGTGAATCCCGGCGGCCAGTCTTGGAATGTGGGCATTGACCGTCCGACAGACGGCAACAACTCTCCCGGGGCATACATCCAGGCTGTGGTGCACATAAAGGACAAGGGACTGGTAACCAGCGGAGATTATCGCAAGTTCTACATCAAGGACGGCAAGAAAATCTCACACACCATCAATCCCAAGACAGGTTATCCTGTAGAGCACAACCTTTTGAGCGCTACCGTCGTAGCCGAGAACGCGACCATAGCTGACGGCTATGCAACCTACCTTATGGTTCTGGGTTTTGAAAAGGCGAGGGAGGTAGTGGAATCAACTCCAGGGATTGAAGCTCTCCTTATTTTCAGCCAAGGAGAGGAACTCAAGGTCTGGATGTCAGAAGGTCTGGATGCCGAGGAAAACAAATAAACCAGTTTCGGCATAGTGACAACGAAACGTTGTTTTTATTAAATTTGAAAAGTTGTTTTCAGCCAGAAGCAATTAGAAAAGAATATCTTCATCTGTAACAGACAATAAAACATTTCAAATATGGAAAACAAAGAGAACCAGAAGAGTATTTCAAGAAGGAACTTCCTCAAGACCTCAGTGGTACTGGGCGGTGTGGCCTCTTTGGCCGCGGTAACCGGAAAGGTTTTTGCCTCAAGTGCTGTTGCACAGGGCTTTTCCACCAAGGAAAAGTTTGACACCATCATCGCCAACGGTATGGTTTATACCGGAGAAATCAAAGCTCCGGTAAAAGCAGACATCGGTATCCGCAACGGCAAGATCACGGCTATCGCCAAACTTGGCAAGAACTGCGACAACTGGGTGGATGCCACGGACAGGGTTGTATGTCCTGGATTCATAGACATCCACGGCCATACAGACACCAACCTGCTGGAAGCTCCTCTTGGAGACAGCAAGATACACCAGGGAATCACCACCGACATCGGAGGAAACTGCGGTTACTCTCCGTTCCCGTTCTCTGACGAGGAATACGAAAGGAGAAAGAACACCCTCCGCTTCGGCTATCCATTCTGGCAGAACATAGACGGTTTCTATGATGCTCTCAGAAAGAACACCATCGGCATAAACTACGGAAGTTATGTGGGGCACGGAGACATCCGTCACATCGTGGTCGGAGACAACGATGTAGCCGCCACTCCGGAGCAGCTGAAGATGATGTGCAAAATTCTGGACAAGCAGCTTGAGATGGGAGCTGTCGGCCTTTCATTCGGTCTTGAATACACTCCTGGCTCATACGGAAGGACAGAAGAGTTCATCGCCCTTCTGAAGGTTGTGGCCAAGCACGACGCCCTCTACGCCATCCACATGAGAAACGAGGACGACAGGGTGGAGGAGGCCATCGCTGAGGCAATTGAACTTGCAAGAAGGTCTGGCGCAAGACTTGAGATCTCTCACCTCAAGGCCCAGAACCAGAACAACTGGCACAAGGTTCCGAGCATGCTCAAGCTTATCCACGATGCAGAAAAGAGCGGAATGGACATCCACTTTGACCGTTACCCGTACACCGCGTTCTCAACCGGTCTGGACTGCTTCATCCCTCTGGCCCAGAGACAAGGTTCTTCAAAGGAAATCCTTGCAAGACTCGAGAATCCGGCCACAGAAAAGATCATCCGCGAATACGCTCTTGGAAGAGTCAAGAGGCTCGGCGGTCCTGAGTGCATCCTGATTGCCGCCTGCTTTGCCCCGGGCAACGAGAAATACACCGGCAAGTACCTCAACGAGTGCTGCAAGATTTCCGGCAAGGACGAATGGGAGACCATCAAGTACCTGCTCCAGAGCGAGAAACTGAACGTGAACATGGCCGGCTTTGCAATGAAGGAAGACAACCTGAGGACACTCCTCAACGATCCTCTGGCAATGGTCATCACAGACGGCAGCGTCTATTCCCCTAAGGGAAGACTCGGTCAGGAAGCACCGCATCCTCGTTCATACGGGTCCTTCACCAACTACATCGGCAAGTATGTCCGTGACCAGAAGTTCTGCGACCTCCAGACTGCCATCTCCAAGTGTACCAGCGTTCCTGCCCATCAGCTCAAGCTCAAGGACAGAGGCCTTCTCAAGGAAGGCTACTGCGCAGATGTGCTGGTTATCAACTACGACACCATCGCAGACGTTGCAACCTACGGTCAGCCTCACCAGTTCTCAAAGGGTATCGACCACGTTTTCGTAAACGGTGTCCACACCCTCAAGAACGGCGAATACACCGGCTGCAAACTCGCCGGCGTAATCATCTGACACCCCGGCCTCTAAAGCGCTGCCCTTTAATATGCTATTAGTCAGATACTTATTAAAAGTCCTTCCCTTGATTTTATAGGAAGGACTTTTAATATATCGCTGAGAATCAGAGCATAAGGCGGCAACACGTTTTGAGGCTTAAACTTGTGATAATTCAAAAGGCTAACTATAAACTTTTCATTATCGCGATAGCAATAATTATTACAAGAATGATAATTATCCACCTCACGATTGTGGCCAGACAACTGCTGGAACCTTCATTTGTTTCTTTGGCTCTTTTGCTCTCCAGATACTGCGCTTTGCATTTTTGGGAGCAGAAAACCTTTCCGGTCAATCCACCGAATAATCCGTCCGAAGCACTATAGCTGTTTATCTTACGGCCGCACCAATAACATCTCATAATACTGATATGCCTATAATTATATTATTACCCCCTTACTTCCTTTGAGGCTGTTTTTCTGACCTCAGCATCCGGGTCCTTCAGAAAATGTTGAACATAATAGCCTCCTTTTGCCACAGCCAGCCTCACCCTTGGGTCTGAATCATCTTTCAGTTTATCGATTCCGTATCCCCACTCGGCCATTCTGATCCTGTCCTCAATTTTAGGGGAATCCACCATCTTGTCCATATCAGGGTAGGATCCATATTGCTGATATTCATCAACCACCCTGCCATCGTAGACAAACTTTTTCTGTTTAAGTTTCTTGATTCTTTCGTTAATCATGATTGTATCCATATTTGTATTCATTTTGGACTGATTTTTCCAGCTGTTTGTCGCGAATGACAGATACAATCTTAACCAAGAACACGACCACGCGCTCTTTCTTCTGGGCAGCAACTGTCTGAATTGTGCCCTTCTCGTAACCTGGGATTTGTGTAATTACTTCTGCCATATAAATCATTTTTCTTTTTGCGGCAAAAGTAAACTCAGCTTCGGCAAAATTATGGCAGAAGCAAGTTCTCTTAATAATTATTGACAATTTATCTCTAAACAAAACTCAAATTTGAGATTAAGAGCTAAAGATTATCAAGACGATAAAATTGTTTTATTTTCTCAGGAAGATTAGTCAAGAAATCTTTATTCTTTTTTAGTCTTAATATTTCTTGATATGAAACTAGTTGGTTTATACAAATATTTAATTTATCGTCTTTTGCACAATTATTAAGACCTGTTCTCAATTGTGAATACGCATTATTATATGCTATAAATTTCTCATTACCGATAGGCACTAACTTCCCAAAATCGAAAAGGATTTCTCCAAGAATAATTCTTTTTTTCTCGTATTCTTTTGGATTCTTCGTTATTTCTGTTTTAAGGCCGAGATAGTGAGAAATCATCTGCTTAATCCCTTCATTATAAAAAGGCTTTACGTCTTTGAGCTCAAGGTATCTTTTCCCATCTTCTTTTTTTCTTAGTGTAAAACCTGCATCTTTAAGAGTCCTTGATATTTTGCCATTCATTTTCTCTTCTTCGCCATACATCTCATTGTAATAGTTTACATTCTTCACCTCAACTGATCCAGTTCCCAAATATTCAGAAAACTTAGATTCTAGATATAATATGGTGTTATCACCATATAGGACAACATCGATATTAGAAAAATTATTAGTTCCTTGGCAAACTTCATTTTTAACCTCGAATCGACAATTCGAAAATTCTACAACTTGTTCATCGACAGGAAAGTAAATGGGATTCTTCTTGCTTACAGAAAAGAAGATTAGAAGTGAAGCTAGTGATGAAGAATGAAGAGTTGTGATTTTATTAGCTTCTTGACCATCACCGCTAATTGCTTCTATAAATTTTGTGCAGAAGACAGGATTGTCAATGCTAAAGATATCTTTTAAACAGCGTCCAGAAAACGATTGTGACCATGGAGATTCTTTCCCTTTTGAATAATTGCTTTTCAGTTGAATGTTGTTCTCACAAAGAAACGAGTTGTTTTCGAAAAATTTATACAGACTTTTGTGTTTAGCTGATTTTGCCAAGAGTTCTTGATTACTCATAATAATGATTATTTAATAAGTTTGTTATATTTTTCAACTCTAAGCGAAGTGTTAAAGGTTCCAGGACTTCCACATCATCGCCGAAATAGAGGAGGTCGTGGATGAAGTCATAGTTGGGGGTGAGGTAGTAGGTGAAGATGGAGTAGCCTTTTGAGGTTTCGGTTGGTTTAATTGTAACAGTAGTTGCGGTTGTTTCAAGTTCTTGCTGGCTGTGGTGGAGAGGAAGAGTGCGGGTTTTGAGGCTTCCGGTCAATCCACCGAATAATCCGTCCGAAGCACTATAGCTGTTTATCTTACGGCCGCACCAATAACATCTCATAATACTGATATGCCTATAATTATATTATTACCCCCTTACTTCCTTTGAGGCTGTTTTTCTGACCTCAGCATCCGGGTCCTTCAGAAAATGTTGAACATAATAGCCTCCCTTTGCCACCGCCAGCCTCACTCTCGGGTCTGGATCATCCTTCAGTTTGTCAATCCCATATCCCATTTCGGCCATTCTGATCCGGTCCTCAACTTTTTGGGAATCCACCATCTTGTCCATATCAGGGTAGGATCCATATTGTTGATATTCATCAACCACCCTGCCATCGTAGACAAACTTTTTCTGTTCAAGTTTCTTGATTCTTTCGTTGATCTTGATTGTATCCATATTTGTATTCATTTTGGACTGATTTTCCCAGCTGTTTGTCGTGAATGACAGATACAATCTTAACCAAGAACACGACCACGCGCTCTTTCTTCTGGGCAACAACTGTCTGAACTGTGCCTTTCTCGTAACCTGGAATTTGTGTAATTACTTCTGCCATATAAATCATTTTTCTTTTTGCGGCAAAAGTAATCTTAGCTTCGGCAAAATTATGGCAGAAGCTGGCTTAAAAAGAAATATTTCTCAACAAAGCTTAAATAATTTGGTCTAATGAATAGCCATTCAACACTTTAATGGCCTTGCCAAATTTATATTGCATAGTATTCTTCATTTCTACAAAAATAGAACTAGCGTCTCCCATTACTGGTTCTGGATAATGTTCAACAAGGACTTCTACAATAAAGAAAGGAAGGCAGGTCTGGTTCAACTTGAGATTATTTGCGCTTTCTTTTAGTTTTTCCTCAAAGTCTTTCAACCGATTTATAGAATTATTCTCAAAAAACAATTGATATACAAGAATGGGTTGATTGCATTTAAAACAAGCAGATGCTGTTCTATGTAAAAATTGATAAGGAAGATTTGGCGCGCTATTCTTGAGAGTTGTTAACTTATCGATTTCTCCAAAACCATTATTAAAAATGTAGTCCAGCCAACATTGAGCAATAGCTTCTTTATGAGGCTTCTTCTCTAGCCAATTATTTAGCGTAGGTTTATACTCTTTGTCTTTCTCAAATTCCGTATATTTTGCTTCAATCGTTACTCGAGGTCCATCCTTGAAAATGATCATTAGATCTGTCATTGAAGATCTGGAATATGGTAATTGTTTACCTGACTCTCCATCTTCATATGCAGGTGTCGGATATTCAAAGCAGTAATCAGCAGATTCAAAATTCAATGAGCAAACCCCGATTTTATCAAACAATTCTTTTTTCAGTAAGCAATTTCGTTCGGGATGCCAAAAATCCGCTAACGGGAGCGATGATGTTTTTACTGAATTTGTCTTGGTTGTGGACAGATATTCAAGAATTTGCCCATAATTGTGGTTAGGGTAATGAATAGAAAACATAGCTTGTCGTTTGTTGAATAATTCTATCTGTTGACTTTTGCCCAATTACCTTTTGTAATTGTTTCTTTAGAAATATACTGTGTTCCTTTGTATTTTGACGCGATTGTATGACAAACATAATTCGTGTCATTTAAACTATCAGTGATCTTTTCTAAAATACTGTATGTTGTGTCTTTATCTTGCCTTTCCAACAACTGTACAAAAAAACATAATCCTTCTTCTTCGTTAAGTTTTACGAAATCTTTGACATAACAAAAAGCATCAGGATTGCCCGCTTTAAATTCGATTAAGCAAATGCGTTTTCCAAGATTGTCATGAATACAGACATCAATCATTGCTGATTGACCAGAGCCATCTTGTGTTTTGTGTGGAGATTTTTCTCCAGAAAACTTGTATTTCCATTCGGTTGGTGTTTCGACAGAGTAGTAAGCATCCCAACCCTCATTTAGACAGTATTCATTAAATTGTTCTATGAAAACAAACCTTAATTCTTGCTCGCTAATGCGACGCTCTCCGTTGCGGTATTTTATACTGTAGCAAGGGAAAATAAGTCGACTCCCTGCTTTAGAGAAATCAGCTTTGGATGATGCTTCGTCATTATTATAGTAGCAATTGTCAACAACACTAAATGTGCGGTCTAAAATTTCAATGATTCTATCTTTTACAGTTGTTTCCATTGTATTTGACATTAAGATTGTTTATGCTTTTTGAAATAGTGCCCCTCAAATCCTTAGGTTCTAGGACTTCCACGTCTTCGCCGAAATAGAGGAGGTCGTGGATGAAGTCATAGTTGGGGGTGAGGTAGTAGGTGAAGATTGAGTAGTCTTTTGTGGTGTCGGTTGGTTTAATTGTAACAGTAGTTGCGGTTGTTTCAAGTTCCTGCTGGCTGTGGTGAAGAGGAAGTGTGCGGAAGTAGTTGGCTTGGCGGGCGCTGACTTTGATCTTGATCAGGGCAGGTTTAGAGTCTTCGTAATGCAGGATTCCATAACGGGTGCTGAAGAAAGATTCTGCATCAAATCTCTTTGGGATTTTGAACGGTTTATCGCTGATGGTTAGGGTTTTTATGCGGTCCAGAGAGAAAGAGTGAGGCTCCTTGTATTTGGCCTTGTGGTCACGGGCAAAAAGATACCAGCGGCGCTTGTATTCCTTGAGGCAGAAAGGCTCCAGCAGGAAGTCGCGAGGAGAATCCATATTGAAGCTTTGGTAATTGACCTCAATCATCTTTTCATCCCGCATTGCACGAATGATATCAGTCAGGAAACGGTGGCTCGATGGCTCACTTTCAAACAGCAGGCGAGAATGCAGACTTGCGCTCTCGTTGATGATGCTGTTAAGGCTGAGGGCCTCCAACATCCATTCCCGGATGCCGCTGCCGTTCAGTTCATCCTTGTTCTCAATGTAATAAGTATTGTCACTTCTGTCGCATTTTATTGAAATGCCAAAGATGTCGGCAATGGCGGCTATATGATTTGAGAATGTGCGGTTTGCGAGTTCTTTTTCCTCATCGTTGATGGAGCTGCGCATCCATAAGTCCTTGATTTCTTTTAGGGTTAAGCGGCCTCTTGTCTGGAGGGTTTCCAGGAGCCAGATGTAGGATTTGAAGTAATTCTTTGCCATAGCTATACAAAGATAATAATACCTTCGGCAAAAAAGTGGCTGAATGTCGAGTCTTTTTCTCGATTAATTGCAAAAAATTTGGTAACTATTACCAAATTACAGTAACTTTTATATCTTTGTAAAAAGATATGACACGCATTATGGAAACTGGGAAAAAATACTATTTGCTAAATGATGTAGTTCCATTGTATGCTCTTCACCCAGGAGGCACGTTGCGGGAAGTATTACGGGAAAGGAAGATAAAGCACAAAGATTTTGCCCATTCTATTGGAATGCAGCCTTCACACCTGAGTGCATTGATTAATGGAAAGAGAAACATCACTCCAGCAATAGCTGACAAACTAGAGAAAGGACTTGGCTTTTCTGCTACGTTTTGGAATAATTTGCAGAAACTGTATGAACTTGATTTACAGAGAATAAAAGAACGAGATAAGTTGAATTATGAAGGTAGAGGCAGAAGGTGATTTGAAGGAGTTGATTGAAACCGATACTAATCGAAGGTATAGAGATGTTGCAAGGAATAGAGAACTCTTAGATGGTTTAAAAAGAGCTATTGAATTATTTGCTTCCGCTGATGTTATAAATGCAATAAAGGCAATTAGTTTTTTGCATTATGAAAAACTCAAATATGAGTTGTCGGGACTGTCATCAGTCAGGCTTTCCAACCGTTATGTTCATCGGCTCATATTCGAAGAAAAAGATGATTTGATAACATTGAAACTCATAGAAATAGATGACACGCATTATGGAAACAAAAAATGATGGATACGTTGTTATTAATGACAGGACATGCTTTGCAGTACATCCGGGAGAAATACTTCAAGCAGAATTAAAGGAGAGAAAGATAAAGCAGAAGGACTTTGCTCGTTCAATAGGAATGCAAGCCTCACATTTGAGTGCATTGATTCACGGGGTTAGAAGTGTTACTCCTGCGATTGCGGCCAAACTTGAGAAAGGTCTTGGGATTCCTGCATCCTTGTGGAATAATTTGCAGACCAAGTATGTTGCAGACTGCATTAGGCTAAAGGAAAAGAGAGATGAAGCGGTGGGCAAGAAATCGCCTGAGGGACAGGCTCCGGTAAAGCCTTATCCTGTAAAACAGTATCCTATGAGAGCATTGGCGGATCCTGCCGGTCTGTCTTGTGAGGGGCAGACAAAGATTATGCTTACCGTGGGAAACTCTGATGTGGAATGGCTGGAGTTTCTGGCGGATCGAATGGGATGGGGGCTCAAGCAGGTTTAATGTCTGCCGTTCAAGCCCTAAGACTTGTCGAAGGCGGAGACTATCTTGCTTACAAGAGGGTGGCGTACAATGTCTTCCGTGCCGAAGTTAATTATCGCGATGCCTCTTATCTTGCCGAGCATCTTGATGCCTTTTTCAAGGCCTGAGTCTTCTTTGTTAGGAAGGTCTATCTGGGTCATGTCTCCGGTGACGATGAACTTGGAGTTGTTGCCCATTCGTGTTAGGAACATCTTCAGCTGGCCGAGGGATGTGTTCTGGGCCTCATCGAGGATTACGAAAGCGTTTTCCAGGGTTCTTCCTCTCATATAGGCGAGGGGTGCAATCTGGATAATGCCTTCTTCCATCAGTTCCTTGAGTTTGGAAGGAGCTATCATGTCTCCCAAAGCATCGTAGAGTGGCTGGAGATATGGGTCCAGCTTTTCCTTGAGGTCTCCCGGCAGGAATCCGAGTCTTTCTCCGGCTTCAACGGCTGGCCTTGTGAGGATCAGGCGCCTGACTTCCCTGTTCTGCAATGCCCTTACAGCCAGGGCTATGGCGGTATAGGTCTTTCCTGTTCCGGCAGGTCCGAGAGCAAATACCAGATCGTGAGTGGCATAGTCTTTTACCAGCTGTTTCTGGTGTTTGGTGCGGGCTGTGACAATCTTTCCGTTCTGCCCCATCACTATCATGTCCTTGTCGCTGGCGGACGGTACGGTGGCCTTGCTTTCTCCGCTCTTTTTGTCTGTCTTTGAGATGAAGATGCTGTCCACGTCATCTGTGTTGAGATGGCGTTTTTTCATCCTTATCTTGGTGAGAGCGTCTATGGCGTTCTGGAAGGTGTCCATATCCTTGTAGCTGCCCTTGAGCTTTATGGTAGAGTCTCTTGGAGTTACCTTCAGGTCAGGGAAATATGAGCACAGATGGTTGATTATGCGATCGTTGATGCCATAGATGTCTATGGGGTCTATGTTCTGGAGCTGTATCTTTTTTTCAGGCATAAGGGTTTTGTTTGTAAATACCTTGTTCTATTCGGTGTAAACTACTTTTATGAGGTCTTGTTTTACAATCTTGGGCCAGAAGTCTGATATGGCCTTGAAGGCCTGCTGCTGGGCAGGAGTTTTGCCTCCGGATTTGAAGTCTTGGCTTTGGAGGAATTCTTCTATCGGAACCACGCTGAAGTCTTCCGTGTATTGGCCCGGCCTGAAGCACCAGAGGTATTTCCAGTCGGGCATAAGCATCTTGACTTTACCGCTGGCCCTGTCTCTTGTAAACGAGAGGGTTATAAGCATTCCGGTGGAAGTCCATCCGCTGCGGCTCATATTGGAGATGTAGTTTCCCATAGAGTAGAAGAGTATCCTCTCAACGCTGTCTTTTGCCATGGGCTCCTGTTGCCTTTTCACATAGATGTAACCTTCTTCCGGGACGTGAGGATGCCCTCCGATTATGGCGTTGACTCCTTCTCTGAACATCATCTTTGCATATTGTTTCTGCTCAGCGACAGGTGCCAGCACATATTCTATCCCCCAGTGTGGAAGCGCGATTATGATGTCAGCTCCCATTGCCTTTGCTTGGCGGATATGCTTTTTGATTTCCGTACTGTCTTGAAGATTGACATAGTACGGGTCCGGTATAGGGAGTCCGTTGGTGTCGTATGTGTAGTTGAAGAGGGCGAACTTCATTCCTTTGAGCTCCACCAGAATGACAGAGGCCGTGTCTGCCTGCTTCTTGTTGCGGTAGGCTCCAAGAGTAGGCATCTGGAGTTTCGAGTATGCCGCAATAGTGTTTTTAAACCCGGTGGCGCCCTTGTCGCAGATATGGTTGTTGGCCATCAGGAAAAGGTCTATGCCGGCATCCTTTGCAGCTGAGGCTATCTCAGGCGGGGCGGAGAAACAAGGGTAACCGGTATAAGGCTTGGTGCCGACCGTAAACTCCATGTTGGCAACCATATAGTCTGCCTGCTTGAAAAGCGGGGCGACATATTTGAAAGCATTCTTGTAATTGTAGTTTTTCCCTCCACCTTTTTTCAGGGCGGCGTCTATCTGCGCCCCGTGCTGCATCACGTCACCGGTAAAGGAAATGGTCACGGTATCGCGATGAAGGAAAAAGTCAACATCCCCGAACGGCCTCGCCTTAGGTAGCGGACCAGGGTTAATCTGCTGAGCAAATGCTCCGACTGCCAGGCAGACGGCAACGGAAAGTGTCAATATCCTTTTCAAATTCATGACATAAAGATAGCGTTATTCGTCCAATCGTGATGCAAAACCTTTGGAATATTGTGTTTGACGGCAATAATTGTTAATTTTGTCCAGATTACACTGTGTATGAATATGGACAAGAGACTGCTTGCCGTTTTGGCTCTCGTTATGGCTTTGGCTTCCGGATGCGACTGGATTAGAGCAAAGCTGGATATGCCTACTTCTGAGGATATTGCAAAGAAGAAAGAGCTGATTGCCTTGAAAGAGGCAGCAGTTAAGGCATCCGTTCCTTCGGATACCCTGAAGGCTGACTCCCTGCAGATGACTGATACAACTGCCGTTACCTCCATCGCTGAGGCAAATCCGGAGCCTTCCGCTTCCGGCTTGGCCCTTACTCCGCGATCAAGTCTCGACAAGACATATTACATCATCGTAGGTGCTTTCAAGACAGATGAACTCGTCTCTTTGAGCCTTAAGGAAAATGAAGGTATCCTTGATACTCCTTTCGCCTTTGCTGGCAATGGGCTCAAATATGTGGCGATAGGAGGTTATAACACTCTGGAAGAAGCCCGCACAGCCCTTTACGAAGCCCACAAGAAGGCTCCAGAAGCTTGGGTGTGGAAGAAAAACAACTGATTTTGCTAAATTTGTGCGATTGTGTGCCAGATGAGCAGGGCATATATCGCTGAGATTGAATATTAGTTTATTTATTAGATACTTACACTTTATGAAGACAACAGCTTATACTCAGAAACACATTGAACTGGGAGCCAAGATGACCCCGTTCGCAGGTTTCAACATGCCTTTGGAATATACAGGAATCAGGGCAGAACATCTGGCCGTTAGGCAGAGCGTAGGAGTTTTTGATGTCTCCCACATGGGAGAGTTTACCGTAAAGGGCCCTAACGCACTGAAGTTCATTCAGTATGTAACCAGTAACGACGCCTCTGTCCTTTTCCCTGGAAAGGTCCAGTACTCCTGCCTTCCTAACGGGAAGGGCGGTATAGTAGATGACCTTCTGGTATATTGCAAGAGTTCAGAAGATTATATGCTTGTGCCTAACGCCGCAAACATAGACAAGGATTTTGCACATCTGTGCCAGTATGCCCCTAAGTTCGGCTTGACTCCGGGAGTTGATTTCTGCAATGTTTCCGACCAGATAAGCCAGCTGGCAGTCCAGGGTCCTAATGCCATGAAGGTTATGCAGAAGCTCTGCAAGGAAGATGTCCTGGGAATGGAATACTATACTTTCAAGATTCTGGAAGTTGCCGGATGCAAGGACGTGATCCTTTCCACTACCGGATATACCGGAGCCGGCGGATGCGAGGTTTATATGAAGAACGAGGACGCTCTCAAGGTATTTGACGCAATCTTCGAGGCGGGCAAGGAATTCAACATCGTTCCTGCAGGACTGGGATGCCGCGACACTCTCCGTCTGGAGATGGGTTTCTGCCTTTACGGCAACGACATTGACGACGACCACTCTCCGCTGGAGGCTAACCTTGGCTGGATTACCAAGTTCAACGATGTAAAGGGAGACTTTGTGGACAGGGACTATATGCTAAAGCAGAAGGCTGAGGGCCTGAAGAGAAGGCTCTGCGGCTTTGAACTCATAGACAGGGGAGTTCCTCGCCACGGATATGAGATATGCAACGCTGAAGGAAGGGTTATCGGAAATGTCACCAGCGGAAGCCTGACTCCTTGCTGCGCCCGTCCTATCGGAATGGGTTATGTGGAGGCTCCTTTGTACAAGCTTGACACTGAGATTTATATCAAGGTGCGCGACAGGCTTCTCAAGGCAGTTGTCGTAAGGCCTCCTTTCTATAAGGGATAGTTTGCTTATTAAGTTCAGAAGATGCTCAGGCGGACTTTGAAGATATTCAGCAAGCTGATAGTTTCAGTTGGCATTGCCTGCTGCCTTGTGGCAGGCGGTGCCGGTTTTGCATCCGCCCAGAACATAGGCGGAGCAAGGCCGGAACTGCCCAGAAACCTGGAGGACTCATTGAAGAAACAGGTTTCTTTCCTCTCTTCTTCAGCGATGAAGGGCCGCAAGGCCGGGAGCGCGGAGGAGAAACTGGCCTCCGAGTATATCTACGGCTATCTTCAGGATCTGGGAGCAATGATGCTCTCCCCGAAGGAAGGGGATGATTTCGGATTGGCCAATCCGGTTACGGGAGACACCCTGCATTCTCGTAATATAGTTGGCATCATTCCCGGATATGATCCTGCCCTGGTGGGTGAGTTCATAGTTTTGGGGACCCAGCTTGACGGTCCGGGATATGAGGTGCTGAATGTCAACGGAGAGAGAAAGGAGAGGATATTTCCGGGGGCTTATTCCAACGCCTCCGGAGCTGCCGTCCTGCTTCAGGTGGCAAAACTTGTGGCGCAGAACAAGTTCATGTTCCCCAGGAGCATAATGTTCGCATTCTTCGGTGCCGGGAATCTTTCCCAGGCAGGGAGCTGGTATTTTTTGAACCGCTCGTTCGCTGACAAGGACAAGATACGTTTCATGGTGGATGTCAATTCAGTGGGAAGGGACAGCGGCCCCAACACTTTCCAGGCATTCATCGGCCTGCCGGACAAAGAGATACTCAAAGACATCTTTACCGTTGCGGAGAGGCCGTTCAGCCTGAATGTGAAAATCGCCGAGAAGGAACCGGTTCCGTCTGACTACAGGAGCTTCCATTCCGCTGATATCCCTTTCACTTTGTTCTCAACTGGAGACAACAGCCTAAGAGGGAGTATCCACGATACTCCGGACCAGCTGGATTATCTGCAGCTTTCACAGATCGTGGAATATGTGTATTCCTACTCCCTGCTGCTTTCAGGCAAGGAGGAGTTCCGTGAGACGGCTTCAGATGAAAGCGGGGAAAACCGCATCTACAGCCAGATGGAAGTGGATAAAAGAGCGTCTTTCATGAAGGGAGACGAGAAGACCTTCCTCAGGGATTGGGTTTACCGCTATGTCAAGTATCCGGAAAGTGCAATTGCCTCAAAGACAGAAGGTACGGAAGTGGTGGACTTTGTGGTTGGAACAGACGGAAAAGTGCGAGACATAAAGATTGACTCAGGCCTCAGCGATGAAATAGACAAGGCGGTGCTCAAGGTAATAAAGGCATCCCCTAAATGGACTCCGGCTGAGATAAACGGCAAGAAAGTACCGGTGAAGATATCCATAGCCGTTGAGTTCAGGCTGGCGCAAGGTTCAAAATTTGGAATAAACAGATAGAATAAAACATACAATGGATTACAAGTTCAATGAAATTGAAGCCAAATGGCAGAAGTACTGGGCTGAGAACAAGACTTTCTCGGCAAAGACAGATCCTTCAAAGCCAAAGTATTATGTACTTGACATGTTCCCTTATCCGTCCGGAGCGGGGCTGCACGTGGGACATCCTCTTGGTTACATAGCAAGTGACATCTATTCACGTTACAAGAGGCTCAAAGGGTTCAACGTCCTGCACCCTATGGGGTATGACGCATTTGGCCTTCCGGCTGAGCAGTATGCCATACAGACAGGGCAGCATCCTCGGGTAACGACCTTCCAGAATATAGACCGCTATCGCAGCCAGCTGGACAGGATAGGCTTCTCCTTTGACTGGGACAGGGAAGTGAGGACTTGTGATCCGAAGTATTACAAATGGACCCAATGGGCGTTCCTGAAGATGTTCCAGAGTTGGTACAACCAGGAGACTGATTCCGCTGAGCCGATAACGGAACTTGTCATCCGTTTTGAGAAAGACGGCAACAAGAATGTCAAGGCTGCCTGCGGAGATGTTCCTCAGTTTACTGCTGAGCAGTGGAAAGGTTTCTCAGAAAAAGAGAAAGCCGATATACTTATGCAGTACCGCATAGCCTACCAGGGCGAGACTTCCGTTAACTGGTGCCAGGCATTGGGTACGGTGCTTGCCAACGATGAAGTCAAGGAAGGGCTCTCTGTAAGAGGCGGCTATCCTGTGGAACAGAAGAAGATGAAGCAGTGGCAGCTGAGGGTCTCCGCCTATGCCGGAAGGCTTCTTGATGACCTTGATGGGCTTCAGTGGAGCGATGCCCTCAAGGAGATGCAGCGCAACTGGATAGGCCGTTCATACGGAACGCAGATGGTGTTCAAGGTGGTGAATCCTGATCCTGCAGACGGCAGCAAGTTCGACAAGGAGTACGATATGGAGATCTTCACTACTCGTGCAGACACTGTATTCGGAGTAACCTTCATGGTTGTTGCCCCGGAGAGCGAGTGGGTGGAGAAACTTACTACAGCTCCGCAGAAAGCGGCTGTAGATGAGTATATTGCCCAGGTCAAGAAAAAGACGGAGAGAGAGCGTATCGCTGAGACAAAAACCGTTACGGGAGTTTTCTCAGGTTCCTGGGCCGTCAATCCGTTCACGGGTGAAAAAGTTCCTGTGTGGATTGCGGAGTATGTGCTGGCCGGGTATGGAACAGGTGCTATCATGGCGGTTCCTGCTCACGACAGCAGAGACTACGCTTTTGCCAAGAAGTTTGGCCTGAAGATAGTTCCTCTGATTGAGGGATGTGATGTCTCCGAGCAGAGCTTTGATGCCAAGGACGGCATTATGGTCAACAGCGGTTTCCTCAACGGCAAGACCGTGAAGGAAGCCATTGCCGATGCCATTGATGAAGTGGAATACAGGGGAATCGGGCACAGGACGGTCAATTACCGTCTCCGCGATGCCATATTTTCCCGCCAGAGATACTGGGGAGAACCGTTCCCGATCTACTACAAAGATGGAATAGCCACTCCTGTGGATGAAAAGGACCTTCCTCTGGAACTTCCTGACATTGAAACCTTCAAGCCTGCGGACAACGGAGAGCCTCCGCTTGCAAGGGCAAAGGACTGGACCTACAAAGGCTATCCTCTGGAGAAGAGCACGATGCCGGGCTTTGCAGGCAGCAGCGCTTATTACCTGAGGTATATGGATCCGGGCAATGACCAGGCGCTCGTAAGCACCGAAGCAGACAAGTACTGGAAGGATGTCGATCTCTATGTAGGTGGAACAGAGCATGCTACAGGCCATCTGATTTATTCCCGCTTCTGGAACAAGTTCCTCTATGACCTTGGCTATGTATGTGCCAAGGAACCGTTCAAGAAGCTGGTGAACCAGGGTATGATCCAGGGCCGTTCAAACTTCGTTTACAGGATAAAGAACACCAATACTTTTGTTTCCTGCGGGCTTAAAGACAAATACGAGACAACCGAGATCCACGTGGATATAAATCTGGTTTACAATGACCGCCTGGATGTGGAGGCTTTCAGGAAATGGAGACCTGAATATGCTGATGCTGAGTTTATATTGGAAGACGGAGAATATATCTGCGGATGGGCGGTGGAGAAGATGTCCAAGAGCATGTTCAACGTGGTCAATCCGGACAATATCTGCGAAAAGTACGGAGCGGACACACTCCGTCTTTACGAGATGTTCCTCGGCCCTGTGGAAATGAGCAAGCCTTGGGACACCAAGGGAATAGACGGCGTCCACAGATTCCTCAAGAAGTTCTGGAGGCTGTTCTTCGGCGGCGGTGAAGGTCTTGGAGATTTCAGCCTTTCCGAGGACGAGCCGACTCCTGCAGAGCTCAAGGTTCTCCACAAGCTGATTAACAAGGTGGAAACCGACATCGAGAGCTTCTCCTACAACACCTCAGTTTCCGCTTTTATGGTTGCTGTCAATGAACTTGGAGCCCTCAAGTGCAACAAGAAGAAGATACTTGTGCCGATGATAGTGCTGCTCAGCCCGTTCGCCCCTCACATCGCCGAGGAACTTTGGCACTTGAGCGGCAACACTGAAAGCGTTTCATTTGCAGACTTCCCGATGTATCATGAAGAGTACACCAGAGAAGACAGCTTTGAATATCCTGTATCTTTCAACGGCAAGACAAGGTTCAAGCTGCCTCTTCCTAAATCTTTGGGCAAGGGTGCTGTAGAAAAGGCTGTACTGGAAGCTCCTGAAACTGCCAAGTACCTGGCGGGCAAACCGGTCAAGAAAGTGATAGTTGTTCCCGGCAGAATCATTAACATTGTGATGTAATATGCCTGAGGTAAAGAAGAAGGTCTCTGTCAGGAAACTTGTCCTTGACTATTTCCTTATCACGATAGGGGTTTTGATGTACACCTTCTCATGGCAGGCCTTTGTGGTTCCGACCGGCATTTCAGGAGGAGGGCTGGTCGGTTTCTGTACGGTGCTCAACTATGCCACGGGAATTCCTATTCCTGTTTTCTTCGGAACCATCAATACCGCCTTGCTGATCATAGGAACGATTGTCCTGGGGAGGGGATTCGGTTTCAAGACTATCTACAGCATCATACTGTCCACGATTTTCTTTGCCATAATGCCCGGCATGGAGTGGATTTACAACATCGGTCTGAACACGATTCCTCCTGACAGTCCGCAGGCAGCCCTGCGCTATCTGGTGAACCCGATAATAGGAGGCTTCCTATGTGCTGCCGGAATTGCATTGATATTCAAGAGGAACGGTAGTACCGGCGGGACGGATATCCTTGCACTTATCATAAACAAGTATAAAGACATATCTCCCGGCAAGGTATTCATGTATTCGGATTTCTGCATCGTAGCCTCCATAATGCTGCTTCCGGACAAACATCTGAGCGATGTCATTTTCGGTTATATCTTTACCATCGCCTTTTCCTACATGGTGGATCTGATACTGACAGGCAGCGAGCAGAGCGTTCAGGTAATCATATTCTCCCAGAAGTATCAGGAAGTTGCAGACAATCTCATGTATGAGCATAACAGGGGAGTCACAGCCCTTGATTCCGTTGGTTGGCATTCCAAGCAGGAAGGCAAGGTCCTCATTGTTGTGGCAAGAAAATATCAGTTGAAGGACATAACCCAGGCTGTAAAAGGAGTGGATCCCAAGGCTTTCATTTCCGTCTCCAACGTGTCTGCGGTATATGGTCTGGGTTTCGCCGAGATAAAGGGAAGAGCCGGAAAGAGCACAGAAAGCAGGCTCAAGCGTCTGCTTAAATGGATAGACAGTTAAAATGAACACGAAAAAGATTTTAGGAACCATAAAGGCCTACATCATCATTACCCTGGGCCTTTTGTGTTATGTTTTGGGGTGGACGATATTCCTCATTCCAAATAATTTGGTGGGAGGCGGAGTATCCGGTATATCTTCAATCATACTATATGCGTTCGGAGTTCCTATCTCCGTAACATATTTTGCCATCAACATCATACTCCTTCTGATAGCTTTGAAAGTTCTGGGTAAAGGTTTCGGTGTAAAGACGGTGTATGCCATTGTGGCGGCTACGCTTTTCTTCCAGTTTGTGCCGGCGTTCATACCCCAGGACTTCATAGAAGAGATTGCAATCTCCAACGGAAAACTTCTTTCCGCCATATTTGGTGGAGTTCTTAGCGGCCTGGGAATAGGCATCAGCTTTTCACAGGGCGGAAGCACCGGAGGAACTGATATAGTTGCCCTTATGGTGGCCAAATACCACAACATAGCTCCGGGCAGGATGATCCTGTATATGGATCTTGTTATCATAGCCTGCTCCCTTCTTATTCCGGCCAAGGACATTACAGATGCCGCAGGAAATGTCATAGGCAAGGAAACCTGGGGAATGAGACTGGCCACAGTCCTTTACGGATATATGCTCATAGCTTCATGCTCGCAGATTGTGGACATGATGGTGGCCGGAAGCCGCCAGAGTGTGCAAGTCTATATTTTCTCACGAGAGTACGAGAAAATCGCTGATATCATAACAAAAGAAATGGGCCGTGGCGTTACTGTCCTGACAGGTGAGGGGTGGTACACCAAACAGGAGAACAAGATGCTTATGGTACTGATACACAAGACCGAGACGAGCAAGATCCACAACCTTATCAAAGATATAGACAGGGATGCCTTCATCTCAATGGCCCCTGTAACAGGAGTCTGGGGGAGAGGTTTCCAGCAAATAAGCAAGTAGATTTTTACAATTCCAGAATTGTACTCAGGTATAATATTGTAATTATCAAATAATCAACATATTATTTGACAGGTGGGGAGTGCAGGAGAAGGCGCTCCTCTATTTTTGTGTTTTCTTAAAACACAAAAAAAATGAATCTTTTAACACACACAAAAACTTTGTTTTCCAAGTTGTTTCTCAAGAAAAATGTGCATAAGCAACAATCTCATCCTCTGGTTGCCGGTTATAAACTCAACAATCCAGCCTCGTCTTTTCTGTATGAAGGGAATGAGGTAGTGGAAATAGCAGACAAACTGCTTGATCTTTATGAATTTGACAAGCCATACCTGAAAGCCGGCTTCAAGCTTTCAGAACTTGTGAATATCCTGGGAACCAACAGGAACTATCTATCCCGAACCATCAACAATTATCTTAGGATCAATTTTAACCAACTGAACAACTATTACCGTGTAAGGGAGGCTTGTCTGGTCTTCCTGGATAATACTGACATTAATTTCAAAGACTGGATGGAAAAAGCCGGATTTTGCTCTTCATCCTCTTTTTCCGGTTGTTTCAGTTATTATGTGGGCATATCTCCTGTAAGGTGGCGCAAAGAAGTGCTCCAAAGAATGAAGAGGGGGGAGAAGGTTTCAGCAGATGACTACATCAAAGATTTCAGGTACAGGCTTTAATCCAAAAAACTGAATATGGGTTCTATTTTCAACAAGACGGCATCCCGGCTTTTCAGGGGCCGGAGCAAGGATTCCAGGAAAGCGGAAGACCTTTATCTTTTGCTTCGTTATCCGGAATGTGGGGTTTATACACCTAAAGTACAGACACTTAATGAATTATGGTATAGACTGAGGCGGTGTATAGAGGAACGTAAGCTATATCTTGACCCCTACATAAGCATATCGCAGGTAGCCAAGATTGTAGGCAGCAACCGCACTTACATTTCCGAGATACTTGCGCCGGAGAAGGGGTACAAGTATTTCATGAATGAGTATCGGCTCAAGCACATAGCCCAAAGACTTGAGCATGTGGACATAGCCAAGGAGACTTGTTTTCTTTCAGAGGAGTATGGCTTCACTCCGCCTGAAAAACTGTCAGATATAGTTCTTGAAAGCGGGTTTGCTGATATGCGTACTTTCCGCCGGGCGTTGAGCGCTTCTGAGGGGAAGTGGGCGCAGATAATCAGAGGAAAAATTTATTGACCTTTGCAAGTACTTGTGGCAGAGCAAAAACAACAACCCTGTCGTATGGGTTTACCAAGGTGTTGCCGCTGACGATTATACTTTCCTCACCTCTGATTATTCCACCTATGATTGCTTCCTTAGGGAACTTGAGGTCTTTTACAGGGGCTTTGGTTACGGCGCTTTCCGGGTTGGCTATGAACTCCAGGACCTCAGCGTCTGAACCGTTGAGGCATTTGATGGACCGTACTTTGTTGCTCAAGGTGAAACGGAAGATACGGCCTGCAGTCACAAGCTTCTTGTTTATGACTGCATCAATGCCCATGTCCTCGGCAAGTTTTATGTACTCGATGTTTTCCACTTCTGCAATCACCTTAGGAACGCCCATGTTCTTTACGGCTACTGAAGAGAGTATGTTGGTTTCACTGGAGGAGGTCACGGCTACGAAAGCATCGTAGCCACCTGCGTCTTCCTCAACCAGAAGGTCTGTGTTTCTTGCATCTCCGTTGATGACAACAATATCCGGGAGAGCCTGGGCAAGGTATTCGCACCTTTCCTTGCGCGGTTCCACCACCTTGATATGTTCAACTTTGCCAACCATCTTGCGGCAAAGCATTTCCGCAATTCGTCCTCCTCCAACTATCATAAGGTTCTTGACCTCTATCTCAAACTTTCCGGAATGTCCCATCAGCTCAGCGAAACCTTCTTTCTTGCATACCATGAATACAAGGTCTCCCTGCAAAAACTTGGTGTCGGCATCAGGAATGATGGTCTGGTTTCCCCTGGCTATCGCAACCGGTTTGAACGGTTTAAGTTCCGGTTTCCCGTCGCTGAGGATATTGAGGGTCTTTCCGATCAGAGGGGCGCCCTCATCCAGGCGGAAGACTGCCATCTGGAGTTTTCCTCTGGCGAAGTCCATGAATTCTGAAGTTCCGGTTTCTTTGAGAAGGTCTATGATTTCGTATGCCGCCATCTTCTCGGGATAGAACAGGAGGTCTATTCCCAGTTCGGTGAATATGAGCTTGTTGTCGTGCTCCATATATTCATCGTTGTTTATTCTGGCAGTGACCTTCTTGGCTCCCATCTTCTTTGCAAGGGCAGCTGAGATTATGTTTGTGTTCTGAGTCTGGGCGGGGCCGACGGCTATGAACAGGTCAGCTTTGGGAGCTCCTGCCTGCTTGAGAACCGGTATGGAGGTAGGGTCTCCGTGGACGGTGACAACATCAGCAAGTTCAGAAAGCTTGTCCAGCTTGTCCTCATCGTTCTCGATGATTGTTATGTCGTTGTCTTCTCGACTGAGCATTTTGGCCAGGTGGCTGCCAACTTCTCCTGCTCCTGCAATTACTATTTTCATGATGATAGGAATTGGTTTGCGGTTGTAAAGATAGTGCAAATATGGTATATTTGCGTAATTTATAATTATGTCTGAAAAAGGATGGCGAAGAAGTTTTTTGACATAGCTCACATTCTTGTTTCTTTGGAGATATTGGACGAGAAACTTTGGGGCAGGATTTCCAACCTGTCTCCTTTTGAAGTAGGGACAGCCTCAGACCCTGTGCTTGAGTTTTCACAGGTGGAGGCACTTGGAGAAGAAGAACCTGAGCCTCTTCTGGTTTCCGATGACAAGGGTTTCCCCAGAATTACCGTAGCCAAAACGGACCGGGGGGAGTGGTTCTTTACAATGGCTCCTTTAGATGACGCTCCTGTAAGCTGCCGCTGCATCTGTTCGGAAGATTTTTCAAAGGCCAGGTTTGAGGTTCTGGAGAGAAAGCATTTTGCCTTTTCCGTCAACAACGCCATGATGCTGGTCTATGCTTTGCGGACTTCTTCTTTGGGATGTCTTGAAATCCACGCTTCTGTTATAATGAAAGATGGCAAAGCCGTGGCTTTTCTCGGGAAAAGCGGAACGGGCAAGAGCACCCATACCCGCCTTTGGCAGGAGAACATACCGGATTGCGAGCTTCTTAACGACGACAACCCTATAATATATTGCCGTCCCGGGGGAGAGGTTTTCATCTGCGGTTCTCCTTGGAGCGGAAAAACTCCTTGCTACAAGAAGAAAGAGGTTCCGCTGGCTGCTGTTGTAAGACTCAACCAGGCTCCTTTCAACCGGATAAAAAAGCTTTCAGGCATCCAGGCTTACGCTGCCCTTTATCCGTCTGTTTCCGCTTACCGGCCTGAGAGGAAGGTGGCTGACGGCATTCACGACTCCATTTCAAAGGTTGCTGCGAGTGTTCCTTGTTACAATCTTGAGTGCCTTCCGGATGGAGAGGCTGCTCTTTTGAGTTATAGCACGGTCTATGGAAAAGGTTGAGATCCCCAATGAAGTCCTTATTCCAGAGATCGGAAAGTTGCTCGGAGAAGGCAGGGAAGTTGAACTGAGACCCAAGGGCAACAGCATGCTGCCGTTCATTCGTCAGGGTAAGGATAGTGTGGTTCTTAAAAAGAAGACCTCAGTTGAAGAAGGAGACATAGTCCTTGCGGACCTGGGCTCAAGGTTTGTCCTGCATAGGGTTATAAAGGAGGAAGGAGAGTGCTTGACCCTGATGGGAGACGGAAATGTCAAGGGCGTAGAAAAATGCCGTAAAAAGGATGTTCTGGGAACTGTTGTGACCATTCTGAGAAACGGAAAAAAAGAAGTGGTCCCGGGCAAAGGGAAAGTGTGGAGGATGCTGCTGCCAATCAGGAGGTATCTGCTGGCATTTTACAGAAGGGTTTTGATGTAGTCTTAAAATTGATTATCGCGATAACACAATTGTTATGAAAATAAAGAAAGGATTTGTTTTAAGGCAGCTTCTCGGCGAATATGTAGTTACCGGAGAAGGTCTGGAGAGGATCAATTTCAACAAGATAATTTCTCTTAATGCTACGGCTGCCTATCTTTGGGAAAAAGTTCAGGACAAGGAGTTTACTGTCGGGGAACTGGCAGACTTGCTTGTTGAGCATTATGAAGTTGACAAGGAGACCGCCTTCAAAGACAGCGAGGCTCTTGTCAACTCCTGGAAAGAAGCTTCTCTTCTGGAGGATTAAATGAAAAGCATAGGATATTGCATACGTTCCGCCTATAGGCTCAGCCGTCCGGCAAGATGGAGGATCCTTGTCAGCATACTCATAGGGGTGTTGCAGGTTGCAACTTCCCTTATGTTCGTATGGAGCAGCAAGGCTCTGGTGGATGTGGCTACAAAAGAAAGAACGGGCAGTATCTGGACTTTCGTCTTCATCATGGCTGCTGTTATGGTTCTTCAGATCTCGCTGAGGCTGTTTGCAGCCTGGTGGGAGAAGATGAACATGGTGAAGACACAGAACCTTCTGCGCCGGAATCATTTCTCCCATATTCTCAACACCAAGTGGATCGGCAAGGAAATCTACCACAGCGCAGATGTCGTCAACCGTCTGGAAGAGGACATAAGGGTCTTGACCGAGCTTCTGTGCGTCAGGGTTCCGGATGTTGCAATAACCATATTCCAGCTCTTGGCCGCATCTGTTTATGCCGTGATTCTGGCTCCGGGTCTTATCTGGATGGTTATCATCCTGATGATAATAGGGATTGCAGGTTCCAGGATGTTTTTCCGCAAGCTGAGGGCTCTTACAAACGAGATACGCAGCAAGGACAGCCAGGCTCAGCAGGTCTTCCAGGACAATCTGAGGATGAGGTCTCTGGTGCTTATGCTGTTCGGGCCTTCAAAAGTTGTGAAGCGTCTGGACGGCATACAGGATGATATAGAGACTCTTACCCGCAAACGGTTGTTCTATAACATGATAGCCAGAGGCTTCATGGGCTTCGGCTTTATGGGAGGCTATGCCGCCGCTTTCTTCTGGGGAGTGTTCGGCATCTATTCCGGGACCGTAACCTACGGTATGATGACTGCCATGCTGCAGCTGGTCAGCCAGGTTCAGCGTCCTATTTCTGATATAGGGCGGGCTATCCCGGCCTTCATCCATGCTGTGACATCCATCGAGAGACTTTCGGAAATCACGGAACTTGAGCTTGAGAGGCAAGGAGAGCAGATTATCTTTGAAGGAGCTCCTTCCATAAGACTCTCCGATATAGAGTTCATGTACCATGACAGTACCGAGTATGTTCTCAAGGACTTCAGCTGCGAGTTTCCTTCCGGCAGCCTTACTGCAATAATGGGTGCTACAGGTGCAGGGAAAAGCACACTTATGAAGATTGTCATGGGGCTTCTGCATCCTACCTCAGGTTCTGCTTCAATCAGCGGGAAGGTCAAAGGAGAAGACCGGACAGTGGAGATTTCTGCATCCACCAGGGAGAACTTCACTTATGTGCCTCAGGGCAACACTCTTTTGTCCGGTTCTGTCAGGGATAACCTTCTTCTTGTGGATCCTGATGCTGACGATGCCACTCTTTGCTCTGTACTGGAAACAGCTTGCGCTGAATTTGTGCTGGACCTTCCAAAGGGCCTGGACACACCTTGCGGAGAAGATGGCAGCGGATTGTCAGAAGGGCAGAGCCAGAGGATTGCCATTGCCCGCGCCCTCTTGAAAAAAGGCGGAGTGCTGATGCTGGATGAAGCTACTTCCGCTCTTGATTCCCGGACCGAGCGCCGGCTTCTGGAGAATCTCAGCAGTAAATATCGCGGAGAAAAAACAATAATTTTCATTTCTCATCGCGATGCGGTTTCTGAATTTGCAGACACCACTGTCCGCTTTTAGGTTTTTCTGGCAGAAGTCTGATGGAGAGGGTCATATTCCATATTGATGTCAACTCTGCTTTTTTGAGCTGGACGGCAGTCAAGATGCTGTCTGAGGGGCATCAGGATATTCGTCTGATTCCTTCTGTGGTAAGCGGAGATCCAAGTGACAGGCGGAGCATAATAACAGCTGCTTCCATTCCCGCAAAAAAGCTTGGAATCAAGACCGCACAGCCGGTTTCCATGGCTTTGAGAAAATATCCGAACCTGCTGATTGTAAGCGGAGATTGGGAATGGTACGGCAAGTGTTCCCGTGGATTTATAGAGATATGCAGAAAGTATAGCCCTGTTCTGCAGCAGTTTTCCATAGACGAGTGCTTTCTGGACATGACTTTCAGGCTCTATGGCAAAGAGCCGGTTGAGGTGGCCGTAGCTCTCAAGGATGAAATCCATTCAAGTCTTGGTTTTACCGTCAATGTAGGTGTAGGCTCCAACAAGCTTCTTGCCAAGATGGCCTCTGACTTTGAGAAGCCGGACAAGGTCCACACGCTCTGGAGCAGCGAGGTTGAGAGGAAGATGTGGCCTCTGGGAGTCAGGGACCTTCTCTGGGTTGGCAGGAAAACCGAGGAAAAACTGCTTTCCTACGGCATCCGGACAATCGGTCAACTGGCTCAGACTGATATATCCTATCTTAGGCGCATTGTAGGGGAAAGGGGAGCACTCCAGCTTCACGAAACTTCAAACGGCATAGATAATTCACCTGTCGAGACCGAGCATCCCGATGCAAAGAGCTACAGCGCCGAGCGTACTTTCCCGAAAGACCTTTCGGAGCCAAAGGACATAGACAGGGCTCTTTTCAAAGTAGCCTGCATAGTGTGCCATAGAATCAGAAAAGACAAGGTCAAGGCCTCTACCGTCTCCATATTCATCAAGTTCACCGATTTCTCCACTTTGCAGAAGCAGTGCTCACTTCCACAGCCAACAGACATCACGGCCCTGATACTGAACGCAGCAAGGGGTCTTCTGACAGAGATCTGGGATGGGGAGCGTCCTCTGAGGCAGGTTGGCCTTGGCCTTTCCAAGCTCTCCAGAGACGTTGCCGAGCAGATGAGTCTGTTCGAAGACCCCAAGCTTGACTTTTACCGCAAGTGGGATGAAAACTACGATAAGGAGAACAGCAAGTAGTATTTACTTGGATATCTCCTTGAGGGCTTTCTCTATCTCCTTGTCTGCGTTTTTCTTGATCTGTTCCTGTACCTTTGGGTCTGACAGCATCTTTTCAGCTTCTGCCATAGAATCGTCCAGGCTCTTCTGCAGACCTTTGTAAATCTGTACGCGGGCTTTGCAAGGAATGGCGTCACCGTTAACCTTCTTGTCTTTTCTTTCCATTGAGCAACGGTAGAAAACACCGTCCTTGACATAGGACCATCCGTACATTCCGGAATAGAATTCCACTCCGAACAGACTTCCGCCCTTGCCATCCTCGATCATCTTGTCAAAGTCCTTCTCCTTTGAAGCCTCTTCCAGGGTGTTCTTCTCCTCAAAGCCGTAGATGTTTATACCGTTGTCCGCAATCTTCTTTGTCGCATCGTAAACCTTGCGCACATACTTGATGTACTCGTCTTTGGAGAGTTCGCCTTCTGCAATCGCAAACGTGGCGGTGGCTACGTGTCCGTCATCTCCGTAGAAATCATACTTGTCGCCTTCTCCAAGGGCATAATCCGGAGTAATGTCAGAAAAGTTTATTCCATAGTTCTTCCTGAAGCAGAATACAGCGGCTTCCTTGCTGTCCTTGGATCCTGTGAACACATCATTTTCTGAAGGTGCTGCCTTTTCTTCCACAGCAGCTTCAGGGCCGGAAGAATTCTTTTTTCCGCCACAGGCTGCTATCAACATCGCTGAGACGGCAAACAACATTATAAGATAAATCTTTTTCATATCACGGAAGCCTTGCTATTCAATACCGATAAGTTCCTGAACGAGAGTAGGATTGCCGTCTTCTCCATTAAGAACATTCTTGACTACGCCAATGCCTTTTTTCATCCACATCTTACAGGTTCCGGCCTGTTTGATATTCATTATGAAATTCACTTCTGAGGTATAGTCGTATTCAAGAACCCAGCAATTGAATTTTCCTGCAGGAGTTTCAATCTCCTCCTTGCCGGTGAATCTTACATTGTGGAAAGTGCCGGTGGTTCCAAGCGCTTCAATCACAATCTTGCTGTCTCCCAGATCTTCTCCAATCTTAGGTTCTTCCGGAATAATAGGGCCGTGTCCTGTAACGCTGAAAGCAGGGCCGTACTGTCCCATCATTGCCTTGGCATTGGTGTGGAAGAGGCCGTCTTCCGTCCATACATCGCATCCTACAGGCTGCTGAGCAACTCCTTTGATTGATTCTATCACCACATTGAAGGTGATGGTGGTCTTTTTGCCTTCGGTTTGGCTTTCAACGATGTGATATTTGAAGATGTCGTTGGCGGTTCCGGTCTGCTTATATGTCAGAACTTTGCCTGGAGTATCACAGAACCAGGTTCCTTTTTCTTTTGCAACCTCTTCTTTCTGTTCTTCGGCTTCAGTGCCGTCTCCGTTATTGTTTGAGTTTGAGCCGCAAGATGCAATCATCATCGCCGAGGCGGCAAGCAGTATAATCAAATAAATCTTTTTCATAGGTGCTAAGTTATTGGTTTTTAATTAATTCTTTCAAGGCCTTCGAGACTGACCGTCAGTCCTTCGTAAGTCGGGTTATCAGAGAATTCCAGTATTTCAAATACAGGTCCGTCCGTTATAACCCGGTCTCCGTTCTTGACAAGTCCGTACTTGTAGTAAGGCAAGCCGTTTTCCTTGTCTCTCCATACTATGGTCTTGCCATATACCTCGGCCGCAATGTTCTTCTCGGTTTGTTCCTTGGTGATTATGTAAGCCGGCCTTCCAAAGATGACAGTGTCTTTCACAACGCAATCGGGGTCATCTATCTTTAGCTTGTCGCCGAATACGGTGTTGCTCATCTGGCTCTTGAGGTATTTGTAAATGGCGTCATCCACGCTGGTGAAACCGTCCTTTTCCTTTATGAATCCGTAAGTTCCCTTATCGCCGATGAGATACTCTGCCCGTGTAGAGTCTGTACATTCGAAAAGAGTTGTTGTCGGGCTGCCTTCACTGGTTCCAATGACCACGTTGCCTTTACGTGCATAGATTCTGGTGATGCTCTGAGTGCCCACATACATCTTTTCCTTGATCACAAAGTCTTTTTCATACCATTTCTTCGGCTCAACTTTTTCCTCAGCGATTTGCTCAGGCTCAGAAGCGTTTTCCTCTACCGCTGCCTCTGTTTTCTTTTCGCCGGAAGTCTCTTCTGCATTAACTTCATTCTCTGCAGCTTGGCCGCTCTTGCCTGAATTGCCTCCGCAAGCGGCTACCAGTGCCACAGAGGCTGCGCACATAAGAGCTAAGTAGATTTTTTTCATAATGGATACTTGTTAATCTTTAGGTATAAGAAAAAAGAAACGGCCATAAAGCATAAACCTTACAGCCGTTCCAATAATATTTTAATTATTTCTTTATGAACTCCACTCTGCGGTTCTTTGCCCTTCCGGCTTCTGTAGAGTTGTCTGCTACCGGCTCGTGGCTTCCCTTTCCTACGGCCCTGAGGTTGAAGCCGTCAACTCCCAGGCTTTCGAGAGCCTTCACCACGGCCTCCGCCCTTTGCTGGGAGAGAGGGTCGTTCACCTTGTCTGAACCCTGGTTGTCGCAGTGGCCCTGTACCTCGAACCTTGCTGAAGGGTTCTTCTTCATGTAGTCTGCAACCTTCTTGATTTCCTCCATGCTCTCAGGCTTGAGGTCTGCCTTGCCTGAAACAAAGAGAATGTTGTTTGTCACAAACTTTCCGCTCTCTGCGATGGCTTTCTCTACCTCGCTCTTGTCGGTAGCGTTGCGGTCATACAGTTCTACGGCACCTTTACCTATGCGGAAGTTCTTTACATAGACATCCTTGCTTCCGCCCTGGGCAAACAGGGTTACCCAGCCTGCACCAGGCTTTGCATTAGGAACATTTATTACTCTTCTTCCGTCCACATAGAACTTGATAGCTCTCTTGTTGAAAGACAGAGCATAGTGATGCCATCTGCCGTCGTTGAATGTACCTGCTTCAGAACTTGACTTGCCTTCTGTATGATTATAGGAAGGTTCTGAAGAAAGACAATAATCACAATTAAAAGTATGTATATCGCCACCCAACCAATATGTAATTGTAAATAATTCATTATCTCTGCTTTGACTCTCATGCATGATATCAAGCTCAATGCTAGGGGCACCGTTCTTTTCAGTATCATCGAACAGCATATCATACTCGATGGTGAACACATCGCCGAGATAATTCCTGCTGCCGTCTTTCATAAGTGGAGAAATCCAGCTGTCGTCCTTGCTCATTGCAATGGCGGTTTCTCCGCCGATTCTTCCGACTTCCGCATAGCCTCTTACAAGGTCCCACTTGGAAGGGAACTCTCCAACCTGTTCCCCAGCAAGTCTGTCTTCAAAGATGGCAATCTCTCCAGGGACAAAGTCGCTTTTCTGGGCATCTGCGCTAAGAGGAGCATTGTCCGGGCGCTTGGTGCCGCAGTCGTCGCAGAACTTGCCGGTGTTTCCGGTGTGTCCGCACTCCGGGTTGGGGCATGTCCAGGTACCAGGCTTTGCCTTGCCTGCGGAAGGAGCGTCAACATCATCGTTGTCTTCGTCGTCAGAATCCTTGTCTTTGTTCTTCTTGCCGCCAAGCAGCCCGCCAATGCTGTCAAATACCTTGTCAACGGCTTTGTCAACGGTTTCCTCGGTCTTGTCCTGAGTCTTGTCCTTTACGGCTTTTCCGATTTTCTTGAGGAAGCCCTGGGCGTCAGCCCCGGCTGCCACAAACATCAGCATCGCGATAATTAAAACAATTCTTTTCATCTCTGTTGTTTTTTATGTTATTTCTTGTGATATCCGGAACAGTCCCGGGTTACAGCAATCCAAGTTCAATGGCCTTGCGGATCATCTGGGCCGGGTTGGCCGCATCAAGTTTGGATTTGAGCTTTTTGCGGTACCATTTGATGGTGTTCAGACTTAAACACATCAAGTCTGCAATCTGCGGGCTGGTCTTGCCTTCTGCTATCAGCTGCAGGATCCTTGTTTCCTTCTTGCTCAACTGTATGTTCCTGCTTTCGTGTAGAGCTGTCATAGTGTTCTGCGGTTGGTTAGTTGCACGTTGCAAAATTCGGGAAGAATTTGAGCAAAAACACTATACCAAAGGATAGAAAACACCACCCTTTTGGGTAGTTTTTAGGTATTTGGAGGCATTGTCGGGCCAGTTTGCTATCTTTGTGAAGAACAAAACCCACAACTATGAAACCGGTTGTTAGCATTGCCCTTCTGTTTTCTCTTCTGTCTTTGACTTTTGCTGATTCATCTGCGCAGTATTCAGACCATCGCGGAAGAAAAACCGATTCCCTGGAGAGTGTCGTGGCGGGATGGACCAGGGAGAAACTTTATTCTGCGCCGAAAGAGGAGTCTGAAAAAATCCTTGCTGCCTATAAAGAGCTTATGTGGGGCTATCTTCAGATAAACCGGGAGAGGAGTATGATGTTTGCCGGTAAGGCTCTGGAATTCGGTATGGATCGTGGATACTGGTACACGGTGCAGGACGCTGCGAGGATACTGGGTTTGCATTATTATGCTTCACAGCAGTGGGATTCGGCATTATTCTACTACAACAAGGGGCTGGATATAATCCGGAAGATGGAGGACAAAGAAACCACGGAGTACAGTTCCAAAATATATGATCAGAGTACTATAGATGATGCCAAATCAGCATATTATGGCTCTTTGGGCAATATGTACAACATGATGGATTCCATTCCTCTGGCGATGGAGTACTACAAGAAGGCGGGGGAGATCTTTGAGAAGAACGGATGGAAGGAAAGCAACGCCATCCTCTGGTACAATATGGGTGAGACTTGGTTGGAAGAGGGGGATTACAAGGAAGCGGAAGACTGCTATTACAAGTCTTTGGAATATGCCAGGGCAAGCGGGGACAGTCTTCAGATATCCAACCCTCTCAAAGGTCTGGGTGCCTTGTATCTGGCCCAAGGTAAAACATCAAAGGCCCTCAGATGCCTGGAGGAGGCGGACAAGTACTATTCTCTCCACGAAGACCAGGAATTCAGGTCAAGGCTTGAGACGCTGGATGTGATGCGCAAGGTGCTTCAGCAGCAGAAGAAGCAGCTCAGGTGGATAGCCTTCGGTTCTGTCTGCCTCGCTCTTCTTGCCCTTGCTCTTCTTGTTATCATAAGGCGCATGACAATCCTCCGTCACCAGAAGCAGGGTGCGGACCAAGCTCTTGTGGAAGCGTTGGCAGAACTCCCGGAAACAGAGGACCAAGGTTCCGGCTTGCCTTTGTCTCCTGACGGAAGGACTTTGCAGGATGCAGCAGAGCGGGAAGAATCCGTAATGCACAAACAAGACTCCAAGGAAAGCAAGGCTGTCATCACCCTCACAGACAGGGAACGTGCTATACTTCCGCTTTTGGCTGAGGGGAAGACATCGCCTCAAATCGCCGAGAAACTTTATCTGTCCGTTCCTACAATCAAATGGTACCGCAAGAAACTCCTGATAAAGTTTGAAGCTACAAATACTGCAGACCTTATATACAAGGCCAAAGAAAAGGGTCTGATTTAAGCTATTTCCTTGTAAAGATAGTGTAGAGGCCTTTGAGGTTTGCCCCGAAAGGCTTGGCGTTCTCGCCGAAATCGTAATCCTTTCCGGCCGGCTTGAAGTTGAATTCGTCACATCCCATGTCGGACAGGGCTTTTATGACACTTTTGGCCCTGTCTTCTCCAAGGGCGTTTTCTTCATCTGTTTCAGCCCCAAAGCAAATCACTTGAACTATGAACCTGGAGTCAGGATTGTTTTTCAGATACTCGGCGATTTTCTGAATCTCATTGACGCTTTCAAACTTCAGTTCCGTGCTGCCAGGGGCAAAGGTTATCTTCTTTGAGGAATATCTGCCGTTGTTAAATGCACTGACGAGACTGGCCGGACGGCTTGTTCCACATTCGGAACAGAATTTTCCGGTGTTTCCAGTGTGGCCGCAATCGGGATTTGGACAATTCCAGGTAGGGCTTACCAGGTTGTTTTTGCCTTCAGTGTCTTCCTCATCCTCCTCATTTTCATCCTCATCGTCCGTTGATTTTTTCTTTCCGCTCAGGAGACCTCCGAGGGCATCAAAAGCTTTGTCAACGGCCTCGTCAACAGTTTCTTCTGTCTTGTCAACAGTCTTTTCCTTTATGGCTTTCCCGATTTTTTTGAGGAATCCCTGGGCGGCGGCATCATTACCGGCACATGCCAAGAGCATAACAGTAATCAATAAGACCAATCTTTTCATAGCTGCTTTTTTTGTTCAAGTTTGGTTTCAAGTCCAAAGTTAATGATTTTACCCAAAAGAGTAGTGTTTCTTGGCAAAAAAGAAAGAGACAAGAAATGTCTCTTGTCTCTTTCTTCTAGATGGTCAATCGTTTTTGAGGTTTTACACCTCAGTTTCCATTAGTACTCATCCTCGTTGAAGAAGAAATCTTCTTTGCTAGGATAGTCAGGCCACAAATCTTCAATGCTGTCAAAAACTTCTTCCTCGTCTTCAATATCGTTGAGGTTTTCAATTACCTCATCAGGAGCTCCGGAACGGACAGCATAATCTAACAACTCACTCTTGGTAGCCGGCCAAGGTGCATCTTCCAGTTTGGATGCAAGCTCTAATGTCCAATACATTTTTCTTTCAAATTAACCGGGAAAAAGATGTCTTGTCAAATCCTTTTCCGAAATGGGCTGCAAATATAACACTATTTTCAAATTTGCAACCAATTTTTATGCCGTCAGCAAAAAATGTGTCAGTTTTGTCAAGGAAGCCAGAATACTTCAGGTGTATTGGTGATTGTATTGAAATACCGGGCAAGGGTGAACAGGTAGTCTGAAAGGCGGTTAATGTATTTTTTGCACTTTACCAGATTTGACTCCAGGTCTTCGTTTGTGGAGTGGATGTCCACGCATCGCCTTTCAACTCTTCTGCAGACGGTTCTTGCCACGTGGCAGAGCGCCGCCTGGATAGGGGCGCCTGGTATGACGAACGCTTTCTGGGGAGGAATCTGGCTGGTCATTGAGTCTATACCCTGTTCCAGGAACTCTATTTCTGATTCCTCAAGAGGTTTTAGCTGTTTGCCTGTACCTTCTTCTGGCATTGCGAGGAAGGCGGAAACGCACATCAGCGTCTGCTGGATTGTCAGCAGGTCTTTGCGGATCTGAGTGGCTGTTGATGCGGTGTTCGCGGGATTCTCTCCCTCAGCGATGATAAGGCCCAGATAGGAAATCAGCTCGTCGGCATCTCCGTAAGCCTCTACCCTTGGGTCGTTCTTGAAAACTCTCTTGCCTCCTACCAGGGAAGTTGTCCCCTGGTCTCCGGTCTTGGTATATATCTTCATGGTCGTAAGTGTTTGTTGTGCAGATTCGTTTATGTGTTGTTACAAATTCCGGATTCAGATGCCGGTTTCTGCAAGTGTGGGAGCAGGGTTTATTGTATCGCTTTCCACCTTTCCGTCGCGGAGCCTGACTATCCTTCTTGCAAACTTCGAGATGTCTTCCTCGTGGGTTACGATGATGATAGTGTTCCCCTGCCTGTAGATTTTTTCGAAGATGTTCATTATCTCGATGCTGGTCTTGGTGTCCAGGTTGCCTGTAGGCTCATCTGCCAGAATGATGGTAGGTGTGTTGATTATGGCACGGGCTATGGCTACTCTCTGCCTCTGTCCGCCGGAAAGTTCACTCGGCTTGTGGTCCATCCTGTCCGAAAGGCCTACCACTTCAAGCGCAGCGGTGGCCAGCTTTATTCGCTCTTTTTCAGGTATTCCGTTGTAAATCAAGGGAAGTGCCACATTTTCCAGGGATGAGTACCTTGGCAGCAGGTTGAATGACTGAAAAACAAAACCTATCTGTTTGTTTCTGACCTCGGCGAGCTGCGAGTCCGCCATCTGGCTGACATCTGTTCCTCCGAGTATGTATTTACCGCTTGTTGGGGTGTCAAGGCATCCAAGGATGTTCATCATTGTGGATTTTCCGCTTCCGGACGGCCCCATTATGGCTATGTAGTCATTCTTGTGGATAGAAAGGGAAACTCCGTCAAGAGCGTTCACCTGCTGTGATCCGAGAATGTAAATCTTGTGAAGATCTTCAATTCTGATAACCTCCGTCCGCTTGTTGTTCTTTTCTTCCATATCTCCTTCTCTTTTAGTGGAACAGATTTCTAAGGCTCAGACCTGGACAAGCCCCTTATGCTGGTTGTCAACAAACTGGCGGAAGAATTCCTTCATTGCCTCCTTCAGGGATTCAAGGGCTTTAGGTGTTTCCCATTTGGCAGTGTTCTCTTCTCCCACTTTGTTTGAAACGCTTCTTAGCTGGATGAACTTGACATACTCGTTGAGGCAGACATAGAAAAATGCCGCCCCCTCCATAGTCTCTATATGCGGAGAATATTTTTTTATGAGCCTGTTGCAGGTTTCCTCCCTGCCGGAAATGGTCTGGACGGTAACTCCGGTCGCTCTCTTGTAGGTTGAGGCTATATCGTTGAAATAATCTGTGAGAGGCAGCATCTCAAGGGCACCGTCTTTGAAAGGGAAGAGATTGGAATCCAAGGTGTTGGAATCAAACAATGTCAGAAATCCCGAAGATGTCATGAACCCCAGGTCTCCGAAGTACTCTTTTTCTATCAGAGCTACGCTTCCTACAGGAAACTTCTCAAGGTCATAACTACCAGCTATCCCTATGTTGACTGCAAGTGAATACTTTTCCCCAGCTGTTTCCGCCTCTACAAGTTTCTTTGCCAGACGGTAGCAGGTGGAAGTGGTTCCTATGCCGGTGAGCATAAAGTCAATTTGGGCCTTGCCCACGATTTTGCTCTCGTAAATCCTCAACGCCTGGATGGCGCAATCCAGTTCTTCCTGCTCAGCGGCGCAAATCAAAATTCTCATATTCTCCAGCTCTATGTTTTACAACAGTTAATTCTTTTAATGCAAATCTGCTCCTATGAGCCTGAGGAACTCTTCTCTTGTCTTGCGGTTGTTGAGGAAAGCTCCCGTAAAGGCTGATGTGGTGGTTACCGAGTTCTGCTTTTGTACTCCGCGAATCTGCATGCACATGTGCGCGGCCTCGATGACCACGGCAACCCCCAGAGGCTTCAGGGTTTTCTGGATACAGTCCCTGATCTGGACCGTGAGCCTTTCCTGTACCTGGAGCCTGCGGGCAAAGGCGTCAACAACGCGAGGTATCTTGCTCAGCCCGGTAATGTAACCATTTGGTATGTAGGCGACATGGCATTTTCCGTAGAATGGCAGCATGTGGTGCTCGCACATGGAATAAAGCTCAATGTCTTTAACCAGTACCATCTGCTGATACTCCTCTTTGAACATCGCCGATTTGAGTATGGCCACAGGGTCAAGCTGATATCCGTGAGTGAGAAACTGCATGCTTTTGGCAACTCTTTCAGGAGTCTTGAGAATGCCTTCTCTGGAAGTGTCTTCGCCAAGAAGTTTCAGGATTTCTTTGTAATGCGAAGCCAGGCTCTGTGTAGTCTCTGGCGTGAACAGTTCTTTCTTCTTATATGTCATACAAGCGTTGTTATCTGTTACAAACAGGGCACTAAGTTACAAAAAATGTTACCTTTGCCAAACAATGGGTTTGCCAAATACCGCCCAAGCATTTGATTATGGAAGATACTGCCCTGAAAGCGAACATACTTGTCGTTGATGATGAGGAAGATATTTGTGAGATTCTTCAGTACAACCTGGAAAAGGCCGGTTTTAAGGTCAAGACGGTTCTCAGTTCAGAAGAAGCCCTTTCTGTGATTTCTTCAGAGAAATTTGACTTGCTGCTTCTGGATATCATGATGGGTGGCATCAGCGGCCTGAAACTTGCCCAGCTTCTGAGAGAAGACTACAAGAGCAGCGTACCGATAATTTTCGTGACGGCGCTTGACACGGAGGATGACATCCTTAAAGGATTTTCCAGCGGCGGGGACGACTACATATCAAAACCTTTTTCAGTGAATGAGGTTGTAGCCAGGGTAAAGGCCGTGCTCTCAAGATCCGGACGGATACAGAAGCCTTCTGGAGACAATTCCGCTTCAGCGTGGAAGAACAATTCCAAGGGCGTTGCAGCCAAAAGCGTTCCTGACACTCCGCAACCTGCAGATGAAGTCCAGCAGGATTACTTTGATTTCGGGATACTTACCATTGATGCAAAAGAGAGCAGCGTGAAGGTAAGCGGAGAACCGGTCCTTCTGACCCGTAAGGAAATGGAAATCCTTTTGCTTCTGGCGCGTTCCACAGGAAAACTTTTTTCCAGGGAGGAGATTTTGAAGAATGTCTGGAAGGATGACGGATTCGTTCTCCAGAGGACTGTGGATGTGCATATTGCAAGGTTGCGCAAAAAACTGGGCCCGGCTGGGGATCTTGTGCAGAACCGTTCCGGATTCGGCTATTGCATCCATCCTCAAGGCAAGTGATGAAAATCAAGCTCAAATATCGTTACCGGCTGGTTATATATCTATTGATGCTGCTGGCTCTGCTGGCTCTGTTCTTTGTGCTCTATTCCTCCAGGCAGAGCCGCGGATACAGTATTTCAGCTCTTCAGGGAGAACTCAAGGCAACCATTTCCCAGGTGCTGGATTCTCTCTCAGAAGGCAAGGACCCTTCCTCCATTCAGCTTCCCGACGGTTTCGGCTTCACTCTCGCCGATACTTTGGGCAACGTACTGTATGACTCCCGTCAAAGGGATATTTCCATTCCGGACAATATCTTCAGCCTTTCAGAGATAGTCACCGCCGCCTCAGGAGCTGATGGAAGCGCTCTCAGGAGCGCTGTCGGAGAACCGGATAAGGAATACCTCTACTATGCGAAAAAATCCGGGAACCTGTTTGTCCGCTCCTATTCAAGGTTCAGGATGAGCCGCCCTGCTGAAGTTGGCAAAGACAATAATTATTTCATACTGATTGTTGTCCTGCTGTCAGCTCTGATATTTGCTTTCATTTACATACTCAGGCGGTTATACAAACCTTTGAAGACATACAGCGAACTTGTCAGCGCCATAAAGGAAGACGGAAACAGGCTTTCTGAGATAGACTTTGACAATGACGAGATGGGAGAAGTGGGGAAGGAGATAGCCGACACATTCTCCCAGCTTGAGAAGGCCAAGAAGTACAAGCAGCAGATGAGCCATAACATAGCCCATGAGCTGAAGACTCCGCTTACAGGGGTCAAGGCTTACCTGGAAACTATCCTCAATTCTGACGACATGTCAGCGGAGCAGATGAGGAAATTTGTAGGCAAGGCCTATTCCCAGGCCACAAGGCTGGCGGATCTGGTGAATGAAGTGTCCATACTCAACAAACTCGACGAGTCCAATGAACTCGGGAAGTCTGACGAAGCCTTGTACAGGCTGGAGGAAATCAATGTCAGGAGCTGTCTTGAGGATGTTCTCGAGGAGATTGGCTACAAGCTGGAAGATAGCAACATATCTTTCGATATGAGAATCAGCAGCCGGTTGCGCCTCAGGGGAAGCTACAATCTCGTTTATTCTCTTTTCAAGAATCTGATAGACAATTCAATAGAGCACGGAGGAAAGGGCATTGCCATTACCCTTGTGGCTGGCATCGAGCAGGTTGCCGGAGAGGGGAGATACAAGATAAACTTCACCTATTCAGATACCGGCAAGGGAGTTCCTGCCGAGGCTCTCCAGAGGATATTTGAACGTTTCTACAGGGTGGAAGAAGGCCGTACCAGAAAGACCGGAGGCTCAGGGCTGGGGCTTTCCATCGTCAGGAATGCTGTGGCCTTCCATAAGGGAACAATAACCGCCTCCCAGAAGGAAGGCGGCGGTATAGTTTTCAAGTTCAGTCTATATTCTCTTTAGAGACGGTTCTTTGTCAGAACCATATATCTATTCGTCCGACCTCTTCTCCCTTGCATCCGGCCTGGACCACCATCACTTTCTTTCCTGTCTTGCTTTCAACGATAGCAGGTTTCTTTATGAAAGTATGCGAGTGCCCGCCGATGATGATGTCCACGCCTTCCGTGTTTTTGGCTATAAGGCAGTCATCAGGGTTCTGCTCCTTTCCGTCGTTGAAGCCGCAGTGGGTAAGAAGTATTACAAGGTCACATTTTTCAGATTTCCTCAGTTTGCGGGCGAGCCTGTCCACAATCTTGTAAGGGTGCTGGTATTTCATCTTCCCGATCTTGGTCGGGTTCACGAGCCCTGTCAGCCTTACGCTCAGGCCGATGACGCCAATCCTCTTTCCTCCTCTATCTATCACGGTATAAGGGGCGACAAGACCGTCAAGAGGTGTGCCGGACAGTTTGTAGTTGGCATTGACTACAGGAAAGTTGGCCATTTTGATCCTTCTTGCAAGCTCCTCCGGCCCGTTGTCAAACTCGTGGTTGCCGAAGGTTGCGGCATCCACTCCGAGAGCGTTCATCAGCTCAATTTCAGCATCTCCCTTGAAAAGAGTGAAATAAGGCGTGCCCTGGGAGAAGTCTCCGGCATCCAGAAGTATCACGTTCTTGTTTTCGGCTCTAACCTGGCTGATATATTTTTCTCTGCGGTCCACTCCGCCCCTTCCTTTGTAGTTGCCGGAGGACAGAGGCTCAATCTGGCTGTGGGTGTCGTTGGTGTGCAGTATTACAAGATCCTGGGAATAGGCTGAAAGTGAAAGAATCGCTGAGGCTATAAGCAATATTGTCTTTTTCATGGTTATTTCCTCCCGTCTGTTATAAGTCTGTCATCTATGGCGGCCTCAATGTTCTTTCCCTGTCTTGTCAGACTCTGTATGTATTCTATGAAAACGTTCATCAGTTTCTTGTCCGTCTCGATGACCCAGTTGCTGTATTTGAGCGGATAGACATTGTCTCCTCCGTTGTAGAGGAAGTCTATCGTTGCCACCACATACTTGCGGCTTGGATCCAGAGGCTGCCCGCCGATCAGGCACTCCTTGACCTCTCCTCCTTCAGTGCGGAGCTTCACATTGCTCATCACCTGGCCCCTTGTCTTGGCGAAGAACTCCATCAGCATCTGCACCTTGTCTCCGTCAAGCTCCTCAATCACGAGAAAGTTGTCAAAAGGAAAGATGGAGAGGATGTCATATTTGGACACGTTGCCCTTAGGCATTTCAGTACGGATCCCGCCAAAGTTCATGAGGGAGAAGTCTATCTTTATGTTCTTGTCTATGTCTGTGCGGGATGTGGTATCTATGTAATTCTGGGCATATTCCAGATAAGCGTCAGACGCCCAGTTGGACAATGGGGCAACAGGATATCCCCTGAGGAGACCGTTTGGGCAGTATCCTATCGGTTCCATGTATTTGTCAACTTCCGGTTTGTATTTGGCTATGACTGCCGGTGTCTTCAGATTGTCAGAGTCAGAAGCCTCAAACCGTTTGTCGATGGTTACGGTTGTCCAGGTCATCTTCTTTATGACCTGGTTGTTGAGCTCTTGCCCTGAGTACTCCGCCTTTTTGACTCTCTGAGCCGTGGCCGTCTCTGCCGAAAAGCAAAGGGAAAGCACGGAAACTGCCAGGAAGAGCAAGCTGATATTACGTTTTTTCATTTTTGTATCTTTTGTCTAATCCTTGAATCTAAGCCATTTGAATATCTCCTTCCAACTGGCTTTCTTACCGTATGAGAGAATGCCTATACGGTAGATTTTGGCGCTGAGCCATCCCATGAACAGGAATGTCCCGACAAGCAGTGCCACTGAAAGAATATACTGCCAAGCAGGAACTCCGTAGGCGAACCTTGCCACCATGACCATAGGAGAGGTGAAAGGAATTATGGAGCCCCAGACTGCAGCAGTGGAATTCGGATTCTGGAACGCGCTCATCATTATGAACAGTCCTATGATGAGCGGAATGGTTATAGGAAGCAGGAGCTGTTGGGTGTCAGCCTGGTTGTCCACACAGGCACCTACTGCAGCAAACATACTGGCGTACAGCAAATAACCAAGAATAAAGTAAAGGATGAAAGTACCGATGATTCCGAGAATGTTCATCTGCTTGAGCGTGTTCATGATAGGGGCGATGGCATTCAGCCCCTCATTTATCGCTGAGGAATCAGAAGCGTTTTCTGCTGTTTCTGCAAGAACTGATGAGTCAATGCCGGCAACCTCCATTCCTGAGGCGTTGAGTTCAGACATATCCATACCAGGCATGTTTGTCTGGGCCTGGACACCCTGCTTGACAATAGACGTGCTGGAGGCCCCGGTAGCCATGCTCACGCCGGTTACAATCAGGAAGGTGAGAACTATCCAGGCCATGAACTGCGTGAGGGCCACCAGGGCTATACCCACGATTTTCCCTATCATCAGCTGCATAGGCTTTACTGAAGAAACAATCACTTCTATGATCCTGTTGTTCTTCTCCTCAATAACGCCCTGCATAACCATGCTTCCGAACATGAAGATAAACATGTAGATTATGAAACTGGATATGTAACCTATTGCCATATAGGCTCCCACAGAAGTTTCCTTGCCTTCTTCATCATCCTTCCCAACCTGAAGAGTCTTGACTGTGGCGTTGTTTCTGATGTTTTTCAGTACGTTTTCCAGGTCCGGGATGTTGTATGATGCAAGTTTATTTGCAGAGAGGATTTCATTCACCTGGCTCTGAATCTGGTCTTTGAGAGATATGCTCACCTGTTCGGAACAGAAGATTGAAACCTCGGAGTTCATCAGAGAATCCATGGCAGAAATCTGAAGCAAGGCGTAGTAGTTGCTGGAGGAGGGAAGATCTTTCTTTATCTGCTCGGCGATGGAATGGTCTATAACGCTGTAGGTGATGTTTTCCTTGTTTTCCAGCTTTTGGGCAACAATCCCGGACTGGTCGTCAACGGCAATAGTACGGACCTTGTTGTCAGAAGAGTACATAGCAATCAGCATCGGAATGACAAACATAAGCGCAAACAATATAGGCACCAGGAACGTACCGATGATGAAACTCTTTTTCTTTACTCTTGTGGAGTATTCCCTGGCTATTATTATTCCAATCTTGCTCATATCTATCTGTTTTTAGGGTCTGACTTACGGTAATCTTCTATACTCTGCGATGTTGCTCCTCCGCTCTCTCCGACCAGCTTGATGAATATCTCGTTCATCTTTGGCATAAGCGGCTGATATGAAACAATCTCCACCTGCCTGGAAATCTCGGAGAGGACGTTCCTGCTTGAGGCGTCTTTGCAGATGTCCAGGACGCTCCTGAGCCCGTTCTTGGTGTTTTCAGTTGAGAACACGGAGAACAGACCTTCAACCGACTGAAGCCTTCCGGTTCCACCGTCCGCCGCCATAACTCCATCAGCTGTCTCTGCCCTGTAGCAGACTTCCACACGGTTGTGGCCATGCTCCTTGCGGATCTGGTCTACGTTTCCAGAAATCACCAGTTTGGCTTTGTTCACAAGAGCTATCTCATCGCAGAGTTCCTCAACAGACTCCATGTTGTGGGTAGAGAGGATTATCGTGCAACCCTCAGATTTCAGGCGCAGTATCTCATCGCGGATGAGGCTCACGTTGATAGGGTCAAAGCCGGAGAAAGGCTCGTCCAGAATCAGCAGCTGAGGCTTGTGAAGTACTGTGGTGATGAACTGGATCTTCTGCGCCATACCCTTGCTGAGTTCCTCAACTTTCTTGTTCCACCAAGGCTGGATTCCGAACTTCTGGAACCATATCATCAGTTCTCTTGTGGCATCAGCCCTGGAGAGGCCTTTCAGCCGGGCCAGATACACGGCCTGTTCGCCCACCTTCATTTTCTTGTAGAGCCCGCGCTCTTCAGGAAGATAGCCAATGTTTTCTATATCGCTGAGTTTCAGTTCCCTTCCATTGAAAAGCACCCGGCCCTCAGTTGGAAGCGTGATGCGGTTGATGATTCTGATAAGAGTGGTCTTGCCGGCACCGTTAGGCCCAAGAAAACCGAAGATTTTCCCTTGAGGAATCTCCAGGTTGATATGGTCCAGCGCCGTGAAGCTGCCGAACTTCTTGACCACGTTTTCACAACTAATGAATCCCATATAAAAAAGTTTATCTAAACAACATTCGCAGAAGTGTATCTCAGGAAACAGCCGTAGAATCCGGTTCAGATTCTGACATTTGTTCCATCTGCAAAGATAATGAATGAAACCCCACATCAAACAATCCCCAATAACAATCAGCCACCCAACGTACGAATCCCCGCCCAACGAACGAATCCCCGCCAAACGTGTCCATGAGGTGCCAAAACAGGGACAGCTGGACATGAATTCCCGCCCAACGTGTCCAGGAGGTGCGAAAATTGGGACAGCTGGACACGAATTCCCGCCCAACGTGTCCAGGAGGCGCAAAAACCGGGACAGCTGGACACGAATCTTAAAAATCAACGTATGTAGGGGTGGAGCCTGAGGGTGTCTTCAGGAGAGAGGATTCTGTTTTCCACCAAAGCCTTGAGCGTGCACTCTTCTTTGGAGTGTGTTTCCAGGAACAGAGCTATGCCTCTCGCATTGTATGAACCAATATATGGATGCCTTTCAAGAAATGCCCGGCTTGCCTCCGCGATGGAAAATTTTAGGATTCCTCCGGGATGGACAAATACCTGGTCTTTGATACGGTCAAACTTCTCCTGGTCCATTCCCTTGATTTCCAGAAGCTGATCTATGTTTGCAAAACTGCCCAGCGACTTCCTGTATGAAAGGATGGCTTTGCAGAAATAGGGGCCGATGCCTCTTACGGAGAGCAGTGCGGCACTGTCTGCCTCATTCAAGTCTATATAGACTTTGGGCCTTGGGGTCTTCCAGCCGCCATTGCTGGAACCTCCAGGGGAAGGGTCTGAGCTATATGTCGCAGAAGAAGCAGATGCTGAAGAAGTTGCAGAGGTTGAAGATGCTGCAGGTTTCTTTTCCGTGTTGTATCTTCTGAATGATACTGAAGCTGCCGTTGGTGCTTCTTCCTCTGTTTTTGGTATGATAATGTATGGTTCAAGTTCCAGGTACTTCTCCTGGCTGACGGTGTACATCTTTGAGAAGTCTTCTTTTCTGCGGAACCGGCCGCCTTTTTCTCTGTAATGGATGATAGTCAGGGCCTGTTTTTTTGAAAACCCGAGGAGCTGGAGGCTGTCCAAAGTGAGGGTATTTGGATTGAATGGGAACAGCGTGTATTTTTTCCTTCCGGATAGGGTGCCTGAACCAGCACGGCTGTGGCGTTTGATTTCGCCGGGGGTTCCGTTCCCTGAGAACGAACTCCTGGAATAATAGTCTGCAAAGCCAGAGCTGTCATGTTCCTGGCTTTTGCTTTGGGAGGTTTCATCTCCCTGACATTTATGGATTGTAAAAGTTACGGCCTGAAAGACGAGTATCAAGGCCATCATACCGATGACCCCACGGGCTGTTGTGTCACTGACGTGCCTGCCTGCCAGTCTGCCTTTCTGTTGATACTCCTGGTTATCTTCTTGATTTTCTGTCTGTTTTGTGCTGGAGTTTTCCGCCCCTCTTCTCCAGAATCTCATCCCTTTCAAAATCTTCATCCTCATCTTTCCCATTGTCTTTCCCTTCTATGACAACAACAATTTCTCCTTTAGGTTCATTTTCTGTGAACCATTCTATAAGCTCATCCAGAGTGCCTCTTCTGCACTCGTTGTGTATTTTGCTGATTTCCCGGCATACGGCTGCCAACCGGCTTCCTCCGGCAAATTCCTTCAGACTCTCCAGAAGTTTGAGCAGCCTGTAAGGTGATTCATAGACTATAGTCGTAGCAGTGTTCTGGGCTACCATCCTGATCTTTGTCTGTCGGCCTTTTTTCTGGGGCAGGAAACCCTCAAAGATAAAGCGGTCAGACGGAAGTCCGCTCATGGTAAGTGCCGGTACAAAAGCGGTAGCACCGGGCAGGGCTTCCACCTCTATGCCTTTTTCTATACATGCTCTGGTTACAAGGAAACCAGGATCGGAAATCCCCGGAGAACCCGCATCCGTTACAAGAGCCGCGTTCTGCCCTTCAAGAATCCTCTGGCAAATGCTTTCAGTACGTTTGTGTTCGTTGAACTTATGGTAGCTTTCCATGTGGGTGGAAATGCCGTACTTCTTGAGCAGTACGCTGGAGGTGCGGGTATCTTCCGCATAGATGACATCCACATCGCTGAGCACCTTTACAGCCCTGAAAGTCATATCATCAAGATTCCCCACAGGTGTAGGCACAAGGAAAAGCTTCCCGCAGTCCGTTTTCATTTGCATTTGCTTGATCTGTTTAGCTTTGGTTAAAACCTATTTGCGGAACTTGCGGCGGATGTACATATAGAGCCTGTAAACGGTGTCGCTGCTTTCATCCCATTCAGGATGGGCCATGCGGAAGAACTGCACGATAGCCTTGAAGTTAGGCATGGTGTCAATCTCCTTCATCTGGCTGTCAAACAGCATCGGGTCAGAGTGGAAGAGTTCCCTTACAAACTCCAGTTTGTCGTTGATGCCCATGCATCCCATTATGTCATCCACATATTCGGCAGGATAATCGTATTCCCAGTCGTACCAGTCTCTCTTGCCATCTGCCTTAGCCTCAGCGATTGTCTCTTCCGCGATGCCTTCTTCCGCTACCTCAAAGTCTCTGCCTGCATCCTCTGTATCATCCTCATCATCACTTTCATCAGGAAGCATACCATCAGTCTCTTCGGCCTCTTCAACCTCATCTGTCTCATCGGCATCATCAGCGACTTCTACCTCATCAACACCTTCAGCCTCATCAGCCTCATCGGCAACCTCAGTCTCATCAGCAACTTCTACCTTATCATCATCTTCATCATCTTCATCATCTTCATCATCTTCATCATCTTCTTCATCATCTATCTCTACTTCATCGGGCTCATCGTTTTCTCTGTTAATGACATCATCTCCAGATTCTTCATTCACATCTTCCTCTGCCTGATTGTCTTGGGCATCGTTCTCTGCTTGACTATAGCAATGAGCCTTCTCTGTGGTTTCTCCGTCTTCTTCAAACTCAGGTTCAAACTCATCTTCCATAAGATGGAATGTGTTGTCCACATCTTCCGGGTTATGAACATCGAATACAGGTTCTACGGTATGAGTGACCTCTTCTTCAGCTATCTCCTCTTTGGCGTCGAATACCGGAGCGGCAGCGAGAGAATCCACCTTCTCGCCGATATTGTTGACGCGGCTGCTGAGGTTGTCAACCCTGTCGCTGAGAGAAGAAATCATCTTGGCTATCTCTTCAAGTTTCTCCTCCAGGGCAATTGCCTGACTGTCTTTGTCGTCTGACTGGTTCAGCTCATATTGCCTGAGCGTTTCAGCGATAGCAGACAGAATCCCTTTTTTCTCATCCATAGCTTTAAATTTTTGTTTGGAATATAGGTGTACACTATATTTCCTATATTTGTATTCACTACAAATATAATGCAAAATGTTTCTCGAAAGTCCAAAACAGTCTGGTTGGCTTGAAGTTATCTGCGGAAGTATGTTTTCCGGCAAGACGGAGGAGCTTATACGTAGGCTCAAGAGGGCTAATTTCGCCCATCAGAGAGTGCAGATTTTCAAGCCCGGGATAGATGTCCGCTATTCGGAAACCGATGTGGTCAGCCATGAGGGAAAGCATATCCAGTCTATCAGCGTGGACTCTTCCCAGAACATTCTTCTTTATGCAACAGATGTTGATGTAGTAGGAATAGATGAGGTCCAGTTCTTTGACGATGGCATCGTGGATGTGTGCAATATGCTGGCAGACAGGGGAGTTCGTGTTATTGTGGCAGGTCTGGACATGGACTACCTTGCCAAGCCCTTCGGACCTATGCCTGCGCTACTGGCCCGGGCAGAACATATAACCAAGGTCCACGCCATCTGCGTCAGGTGCGGCCAGCCGGCCCAGCACTCCCATCGTCTGCCTACTGTCAAGGGCGCAGGAGCTGATGAGCAGGTTCTCCTCGGCGAGATGGACAAGTACGAGCCTCTCTGCCGCCACTGCTTCAACGCCGCCCTCAAGGAAGAGGGCAAACTATAAATTAGCGCTGCCGCTTAAAGTGCTGGCAATCATGGAAATATAAAAACACCCTCCTGGATTTTCACGGGAGGGTGTTTTGTTAAAAGACTGATAGTCAAATGTTTAAGCGGCAGCCCTTTCGGGGCCGCCGTTTGGAACAAAATGCTATTTCTTGTAGTCGCGTGGAGCGAGCATGTTCTTTGGGCTGAGAGCATCGTCGAGCTTGGCCTTGGTCATGACCTTCTGCTCAAGAACGATGTCGTAAACGCTGCGTCCGGTTTGCTGTGCCTCCTTTGCAATCTTGGTGCTGGCCTTGTAACCGATGTAAGGGTTGAGGGCGGTAACGATGCCGATGGAGTTCTTCACGAGGTCTATGCAGTGGTCTGCGTTTGCGGTGATGCCGTCAACGCACTCGACTCTGAGGGTGTTCATTACATTGCTCATCCAGGTGATGGACTCGGTGATGCACTGTATGATTACAGGCTCCATAACGTTGAGCTGGAGCTGGCCTGCCTCGGCTGCGAATGCAACAGCGGTGTCGTTTCCGATAACCTTGAAGCAAACCTGGTTGGTAACTTCAGGGATGACAGGGTTAACCTTGCCAGGCATGATGGAAGATCCCGGAGCCTTTGGAGGGAGGTTGATTTCTCCCAGACCGCATCTTGGGCCTGAAGCCAGGAGACGGAGGTCGTTGCAAACCTTTGAAAGTTTGACAGCCAGTCTCTTCACAGCTCCGTGATATCCGACGTAACCTGCAGTGTCAGGAGTAGCGGCCACGAGGTTCTTTGCAGCTACGAAAGGCTCGCCTGTGAGCTCAGCAAGTTTCTTGCAGCAGAGCTTGGTGAAGCCAGGGGTTGCGTTGATGCCGGTTCCGATAGCGGTTCCGCCCATGTTGATTGCATAGAGCTTCTTCTTGTTGTATTCGAGGTTCTCGATTTCCTCTTCCAGAGTATCGGCAAATGCCTTGAACTCCTGTCCAAGAGTCATAGGAACTGCATCCTGGAGCTGGGTTCTTCCCATCTTTATGATCTTGTCGAACTCCTTTGCCTTTGCCTTGAAGGAGGCTACGAGTGCCTTCAGGCTCTCGACGAGTTTCTTGTTCATCATCACGATGGTAAGATGGAGAGCTGTAGGGTAGGCGTCGTTGGTTGACTGCGCGCAGTTGATGTGGTCGTTAGGAGAGCAGAACTTGTAGTCTCCTCTTTCCTTGCCCATGATCTCGAGAGCGCGGTTAGCGATAACCTCGTTGGCGTTCATGTTGACTGATGTACCTGCGCCGCCCTGGAGCATGTCGATAGGGAAGTTGTCGTGCATCTTGCCGTCAATGATTTCTTTGCAAGCTTTTACGACAGCCTTGGTGATGGTGTTGTCTATAACTCCAAGCTCGTTGTTTGCCTGGATTGCAGCCAGTTTCACGTAAGCGATAGCTGTCACGAAATCAGGATAGTCGCACATCCTGATACCTGAAATCTTATAGTTGTTCAGAGCTCTCTGAGTCTGAACACCATAGTAAGCTTCTGCCGGAACTTTGAGTTCGCCCAGAAGGTCAGACTCGGTTCTGTATTTCTTAGTTGCCATGTTGTTTTTAAAAAATTAAATATGATTATTTCTAGTTAAAATCTTTATTGAAGATGACAAATATAGTTAAAATATGTTACAAGGCAAATTTTGTGCAGGAAACAAAGTTGTTACATCTTCAAAAAAGATGTGGTGGAAAGACAAAGCTGCACACTGGGTGAGTGAGGTGAAATGAGATGGCCTCATTAAAAAGGCACTTCAGTGCCCGGCCGTGAGGCCGCATACCCCTTGAGGGGTGCTCACTGCGTGAGCGGGGTGAGAAACATCAATAAACAGTGCAGCGCACTATTTATTGATGTAGCGGTAGGAGAAGCAGGCTGTTATGAAGTAGATTACTGCCTGGATCCAAAGGGCAACGAACTCTGTGTTTATAACAGAGAAGTCTGCCCCCATACAGTTGATTTTGATATATCCTTCCACGCCAAATGTTGCGGGAAATATGTATGAGAAGTATTTCCAGAAAGCCGGGAAACTGCTAAGGGGCCATGTAAGGCCACTCAGGAAGAGGAGTATCACGCTGAAAAACAGGAACATCACCATTCCGGTTTCTCTGTTTCGGATAAACACTGACCAAGTCTGTGAGAAAAATATGACTGCAAGCAGGAATGGCAGCAGCAGCCTGTATATGTCCCAAGCGGAGGCGAAATGTGGTAGCCCGAACAGTCTTGGAACAATAATCAGTATATAAGATCCTATAAGAGAGTAAATGAGAAAATAGGCAGCTCCTTGTCCCAGGATGTACCTGTAAACTTTCTTCTTGGAAGGGGTTTCAATCTGGGAAAGTTTCCGGTTGGCGTTCTCCTCTCTTCTGGTTCCGGATACCATCCCTATGCCCAGGAACAGCAGCTGGTGGATGACAAGGACCAGCACGCCCGGAACAAAGAAACTGGCAAAGCCGTTACCCTCGTTGAAGAGGATGTTCATCTTGTTTCTGAGAGGTTCCACGCTTGCAAGAGCTTCCTGTTCCGTGAGGCCTTCCGCACTCAGTTTTCTCAGCGATATGTTTTTGTTTTCATCTAGCATGACATAGTTGCAGGCCAGGGCTATGTTCTTGTAGATGAAAAAGGTTGCCATATTTACATAGAGGGATACGGTGGTCTGTCTTCCGGTTTCTATGTCTTTGTTGAAGCTCTTTGGAATTACCACTATCCCGTGAATATCTCTGCGCTTCATCTTCTGGATAGCATCATCCATATTGACGCAGGAAACCAGGCTGATTTCTCTTGTGGCGTCTATTTTTGAAGCGAATCTTCGGCTTTCTGAAGTTGCGCTTTCGTCTATGATTCCGACCGGGATTTCATCTACGCTTTCGCTGAGATAGACCGTACTGTAAAGGAGTGGGTATCCAAAACCGGCAATTATGAGAATCAGCAGCACGCCGCTGTCTGTGAAGATGGTTTTCATCTCCTTCCAGGTGATTGAAAGCATCTGGTTGAGGGCTGTGCTTATATTTTTCAGATCCAGTTTTCTCATTTGCGGCTCTCCTTTATTTGGTAGGGTAGTTAAGGTTTACCATAGCGTCTTTGAGGCGCCTTAAGACAAGGAACGGAAGGAAGAGGAAAATGCACATTCCCAGAAGGTTGATATACACATCAGGGAAGCTGCAATCCAACATTGCCCACTTCACATATATCAGGTAGTACTGTCTGAGAGGGAATATTTGTGCAAATCCCTGCATCGGCGCAATCATCATTTCTACCGGGAAGGTCATACCGCACATGGACAAAGCCAATACTGAATACAATGAGGCGGCGCTGAGAGCATCGCGGAGGACAGGGAAAAGCCCTATAAAAAACAGCCCTACCGCATGAGATGCCAATATCAACATAGCTATATTCAGGAGCATCACCCAGGTTGGCCCCAGCAGAGGGAATCCGAAAATCCTGTAGGCCAGAACTACAAAAGAGAACCCCATCAGCAGGTATATCAGAAAATAGGGCAACAACTTGCCTATCAAAGCATTGATTATGCTTCCCCCAGCTTTCTCCAAAAGGTCGTGAGTGGTTTTTTGTTTGAGTTCAAAGCCTATGGTAAACACTGTCATCACTATGATGCACAAGGAGAGAATACCTGGCCATATAATGGAAATCAGGTATATGGCATAGCTGCTCCACGGATTGCAGATGCTGTGGGTGTCTATGGTGATTGGCTGTAGAGTAGGCATGATGCTGGTCTCAGGAACTCCCTTGGCTCTCATGGTTGTCCTTCTCACTCCTGCATTGAGGACATTGGCAATCTGGAGGAGATTTCTGTATGCAAGCGTTCCGGGGACCATATAGGCTTCTGTATAATAGACAGGAACCGTTGGCCTGAGCCCGTTTACCACATTCACGTACAAATCTTCTGGAAACTCTATGAACCCGTAAATTTCTCCCTTCTGCATTGCCAGCCGTGCTTCGTGATAGCTGCCGTAACGGTTTGTTATCTCGATGCCCTGCATTGCTTCTATCTGCTTTATGGCAGTGCGTGAAAGGTAAGAGTCATCCATATCCACCACTCCTACCGGAACTCTTTGAGGCAGTCCCTGGTACATCAGAGAAACAAAGAATATGGCACAGAAAGACAGAACCAATATGGTGCCGTACAGGTAGATAGGCCTGCTGGACATAATATCCCTCTCCCTCAGCAGCACGTTGAGGATACATTGCAGCATATTGGTGCTTTTCCTTTTGTTTTCCATTTTCTTCAGCGATGGATTCCTTTACTTTACGATGGCGCTCATTCCGGCCCTCAGATGAGGGATCGGGGAAACAGGCCTGGCTCTCACCTCAAAGGTTTTGGCGTCGAATTCGCCGGATGCTTTTGTAGGTTTCCAGGTGGCGAAGGATGCCATCACGTTGATGAAATAGACTTCAGCCTGATATGTCTGGTCTCCCAGGGCAGGAATCTTGACATTGATCTTGCTTCCCATCGTTATGCCGCTGAGCATGTCTTCGCGGATATTGAAGGAGAACCAAACATCTTCGATGTCTGTGACCGTCATGATTGGGGCTCCCTGGCCGACAAGTTCGCCAACCTTAGGGAAAACTTCAGTAATGACTCCGTTGATAGGGGAGACAAGGTTTATCTCGTCTATGTAGGAGTTGACCTGGTCAACGCTTGCATTGGCTGCGTCAACGGCTGCCTGGGCTGCCATCCTGTCTTCGGACTGGGCTCCGTTCTTTGCCATGTTGTACTGGCTGAACGCAGCTTTTTCGGTGGCTACAGCGGCATCATACTGGGCCTTGGCTTCGTCTCTCTTCTGGGCGGAAACAACTTCTTTCTGGAATAGGTTTTCCACTCTCTCGTAGGATTTCTTGGCTATGTCAACTCCTACTTTGGCTTTCTGCCACATCTCGTAAGCTCCTTCTACCATTTCTGAACGGGCGCTTCCGGAAGCTTTGGCTCTCTGTGCCATCGCGGCTTTGCTCTGGGCGTTGGCCTGGACTATCTTGGCCTGGAGTTCAGGGCTGTCCAGCTTGACGACAACCTGTCCTTTGCTGACGGTGTCTCCTTCCTGATACAGAAGCTGGTCCACTCTTCCTGCTACCTTTCCGGACACTCTGTATTCGCGTGCCTCGACGGTTCCCTGGATAGTGAGCTTCTGCGGCTTGGATGTCAGCCATCCTATCAACACCAGAACGATAATTACCAAAAGCAGTGCTGCCAGACCTACCAGCAGGCTTACCGTGCTTTGCTGCATCTTCTTCATATCTGTAATACTTTAACTTGTTATCTATCTGTTTGCAGTGATTGTCATCCTTTGCAGCTACGCTTCGCTATGTGCGGCAGGATGCAATTCACTGCTAGTCTTATTAAAACCTTTCAACTTGTTATTACCTTTTAACTTGTTATCACCTCTCTACTTGTTGTCTTTCTTCAGATTGCTTATACCCACTGCTTTACGCAGGTAAAGCTCGCTCATTCGGGCATCTATCCCCGCATCTATCTTGTCTGAGTTGGCGCTGATCCATGCAGTCTGGGCTGCAAGAAGGTCGGTGACACTTATGATACCTTCCTTGTAGGACAGTTCTGCCAGACGGAGGTTCTCTTCTGCCGCGCTGATGTTGCTCAATGCGCTTTCAAGTTTCTTGTTGGCTTCCCTTACCTTGAAGTTTGCCTGTGTAACCTGCAGGTTTATAAGCTCTTTGGCTTCATCTATCCTGTGCTTTACTATTCTCTCTTCGCTCTGGGCGGCTTTCAGGGTGTAGATCCTGTCGCCGAAATGGAAGATAGGGATGGTAACTGCCACTCCTGCTGAGAACATACCCTTGAACTTGTTTTCGAAACCGTTGAACGTGTTAGGGTTTGTGGTAAGGTAGTTGGCTGAGGCCACGATGTTTGGAAGAAAGCGGCTTCTGGCAATGTTCACCTGACTGTGGCTTATTTTGCTCAGGTTCTCCAGTTCCCTGATTTCAAAACGGTTGTCTATGGCCTGGGCCCTGTTGTATGCAGGATCCAGTTCCTGCGCATGACCTTGGGTGATATCTTCGTCGGCCAGACCGAAGTCTCCGTCCAGGTCAAGTCCGCAGACTCTGAAAAGTGCCATCTTGGAAAGGGCTACGCCGTCAGTGGCTCTTGTAAGGGCGAGGTTGGCCTCATTCAGTTTCACCTTCACGTTGAGCAAATCACCTTTTGTGGCAACTCCCTCATCTATGGCTGCCTGGATATTTTTCTCCAGCTTTGTCAGCAGTTCTACATATTTCTCAGCGAGTTTTTTCTTGTTTATCAGCGATACGGTTGTCCAATAGGCCTGGTCCACGGAAATTATCAGTTCTTCCTGCCGGTTTTCTGTCTGGAGCCTGGCCATGTCCTCACTGGTCTTGGCTATGTTGTAGAGCTCACGGACTTTGCCTCCCATATAGATAGGCTGGGTGAATCCTATGCCGGCCGCGAAAACATTGTGGACATCGTAAGTTAGTTCACTCTTCGGGAGATATGCATATCCTTTCCACTGGATTTTCTCCGGATTAGCCTTAGGGTCAAATGGAACTCCGTCAGCATCCAGAGGAACAGGCTGGCCTTCAATCACTGTCCAGCCGTTGGAAATCTGGTCCGGGGTAAAGCCGAAGCTTCCGTCTGCCATCTTTGATCCTACCGGAAGCAGAGCGTCCTGGCTTAGAAGGGAGATCTGTTTCTGGTTCCACAGGTAGGAGCCTACTGCCTGAAAGCTTGGAAGGAACTGGGTGAATGCGGCTTTCCTCAGATTCTCGGCGGCATTTATCCTTTCTTGGGCAACCTTAAGGCTCTTGGAGTTCTGAAGCGCGAACTCTTCATATTCTTCAAGTGTGTAAGTCTGAGCCCATGCTCCCAAAGAGAGCAGCAGGCAGACGGTAACATATAGGATTCTTTTCATATCTTTATCAATGCAACCTGTTATCGGGCAGGTAGTTCCCGCTCTTCAGGCATTAGTTTCAATATTGTCTTCCGTTTGAAGTTTGCAAGGCTCTTCCTCAAGTGGAACCGGGTCAACGTTACCGCAGCTGAAGCGGTCTTTGTGACGGCCTTCCAGGTTCAGTGAGGCGTAATGGGCCTGGATTATCTTCAAGTCTTCTTTAGGGTTGCCCGTTGCTACAAATCTCGGGCCATGTCCTGCTATTTTAAACTTGTAGTTGAAGTATCCCAGATATATGGGAACATTGCAGGCTTTGGCAATCGTGAGGAATCCTTTCTTCCAGCTGTCAGTTTTCTTGCGTGTTCCTTCAGGGGCTATGGCCAGGTACATCTTATCCGCCTGGTTCAGAGCTTTTATGCTGTGCATGGCCACATTGCTGCCCTTGCTGCGGTCCACAGGAATTGCTCCCATTCTTTTGAGCAGCCAGCCCAGCGGCCAGAAGAAGAACTCTTTCTTTATCATTATGTTGGGAAGTATTCCGATGGATGTGCAGTAAGCCCAGGCAACTATGAAATCTACGACCGAAGTGTGAGGAACCCCAAGGAGTATGCATTTGCTGTCCTTGATGGGTTCTTCCTGTGCTGCCTTCCAGCCCATCAGCTTCAATATCCGCTTGCCTAACTTCTGTCTGCTGCACATCTCAAAACTCCCTGTCTGGTGGTTAAGTTAAGCTGACTCGGCTTCGTCAGTTATCCTGTCTTCCATAATGACGTCTTCCCTGAGGTTCTTCATTATGAAATCCTGACGGAGCGGTGTGTTGTTGCCCATATAGAATTCCAGCAGTTCGTGGGTAGGATCGTCATTCTCCAGATGGACTGTGTCCAGCCTCATGTCTTCCCCGATGAAATACTTGAATTCCACATCAGATATTTCTCCAAGGCCTTTGAAACGTGTTACTTCCACTCCCTTTCCAAGTTCTTCTGTCCAGTGCTGCTTTTCTGCCTCGCTGTAGCAGTAGTGCAGTTCAAAGGAGTTGTCCTTTTTCTTTTTCCTGACCCTGAACAACGGTGTCTGGAGAATGTAAAGATGCCCTCTGCGGATCAGCTCCGGGAAGAACTGGAGGAAGAAAGTAAGCATAAGCATCCTGATGTGCATTCCGTCCACATCGGCATCGGTGGCTATGACTACCTTGTTGTAACGGAGGTTGTCCAGATCTTCTTCTATGTCAAGGGCAGCCTGGAGGAGATTCAATTCCTTGTTCTTGTCCTTGTTGTCGTAGATGACTTTCTTGGAAGTGCCATAGGTGTTCATAGGCTTGCCCCTGAGGGAGAATACAGCCTGGGTGTTGGCATTTCTAGCTTTTGAAACAGTTCCGCTGGCGGAATTACCCTCTGTGATGAATATGGTGGTTTCTTCTGCCAGAGGGTTGTTCTTGTCTGTGTAGTGTACCCTGCAGTCTCTTAGTTTCTCGTTGCTGATCATTCCTCTCTTGCTCCTCTTGCTCTTGAGGATGGAGGCGATCTCTTTCCTTTCTTTCTCGCTGGAGTTTATTTTCTTCTGCATGGAATCTGCCGCAAGCGGATTCTTGTGCAGATAGTTGTCAAGTTCAGAGGCCAGGAAGTTTCCTATGAAGGTGCGGATAGGAATGCCGCCCCTTTCCTCAGTGTCCGTAAGCTTGGAATTGAGGAAGGTCTTGGTTTGGTTGGCAAATCCAGGTTCTCCCACCCTTATGGCTATTGCCGCAACTATTCCCTCCCTGACATCTTTAGGATCGTAGTCCTTCTTGAAGAAATCCTTTACGGTCTTGCTGACGGCCTCTCTGAATGCTGTCAGATGAGTTCCTCCGTGATAGGTGTTCTGGCCGTTGACGAAAGAATAGATGTTTTCTCCCGGCTCGTTGGAGTGGGTTATCACGACTTCGATATCGTGACCTTTCAGGTGGATAGGCGGATAGAGAGGGGTTTCCCTCATGTTGTCGTTGATAAGATCCAGCAATCCGTTTTTGGAATGGTATGTGGTCTTGTTGAAATGGATGGTAAGACCCGTGTTGAGGTAGGCGTAATTCTTGAGCATGGAATCTATGTATTCCAGCTTGTAAGAATAGTTCTCATAAAGGGTAGGGTCTGCAGTGTATCTTATGAGCGTACCGTTCTTTTCTTCGGAATCCTCTATCTCTCCGGTTTTCTTGAGCGCTCCTTCCTCAAAATATGCCCAAACGCTTTTTCCGTCTCTCCAGCTCTGCGCATAGAACTTTGTGGAAGTGGCGTTTACGGCTTTAGCTCCAACTCCGTTCAGACCCACGGATTTGCCGTAGGCGTCAGAGCCATACTTGCCGCTGGTGTTAATCTGGCCCACGGACACAACGAGGCTTTCCAGAGGAATTCCTCTTCCGTAATCCCGGACTGAAACCTCTTTGGTCTCCTCGTCAAGAGTGATGTCCACCACTTTTCCGAATCCCATGTTGAACTCATCTACAGCGTTGTCCACAATCTCCTTGAACAGCACGTAGATTCCGTCATCCTTCTCGCTTCCGTCACCAAGTTTTCCAAGGTACATTCCCGGTCTTTTTCTCAAGTGCACATTCCAGTCCCAATGCTGGATATCTTCGCTGCCGTAGGATGCGCCTTTTATTTCTTTCTCTTCTTTGCTCATCTCTGTCTCTATCTCTTTATTTCATTTTTGCCAAGGCTGTATTAAGATTTTTCAGAGCAGTGGCCGGGTCGTTGTAAATAAGCGGACCGGTAGCGCAGCCGCTAGGGCAGGCCATCACTTCTATGAAAGGAGAAGGTGCCTTGGCTGTCTTTGCTATGCCTTTGAGCAGGGCTATGTTCTTTTTGTCCAGGTTTGCTATGGCTGTGGCCTTGAGCTGCTCATCCTTGAGAATGTACTTGACGGCGCCGATCACTCCGCCGGTCTGGGCGAAGCCGTGTGCCGCCTTGTAGCTTTCTACCTCCGGGGTGAACGGTTCCACGGTTGCAAAATCAATGTGCAGGCCGGCGAACACGCTGCCTATCTCTTCGAAAGTGAGGGCTATGTCCGTATCTGGATTATCCCTGACTTCCTTCTTTTTGGCAAGACAAGGGCCGATGAAAACTATCTTGGCCTCAGGGTGTTTCTTCTTTGCAATCTTTGCAGTATAGTACATCGGCGAACCTGTGGAAGAAACATATTTTGCCATTTCAGGAATATGCTTTCTTACAAGCTCTATCCATGACGGGCAGCAGCTGGTGGTCATGAACGGCTGACCCTGGGCTATCTTTTCCTTGAGCTCTTCAGCTTCGTTGGCGGTGGTCTCCATAGCACCCTGGGCCACTTCTATCACATCTTTGAATCCTATGGACTTGATAGCTCCATAGACCTTTTCCACAGGAATGTCCTTGAACTGGGAAAGGATGGCAGGAGCGACGATGGCCACCATTTCCTGTCCGTCCTTGATGCCCTGAAGAACATCGAACACCTGGCTGACCTCGAAGATTGCACCGAAAGGGCAGGCGTTGATGCATTTTCCGCAGTAGATGCATATATCCTCGTTCACATGCTCGATGTTGTTCTCGTCTTTGGAAATGGCTTTGAGCGGACAAGCTTCCTCGCACGGCACCGGTATGTAAACGATTGCGTGGTAAGGGCAGCTCTGCTGGCATTTTCCGCAGCTTATGCAAAGGTCATGGTCAATTTCAGCCTGGCCGTATTTGTTGAAGAAGATGGCCTGCTTGGGGCAGTTCATATAGCAAGTTCTGGCAACGCAGCCACGGCACAGGTTGGTAACCTCATAGCTGGTCTTGACGCAAGATGAACAAGCCTCGTCTATTACGCACATCAAGTTCTTTTTGCGGTTAGGGTTCTTGCGCTTGAGAGCCTCCTTGGCATACCAGGAAAGCGGAGTGAGTTCATCCTCCTCATCCCACATGTCAAATCCCATCAGAGGGAAGCTCTTGTATTTCCAAACCGCCCTTTCCTTGTGTATGCAGCATCGTCCCAGTACTTTCTCTCCTCTTTTAGGACTCATCTCAATCGGCAGGCGGTCAATCTTGTCCACAAGAGTGCCGTCTTTCCACATTTCAACGAGTTTTGCCAGGAGAGCCTGGCGCACTATCATAACATTATTTGCAAATGCCATATTTCAAATGTAAAATTTATCGTGATAAAAATCAGTAAAATCAAGTTATTCAGTCATCACGGCATTCCATACCGCAGTCCTGAGAGTTCCCTTGCCGTCGTCCTGGTCATACTCCCAGTACATCAGGCCGAGCATTCCTTTCTGGCGGATCCAATTACCCTTTGCCGCAATGCTCTTAGGGTTGTCATATCCCATATAGAACACGCCGTCCATAGTTTCCACATAGGCGCAGTTGGCTATCGCGTCCCACTTGTTCCTTCTGTATTTCTTAGGGTCAAGCGTAAGTATGCTCTTGTAGGAAATTGCGGTAGGGGATTTGCTGAAGGAATGTCTTCCGTAGAACGGAATTCCGAGCACAAGTTTCTTTGGAGAAACCCCTGCGTTCAGATAAGAATTGACGGCGCGGTTGCAGTCTCTGTAAGCCCTTGTGTCAGCAAGTGCAGAGTGGTGGTGAGGAGCTTCGTCAAAGTCGTATGCCATTATGTTCACATAATCTACATAAGGGTCCATGCCGGCAATGTCCACATATCTGTAGCCTCCCCCGGTGACAGACTGTTTGTCAAAGCAGTATCCGGCATAAGATATGGTGTACTTGTCTCCAAGAACTTCGCGGAGTTTCTTTACCAGTTTCACATAGTTTTCCGTGTCGCAGGTAACATCAGAGGCTGCTCCGCTCCAGCTAAGGCCAGGGAACTCCCAGTCCAGGTCAATTCCATCCAGGTTGTTGGTCTGGAGAAACTTAAGTACATCCTCGGCAAATCTCTGCATATTGTCATCGCTCTTGCACAATCCGGAGAAGCTTCCTCCCTGCTTGTTGTCCGAATTTGTCACGCCGTGGGTGAAACTTATGCAGATTTTCAGATCCGGGTATGTCTTCTTGAGGTTGACTATGTTCTGGAACCTTGTCTTGCTTCCCTGCACGTCAAACTTCTTATAGACTCCGTCAACCATATAAAGCTCTGCAAAAGCGTAGTTGATGTGAGTTATCACGCTGGCGTCAGGAATAAGGCTGCCGTAGTATGTGACATAGGCGGTGACGTGCCTGCCGTCATTAATGCGGGCTTTAGGTGCCACTACGGGCTCGTTGATCGGAGGGTCTATTTCCACTTCAACCGGTTTTGACGGTTCTTCAGGTTCCAGCGGTTTTTCTCCACCGCCACCTCCGCCGCAGCTTGTGAGGGCAAAAAGTGAGGACACAACCATTACAGCTAAAAATCTGCTCTTGTTCATAGTCTTTCTATGTAAAATAAACATTCGGTTTCTCAAACTGCCAAATTTAACAATTATTCGGCAATAAATAAAATCAGAGATTTTATCTGAACACGAAATACACTGCTCCGATGAGCAGGCAGAAGGCTATCAGATGATTGTAGTTGAAGCTCTGGGTGCGGAAGAATACCAGGGAGAAGATCACGAAGATGGAGATGGTGACCACTTCCTGGATTACCTTCAGCTGGACCAGGGAGAACGGGCCGCCAAGATCCTTGAAGCCTATCCTGTTGGCTGGAATCATAAAACAATATTCGAAAAATGCGATTCCCCAGCTGATCACTATAATTCCGAAAAGCCCCCACTTCGGAAGCAGAGTGTTGGTCTTGAATTTCAGCTGGCCATACCAAGCCAGAGTCATGAAGCTGTTGGAAATAACCAGCAGCAGGATTGTAAGCAGTGCCTTGCTCATAACACATCAATTAAAAACAAGGCGCAAATATATCAAAGAAACTGTCTCGATGTAAACCTTAACCTTGCCCCTGGCTCTTTGGCCTCTGGCCTTTTACTGCGGGCGATATGTTCAGCTCGCGGCTGTAGGTGAAAGATTTTCTGTCTGTTATAACAATCTTTCCCTCAGCGATGTACATAGTCAGCAGCTGCCTTTCGTACTCTTTGGTGCCGCCGTCTGCCAATAATGTAGGAAGATGAGGTCCGTTGTCTTCCAGAAGAGCGTCCCTGACTTGATCCGGAATCTCCAGGATGAACCTGACCCTTCCGTTCTGGTCGCAGACCTGGATGCCGATATCGGTGAGAGTAAAAAGGTTGCCCCTCGAGTCAAAAGCCATAGGGCCCTTGGAGACTAGAGTGTTGCCGTAGGAGTGGAGCCAGTAGAATCTCTGCTCATAAGCCAGAGGGCTTTCTGTTCCTTCCACAGCCTGCCAGAGGCAGTTGGTCTCAGCCTCATTCCAGAAGAAGCTCTTTTCCAGGGCCATGAAACTCTCATCCGGATAAACTGCGCAGTAGTATGTGCGGGCGCTGCTGCGGCTTTTTCCTCTCCCCTGTGCAATATCTTCCAAAGTGAATGTCACCGGCTTAGTTCCGTCTGTCTCTTTTTCCTTTATCCACTGGTCCCTGCCGCTTACGGAAAGAGGGCAGAAAGGAGTTTTTTCTCCATCGCGATAAAGATACTTGTTGAGGAAATCGTTCTGGGTGATGCCGGCCTCGACAGGCTTCGGGTACCCTCCCCAAAGCCAGATCATTACTTCTTCAAAGATCACGGCTGCACGGTTCCCGGAATGTTTTTCGTCAGACCAGTCGTACTTGGTGTCGTAACCTGCAAAATCCAGGGCTGTGGAAAGCATCTGGTTTGCCTCCCACCAGTGTCCGAAAGTGGCGTTCCACACGTCCTGGCTTCCGTCCTGCAGGCATATTCTCAGAGGCTTGGGCTCACATTTGCGGACAAACATCTGGAGGTCGTTGCCGCCTCTCATGCTGACAAAAGTCCCCACTCCGCTGTAAACTCTGCGGAAAAGGTCCGGCCTCATCCAGGCAGCGTTGAAAGCAGCTATACCACCGCTGGATAGCCCGAAGATAGCCCTGTCATCAGGGTCTTTGGAAATCTTCACCTTTACATCAGAGCCCTCTGCTGAGATGTTCTCTTCCACAAACGGGACAATCTCCCTGTCAAGGAATTCAGCAAACCTTCCGTCTGTGAAGTCAAACTCGTTGGAGCGGTTGTAACGGATTACATTCCCGTCTTTCCCCCTGATCACTCCCGGCTGGAGGAATATGCCTATGGTTACCGGCATCTTTCCCTCAGCGATGAGCTTGTCAAAAACCTTCGGGGCGTTGCAGGTTATACCGTCCAGCCCCACAAACAGGCAAGCCGGTCTGCTCCCGTCATATTGATTGGGTATGTAAACCTTTACATTCCTCTCGGTTCCAGGATAAAGGTCAACAGAAGCCTTGTAGTCAAAAGACACAATCTTTCCTTGCGGGTATCCCGGTTTTTGCTGAGCATAAACTCTTCCACCAACAATGACAGAAGCCAGCATCGCTGAGGCGAAAATTGTTGCAAGAATCCTTAGTTTCATAATGTCTGAGGTATTGTTAATGCAAATATAAAAAAAAGGATGCCGCAAGAACTACGACATCCTTAGATTCAGGCAGTAAACCTGCATTACTTCTCGAACCTCTGGTTCAGAAGCTCAATCATCTTGATGACTGCGTATGAGATTCTGGTACCAGGGCCGAAGATTGCGGCTGCACCGGCCTTGTAGAGAGCGTCATAGTCCTGGGCAGGGATAACTCCGCCGGCAACTACGATGATGTCCTCTCTTCCAAGTTTCTTCAGTTCGCTGATGATCTGAGGAACCAGGGTCTTGTGGCCTGCTGCCAGAGAAGAAACGCCAACAACGTGAACGTCGTTCTCAACAGCCTGCTTTGCGGCTTCTGCCGGAGTCTGGAACAGAGGTCCCATATCCACGTCGAATCCGCAGTCTGCATAACCGGTAGCAACAACCTTTGCTCCTCTGTCGTGACCGTCCTGTCCGAGTTTTGCAATCATGATACGAGGCTGTCTTCCTTCCTTCTTGGCGAAGTCTGCAACCATCTTCTTTGCCTTCTCGAACTCGCTGTCTTTCTTTACTTCTGATGAGTAAACACCTACGTTCATACGGATCTTTGCTGTGTATCTTCCAACTACCTCTTCGCAAGCGTCAGAAATCTCTCCAAGGGAAGCCCTTGCCTTTGCAGCCTCAACTGCCAGTGCAAGAAGGTTGCCCTTCTTGGTCCTTACGCACTCTGTGATAGCGGCCAGACACTGTTTAACTTTCTCGTTGTCTCTTGTCTTGTAAAGCTTCTCCAGACGAGCAACCTGCTGCTGGCGAACCTTGGTGTTGTCGATGTCAAGGATCTTGATAGGGTCCTCGTGCTCGAGACGGTAGCGGTTCAGACCGATGATAGTCTCCTCGCCGGAGTCGATTCTTGCCTGCTTTCTTGCAGCGGCTTCCTCGATTCTCAGTTTAGGAATACCGGTCTCGATGGCCTTTGCCATACCTCCGAGTTTCTCGACTTCCTGGATATGCTCCCAAGCCTTGTGAGCCAGCTCGTTGGTCAGGCTCTCGATGTAGTATGAACCTGCCCAAGGGTCGATAGAGCGGCAAATCTGAGTCTCCTGCTGGATGTAGATCTGGGTGTTACGCGCGATACGTGCGGAGAAGTCTGTAGGCAGGGCGATAGCCTCGTCAAGAGCGTTGGTGTGAAGGCTCTGGGTGTGTCCCAGGGCTGCACCCATAGCCTCGATGCAGGTTCTTGCAACATTGTTGAAAGGATCCTGCTCGGTAAGGCTCCATCCGGAAGTCTGGCAGTGGGTTCTCAGACTCAAGCTCTTAGGGTTCTCAGGATTGAACTGCTTGACGATCTTTGCCCAAAGCATCCTGGCTGCCCTCATCTTTGCAATCTCCATGAAGTGGTTGGTTCCGATTGCCCAGAAGAATGAAAGTCTTGGAGCGAACTTGTCAACAGGGATGCCGGCCTTGATACCGGTACGGAGATATTCCAGACCGTCTGCAAGGGTGTAAGCCATCTCGATGTCGTTGGTTGCACCTGCTTCCTGCATGTGGTAACCGGAAATTGAGATGGAGTTGAACTTAGGCATATACTGTGAAGTATAGGCGAAGATGTCGCCGATGATTCTCATTGAGAACTCAGGAGGGTAGATGTAGGTGTTACGTACCATGAACTCCTTGAGGATATCGTTCTGGATGGTACCGGCCATTTCCTCGAGCTTCACTCCCTGCTCCAGACCTGCCACGATGTAGAAGGCCATGATAGGGAGAACGGCTCCGTTCATAGTCATGGAAACGGACATCTTTCCGAGAGGAATCTGGTCGAAGAGGATCTTCATGTCCTCAACGGAGCAGATGCTCACGCCAGCCTTTCCCACATCGCCGACAACTCTTGGATTGTCTGCATTGTATCCTCTGTGGGTAGGGAGGTCAAACGCTACGGAAAGACCTTTCTGGCCGGCAGCCAGGTTCCTTCTGTAGAAAGCGTTGGACTCTTCTGCTGTGGAGAAACCTGCGTACTGGCGTACTGTCCAAGGCTTCTGTACGTACATTGTGCTGTACGGGCCTCTCAAGAAAGGAGCTACACCGGCTGCATAGTTCAGGTGCTCCATTCCTTCCAGGTCTTTTGCAGTGTAGTTGGTCTTCACTGCTATCTTCTCAGGGGTATTCCAAAGAACTTCCTTCTTTGCTGCACCCTTCTTTGCTGCAGGTTTTGCAGCTGACTTATATACTAAATCGTTGAATTTTGGACGCATAACTTTTTCCTCCCCTTATTTGATAAGTTTTTCCTGGTAAGCCTTGAGTGTCTCCAGCACGTTGCTGCGTACACTGATGAAATTCTCGATTCCCTTGCCGATGAGCTCGTCCTTGCAAGCAGGGTCACCTGCCACTACAACGATACCCTTCTTGCCAACGATCTTGGCAATCTCAGGAACCTCGTTTGCATATTCGTCGTCTGAAGAGCAGGCAACGATGATGTCTGCCTTAGCCTTGAGAGCTGCCTTTGCACCTTCCTCAGGAGAGTTGAAACGGTTGTTGTCAACTACCTGGAAACCAGCTACTGCAAAGAAGTTGCAAGCGAACTGGGCTCTTGCGCGGCACATTGCCAGGTTACCGTAAGTAACCATGAATGCCATAGGGCGTTTTGCCGCCTTGTCTGTCTTGAACCTGAGTTCCTCGAAAGCCATGGCGCCTCTGTAAACCTCGAGAGGACGGCCAAGCATTCCGGCCTTCTTCTTAGGAGCGGCCTTACGTGTTACGGTCTTCTTGGTAACTTCCTTCTCCACAACCTCTGTGAAGTTAGGGAACTGGTTGGTACCAAGGAGAGTGTCTCTTCTGGTTGCAATGTTGGAATCTCTCTTCAGCGATGTCTCCTTGATGCTGTCCTGGATTTTTTCAGCCTTGAAAGCCTCAACATAACCGCCTTCTTTCTCTATGGAGTTGAACAGATCCCAAGAAGTCTTTGCAACTGCATCTGTGAGTTCCTCGATGTAATAAGAACCTGCACCCGGATCCACAACCTTGTTGAAGTGGCTTTCGTCCAGAAGGAGGCTCTGCACGTTACGCGCGATCCTGTTGGAGAATTCGCCCGGCTTCTTGTATGCGTGGTCGAAAGGAAGTACTTCCATGGAGTCAACTCCTCCGATAGCGCCGCTCATTGCCTCGGTAGTATCGCGGAGCATATTTACATAAGGATCGTAAACCGTCTGGTTCCAAGCGCTTGTGACTGCGTGAACCTTGATCTTGCAGCTGTCTTCCTTCTTTGCTCCGTAAGCCTTCACGATGTTGGCCCAGAGAAGTCTGGCTGCACGGAACTTGGCAATCTCCATGAAGTAGTTGCCGCTGATGGAAACCGTGAACTTGATTCTCCTTGCCGCCTCGTCAACCTTTACTCCGGCATCCTGCAGGAGGTTGAGGTATTCGCTGCCCATATTCATTCCGTATGCAAGCTCCTGAGTGATGGTGCTGCCTGCATCGTTGAACGCGTATGAATAAACGCCCACAACTGTTATGTGAGGGAATTCCTCCACAAGCTCAATAGCCTTGACAAGAAGTTTTGCAGCATCTGCCTTGCTGTAAAATCCCGTGGCGTTGAGTTCCTTCAGAGGGTCATAGTCAAATGAAGCCCTTACTGCAGAAGCCCTTACACCGCTTTCTTTGGCTATCGCGATGAAATTCTTCAAGATAGAAAGGTCTTTGCAACCCTTGAAGTTGACTTCAACTGCCTTGAGGTCAATGCCCTTCAGGAGAACTTTCATGTCTGCCTTCAGGACTTTTTCAGTCTGGCTGAGGTCGAAACCAGGAGCTGTGACTCCCTTCATCATGCCATCCAGAGCCAGAGCGTTGGCTGCCTTGAAATCTTTGCCGACCATGTAGTCCTGACGGATGAGCCAGTTGTTGTCGTCTTTGGTGCCTCTTACAAAAGGAAACTCTCCAGCCATTCCGCCAACTTCCTTCAGACCCTTCAGGTCTTCTGCGCGGTAATAAGGCTGTACGGAGAAACCTTCCATAGTTCTCCACACGAGCTTTTTCTGATAGTCGGCACCTTTCAAATCCTTGACTATAGCATCTTCCCAGACCTGTTTAGGAACGGGAGGAAACTCAGTAAATAATTTCTCTGCCATATTATTACTGTTGTTTGATAGGTGTGTATTAATTATAAATAATGTCCATTCAGCATCAAGCCACCGGATGTCACCTAAAGAACAGGCATGTTGGCACCGGTGCTTAATGATAGGCGGCAAAGATAACGAATAATATTGTACTTTGTAAGCGCAGAGCATAGAAAAGCGCAAATATTTTTAACCATTAAGCTCAGCGATGCCGTTTGCTGCCGCCAGCCTGACCGTTGAAGGCAAAGGCTGTCCAGAAATCCCCTCATCCGTTCTCAAGTAGCAGGGGCCGTTCAGAAATCCCCGGGATCTATATGTGCTCTTCGCCCTTAAGCTTGACCGTTGAAGGCAAAGGCTGTCCAGAAATCCCGTCATCCGTTCTCAAGTGAGGAAGGTATTCAGGAAATTTGTTTCGGGAAAGAAAATTTTTATATCTTTGCACCCCGCAAAAGAAAAAGGAGGTGGTATAAAGCATGATTATAGTTCCTATCAAGGACGGCGAGAACATAGAGAGAGCATTAAAGAAGTTTAAGAGAAAATTCGAGAAGACAGGCATCATCCGCGAGCTCAGAGATCGTAAGACCTTTGAGAAGCCTTCTGTAAAGAAGCGTGCGCAGCTGATGAAGGCTATCTATGTAAAGCACCTTCAGATTAACGAGGAATAATACCTGTTCAGGCAGTATTGTTTAAGTGTTAAAGAGGGAATCACAGCAATGCGGTTCCCTCTTTTTTGCAGATAGCAGTGAAAGTGTACCAGGTGGGGTCTGAAACGGGACACCTTGCACGCTTTTGGGGTGAAAGTGTACCAGGTGGGGTCTGAAACGGGACACCTTGCACGCTTTTGGGGTGAAAGTGTACCAGGTGGGGTCTGAAACGGGACACCTTGCACGTTTTTAGGTCAGAAGCGTGGCTATCGGCACTGGAAATGGGACGTTGGGCACGCTTTCTGAGCAAAAGTTTGAGTTTTTGAAGGAGTTCTGTAAATTTGCCGTGTATGGGAAGCTTCAACGATTTTCTGGACTACTTACAGGTGAAAAGGAGGTACTCCGAGCGTACAGTAAGGCTATATGGCGACGCTGTGTGGGACTTCCTTAAGCACGTGTATCCGGAAAAGCTGATGGTGAACTCAGGTGCCGGAGTCAGGGCAGAGAGACTGGCAGTGAACTCAGGTGCCGGAGTCAGGGCAGAGAGACTGGCGGTGAATTCAGGTGCCGGAGTCAGGGCAGAGAGGCCGGCAGTGAACCCAGGAACTTTTGAGGAAGGGGCTTTGGGGGATGGTGCTTTTGAAGGAAGCCGGGACGCTGAATTTCCGGGCTTTTCCGACGAGGAGGTCCTTGAGGCTCTGAGGTTCCCTTTGATCCGCGGCTATGTGGCTTCACTGTTGGACCGGAATCTTGATGCCCGCACCGTGAACCTTCACTTAAGCGCTCTGAGCACTTTCTGCAACTACCTGGTAAAGCAGGGGAAACTGCATTCCAATCCGGTCAAGGAAATCGTGAGGCCCAAAGAAAAGAAGCGCTTGCCGTCTTTCTACACACCCGATATACTTGAAAAGTATTTTGAATCTCCACCGGACATTGAATCTGCTGGAACTGCGGATAACTCCGGGAAGCCGGCTTCAGCCAAGACAGTGTACTGCGCGGTCCGGAACAGGCTCATCGTGGCTCTGCTTTTCGGCACGGGGCTGAGGCGGGCGGAAGCTGCATCGCTGAGGACAGGAGACATAGACCTCTCCAGAAAAACCATCAACATAATAGGAAAAGGCAACAAGCAGAGGATGATACCGCTGCCTGATTCTCTTTGTCAGGAGATAGAGGATTACCTGCTGCTCCGCGATGAGTTTATTTATGAGGTCTGTTCTTCCGGAGCGCTTGCCCGTTCTGGCGGCCAATCCGGAGAGGAAAAAGTTTTTTTGCCAGATGCCGGAGGAAGACCAGGAACTGACGCATTCTTCCTGCCAGATGCCGGAGGAAGGCCAGGAACTGACGCGTTCTTCCTTACAGATAGCGGTAAGCCGGTGTATCTTGAGTTCCTGAACCGTGTGGTTAAGAGCGAACTGTCTGGCATTGAGGGTATATCAGGCAGAAAAACTCCTCATACCCTGCGTCACAGCTATGCTACGGCACTTTTGAACAACGGAGCGGACCTGAACAGCATCAAGGAAGTTTTGGGACACTCCAGCCTGGCTGCCACTGAGGTTTATACCCACAACTCCTTTGAAAAGCTCAAGGAAATCTACAAGACCGCACACCCGAGAGCCAAAGAATGAGAGGGTTCAGCTTCTGGCGGTTCTTAAATCCAGTGTATCTTGCAATAAAACTTTCAGCATCCCTGGATGTTCTGCAATTAAACTCGTATATTTGGGCATAAAACATTTGAATCATGAAAAAGTTCCTTTTCCTCACTTTTGCTATGGCATTCGTTGCCCTGTCTCTGAATGCCCAGAGCTCCAAGGCCCAGACCGGCCTCAAGAAAGTCTATGACGAAAACATCAACCAGCTGGAACAGATAGACAAAGCTGTTGCAAAGGCCAAGAAAGAAGGCAAGTTCGTGATATGCCAGCTTGGCGGCAACTGGTGCCCGTGGTGCCTGAAGTTTGCGGACTTCATAACCAAAGATGCTGAAATCAGCAAGTTCATCAGCGACAACTATGTCTATATCCACGTGAACTACAATCCGCGGATGGCCAAGAGCAAGGATGCTTCAACTGTAAAAATGTCCGAAGCCCTGATGAAGCGTCTGGACAATGCCGGAAGGTTCGGTTATCCGGTGCTGGTTGTTCTGGACGGCAACGGCAAGGTGATCCATATCCAGGATTCAGGATATCTGGAAGAAGGAGAGGGCTACAACAAGAAGAAAGTCCAGAGCTTCCTCAAGAACTGGACCCCGAAGGCCGTGGGCAAATAATGAAAGACAACACTCAAGCAGATAAGTATAAAGACCGTGCGCTGGGTTGTATGGTTGGCGGGGCCGTGGGAGACGCCCTGGGCTATGCCATTGAGTTTGACAGCTGGCAGGAAATAGAACGCAAGTACGGCCCAAGTGGCATTACCCGTTATCAACTTGACAGATGGGGGGTTGCCCGTATCTCAGACGACACTCAGATGTCTCTTTTCACCGCCGCCGGCATTCTTCTGGGAATGACCAGAGGCTATATGAGAGGCATTATGGCTCGCATAGATACCTATTGCCACTGGACATATCTGGACTGGCTCCACACGCAGCAGTGGACTGCCAGAAAAGAAGACGAGAGAGTTGATTCCTGGCTGATGGATATCCCCCAGCTCTACTCCTGCCGGGCTCCCGGCCATACCTGTCTTACCGCCCTGATGGCTTCGGAGAAGGACCAGACTCCGGTCAACGACAGCTGCGGCTGCGGCGGAGTAATGCGCACAGCGCCGCTTGCCATTCTTGATTTCCTCCACAGCTATGCTTCCGGAGATATACTTTTTTGCGATATGTGTGCTGCTGAGGCTGCCAGGATGACTCACAAGCATCCGCTTGGCTTCATTTCTTCCGCTCTTCTCAATCACATTCTGACCAGGATTCTGGGTGGATATGCGGATGGTGAAAACCGCCAAGACCGTCTTGTCTCCCTGATACAAAAGGCCGCGGAAGAGATTGGTTCAATACAGTCAGCACCAGATGATAACAAAACTTACAAAGAACTCTGGCCTAAGCATATAGCCACCCAACAAGACATCATCAAGAAGGCCATAGACCTTGCCGGAGGAGACACTCCTGACCACACAGACATTGAGTCCATCGGCGGCGGCTGGACCGGCCACGAAGCCCTTGCTGTTGCTGTTTACAGCGCAGTCAAGCACTGCACTTCTTTTGAAGACGCAATCATTAGCAGCGTAAACCACTCTGGAGACAGTGATTCTACAGGTGCCGTCTGCGGCAACATCATAGGCTGTCTTCTTGGCCGCAGTGCAATTCCGGCCCACTTTACCCAGAACCTGGAGCTTTTAGACATCATAGAAGAAATTGCCACAGACCTTTACACCGGCTGCATAATCAGCGATCACGATCCTGTAGACACTCCCGAAAAACAACGCTGGGAGCAGAAGTACTGCCACCACCGCTATCCTCATAAGCGCTGAGTTGAATCTATGAATTCAGGCAAATGAGCCTGTAAAAACTTTTCATTTGACAGAACTTGTCAAAGCGGCCTTTTATTTTTGCCGTTGAAAATGGGAAAGAGTTCTTTTTCCTGTCTTTTACACTTCAGAGAACATTAACCAATAAATTACGCGTATGAACATTATTGAAATCGTTGAAAAGACATTTGGCGAGTATTGCGGAGAGTTTTCCAAAATACTTGAAGAAGACACTGAAAATGGTGGTTTTGGTTTTAAGCCGTGGCTTCAGGCCTGGAATGACAAAAAAAGGCGGAGCATACACGAATCCAATCAGGTATATAAATTCATGGAAGCATATAAAGAAACGGCCCCAAATCCTTCCAAAGTGCTTACTTGGATGGAACTTCCGGTTATTGTTAGAGAGTTACATCCTTGCACTCATCATATTGACGGTTTTATCGTAGATAACGAACGGAAAATTCTTTTCTTTCTTGAAGCCAAGCGTTTGTCAAGGAAGAGCAACTATGAGAGTTTGAATTGTGATGTTGGGCTTCTATATGACTTTAGACGCTATGAGTATTCAAATTTTAAAGGCAAAATTTGCGATAGTTATAAAGGATTGAACCTGCTTGAATATGACGCCTTTGCAATTTGCCTTGTTGACATATGGAAAGACAAAAGTTCGTGGACAAAAGAAATGGTTGAGAATTGGGGTACTTATGATGATTTTTCAAGAAACCCTGGATATACGTTGAAAAATGGATTGAAGGAAGTTTATCCTGGCTACTTCCAGGGTTATTATCTTATGCCATTTTTTAACAGCAAAAAATATTTTCACGATATATCAGGACGAAAGCTCCGTAAAAGGACAGACGAAACACTATTGATTTATGATGACGAGTTTGCTTTTGAGGAGTGTTTGGCTAATACTTACTATTGCGAGTCCGCTCCTGCGGATGAAGAATCTCTAATAGTAGATAATATTGAAAAAAGAGATTATGACATTTGCGAAGATTATAAAAATGCACAGGACTATAAGAAGGTTGTCAAGAATTATATGATGATCCGGTTAGGTGTTTCTGAAGAAGTTGCTGATAATTCCATAAGGGAAAACGATGCGACTCTTGATGACTGCTGGAAAGACAAACTATCAGTTCCCGCTGCAGCTACAGGGCTATTGCACAATTTCTTGTAATAAAAGAGCCGGTTGTGGTTTGATGTAGAATCCTGATAATAGACAACATGTTTAATGGCTTATCAGACTTAACATAGTTGAGGTTTGATGGTAAGCCTGTAAAGTATGTATTGCTATTTTGAAACAAGTTTGTGCAAGTTGTGATCAACTTGCAGCAAGTAGTTGCGAGTCTATACGAGTTGTTTACAAGTTGTACTTTTTGTTTCACTTGACAAACATAATTTCTCACATATCCGGCCTGTCCTGTAAAGAGGGACGGTGGGAGCGTTTAGGTATGGAAAGTGTGGCTATCGTCCCAAAAACAGGGACGGTGGGAGCGTTTGGGTGAGGAAAGTGCGCCTTCCGTCCCAAAAACAGGGACGGTGGGAGCATTTAGGTATGGAAAGTGCGCCTTCCGTCCCAAAAACAGGGACGTTGGGAGCGTTTAGGTGTTGAAAGTGCGCCTTCCGTCCCAAAAACAGGGACGTTGGGAGCGTTTAGGTGGGGAAAGCGTGGCTATCGTCCCAAAATAAGGGACGTTGGGGGTACTTCTGGAATGTTGGGAGCGTTTGGGGTGGATGTCGGGAGTTATTTTGAAGTGGAGTGAACATAGTGGGAGCTGTGGAAGGTTGAAAACTGTGCACATTCCAGGAATTTTGTAGGGTGGCTTTGTTTTTCAGGCTTGTTTTTTGTATATTTGGTATGTGGTATCCGGGTTCGGATGAACTTTTGGAACTTTTGACGAGACAGTTTAACCAATTAAATAGGAGGTTGATTATGGAAATTAGAATCCAATCAGTTAAGTTTGATGCAGATGAGAAGCTTCTTGCATTTGTAGAGAAGAAGGTTGAGAAACTGGAAAAGTTCTTCGATGGCTTTATGGAGGCAGACGTAACTCTGAGTTTGCTTCCGGATCAGTTGAACAAGGAATGCAAGGTGAAACTGCAGGTTCCTACCGATGACATCATCGTTACAAGGAATGCAAAAAGCTTTGAGGATGCTGTTGTAGATTGTGTAGATGTGCTTAAAGGTCAGCTGGTTAAGCTAAAGGAAAAGAAGTTCGGCAGATAAGAGTAAACCTGTCAGAAGAACAGGTTTACGACATCTTCTGAAGAAATACCCGCAAAATAGGCGCCCACTTCCAGGGTGCCTGTTTTTTTTCTCAGCGATTCTCTGGTATGAAGCGTGCCTTCTATCTGGCGTATGAACTCTTCGGTTGGGCGGGTGAAGAAGTAGTCGCCTTGTATGTTGAGGTCTGTGATCTTTCCGCTGCGGACATTGAAATACAGTTCTATGATTCCTGACGGGAATTTCCGGACGTTGCTGAAGGCGTATTCCGGACTTTTCCCGAAGTTCCAGCTGTCTGACCTGTAGCGGGTTTGCTCGAGTTCTCCGATTTCTTGAAGCTGTTCTTCTGAGAATGTGTATGGTGTGATGCCTGGTGTATGGGAACAGATGTAATCGCCGAGGAACTGTTTGAGCCACAATGTGTCTGCCGCCTGCTCCGGAGCTTTTTGGCCGGTGGATTGCTTTTCTCTTTCTTGCAGGAGCCTTGTCGCAAGAGGGTTGCTGAGTATGCCTTCTGCAGTGAGGTGCTCTTTTATGTTGGTCACTCTTTTGACGTTGCTTTTGACGGCTTTGCCGATGAATTTCTCAGGCCTTGGCTTCAGGGCTTTTGAAAGGTCTGTCTTGCTTACGTCAAACATAAGTGTTCCGTGCATCAGGAGCCTCTGCTTGTGGATGCAGATGGCGTTGCCGGAGAATTTGAGCCCGTCTATTGAAAGATCGTTTCTCCCTTGCAGACAAGCGTTTATGCCAATGCTCCTTAGGGCTTCTATGATAGGGGCTGTGAATGTGCGGAACATTTCAGACGTATCTGCAAAAGAAGATCCGTGCAGTGCCTTCTTGTCCGATCCGTGAGCATCTGTGTTGTCTGTTCCAGAAGCGTTTTTCGGGGAGTCCAGATTCTGGATGAAGGTGAAGTTCAGGTTTCCCAGATCGTGGAAGACCGCCCCGCCTCCTGTAAGCCTTCTGACAACCGGAATGTGGTGTGTCTGTGTGTATTCAGTATCTATCTCGGCGATTGTGTTCTGGTATCTTCCTACTATTATGGAAGGGGAGTTCCTCCACAGGCGGAAGATGTCTTCCTGCATATTCTTGAGCAGGAATTCCTCTTCGGCCAAGTTGAAGTAGGGGTTGGTGGAAGTGTCTGATATATAGAGCATCGCGATAAGCTAACGACATTCTCTGACGCTGCCTTTCCTTCCCATTGCCCGGATAATCCAGGCGCCGATCATATAGAAGATGGCACCTGTGATGAAACCTGCAGCTGCACCGCAGACAACATCGCCGAGGAAATGGCGGGCAAGGTAAACTCTGCTGTAGCAGACCATAAACGCCACCAGAAAGACAAGCAGGCTGAACCAGCCGCGCTTTGCAAAGAGAGTGATGACAGTGGCAAAACTCACTATGTTGAAGGCGTGGTTGGATACGAAGCTCCAGGCCCCGCCTTTGCCGTCTGGTGTGCGGACAAGATCCCAGGTGTAGAAATCATAGCCTGGTCTAAGGCGGTGGAAATAAGGCTTTATCACTTCATGCCCGAAGTTGTCGGCAAATGCAAAGCATGCCAGGCAGGTCAGTACTATGACAAGAATGATCTTCCAGGAATTGTAGTACTCCTTCCTTCTTATGGAGAATCTCCTTCTGGAAACGATATACAGGAATACCATCACGTAAAGAGGTATCAGAAAGTACTTGTCGGAGAAGAACATCATCACCGAATCCAGAAAAGGAGAGTGCCAGCTGTTGATTGCAACCGTCAGGTTTCTGTCCAGATTGATAAGATTTTCTGTCATGGGGGATGTTTTTTAGGGAGGGTTGTTTGGACTGTTGCAGGTTTATTTGTGGAGCGTTTCCCAGATGAGGTCCTTGAGTTCTTTTATCCCTTCTCCAGTTACGGAAGAGATGAAGACATAAGGGATCTTCTTGGGCACTTTTCTCTTCAGCGATGAGATAAGGTCCTTGTCTGCTCCAAGGAGGTCGCATTTGGTGACTGCCAGTATCCTCTGCTTGTCCAACAGTTCCGGGTTGTACATCTTGAGCTCGTTGAGGAGTATTTTATATTCCTTTGCAATTTCCAGATTTTCAGCTGAAACCAGAAACAGAAGTATGGAGTTTCTCTCTATGTGGCGGAGGAACCTGTGCCCCAGTCCACGGCCTTCGTGGGCGCCTTCTATGATGCCAGGTATATCTGCCATGACGAAAGACTGGTCATCGTAATAGCGGACTATTCCAATGCTTGGTTCAAGAGTGGTGAAGGCATAGTCTGCAATCTTTGGGTGGGCTGCAGACACCGTGGAAAGGAGGGTGGATTTTCCGGCATTGGGGAACCCGACCAGACCTACATCGGCGAGCACTTTCATCTCCAGTATGAACCAGCCTTCGCTTCCACTCTCTCCTTCCTGGGCGAACTTCGGAGTCTGGCGGGTTGCTGTCTTGAAGAAGGCGTTACCCTTGCCGCCTCTTCCGCCTTTGAGCAGGGTGCATCTCTGCCCGTGTTCAGTTACTTCTCCCAGGATTTCTCCGGTTTCGGCGTTTTTGGCAACTGTTCCCAGAGGAACTTTCAGGATGACATCTTTGGCGTCTGCTCCCGTGCAGAGGTTGCCGCTGCCGTTTTCTCCGTTTTCGGCCGCGATATGTTTGCGGTATTTGAGGCTGATGAGAGTCCACATCTGGCTGTCGCCCTGCATTATGACACTTCCTCCCTTTCCGCCGTCCCCGCCGTCAGGTCCGCCTTTGTCTATGAACTTTTCCCTATGCAGGTGCATGGAGCCGTTCCCTCCGTTGCCGGAAGTGAGGTGGAGTTTCACATAATCTACAAAATCTGTGTTGGGCATATTCCAAATGTGTTGTCAATAGTTATTCAAGTTCTTTGCAAATGCAGCTGAAAACTTCTTCAATGGTCTGTTCTCCCGGGATTTCGCAATAGTTTCCCTTTTCCTTGTAATATCCGATCAGGGGTTCTGTTTTCTGGTGGTAGGTGTCAATTCTGTTCTGTATTGTCGCAGGGTCGGCGTCATCCTTCCTGCCTTCTATGAGAGCGCGGTTTGCAATCCTTTTGAAGATGGTCTCGTCCTTGATGGCAAGTGAGATGACTTTGTCCACCTTTTCTCCCTGCTCCCCGAGCATCTGGTCCAGCTTTTCAGCCTGGGCTATGGTGCGTGGAAATCCGTCCAGCAGGAAGCCGTTCACATCTTTGTTTGAGGCAAATGTACTTTTTATCATACCTACGACAACTTCATCAGGAACGAGGTTTCCGCCCTCAATAAGTTGTTTGGCCTGGAGCCCCAGAGGGGTTCCGGCTGCCATTTCCTTGCGGAGAAGGTCTCCGGTGGATATGTGCATCAGGTTGAATTTCTCAACTATGAATTTGGCCTGAGTGCCTTTGCCGGCACCCGGAGGCCCGAAAAGAATGTAGTATTTCATTTCAGAGTTTCCCTTTTGTCAAATCTTTCTGGAATTTGTTCCGGTAATTATTTTATATTGATGCCTTTGCGGCGTTCTGTCTCTTCCTCGTCAAGAACATAGATGTCTTTGAGGTTGCGTCCGAGCTGGTCATAATCCAGGCCGTAACCTACAATGAAATCATTAGGAATGCTGAAAGCAGGGTAATCTATCTTTATGGAGCCTTTGTAGTTTCCTGGCTTGAGGAGGAGCGCCGAGTACTTTATGCTTCTTGCACCCCCGTCTTTGAGTATCTGGTCCAGTTCCATAATGGTAGTGCCTGTATCTACAATGTCTTCAACAACAATGACATTGCGGCCGCGTACGCTCTTGGTCAGCCCCAACATCTGCTTCACGGCTCCGGTTGTGGAAGTTCCCTCGTAGGATGCAAGGCGTATGAAACACATCTCGCAAGGAAAATCAATGCGCTTCATAAGATCTGCATAGAACATGAAAGAACCTGTCAGCACTCCAAGGAACAAAGGAGTGTCTTCCTGGTCATAATCTCTGTTGATTTTCTCAGCGACATCATCTACCGCTTTCTGAATCTCATCGTATGTGAGGTAGAGTTTGAAACTCTTGTCGTACAGTTGAACGTTTTTCATGGCAGTGTGTTGTTTGAGGACCAAATTTAGGTATTTTTGCACTATAAACCTAACAAAATTCAGATATGAAACCCTTGGTAAGCATCATAATGGGCAGCACCTCAGACCTGAAGGTGATGGAGGCTGCGGCAAAGTTCCTTGAAGAGATGGAAGTTCCGTTTGAAATCAACGCGCTTTCCGCTCACCGCACTCCGGAAATGGTGGCGGAATTTGCAAAAGGTGCTGCAGAACGGGGAATAAAGGTCATTATAGCTGGTGCCGGCGGCGCTGCACATCTTCCGGGAGTCATAGCCGCATCAACCAACCTGCCTGTGATAGGAGTCCCTATCAGGTCTTCCAACTCCATTGAGGGCCTGGATTCCATATTGTCCATACTTCAGATGCCGTCCGGGATACCTGTTGCCACAATGGCGCTGGACGGGGCCAAGAACGCCGCGATATTCGCTCTCCAGATACTGAGCCTTTCAGACCCTCAGATAAAGGAGCGTTCAGAAAAATTCAAGAGCGAGCTTTCAGACAAGATTACCAAGGCCAATAAAGAGCTTAAGTCTCTGGAATTCAAGTATAGGGTAAACGGATAATACAATTCCGGAGTTTTTTGTCCGCCCTTGTCCGCTTTAAGGACTGGGTACATTTTACCTTTTGGCATCCTGCTTTGTCAGCAGGGTGCTATTTTTGTTTCCATCAGGAGCGGAGTATGAAGAATTTGATGTTGGTCCTTGCAGTTTGCTGCTGCGGGGTTTGTCACTCCCAGGTGCTGGAAGCGGATGTGGAGGAAGAAATAATGGACAATATGGTTGAGGAGTTTTCTTCTTTGGAGGAATCTGGTGAAGATGTGATAGCTCACCTTCAGAAGTTGAGGAGCAGGCCCTTGAATCTTAATTCTGCCTCAAGAAAAGAACTTGCCTCAACGATGCTCCTTACGGATTTCCAGATAGAATCTATTCTTGACCACTTGAATCGCAGCGGGGCCATCCTGTCTTTTGCGGAGCTCTCCCTGCTTTATGGATTCAGCGAGAGGGAAGTGGAACGTATCCGCCCGTATTTTGTGCTCGGGCCCCAGTCCATCCTTAGGCAAGGCTTTGCCAAGGACCAGAGCACTAGCGTGTTTGCCCGGTACCAGAGAGGTTTTGACCCTCAGTCCGAACAGCATCTGGTGCGGTCCCGGTTTTCTTATCTTGACAAGGTGGACGCTTCCCTTGTTTACAAGGGGAAGTCCAGTACTGTTTCTTCAGAGTCTTTTGCTACAGGGGGCGCGGCTGTCTCAGGTCTGAAACTGGGGAAAGTCGAGATTGAACATCTGGTTGCCGGAGACTTTTACGCAAGGTTCGGCCAGGGGCTTTCTTTGTGGAACGGTTTTTCATTTCCAGCCGTGGCTGAGGGCAGCGGATTTACAAGGAATGCGGAGCCTGTTTCTCTTTACACAAGTTCTGATACTTCCAAACTTTTGAGGGGAGTGGCGGCAAGCGTTTCTTTCGGGAAACTGGCTTTAAGCGCCGGCTACTCTTTCAGGAACAGTTCTTCATTGGCCAGATTGTCCTATCTGGGCCGCAGGACCAGATACGGACTGTCTTTTGTCTCAATGGGAGCGGAAAACAATGTCCTGGCCGTGGATCTGTTCTATGGCGGGAGGGGTTTTGTCCTTTTCGGGGAAGGGGCAAGGAGTCTCAAAAGACAGGATGACGGAAAGGTCGCCCAAGGTTGGGCGTTTCTCGGGGGCGTTTCCTGCGATGCCGGAAGCTTTTCCTTCCACCTTATGGGAAGGCTGTACCAGGATAGTTTTTCCTCTCCTTTGGGAGGAGCATATTCATCGATTTCAAAAATAGGGAACCAGAAAGGCGTATCGCTGAGGATTACAGGGCCGGTGTTCAAGAAAGCCCGTTTTGCCTTGGGAGTTGACTATACGGGTTATCCCGAACCGCGGTATCATGTGAAATATCCTTCCCTTACCGTGAAAAGTTACATTAAGATAACTCTTGATGATTCCGGCTTCGGGACACAGGCGCGTAACCAATTGTGGGTCAAAGGGCAATTGAAACATGACTTGCAGTATTCGGATCCTTTGAAAAAGGCAGCCATCTATGGCCTGAAGGCAGGCGGTCTGCTATGTCTGGGGCGGCATCTTTCTCTGCAGTCCCGTGCAGAAATCAACATGAGGATTTCACAGGAAGAAAACTCTGGGGGCAGTTCTGAAGAAAACTCTGGGGGAAGCTCTTGGGGAAGTTCAGAAGAAAACTCAGGTGCAATTTCGGATAGAGCTGGAGGAAAGGCCTTTTCAATATCCCTCAAAGGGAGTTTCATAAGGAGGATGTTGTCTGTTTCATCGGGCCTCATATTCTACAATGTGCCTGATTGGGACGGCAGGATATATTTTCCCCAGTCTGATCTTCCATATTCATTTTCTTCCACGCTTCTGTACGGCAGGGGAACTGACGTCTGGGCGCTGGTAAAGACAAGGCTCAGCCATAGACTGAGCCTTTATCTGAAATATCAGTACAACCGGGGGAAGAATCTCCTTAAAGGAGCTTTGTCCTTGGAGCTTTGACTTGAGCCGGTTGCAGCATTTCGGGACCGTTAAAGTTCCTCTCCTCTCATCAGTTTTTCGTAGTACTGGTCAACTCTCTGCAACTGGGCTGGAATGTCGATGTTCTGCGGGCAGTGCGGCACACAGTGGCGGCAACCCACGCAATGGTCCGCCATTCTTTCCGGAGCAAGTTTGCGGGCATATCCCACCAGGAAAGCTTTTCTGGCCTTGCGGTATTCAGGATCCTGCTTGGATGAAGGCATGTTGCCCTCGTTGATGCACTTGTTGAAATGCAGCAGGTTCCCCGGAATGTCTATTCCGTATGGGCAAGGCATGCAGTACTTGCAGTCGTTGCAAGGGATGGTCGGATACTTGAGAAGCATCTGGGCGGTCTCCTCCAGAAACTCCATATCTTCTTCTGTAACAGGTTCAAGCGGACAGTAAGACCGCAGGTTGTCCTGGAGGTGCTCCATATAGGTCATTCCGCTGAGGACGGTCAAGACTCCGGGGAAAGAACCTACCCATCTGAAAGCCCAGGATGCCACGCTGTTTTGAGGTTTACGCCTTTTGAGGGTTTCGGCCACATGCTCGTGGACATTTGACAGTCTTCCGCCAAGAAGCGGCTCCATTATTACAGCCGGGATTCCTCTTTTCTGAAGTTCCCCGTACAGGTATTCTGCATTCTGGTTCCTCTTGTTGAGTTCATTTGCGTGCTTCCAGTCCAGATAGTTCATCTGGATCTGTACAAAGTCCCATTTGTATTTGTCGTGATTCTCAAGAAGGTAGTTGAAAACGGAAACATCTCCGTGATAGGAGAATCCGAGATTGCGTATTCTGCCGGCCTCTCTTTCCTTGACAAGGAAGTCGAGCATGCCGTTCTTGAGGTAACGGTTTTCGAAAGTCTCCATTCCGCCGTTGCCTACACTGTGGAGGAGGTAGTAGTCTATGTAATCTACCTGCAGTTCTTTGAAGGAATTGCGGTACATCTTTATTGACTCTTCCCGGCTCCAGGTCTGCGGGGCGAAGTTGGAAAGTTTGGTGGCTATGGTGTATTCCTCTCTCTTGTGTCTGGAAAGGGCTATTCCTGTAGCTTTCTCGCTCTGGCCCTTGCAGTAAGCAGGGGACGTGTCAAAGTAAGTTACCCCATGCTCTATGGCATAATCTACCAGCTTGTTCCACATTTCCTGGTCGATGGCGCTGTCGGATTCCCTGGTGCTGGTGTTGTCTATGCTTGGTATTCTCATGCAGCCATATCCCAGCAGGGATACTTTCTCTCCTGTCTTGGGATTGGTGCGGTAAGTCATCTTGTCTGTCGGAATCGGGCCGAGCGGGCCGCTTTCCACCTTTTCAGTCTTTTTTGAAGAACAGCCGGCAAGTCCTCCGGTAACAGCTGCGGCTCCTATTATCGCTGAGCCAAGTCCAGCCTTCTTTACAAAGCTTCTTCTGGTAATCTTGTTGTCTTTCATAATGTTGGCTCTAGATAAGTTTATGTTGCTGGTGACCTTCTACATATATCGCGCTCAATGGGCGGGCCGGACAAACATATTCGCAGGCTCCGCAGCCGATGCATTTGCTTTCGTCCACTACCGGGAACTGAGGTCCTTTTTCATTGTCAGGATCTACGGCTACCATTTCAATGGCTCCGGTAGGGCAGTGTCTGCCACAGTTTCCGCATGTTACATTGTCCACCATAGGGAGGCACAGGCTGGCGTCCCATACGGCGTGTCCGATCTGTATGGAAGACTTTTCTTCCCGTCCTATTTTCTTTATGGCGCCTGCCGGGCAAACCTCGGAGCACTTGGTGCATTCCGGGCGGCAGAATCCGCTTTCATAGGATGAGCGAGGCTGCATCAGAGTCATCAGGTCAGAAGACGGCCTGAGCACTTTGTTCGGGCAAGCCGCAACGCAAAGCTGGCATCCTGTGCAATGGCTTGTTAGATGTCCGAGGCCGACGGCTCCGGGAGGAACTATTTCTGTTTCCCGCTTGATAACCTCTTTGGGTACAATCGGGGCAAAACCTCCGTCAGTGAGTTTGTCCTGGGCCTTGGCCACGGCAGCTGACGCGGCGAGGACTGATGCCGTGGCGATGAATGACCTTCTGCCCATTCCCTCCTCTGAAACTTTTTCAGTATTTGCGGCCCTTTTTTCCTGGCCTTCATTTATGCCATTCTCTGCGTATCTTTTTGAAGTATAAGAAATTGCATCCTTCTTGCACTTGGATATGCAGTCTCCGCAGACCACACATCTGGAATAGTCTATCTTGTGGTTCTTGATGTCTATGCAGGAGGCCTTGCAGTTCTTGACGCAAAGGCTGCAGTTTACGCATTTGCTCTTGTCTATTGCAGGGCGGAATATGGAGAACCTTGAAAGGGTGCCTAATACAGTTCCTACCGGGCAGATTGTGTTGCAGTAAGTCCTGCCGTTCCTGAAAGCCAGGACAAAGAGTATCACGATGGAGGCGACAGCCACTATGAAAGTAGGCAGGGACCTTATCCATACGTCTTTGTGATAGAATGTGTAACTGTCTGCCCTTTCGGCGAAGTAGGCGAGTGCGTTGTTGCCCCAGAGATAGACTGGGGAGAGCAGGTTTTGGGCGATTCTGCCGTATGAACTGTAAGGTGCAAGCAGGGCGACAAGTGATGCTATGCCCAGAACAAGAGCCAGTATGAATATGCCCAGCACTGTGTACCTGAGCCAGTTCTTGGCCTTGGAATAGGTGTAGCGGTTCTTTTTAGCCTTCTTGCCCATCCATCCGAAGATGTCTTGCATTACGCCCAGCGGGCAGATGACAGAGCAGTAGATGCGTCCGAAAACAATGGTAAGCAGTACCAAAGCGCAGATGATAATGACATTGAGGCTAAGTACCGCCGGGAGAAACTGGATTTTTGCCATCCATCCCAGATACTTGTGGGCCAGACCTGTAAAGTCCAGGAACAAGAGTGTGATCAGGATGAAGAAGATGACGGCGAGAGTCACTCTGATTATTCTCAGCATAAGTGTAATTGTATGTGTGTGTATGTTTTAGGTTGTAAATATACGCAAAAGAAAAAATCCCGCCTTGCAGAAAAGACGGGATTTGTTTCAAATATTTCCTGTTGTTTCTATTTAACTTTTAGTTTCTTGCCGGCGTGAATGGTGGACTTTGCGGTAAGCCCGTTCATTTTTAGCAGTTCGTTGAGACTCATATTGTTCTTTTTCGCGATACCATAAAGAGTGTCCCCCTTCCTTACGGTATATGTCCTGGTTCCGCCTGAACTCTTGCCTGAAGAAGAGGCCGTCTTTGTGCCGGAAGAACTCTTGGAAGAAGATTGTGACGCAGAAGCGGCTGCACTCTTGTAAATTATCAGCGTGCGTCCGGTCTTTACTGTCTTTGTCTTGGCGGACATGTTGTTCCAGTCTTTTATCTGTGAGACGGTTACTCCATATCTCTTGGCTATGGAAGAAAGCGTCTGCCCTTTTCTTACCTTGTGATAGATTCTGCTGCCGCCATCTTCGTTGGCCTTGTAGCGGTTATAGACTATAGGATTGAAGAAAATGCTGTCTTTGTAGTTGTAGATAGTCTTTTCGTTGTCTATGAACGAGGCGGTGTAGTTGTATGGAAGACGAAGGATCATCCCGCTGCTGTTGCCAGGGATAATATCGTGCAGGTACTGTGGGTTGAGCTCACGGATTTCCTGGACAGGAATTCCAATGACTTCTGAAATCTGCTCAAAGTGGAGGTTCTTGTGAATCATGAACGTATCCACATGTGCAGGCATTGAAGGCTTGTCAGGAACTATGTTGTAGTTCTGGTAGTATTTGAGCATATAGAGAGCGCCGACGAATGAAGGCATGTACCCTCTTGTTTCCTTTGGCAGATAAGGGTAGATGTCCCAGAACTCCCGGCTTCCGGCTCTCTTTATGGCCTTGTTCACGTTTCCCGGACCGCAGTTGTAAGAAGATATGGCAAGCGCCCAGTCTCCGAAAATCGTATAGGAATCTTTGAGGAATCTCGCAGCTGCGTCGCAGCTCTTTTCCGGGTCAAACCTCTCGTCGATATAGGAATCCACCTGGAGGTTGTACTGTTTTGCAGCCGAATAGATGAATTGCCACATGCCTTTGGCGTTAGCGCTGGAAACGGCGAACGGATTCAGTGCAGATTCGATGATTGCCATGGCTGCCAGTTCTTTAGGCAGTCCGTAAGAATCAAATATGTTCTCGAAAATAGGCAGGTAGTAAGAAGAAAGAGCCAGAATGGTTGGAGCTCTTTTTTTCATTCTTTCCGTGTAGAGTATGATGTAATTCTTTACAACATTATTGTATGGGAGAGAGATGAAAGAGTTCATCTTCTTGAGGTTCTCTATGTAAACTTCATCCGGGATGTCTGAAGTGTAGTTAGCGTTTTCGACATCTTCAGCACCTGGCATCGGAGCGTTGGCCATCTGCCTTTGCATATAGTATATGCTGAGAAGGCTGTCCTGATTGTCTCCAGGGGTGAGGTTGTCATAGAGTTCAGCATTGAGAAAGCCCATGTTGCCTGGATTGATGGTGTCCCCGGCTGTGGTAGTATCTGAAATTTCTATTTCCTCACCGATGAGGTTCTGGAGGGAGTCAATTGCTCTTCTGAGCTTCTGGTTCTCTCTGAGAAGTTCTTTACGGGTCTGCGAATATGATACTTGACAAGTGGCAACCACACAAAAAGCAGCCGTCATAACCAAGAATCCGAGCTTTCTCATTTTTTCCATATCACTTTTTTCCTTTTATTTCCTAAAAAGTAATGTCCATGGCAAAGCCCAACTTTGCCGAATTGTATGTCGGGTTGTAAGTGTAAAGCCCGGTTTGCGGCATTTCCGGGGTTATTACGGCCGGCTGGACATTGAAAGTTATGTCATCTGAAATGTCGAAGTGGGCGAAATGTGCAAACACATTGGCGTCTATGACATTCAGTATGTAAATCAAAGTTGTGGCAAGAACGGAGTAGTCTCTGTTCCTCCTGTAGTAGTCTCTGAACCAGACGGCATTTTCAGCGGTCACGTGTCCGGTGTAAGTGCCTTCTCCTATCTCTCTGTAAATCTTGCGGTAGCGTTTGTACTGCTTTTGGTTGAAGGCCCAGCAGTAGCCGCTGATCATGAACCCTCCGTAGTAGATAGGGATGTGCCAGTAATCTCCGTTGTAGGCCTGTCCGAGTCCGGGAACCAGGGAAGAGAAGAAAGAAGCCCTTCCGGGGAGAGGTTTCTGGTCGCTTTTGAAAGATACGGTAAGGTCTGTAAGCTGCCCCCAGTAACTGGCCACAGCCCCCCAGATGAACACGTTGCGTATGTTTTTGTCAGAAGACTTTCCGTCTTTCTTCCATTTTTTGTTGAACAATGCGGCTCCTCCTATGCATCCTCCAAGTGTTCCATAGACTATAGGGAGCTTCCAGTAGTCTCCATTGTAGATCTGACCGGTTCCGGGCAGGATCATTGCAGGGAAAAACACATTGGAAATGGTCAATGTGTCTTCATGCTTGAGGCCTTTGAAGAACCTCCCGATGGTAAATCTTCTGTAGGTGCTGTCCACTTCATATTCAGTTGTGTCTGTGATATTGTCCAGAGCAGATTTCATCGTGCCGGCCGCATTGTTGTTGTCCCGGAACTGCGCACCGGCCCTTTCCGGCAGCATGGCTGCCAGAATTATCGCGATAACTGATATGTAGATTAACCTGATTTTCACTTTAACAAGCAAGATTTACTGCAAATTGTGTTCCTTTAAGGCTTTCAGGAGAACGTTGAGCTGTTCAAGGTTTTTGTAGTGCAGGACGATGTCCCCTCCGTTCCGCTTTGGCTTGACAGATATTTTTCCGCTGAAATACTTCCCGAATATGTCTCCCACAGACTGAGCCGCTTGAGGCACGGCCACTGCCGGTTGTGATTCTTTCTTAGGAGTTGCGGCGGCTGGTTTCTGGGCGAGGGCTTCTGTCTCCCTTACGGAGAGTCCTTCAGATACAACTCTCTCAGCCAAACGTATTTGGGCATCTTCCTTATCCATTGACAGTATGGCCTTGGCATGGCCCATAGTCAAGGCGCCGCTCTTGATAGCCATCTGGATTTTCGGAGGAAGCTTCAGCAGTCTCAGGTAATTGGCAATTGTGGCCCTGTTCTTTCCGACTCTCGGACTCAGAGCCTCCTGGGTAAGATGGCATTCGTCTATAAGCCTCTGGAAACTTATGGCTATGTCTATTGCATCCAGGTCTTCCCTCTGTATATTCTCAACCAGGGCCATCTCAAGCATGGAGTCTTCGTCCACCTCCTTCACGTATGCCGGAATTGTGGACAGGCCTGCGATTCCGCTTGCCCTGAATCTTCTTTCTCCGCTTATGATCTGGTACCGCCCCACAGAAATCTTCTTGACCGTAATAGGCTGGATTACACCCAGCTGTTTAATAGAGTCCGCCAGTTCCTGAAGCTTTTGCCTGTCAAATTCGCTGCGAGGCTGGAACGGGTTGGGGATTATCTGTGAAAGCTCTATTTCTTTTATCGAGGTAAGAGAAGAAGATGAGTTGTCGTGCCTTATGCCGGAGTCCTGTCCTGCATTTGAAAGCAAGGCATCCAGGCCTCTGCCCAATCCTTTGTTCTGGTTCTTGTTGGACATATTACTGGTTCTTTGCTATGACCTCCTTGGCCAGGTTTAAGTAGTTGTTAGAGCCATTGCTCATTGCATCATACAGTATGACAGGCTTTCCGTGGCTTGGAGCTTCGCTGAGCCTTACGTTGCGGTTGATGATTGTTTCAAAAACCATAGCTCCGAAGTGCCGTCTGACTTCTTCTGCAACCTGGTTTGCCAGTCTGAGCCTGGAGTCGAACATCGTGAGAAGGAAACCCTCTATCGTAAGGTCAGGATTCAGCTCTCCCTGGATGAGTTTGATGTTGTTGAGCAGTTTGCCCAGACCTTCCAGTGCAAAGAACTCGCTCTGGATAGGAATGATCACCGAATCTGAAGCCACCAAGGCATTGATGGTTACGGTAGCCAGGGATGGCGCGCAGTCTATGATTATGTAATCAAACTTCTCTCTGATGCCTGAAATGGCTTTCTTGAGCTGCTTTGCCCTCTCTTCAATTGAGTCTATGTTTTCCACGAGCTCTATTTCGGCTCCGGCAAGGTTGATGTGAGACGGAGCCACGCTGAGGTTCTTGATCTCTGTCTCGAGCAGTATTTCTTCAATATCCCTTATTCCTACAAGTACTTCATAAATTGTTTTCTTATCTGTGGAATTGGGATTGAAGTTCAGTCCGGAAGTGGCATTTGCCTGAGGGTCCGCATCTATCAGCAGCGTCTTCTTCTCCAGCACAGCCAGTGATGCAGCCAGGTTTATTGCGGTTGTGGTCTTTCCCACTCCGCCTTTCTGATTTGCTATAGAAATTACTTTTCCCATATTATTTTGCATAACCCAACAAAAATAGCAAAAAAATCAGATTACTGGTTATTTGTTTATTTACACAAAGCTCTGTTCAGTGCTTAAGATAGTTTAATTTGTAGAACAAAAGAATTATTTTTGTACCCGTTATGGCTACAGAAAGCTGGATGGTGATAGTGAATCCCAAGGCGGGAAGCGGGAAAGGTCTCAAGGACTGGCCCGTGATTTCGAACCAGATGTACAACAGCGGTTTGAAGTTTACCTGTGTGTTCACAGAGCATAAGTTTCATGCAATAGAACTGACTGTCAGTGCCATAAACAAAGGCTACCGTCACATAGTTGCTGTAGGTGGAGACGGAACTATCCACGAGGTGGTGAACGGCATTTTCATACAGAAAGCCGTGCCTACGACAGATATTTTCCTGGCCGTGATTCCGACCGGAACAGGAAATGACTGGATAAGGATGTACGGAATTTCTTCCACTTATTCAGAGGCCGTTGAAGCTCTTGTGCAGAAGCGTACGGTGCTTCAGGATGTTGGGCGGGTAGAGTTTCTGGAGACCAGGGTGCCGCATGTAAGGTACATGGCAAATGTGGCAGGCCTTGGCTTTGACGCCATAGTGAACCTCAAGTACAACAATCTCAAAGATGAGGGCAAGTACAGCAAGAACCTCTATTTGAGAAGTACTTTCAACACCCTTCTGAGATTCAGGAACAATCACTTTGACATAAAGGTGGACGGGAAACCCTTCTATAGCGGAATGGTCTTTTCCGGGGCGGTTGGTATCGGAAGGTTCAACGGAGGAGGTATGCAGCAGACACCTAACGCTGCAATCGATGACGGCCTGCTGGACCTCACTATCATAAAAGACATTCCTAAACTGAAAGTCATCCGGAACTTCAAGTTGCTGTATTCAGGCAAGATATACACTCTTCCCGAGGTGGATTACACCCAGTGCCGTACGATAGAGATAACCACAAATCCTGAAACCAGGATCGAGATAGACGGAGAGGCGGTAGGTACTTCTCCGTTCAGGTTCGCCTTGGTTCCGAAGAGCATAAAGGTAGTTGTGGGGTCCTCTTATAAGATGTCAGGCGGGATCGACATCTAAGATCACCTGCACAGGTACTTTCACAAGATCAATCACTTTCTTCAAGGCGTCCTTGTTTGCCTGGAGGTTTTTGTCCTTTGCAAACTTGACGGAAATGCACATCTGGTATTCATCGCGGAGTTTTTCCATCCTTGGAGGGAAGGGGCCGCTTATCTCTATCGCCGAGAAAGAACGGGAATTCTTCAGTACATGGGCCAGGGAGTTTGAGGCAGTTTCCAGCCTGTGGTAGTTCTTGTGCCTGAGGGTGATGTTCACAAGCCGCACGAATGGAGGGAAACAGTACATGCTCCTTTCAGCCATCATGTTTCCTTCAGGTCTCTCGTCGGAGTTGGCTGCGTTAGGAGTCCCTGTCTCGTATTCCCAGGCCAGCCTTTTGGCCATCTCTTCAATTTCCTTTATGACAGGGTGGTTTTTCTGGTTGGTCTGTATGACAAGGTGTCCTTTGGTGGTTCTCCTTCCGCTCCTTCCCAGAAGTTGTATGAAAAGTTGCATGGATTTTTCGTCAGCCCTGAAATCCTGCTGTGACAGTATGGTGTCTGCCTGGATTACGGCCACAAGGGCAAGGTTTTCAAAGTCAAAACCTTTGCTCGTCATCTGCGTGCCTACCAGTATGTCTGTCTTGCCGGAGGCAAAATCGCTGAGGACCTTTTGGCTCTCTTTCTTGCTTTGGGCTATGTCTGCATCATAGCGTGCTATTGAGGCAGAAGGGAAAAGTTCCTTGAGTTCCTCTTCGATTTTCTCAGTGCCGGCTCCTTTAAGTTCCAGCGCCTGTTCCTTGCAGGATGGGCATACGGGAGAATAGGGGGCCTTGTACTCGCACCAGTGGCACCTTAGGGAATTGTCATAGCGGTGGTAGCTGAGTGGCACGTTGCAGTGAGGGCACCTGAGAGGCTCACCGCAGCTGGAGCATTGGACCACAGGAGAATAGGAACGTATGTTGCGGAATACAAGTACCTGTTTTTTCTCAGCGACAGTCTTTTCTATCAGATTTATCAACTGCTGGGAGAAACTGCCTTTCATCTGGTGGCTTTTCCTTGTCCAGATGGTATCTATCACGGTAACTTCAGGAGGCGGGGCCTTGAAATACTTTTCTGACAGAGCGACTCTGGCAAACTTTCTTGTAAAGCAGTTATATAGACTTTCAAATGAAGGTGTTGCACTGCCCATCAAGACTTTTGCCCCAAGCATTTGGGCAAGCAGGGAGGCTGCATCCCTGCCGTTGTACCTTGGGGCAGGGTCATCCTGCTTGAAACTTGGGTCGTGTTCCTCGTCAATTACTACCAGCCCAAGGTTTTCCATCGGGAGGAACACTGAAGACCTTGTTCCGAGCACAACCACAGGCGGTCTTTTGCACTCCTCAGGATTGCTGTATGTCAATACATCTCTCACAAGTTTCTTGTTCGCCTGGGTTACCGAAGAATGGAAGACCAGAAGCTGTTCTCCGTAACGGTTTTTGAGCCTTTGGTGCAGATGGTTCCCCATAGCTATTTCCGGCACAAGGTAAAGCACGTCTTTTTCCAGAGAAAGGTATTTGTCTATAAGCTTTATGTAGATTTCAGTCTTCCCGCTCCCGGTAACTCCTTCCAGCAGGACGGTCTTGGTTTCAAACTTTTCCAAGATTTCTTCATAGGCTTTTTTCTGGGCTTCGGACAAAATGATCAGGTCTTCTTCTCCGCCGCTCCTGAGCTTGAGTCTCTCTTGCTCCTCTTCTTTTATGGCTTTTATTACGTCTTCGGCTTTTTTGTGGGAAGAAACTTCCTGCTGCCTTATGGTAAGGATTGGGTATGCGGCCTTGAACACCTCTCCCGTAGTGCAGAGATAATATCTGGCAACAGTTTCCCAGAATCGTATTTCAGAAAACAGGACCGGCTTTCTGTCCAGGGCTTTTTTCAGGGGTTTAAGTTCCATAGCCCTGCTTTTGGGAGGCATCTGGGCCCAGGAGACGCATCTTTTCACAACCCCCTGAAAAGATTTCTGTCCGAAATCCACTTCTACCCAGCTTCCTGCAGAAACCTCTCTCATCCCCTCCGTTACGCCGTAGAATATCTCCTCCTCGAACTTTATCGGGAGAATGACAGACGCATAAAAAACAAATTGCCCTTCCATAGTTGCAAAATTAAAAATATTCTCTATATTTGCATTCCCAAACCGATGGTGTCATAGCTCAGATGGTAGAGCAAAGGACTGAAAATCCTTGTGTCCCTGGTTCGATTCCCGGTGACACCACAAAAAAAGAGACTCAAACGAGTCTCTTTTTTTGTTCCTGCCTACTTGACTTTTATGAAGCCGTAGTCATCGTATCGGGTTTCTCCGTCATCTTCGTCTTCTCCATCTTCGTCCCCGTCTTGCATAGCCATCAGCTTTTCGTAGTCCAGGGCTATTATTATTTTGGCCAGGCTTATGTAGTCGTCTCCAAGTTGTTCATAGAATCCGTCAACGACATCGGTCTCTATCATGACAGGGATTCCCATCGCCTTGTCTGCCAGTATAGTGGTTTCACTTACATGGAGCAGCCTGCGCCCGTATTTTTCAATCAGTTTCTTGGCTTCTTCTTCACTGACTTCGGAATCAAATTCCTCTATGAAGAGCATAGGATCCTTGGCGCTGAATAACCTTATCACATAAAACGGCTTGAGCTGGTCGTTTTCTTCGGACGCCTCCTGATCCCATCCGAAAGTTGTTACGACCTGGTGCTTTTTGTTGTCTATATTGCAGAGCAGACTGTCTGTTATTGAGTAGCTTTCATTTTCGGCCAATTGGTAAATTCCGGCGAAGAAGAGGTTGGAAAGGTCCGTGACAAAGTCTCTCATCACATAGGCTGTGTCTGCAATGTATGAAAAAGCTTCAAAGATTTCTTCCCTGGAAGCTCCCTTGACGTTAGCCTGGCTTTTGCTGAGGGTGTCAGAAACAAAATGCAGGTTGCGTATAGCTCTGGAAACCAAAGAGTCTGAGGTTCCGTACATAGTCCCGTCATAGTCGATGGTAATTTCTACAGGCAGAGACTCTGCAACATAATTCACCCTGTAATAATCAGGAGTCAGGCTTTCTTTCCCGGTTTTTTTGTAGCCGGACTGGGTGATTTTGGCAACCACATATTCGTCTTCTTTGTTGTTTTCCAGGATTTCCATCTCTATGTCCTTGGAAACGGCGCAGGTTATGGTTGTGTCCGTGCTGATCTTGGCTCTCTGGTAGATGTACTTGAAAGGCAGGATATCTCCAGGGTCGGTATGCTTGAGGAAATTTATGTTCAGCGTGTCCTTGGGGGCATCGGTTTCAGCGGTGTTTTCCTGGGCAAGGGCGATGCTCCACCAACTTATGGAGAGCGTGAGGGCAATTGTTGCAATAATCCTTTTCATGACATTTGTTTTTTATCGCGATAAAGTTTAGGTTTCCTCCAGATTCTACTGGAATCTTTCCTTTATAGGTGAATTGTCGAGAATGTTCTGGTAGAAGGCTCTGACCTTGTCCCACTCATAATACGGGAACTTGTCCGTTTCTACGGGGAGGGTTGCCTCGTGCTCGTTGAGAAGGACCTTCACAAGGACAGGGGCTCCCTTCTTTCCGTAGAAGACGAATTGCAGGTTTCCTGCCTTCGGAATGTAATGCTCCATGTTCCAGACATTTGCAACATTGTCATTGTCTGGCTCATAGACTCCGGCTCCGTCTATGTCCATCAGGGAGCATAGCGGCATCAGGTTGGAGTCGTGCCCGAATCGCAGAGTGGCTCCGGCGCTTTTCCTTCCGTCTGTTCCGACCTTGGCAATTTGATGGTCTGCCGTCTCAAGGATGTTCTTGAGAAGGTAGGTCTGACGGTATGGAGTGACTTTTTGGCCCATATCGCAGAAACCGGCATATCTGTAGGAGCCCAGATTGCGGTAGAGGTTGAGCTGGTGCATGTCCTCAAGGGATACCACATCCATCAGGCTGACATCCAGGTCTGTGTTCGGCAGGCTGATGCAAAGTTCAGTCACATCGTAGAAAAGGTCTGAGGCCGTGTACTTCGGAAGTTTCTCAGGGTTGTCCTTGAAAGCAAATTTCTCGTTGTAGGTTTTGAACCAGGAGGTGTCCTTGACCAAAGATGTAACAAGACGGTCCGTCTTGAATATCCTGTCCTTGTATTCCTCCAGAATCTCCGCGTTCTTTGGGTCTGAGGTTATGTTGCTGAAGAACTTGTCAGGGTCCTGGTTGTTCATGTAGTACATATCGTGGTTGGAGGCATCGTTGGTTATACGGAGCCTCGGATTCAGTTCCTTGAGCCTCATGCAGAAAGACTCCATGCTGAGTATGCAGCGGATTATTACCGTGGACTTGGCGTCTATCTCCGCATCCCCTTTGAACACTTTCGGGAAGTTTCTGAACATCCTTCCGGCAATCTGGCGATGCTGTTCAGCTCCAAGACGAGTTAGTTCTCCGTAGCGGCCTCTTACTGCCAGTTCAACTTTCTCCAGCCTTGAGAGCACATTTTCTCCCAGAGGAGTGAGTTTGCCTTCCGCCTTTGCCTTCTTCAGGAAGGCTACCGGTCTTGTGTATGTGGCAGTGCTGATGAGCCACCTTGAGCCGTGTCTTCCGTAGTGGCTGATGTAGAAAGGCTTGTAGCCTTTAGGAGCTTTGGTCAGAGCCGGTATGGAGGCAGGGTTCTGGTCCAGGACGGGGTATGGCTGGTAATCGGAGAGCACCAGGTCAGGGTTGGCTTGCACCTGCTCCCAGTCAGAGACGGAATAGACCTTGCTGGTCTGAGGGCCGGTGTATGGCTGGCCCAGGAGGCTCAGCGATGCTGCCAGTACTAGCGCAGCCGCTGCAAACAGTCTTTTCATATATCGCTTAATCTTATATTGTCAGTTTCTCGCCTTCGCTCTTGGCTATGATTACCGCTCCGCAAGCATCTCCGTAGGAATTGGTAGCTGTCCTCGGCATATCGCACAGCTGGTCTATTGCAAGAACCAGGCCCATCGCCTCAAGAGGAAGTCCTGCCACACTCAGGGCTATGGACAGCATCACGAATCCGGCCATAGGAATGCCGGCCGTGCCTATTGCAGAAAGCATAACTGTCCCAAGCACAATCAGTTGCTGTACAATAGACATTTCTATACCATAAACCTGTGCTATGAAAAGTACGGTAACTCCTTCATAAAGGGCAGTTCCGTTCATGTTGACAGTGGCTCCCAGAGGAAGCACGAAGCTCGTTATCTTGTTTGAGATGCCGCATTTGGCCTCACTGTCTCTCATAGAAATAGGAAGGGCGGCTCCGGAAGAGCAGGTGGAAAAGGCTGTCAGTATGGCGGTGGACATCTTCTTCATGTGGCGGTAAGGATGCTCTCTTCCGAGGAAGAACACTCCTGCCGGCAGCACTCCGAAGAACTGAATCAACATTCCGGCCCATACCACAAGCAGATAGATGCCGAGAGACTGCACCAGGTCGAGAATATCGTTTCCTGCGTTTATCTGCTTGGCAAGCATGTTGGAAACGATAGCGAAAACTCCATAAGGGGCCAGCTTGATTATGAACATGGTGATTTTCATTATCACCTCGTTAATAGAGTTGCAGAGGTCCAGCAGGGTGGTCTTGGTCTTTTCAGCGCTCCTTGTAATGAAGAAGCCGAAGATTATCGCGAAGAAAATGACAGGGAGGATGTTGCCTGCGCTCATCTCCTTGAAGATGTTGTCCGGAACTATGTGGATGATCTGGTCCATGAAGGAGGTCTGGCTCTTGCCCACAGTGGAAAGGTCAACGTTCTCCGGCATAGGCAGGTTGGCCCCTACTCCGGGCCTGACAAGGTTCACGAGCACCAGGCCTATAGCTATTGCTATGGCTGTGGTGGCCAGGTAGTAGAGCATGGTCTTTCCTGCTATTCGGCCAAGGTCTTTGGAGGAGTTGATGCTGGCGACACCCACCACCAGGGACGTGAATACCAGAGGGATGATGATCATCTTCAGGGCCCTGAGGAAAATCTGTCCGGCCCAGTCTATGTATCCGGCATATTGCGGGAGGGTAATCCCGAACATTGCACCGAGCAGAAGACCTATGAGTATCTGCCAAGGCAGAGCAATCTTTATTTTTTTCATCGCGATAACAGTCTTTTAGTACAACTCCACTCCGTAAAGTTCTCTTACGCAGCCGTCTGCCAGGGCGTCAAGGCTGCTTATGTGCATCTTTGGATCCAGTCCTGTGGCGGCATAGGCGATAGGAATCTCGGTGCAGGCTCCAACTATAGGCTGCTCCTTTATCTTCCACAGACCTTCTATGATAGGGCGGAACTTTTTTCCGGCTTCCTCGATCTTTCCTGCCTTCACAAGGTCCGTGACATCGTGGATATCCACCTGTGTCTGGTAGTCCGCTATGTCAAAGTTGTAACCGCTGTCCTTGGCGTGCCTTTGGTACAGGCCGGTTTTCATCGTGCCCAGGGTTGCCGTCAGCCAGGCTCCGTTTGGAGATACCTTGCTGACCTTGCGGATGGTCTCGTCAATTATATGGATTACCGGCTTTGAAAGTTCGCTGCGGAATTCGTCTATAAAATAATGGGCCGTGTTGCAGGTTACGCACAGGTAGTCTGCTCCCCAGCCGATCAGGGTCTCGAGGCCTTCCCTTAGGTAACGGCGTGGATCCGGGCCTTTGCCAAGGAGGTAGGTTGTCCTGTCCGGAGTTTCAGTATATTCATATACAATCATTCTCGGATGCTCCTGATCGCATTCTGCAGGGTCTTTCTTAGCCAGCAGCATAAGAAAATCAGCTGTAGCGGCGGGGCCCATACCGCCCAATACTCCAAGTGTCTTGTCTGTCTTCATTTTTTTTTGAGTTTTACAAAAAACAAATATACTCAGAATCGGCTATATTTGCGCTCTCAAATTTTAGGTGATGAAGAAATTCAAGGGTCTTCTGCTGGCTATGCTGGCAAGCGCGACGTTCGGTTTCATACCGCTGTTTTCCATTCCGCTTCTTGGGAGCGGAATAGAACTGGACAGCCTGTGCTTCTACCGTTTTGCCCTGGCTTCTTTCTTCATGTGGATAATATGCAAGATCAAGGGCGTGAGCCTCAGATGTACCGGAAAGGAAATTCTTGCAATGGGGCTGCTGTCCATATTCTATGCTGCCACAAGTTTCTTCCTTACAGCATCTTACAAATACATCTCAAGCGGTACGGCAACAACCATCCATTTCTTCTATCCGGTGGTGGTGGCTCTTGCCATGATACTGCTTTTCAAGGAGAAGGTTTCATTGTGGAAAATCATCGCGATAATGGCAGGAATTGCCGGAGTATTCTTCCTGTCGGGAGGAGTGTCGGGAGAAAAGATTTCCCTGACGGGCTTCCTGCTTGTTATGGTGACTGTCATAACTTACCCGACATACATAGTTGGAGTGAACCGTACTCCGGTCGTGATGAAAATGAACGGGATGAAGCAGACTTTCCTGGTCCTGTTCTTCTCGGCGGTGATATTCTTTGTGAATGTGCTGGTCAAGGGTGCGCACTTTACTCCTCTTGCCACGGGGCAGCAGTGGGCTTATGCTTTGGCTCTTGCGATAATCCCTACCTTGGTCAGCGACTTTGCCCTGATTTATGCCATCCAGATGGCAGGTTCCACAATCACTGCAATCCTGGGTTGCATGGAACCTTTGGTGGCCGTTCTCAACGGCGTGGTTTTCTTCGGCGAAAGGTTCACCCTGAATTCCCTGACGGGGATGCTGCTGGTTTTTGCCGCGGTGTTCATAATCATTCTGTGCTCCCGACCAAGAAAAAATGAAGAGGTCAGTAGCGTTTAAGGGCAAAAATGCGCACTCATTGTGTAGTTTTTCATAAATTTGCCCGGTACTTGAGAGAAGGGTGAATATGTGCCGGAAGAAGGCCTCAAGTATGGTTTTATCGCTGAGAATTTTTTTTATAACAATACACTTATGAAAAGTTTGAAAGGTACCAAGACTGAAAAGAACCTGCTCTGCGCTTTCGCGGGCGAGAGCCAGGCCAGAAACCGTTATACCTTCTTTGCAAGTGCCGCAAAGAAAGAGGGTTATGAGCAGATCAGCGCATTCTTCACCGAGACTGCTGACAACGAGAAGGAGCACGCCAAGAAATTCTTCAAGTTCCTGGAGGGAGGAATGGTTGAGATCACAGCATCTTTCCCTGCCGGAGTCATCGGCTCGACAGCTGACAACCTTAAGGCTGCAGCAGACGGAGAACTCGAGGAGTGGAAGACGGTATATCCTGAATTCGCCGCTGTTGCAAAGGAAGAGGGCTTTCCTGAGATAGCAAAGTGCTTCAAGGAGATAGCCGTCGCCGAGAAGGCTCACGAGAAGAGATACCGTGCCCTTCTGAAGAACCTCAAGAGCGGCAAGGTGTTTGAAAAAGACGAGGTTGTCGTATGGAAGTGCCGCAACTGCGGATATGTGTTCCGCGGAAAGAACGCTCCAAAGGAGTGCCCAGCCTGCCAGCATCCTCAGGCCTACTTTGAGGTTAAAGGAGAAAATTATTGAAACCAGAGTTGCCGGCATCAGGACAAGAGGCCTGAAGGCATTTGACCGTGCGCCGGCGAAAACCTGATATTCCATTGGAAGAAAAAGTTCCCGGAAAGCCATCTGCCAAAAGTTTCGGCGGGAGGCTTTCCTCTTGTGTTAAAGAAGCCCTTCCCGGGGCGTTGAAAACTATGTGGTGGGTGATAAGGATCACCGCCACGGTTTCTGTTGTCATTTACATCCTGCGTCTGACGGGGGCTCTTCCCTGGATCAGCCGCAGCCTTGAGCCCGTGATGAGTTTCATAGGCCTGCCGGGAGAAGCTTCGCTTGCTTATGTGAGCGGTTATTTTGTAAATGTCTATTCAGCGATAGCGGCTTCTGCATCGTTGAACTTGAGCGCAAGGAGCGTGACAATCCTGGCAGTGCTGGTCCTTTGTTCCCACAACATGATAGTGGAGACGGCTGTCCAGAAAAAAACCGGTTCGTCTGCCGTGTGGATAGTCTTGGAGAGGACTTTCGGGGGGCTGCTGCTGGCTTTTGTGCTGAACAGGATACTTCCCTACGAGGCGCAGGGAACAATCGGACAAGTGGAGGCCGAGCAGATTACCCTGGCCTCCAGCATAGGTCCTTGGGCTCTTTCTCTGCTGAAGCTTTGCCTGAAGATGAGCGTTCTGATTCTTCTTCTTTCCGTCATCCAGCAGATACTCAACGAGTTCGGGATAATGAAGGTCCTGACGGATGTCATCCGCTGGCCGCTCAAGCTTTTCGGGCTGCCTTCAGACACGTCTTTCCTTTGGATTGTGGCCAACACATTGGGCCTTGCGTACGGAGCCGCCGTAATGTTCCAGGAGAAGGAAAAAGGCAGGATTTCAGATCGGGACATCCAGCTGCTCAATACACATATCTGCATTTCCCACAGTAATATAGAAGACCTGGTCCTGTTTGTTTCTGTAGGCGGGATATGGTGGGTGATCCTGCTTTCAAGATGGGCTTTGTCCCTTCTGCTGGTATGGATGCAGAGACTGGTGTTTCATATTCGCGACAGATTTACTAAATTTGCAGGCTAACTATATTCGGAGGATTATGGAGAGAATCAAGGTTCTTATTGCCGGTAGCGGTCCGGCCGGTTATACGGCAGCGATTTATGCCGCAAGGGCAAACCAGGCTCCTGTCATTTACAGCGGGATGGAGCTTGGCGGGCAGCTTACGACAACTACCGTGGTGGAGAATTTCCCGGGATTTCCTGAGGGGATAGACGGGACCGTACTGGTTGACAACATGCGTAGGCAGGCTGAGAGGGTAGGGGCCGAGATCCGTACAGGAACAATTACTTCCTGCGACCTTTCTTCCCGCCCGTTCAAAGCCACTATAGACGGTAATCTCACCGTGGAGGCTGATACTTTGATAATTGCAACAGGTGCCAGTGCCAAGTACCTCGGAATACCTGGGGAACAGGAATTCAGGGGGAGCGGTGTAAGTGCATGCGCAACCTGTGACGGTTTCTTTTACCGCAAACAGGATGTTGCTGTTATCGGCGGAGGTGACACAGCCTGCGAAGAGGCGGTTTACCTGGCAGGAATGTGCCGCAAGGTTTATATGATTGTCCGCAGGGACCAGATGAGGGCTTCAAAGGCAATGCAGCAGAAAGTTGCCTCGAAAGAAAACATAGAAGTTCTCTGGAACAGCCTTCCGAAGGAAGTTGTCGGAGACCTGAAGGGAGTCAGTGGCATAAAGATTGAAGATAAGATAAGCGGAGATATTAGGACGGTTCCTGTTTCAGGAGTGTTCCTTGCCGTAGGTCACCATCCGAATTCAGAAGTGTTTGCTCCTTGGGTAAAGACAGACAAGGACGGTTACATAATTACAGAACTGGACTCTCCAAGAACCAATATCCCTGGCGTTTTTGCTGCAGGCGATGTCATGGATGTACATTATAAACAAGCTATTACGGCCGCTGCATCAGGTTGCAGGGCTGCCATCGAGGCAGACCGTTTCCTGCAAGGCCAATAAAAGAAGAGGATGAAAAAAATAAAAGTTACAGCAGTTTTGTTTCTGTTGGTTTTTGCGCTTTCCGCTTGCAAGAGCTACTACGAATCTTTGTTCCGTACACAGGATCTGGAAGAAAGGTTCAGAGGAGCTATGTATTTTTACAACAACGGCAAATTCCGCAAGGCTGCATCTCTTTTTGAGAGCATGCTTTTCCTTTCACAGGGGACAGACAAGGAGGACAGCGTTCAGTTCTACAACGCCTTGAGCAATTACCGTTACGGGGACTACATAACCGCCGAGGCTAACTTCAACAAGTTCCTGGAAGTTTTCCCTAGAAGCGCGATGAGCGAAGAGGCAAAATTCTTGAGGATCAAGTGTCTGTATGAGGGAACCTACCGCTGGGAACTGGATCAGGTTCCTACTCAGAAAGCCATGGCTACCATTGCCGAATTCATGTATGACAATCCAAGCAGCGAGTACTATGATGTCTGCAAGGCTATGATGGACGAATTTGGCGAAAGGCTGGACCGCAAGGCTTATGAAAGCGCAAAGCTCTACTATACGATGAAAGACTACAAGTCTTCACACTATGCCCTGAAGTCCGTGCTCAGAGACAATTCAGACAACAGGTACCGTGAGGAAATCCTGTATTACACAGCGATGTCATCCTACAAATATGCTTTCAACAGTATCAGGGAGAAACAGAAGGAAAGATACATGACCTTCATCGACGATTATTACAATTTTATCGGTGAGTATCCGAGGGTAAGTGAACGCAAGGAGCTTGACCAGATGTTCATAAGGGCGCAGAAGTATGTAGGTCTGAAGGGAGGTTTGGATTCCGCTCAAGTGGCAGCTGCCGCTGAAGTGGCCAAGATAGATGCGGTGACTCCCGACGGGGCCGCGAGCAAGAAGAATATAAGGGCAGACAGGAAGAACACCAAACGCGCTATAAAGGAAGCCAAGAAGGCTGTCAAAGAAGCTGAGAGCCGCAGTGCCGTGGCAAGGAAGGTCAATGAAGAGACTTCCGGTACCCAGAAACAGAACCAGAGGCGCAAGGAACGTCAGGAAAGGGCTGAGGCCATGAAGATCTACGAGCAGGCCAAGGCAAAAGCCAAGGAAGAAAAGGAAAAGAAACAGGACGATAACAAAAATCAATAAATCATATATGGAAGAGAAGAAAATGACAAAGGTTCCGGACAACACAATCACAAGAGACATCATCAAACTGTCCGAACCGACAGGAAACATTTACGAATCCGTCGTTATAATTGCCAAGAGAGCCAACCAGATAGCAGCCGCCCTGAAGAAGGAACTTTCAGACAAGCTTGAGGAATTTTCACAGAGCAACGTAGCCGACACCCTTGAGGAGACTTATGAGAACAGGGAGCAGATAGAAATTTCCCGCCACTACGAGAAACTTCCCAAACCTACCCTGACCGCCATCAAGGAATTCCAGGACGGTGAAATATATTGGCGCAAGATTGAATCTTAGTGCTTGAAAGGTTAACTATACAGAATTATGCTCTCATAGAGAACCTGGACATCGAATTCCCCGATGGCCTGGTAATCATAACAGGAGAGACAGGTGCCGGTAAATCCATTTTGCTTGGCGCCGTTTCTCTTTTGTCAGGAGGCAAGGTCGAACCGTCAGTCCTCCGCGATGACAAAAAGAACTGTGTAGTTGAGGCCGTATTCTCGTCTGAATGCGGTCAAACAATTTTAAGGAGGGTGATATCTCCTTCTTTGCGTTCCCGTTTCTTCATTGATGATGAGCCTGTTCCCGCTGCCAGGATGGGGGAGTTGGCGTTGCAGCTTCTGGATATCCATGCCCAGAACAGCAACCTTCTTCTGGGAAACCGGAATTTCCAGTTGGGAATGATAGACGGTTACTGTTCAAATTCAGACCTTCTTTCTCTCTATAAGGCTGAACATGAAGCTGTAAATGAAGCTGAGTCTGAACTTGAAGACATTATCCGGGAAATAAGCAAAGCCGAAAGTGAGGCTTCTTCAAAATCTGAAGATTTCAGGAAACTTGAAGAAGCTTCTTTGAAAGAAGGAGAGCTTGAGGAGCTTGAACAAGAACAGAAACAGCTGGAAAACGCTCAGTTGCTCAAGGAAACAGCGCTTAATGCAGTTTCTTTGCTGGACGGAGATGAAGGTTCTGCAGCCCACGATTTAAGGGAAGCTTCCCGTTGCGCAGAAAAGATATCGTCGATAGTGCCTGGTTTCGACAGTCTGGCATCAAGGCTGGAAAGTTGCAGGATAGAATGTCGCGACATTGCCTCTGACCTTCAGCGTTATTCAGAGAACATATCTTCTTCTCCGCAGAGGCTCAGACAGATAGAAGAACGCTTGGACCTTCTGTATTCTCTGATGAGGAGATTTTCTCTCCGCGATATATCTTCCCTCATATCTCTGAGGGACGAACTTAAGACATCTGTAGCGGGTGTAGAGGGCCTTGTTGAAAGGAAAGGCAAGATAGAAAAGAGCATCGCTGAGCACAAAAACAAAAGAGGGGAGATAGCTTCTGAACTTTCAAGAAAGAGGGCAGAAGCCTGCAAGAAAATCCAAAAGGTTCTCATTTCCAGCATACGAAACCTCGAGATGCCTCAGGCTCAGCTGTCTGTGGAAGTGGTGCCGTCTGGAGACTTTACACCTGACGGGGCCGACAATCCGCAGCTGATGTTTTCTGCCAATCCGAGGGAAAAGATGGTGGAACTTCACAAAGTTGCAAGCGGCGGTGAACAATCTCGCATCATGCTTTGCATCAAAAGCCTTATGGCATCTTACATGAAGATGCCTACGATGTTCTTTGATGAGATTGATGTAGGAGTGTCCGGCAGCGTGGCCCATAAAATGGGAGAGCAGATTATGAAAATGGGGAAGAATATGCAGGTAATAGCTATAACCCATCTTCCACAAGTTGCAAGCAAGGGGAACGCGCACCTGCTTGTGTTCAAGGGGATGGGAGCGGATGGCCGCAACACTGTCCACTTGAAATTCCTGAACCGTGAAGAAAGGATCAAGGAGATAGCCCGTCTTTTGAGTGGCGAGAAGACCACGGCTCAGGCTATAGAGAACGCAAAGGTTCTGCTTGATACCAAAAACTGAAATTTTTTAAAACTGATATATTATGAGACTGATTATTCAGAAATCTTATGCGGACATGTCCAAATGGGCTGCGTCTCTGATTTTGAAAAGGATCACAGACTTCAAGCCTACAGAAGAACGTCCGTTTGTACTGGGACTTCCTACCGGATCAACTCCAATCGGCACTTACAAGGAACTTGTAAACTTGTACAGGGAAGGCAAGATCTCTTTCAAGAATGTAGTCACTTTCAACATGGATGAATATGTCGGCATCCCTGAAAACCATCCTGAAAGTTATCATACTTTCATGAGGGAGAATTTTTTCCGCCACATAGACATTCCTGCCGAGAACATAAACATCCTGGACGGGAACGCCAAGGATCTTCTGGCTGAATGTCAGAGGTATGAGGACAAGATCAAGTCTTACGGTGGAATCAACCTGTTCATGGGCGGTATAGGTCCGGACGGCCACATTGCTTTCAATGAGCCTGGTTCTTCCCTGACTTCCCGTACCCGTCTGAAATATCTGACCACTGACACGATCATAGCCAATTCCAGATTCTTCAACAACGACATCAACCTTGTCCCAAAGACTGCTCTTACAGTTGGCGTGGGAACAATCATGGATGCCCAGGAAGTCATGATTCTTGTAAACGGTCACAACAAGGCAAGGGCTCTGCGCCATGCCATTGAGGAAGGAATCAGCCAGATGTGGACTGTAAGCATACTTCAGATGCACAAGAAGGGCATAATAGTATGCGACGATGCCGCAACCGTTGAACTGAAGGTCGGAACCGTAAACTATTTCAAGGATATAGAAAGGGGAGAATTTTAGTTTTCCGTTGTCACCGTATAGTCCGGATTGAAGGAAATCTTTGTAGCCGCAGTGTTTACATAACCTCCTTCAGGGTTGCGGACAAATTTGAATTTCTGCTGCAGCAAGTCAAGTTGCAGCAGATTTTGTTCCATATAGCCGGTTGCTATGTTGTTGTCCGGATACTCGGCACATTCCCTCAGGCCTCCTATAGCGCTCTTGCAGAAGAAATAGACTATGTCGTAGCCGCTGAATGCGTTGGCTCTTGGCTCACAACCGTACAAAGACCTGTAGGCACGGATGAATTGCCTTACATCTTCTCTGTTGAGGTCCACGTTGTAAGGCATGCAAATCTTGGTGTTGTACTTGAAATACAGGTTCATGTCCAGAGCCTCGAAACCTTTCCATTTAGGAGTTCCGAAAAGGGTCATCCTCTCAGGCGGAACCATCTTGATGTCTATCTGTCTGAGGATCTCTGCAGTAAGCCCTTCGGTGTAGGACTGGACAATGACTATGTTGTCCATATTGTTCCTGATGGCGGAAAGAGAAGCGGTTCCGCCGCAGGAAGTTACACTGGCTCCTTTTTCTTCCAGAATCTCCTTCAGCATCTCCGCTCCTGGCGCGTCTTTGCTGGATGGGCTGTAAACTATTATTATGTTTGGGTTTGGAGCCTTGGCTGATTCCTGGATTACCATATCCGCCAGAGCTTCCATCTGCCTTCTTGGAGAAAGGGCAGCCTGGAAAAGATAAGGACACTCTGGAAGAAGAGAATCAGCAGCGGCGTCCAAAGGAGAGACGACCGGTATCTTCAGCCTGTTTGCAACCGGAACAATCTCCTTAAGGGCTTCGTATCTGATAGGGCCGATGACAAGGTCAGCCTCTTCTATCTTTTCGCTGAGGGCAATTGAAGAAATGTTGTCTCCATAATCCAGGACATTGAGCTTTATGTTCCCTCCTGACAATTTTATCTGCTCCAGAGCCATCAAAGCTCCGCTGTAGAAATCCATGTAGTTGGCGTTTGCCTTGCCGTTGTTGTTAAGAGGAAGAAGCAAGGCAACCACTCTGGTTTTGGAGCGGTCTATCTCAGGCATCGTATAGTTCCTGAAAGGTGCTGTGTCTGAAGAGTCGCTGGAGGCAGAGAGGACCGTATCCGTTTGAGTGAATATCCGGTTGTTATCCAAGGTATCCGGATTGTTCTCAGAAACAATGGTATAAGGTGAAGCGGATTTTCTCATCGGGATATTCAGCCATTTGATTTTCCTCAGTTTCTCTGATTTGAGGCCGTTGAAAGCCATTATCGCCTCTTTTTCCACTCCATATTTCTCAGCGATGTCGTCCAGGTTTTCCAGCAGTCTCACCTTGTGACTGATGTAGTTGTCCGTGTCATATTTTTTAAGGATCTCTGAAGGCTGGTTTTCATTGCCTGATGGTGCGACCTGCCGGTTTTCATTGCCTGATGGTGCAACCTGCTGTTTTTCTGAGTCCTGTCCATCTGACTTCCGTAGGCCTGATACCGGTATATAAAGAATCTGGCCCTCTTTCAGTCCTGCGCTGATGACGGGGTTGTGTCTCTGAAGTTCATCCGCGGTAATCTTGTAGGCCTTGCAGATGGAATATATGGTTTCTCCTTTCTTTACGTTGTGGACATACATTTTCTCCCCTTTGACACTTACGATCTGGTCTGATACAGTGATCTTTACCTGCGAAAAGGCATAGGCCGGAACTGATGCCAGGAAAGCGGCGGCAACAAGGCGGAGGCAGAAATATCTCAGATAGTTTTTCATAACAAGTTGTCTAAAGTTCAAAAATATATCCGGAAGCGTCAGAGAAGTCTTGCAAGCATGTTCTTTATGTTTTCCTCCATGCTTTCAAAAATGTTCTCCCCGTACGGACGCTTGGAGAACCTTTCTCCTGTAACAGCTTCGTAAAGTTCTATGTATCTGTCAGAAATGCCAGATACAATCTGGTCTGTCATTTCCGGCACCTTCTGTCCTTTCTGACCCTGGAAGCCGTTGTCCATCAGCCATTCCCTTACGAACTCCTTGGAGAGCTGCCTCTGGTTTTCTCCCCGGTCGAATCTCTCCTGGTACCCGTCCAGATAAAAATATCTTGAGGAATCAGGGGTGTGGATTTCGTCCATCAGACAGATGTCACCGTCAAGAAGGCCGAACTCATACTTTGTATCTACAAGTATCAGGCCTTTCTGCCTGGCGATTTCTGTTCCTCTTTCAAAGAGCTTGAGGGCCGCCTGCTCTACTTTTTCGTAAATGTCTGCAGGAATCAGACCCTTGGCTATTATTTCTTCTTTGGATATGTCCTGGTCATGGCCTCCGATTTCAGCCTTGGTAGTAGGAGTTACTATAGGATGGTCAAACTTCTGGTGTTCTCTCATCCCGTCCGGTATGTCCACTCCGCAAATCTGTCTGGCTCCTGCCTTGTAACTCCTCCAGGAACTTCCTGTAAGGTAGCCTCTTACTATCATTTCTACCGGCAGAGGCTGGCACTTGTAACCTACAGTGACCATCGGATCCGGGCATGCGATCTTCCAGTTGCGGACTATGTCTTGGGTAGAGTCCAGGAATTTTGAGGCTATCTGGTTGAGAACCTGCCCTTTGTACGGTATTCCACGGGGAAGTACAACATCAAAGGCTGAAATCCTGTCCGTTGCAACCATAACCATATACTTCTCTTTGATGAAGTAAACATCTCTGACCTTTCCTGTGTACTTTCCGGTAAGGCCACTGAAATCGAAATCGGTTTTTACTATGGAATCCATACTGTTATAATGTGTTTACAAAAGTTTCAAGTTTATCGGCGAAAGTTTCCCAACTGAGTTCTCTCTTGAGGCGGGATATGTTGTAAAGATACTCTTCTTTCTTGTTTTCTGCAAAGTATTTTTTCACGGCGTCGGCAACTCCCTTTGCGGAGACGGATTCTGTAAGCATTCCTGTTCCGGCCTGACCGACGCTTTCCACCAGCCCTCCTACCGGCGTGGTTATCAGAGGCACGTCAAAGTTCCAGGAAATGGAACTGATACCGCTTTGGGTTGCAGAGCGGTAAGGGAGCACACTTACATCCGCCGCGCTGAAAAACACTTTTACCTCACCGTCCGGTATGTACCTGTTTACGAGTATGAGATTGTTCCTGACGGGGGCAAATCGTTCGGAATTTATGATCTGGCTGTATTTTTCAAAGCTTCCGTAGTTTTCTCCGGCAACTACCAGGGTGTAGGAACCATCCAGCAGAGGCATGGCTTCAAGAAGCAGGTCGAGTCCTTTGTAATCTCTTATGAGCCCGAAGAATAGCAGTACCTTGCGGCTGAGGATTTCCTCATCAGACCCCCTCATGCCCAGCTTTTTCCTGGCTTTAAGGGTATCTGTCCTCTCCCCGAAGTTTGAGTAGAGCGGGTGAGGAATGGTCAGGCTTTTGGCTTCCGGGCAGATCTGATGAAGTTCCTGCTCCACGGAGTGGCTGAGTGTAACGATCCCGCTCTGCCTTCTTACAAAAAATCGGGCGAGCGGGATGTCGAAGAAATGCTTTTCGTGCGGTATGATGTTGTCTGCGATGGCTACTGCCTTGAAGCCGCTCTTGCCCTTCTTTTTCAGGATAGAAGCTACTTTGGATGTCACGCTTCCGAGGGAAGGGGCGAAGTAACTCATCCAGTATCTGGTTATGAGAAGGTCGGGCCCGTACTCAGCGATGACTTTGGCAGTTTTGCCGTAAGTAAGCGGATTTGCCGTATCCAATACGGAGATGCTCTCTACCGGAAGAGCGTCATCATCTTGTGCAACCTTCTGCGTCTTGCCGGGAAAGAGGATTCCGGGATATTGCCTTTTGAAGTTGAACGCCTTTACATCGTGCTTTTTGGACAGCTCCTTGAGCAGGTAAGTGTTGAACTGCGATATCCCTCCCCTGAAAGGGTAGAAGCAAGAAAGAATTGCAATTCTCATCGGGGACTATTTCTTTTCAGCCTCCGGTGCGCTTTCTTCTGCGGCTGCTTCTTCAGTTTGGGTTCCCTTCTTCTTGTTCTTCACATACTCATCGTTGAGACCTTCGATGATATCGTTTGTGATGTCGAGTTTAGGGTCACCTTCAAAAACGCCGGTGAGAATGAGAGCGTACTTCTTCTCGTCATTATACTTCTTGATGTACTGCTCGATGGCATCCATCACCTTGTTCATCATTACTGCGTTTTCTTCCTGGATTTCAGCTTCTTTGCGTGCTCCAAGATTCTGGTAGTCTGACATCTTGTTGTTGAGGACGCGGTACTTTTCTTCAGCCTCTGCCTGTGTCATCAGGCCCTTGTTCATCTTGTTGCTGAAATCTTTCTGCTCGTTCTCGAGAGCTCTTCCCCTTGCCTGGAGATCGTTCTGGATTTTCTGGACTTTGATTTCGAGCTCGCTTTTCAGGGTGTTGTACATATCGTATTTGCTGACGATGGAATCCAGCTGGATATATACGATACTTCCTGCTGCGGGAGATGAACTTTCTCCGTTTGGAGCTGTTGTGTTGTTGTTCTGGTTGCAGGAAGCAGCAAATGCCAATGCAAGAGCTAAGCAAAGGAATGACTTGATTTGTTTCATCTTTAAATTATGTTACGTTTATAATATCTTTCAACAGTCGGCAAATATACAAAAAATCGGTCCGCACAGCATTATCTGAGCTCTCTTCTGTAGGCCTGGATGGTGTTTTCCAGTCCGAGGTAGAGGGCGTCGCAGATCAGGGCGTGTCCGATGGAAACTTCCAGCAGACCGGGGATTGTCTGGGCGAAATATCTGAGATTGTCCAGGTTGAGGTCGTGCCCGGCATTGAGTCCGAGTCCGCACTTCTGGGCGGCGACTGCAGCCTTGTAGTAAGGCTCAATGGCTTGTTCCCTGTTGGTGCTGTAGTTCTTGGCGTAAGCTTCAGTATATAGTTCCACTCTGTCGCAACCGCAGTCGGCGGCGTTTTTAACCATCTCCTCGACAGGATCCACAAAGATGGAAACCCTTATCCCGGCGTCCTTGAATCTTTTGCAGACAGACTTGAGGAACTCCTTGTTCCTTACGGTATCCCATCCGGCATTGGAGGTAATGACGTTTTCAGCATCGGGGACCAGGGTCACCTGTGCCGGCAGCACTCCAAGGACCAGGTTGTTGAAAGGTTCCTTGGGGTTGCCCTCAATGTTGAATTCAGTAGTAAGCAGGGGTTTGAGATCCAGTACATCCTGCCTTTTGATATGTCTTTCATCCGGTCTGGGGTGGACGGTAATGCCCTGTGCCCCGAACTTTTCACAGTCCAGCGCGCACTTTACCACATCCGGCATATTGCCTCCCCTGGCATTGCGCAGGGTGGCGATCTTGTTTATATTTACGCTCAGTCTTGTATTCATAGGTTACAAATTTATAAAATAATACCTAACTTGCGAAAAATTGGAAAACATGAAAGTAGCGGTTTTCGGAAGGACTATAGACAAGAGCAGCCACCAGAGACTGGGAGAACTGTTGGATCTCATAGTAAACGACACTTCCGTGCAGCCTGTGTTCTACGGGCCTTTTTATGAATATCTGGCGGAGCATTTCCCTTCGCTGAGGATAGAGGGAGCGTCTTTCTTCTCCTCAACCTCAGACCTTCCGGACGATACCGGGCTGTTCCTTTCCCTTGGAGGTGACGGAACGCTTCTGAGCAGCGTCCCTCTGGTCAGGGACAAGAAAATTCCTGTGGCCGGCATCAATTTCGGGAGGCTTGGTTTCCTCACAACTTCCGGTGCAGACAAGGTTTCAGCCCTTCTGAGAGGAGAGTTCACTACAGAGAAACGGCCTCTGCTGAAGGTAGATACGAAAAACCTTCCTGACGGATTCTACCCATACGCGCTCAACGAGTTTGCAATCCAGAGAAAAGGTCCGGCTGTGCTGGAGCTGGACCTGAAAGTTAACGGAACTCCTATCCCTAGATATATGGCGGACGGTGTACTTGTTGCCTCGGCCACCGGTTCCACAGCATATTCCCTGAGTGCGGGGGGGCCTGTCGTGATGCCCGGATGCAAGACTCTCATAATAGTGCCTATTGCTCCTCATAACCTGAATATCAGGCCTCTGGTAGTGTCTGACACATCTTCTATAGAAGTCAGTTTTTCCACCAGGTACAAGGATGCTACCCTTTCAGCGGACAACCGCAGCTTTTCTTTACCTGACGGTGCCAGCGCCACATTCACCAGTTCGGATGCCGGCATAGAGCTCGTCAGTGCCGACAACGACTTCATGCAAGCTCTCAGCAGCAAGCTTTACTGGGGAGCCGATTGGAGGAACTCATAATTTTGCTATATTTGTAGTCTGTAGATTTTTTATGGGAGATAATCTGAAAATACCGCAGCATGTGTCCATTATCATGGATGGCAACGGCCGTTGGGCCAAGTCTCTGGGCAAGGAGAGGATTGAGGGGCATAAGGAAGGGGCCGAGAGTGTAAGGGCTTGCCTTGAACTGGCAGTGGAGATGAAAATCAAGTATCTGAGCCTGTTCGCTTTTTCCACTGAGAACTGGGGGCGGCCGGACGAAGAGATTCACGGCCTGTGGAGCCTCATGCTCAAGTCCGTGGTCAATGAAACCTCAAACATGCTCAAGAACCATGTCCGCTTCATGGTTCTCGGTAATTTGGAGCAGCTTCCTGAATATCTCAGAATAGCTGTCAGAGACTGCATGAAGGCAACCGCTTCCTGTACCGGAACCACCTTGGTGCTGATGCTTAACTACAGCGGTAAATGGGACATAGTCCAGGCTGCCAACAGGTTCTTTGCCGAGAATCCGGGAAAGACTATGGAACGGGAAGATATGGACAAGTATCTGGTGACATCCGGAATTCCTGATCCTGACCTGCTTATACGGACAAGCGGTGAGGAGAGAATCAGCAACTACATGCTTTGGCAGACCGCATATACCGAGTTTTATTTCACCGATATCCTTTGGCCCGATTTTCGCAAACCTGAGTTTCGTCTTGCGCTGGAGGCTTTTTCCAAGAGAGAGAGGAGATTCGGCAAAGTATAATTAAGAAACTGTTAGATTGATGAGAATAACTAAGCTGTTGGCTGTGGCCGCGTTGTTGATCCTGCCTTTGTCCATATCCGCCCAGGATGTGGATTATTCGAGTCCGAAAACATACGTGATAGGCGGGGTTAGGGTATCCGGAATCAAGTATCTGAGTGAAGAGCAGATACTTTCTGTGACGGGCCTTACGAAAGGTGAAAAGATTACCATCCCGAGCTTGGAACTTTCAGACATCCTGAAAAGAGTGTGGGCGCAGAGATATTTCTCCGACGCCGGATTCTTTATCGACTCCCTTTCCCAGAACAGGGATACCGTCTGGCTGGGTCTGCACCTTCAGGAAAGGCCAAGGGTTTCAAGATGGTCCTTCAGCGGAATCAGAAGCGGCCAGAAATCAGACCTGACAGAAAGACTGAAACTGAAAAGAGGTTCTGAACTTTCTGACTACATCATTGAATCCTCTACCAACATAATCAAGAAATATTTCCACGAAAAAGGCTTTCTCAAGTGCGAGGTCAAGGTTCTGCAGGAAGAAGATCCTGTTGTTCAGAATGCGGTGAGGGTTACCTTTGACATAAACAGGGGGCCGAGAGTGAAGATCGGCAAGATCACCTTCAACGGAAACCATAACCTTACGGAAAGGAGACTGGTCAAGTCCATGAAGCACACCAGAGACATGAGGCTCCAGAATTTCTTCAAGTCCAAGAGGTTCAAGCAGAAGGAATATACAGAAGACAAGAGTAATCTGATTGCAGCCTTCAACGAGCAGGGTTACCGCGATGCCAGAATCCTGAAGGACACGATGTACTATATAGCTGACAACCGCCTTCAGATAGATTTTGACCTGGAGGAGGGTGACCGCTACTATTTCAGGGACATTACCTGGACAGGAAACAGCATTTATTCCGCCGACCAGCTCAACAGCGTTCTCAGAATAAAGAAGGGTGATGTCTATGATCTTGTCACTATGGACAAGAGGCTTAACGGAGACCCTAAGCAGATGGAGCCGGACGTAAAGAAGATGTACACGGACAACGGTTATCTCTTCTTCAATATAATGCCAGTAGAGAAGGCTATCCAGAACGATTCTGTGGATGTCGAGATGAGAATGTATGAGGGCAAGCCGGCTACATTCAACAAGGTGATAATCAACGGAAACAATATCACGGCAGAAAAGATTGCCAGAAGGGCTCTGTTTACCAAACCTGGTTACCTTTACTCCCAGACCGATTTCGAGAGATCTGTAAGGGAACTCTCTTCCATCGGGCATTTCAATCCTGAAGTTTTCCAGACCGGTGCCGGTTACAGCGTTATTCCTGATGCCAACAAAAACACTGTTGACATCGCATACAATCTTGAGGAAAAACCTGACAGCCATGTAGAACTTTCCGGAGGATGGGGCGGCAATACCTTTGTCGGAACATTGGGACTGAGCTTCAACAACTTTGCAATCAAGCGCGTGTTCAAGAAAAAAGCCTGGAGACCGGTTCCTCTCGGCGACGGCCAGAACCTCTCCATCAGGTTCCAGACCAGCGGTACTTACTATACAGCTCTTTCCGCATCATTCGCTGAGCCTTGGCTTCTCGGAAACAAACCAGTGAGCCTGAGCGTCTCCACTTATTTCACAAGGCAGACCAACTCCACATATTTCTACCGCCATTCAGACCAGTACATGGAGGTTTACGGCGTGAGTGCAAGTCTTGGTTCAAGGCTTTCGTGGCCAGACAATTACTTTGTACTGTTCCATGCCCTGAGCTGGCAGACATACAAGCTCAACAACTGGCATTACAATTTCCTTTTCGATACAGGAAAGAGCCACAACATAAGCTACACCATAGGTTTGCAGAGGAATTCCACGGACCAGCCTATCTTCCCGAGAGGCGGATCTGATTTCTCCCTGACGCTTTCACTTACTCCTCCATACTCTCTGATGAGAGGTCATCGTGATTACAAGCACATGTCAGATCCGGAAAAGTACAAGTGGATCGAGTACCACAAGTGGCAGTTCAAGGGAGATGTCTATATGAATATCGTGGATAACCTGGTCTTCAGGGCTTCCGCCAACTGGGGCTATCTGGGATACTACAAGAAGTCTCTGGGCTATTCTCCGTTCGAGGGCTTTGAAGTCGGCGGTGACGGTATGAGCGGCTACAATACTTATGGCTCTGACATCATTTCGCTCAGGGGTTATCCTAACTACTCTCTGACCCCAATCGAGAACGGTGCTTATGTAGGCCACGTTTATGACAAATTCACGCTGGAACTCAGATATCCTCTGATACTTCAGCCTTCAAGCACGATATTTGCTCTTGCATTCCTCGAAGGAGGAAACTGCTGGAGTGAGATCAACGGATTCAATCCGTTCGAGATCAAGAGAAGTGCCGGTGTAGGAGTGAGAATCATGCTTCCTATGGTAGGTCTGATGGGTATTGACTGGGGATATGGATTTGACCCTGTTCCTTCAGAGGGGAAGAAGAGAGGAGGCAGCCAGTTCCACTTCGTGATCGGACAGCAGTTCTGATCCTTTGTTCAAGACCGGATAATGTTCAATTTTATATAAGGAGGAAACATCATGAAGAAATTATTGGTTCTGGCAGTTGCATTTATGTTTGTATGCCTTCAGGCTTCAGCGCAGAATGTTCCGCAGAAATGCGGCTATGTGAATACCGAAACAATACTTTCGGCTATACCAGAATATAAAGTTGCCACTGAAAAGCTGGAGGCTTTGGGAAACCAGTACCAGGAACTGGTCAAAAAAGATTTTTCTGAGATTGAAAAACTCTACAACACCTATCAGAAGCAGAAGGCTTCCTTGAGTGCATCGCAGAGGCAGGCTAAGGAGGAAGAGATTATTTCCAAGGAAAAGACTGCAAAACAGAAGCAGCAGTCTTATTTCGGACAGGATGGAGTCATGCAGAAAAAGACCCAGGAACTTGTGGACCCGATAAAGGAAAGGGTGCAGAAGGCCATTGACATTGTAGCTGAAAAGGGAGGATATCTGCTAATAATAGATATCGCGACAACCCAGGGCGTTGTGTATGCAGACTCTTCTGCTGACCTCAGCGACCAGGTTATCAGGCTCTATCCTACCATAAAGTAATCCATCGATTTGAGAAACAAATAAATAATTAAAATCAGCAATACGATTATGAAGAAGACAATCATGTTTGTGGTTGCAGCCCTTTTGGCGGGTGCAGCCCTTATGCCGACCAAAGCTTCTGCACAGAAGTTCGGTCACATCAATTCTCAGGAAATAGTGGCTCTCATGCCTGAAAGAGATGAGGCTTTGACAAAGCTTCAGGCGTTCGGCAAGGAGCTTCAGGAGACAATCAACTCCATGCAGACAGATTACCAGACCAAGATGCAGGAGTACAATGAGAAAGTCTCTACCTGGAACGAGTCTATCAAGAAAACCAAAGAAGATGAAATCAACAGCATAATCCAGAGGGTGCGCCAGTTCCAGGAGCAGGCTGAGCAGGACTTCGCCGCTCGTCAGGAAACCCTCATGACTCCTGTCGTAAAGAAAGCCCAGGAGGCGATAGACAAGGTAGCCAAGGCTCAGGGTCTGACTTATGTTTTCGATCTTGCAACCGGTGCCATCATCTACCACGATGAGACCTCTTCCGTAAATCTTCTTCCTTTGGTAAAGGCAGAACTCGGAATCCCTGCAAGCAAGACTCAGCCTACACAGATTCAGTAAATTGTTTTTTAAGATATAAAACGCCCGTATTCCGGATGGGATACGGGCGTTTTTTGTAAAACATCCGGAGGTTCCTGATCTTTGCCCGGCAACCTCCATCCTGCATCATTGGAGGGCGGTGTTGAAAGGTTTGTTTAAAAATTATAGCATTTTTGTTGTCAGGAGTTGAAAGATTGTCTATATTTGGAAATATTTTAATGATTAATTGAAAGTATTTCTATACGCGAATCGTTTATTATGGAACGTAAAGTGGTTGACGTTAAGGATGTGGTAATCCGTTTTACTGGAGACTCCGGAGATGGAATGCAGCTCACAGGTACTTTGTTCGCAGATGCATCTGCACTGTACGGAAATGAGATATCTACCTTCCCGGACTATCCAGCTGAAATCAGGGCTCCTCAGGGCACCGTTTCCGGTGTTTCCGGTTTTCAAGTGCATATAGGCCAGGGCGATGTCAAGACTCCTGGAGATCTTGCAGATGTTCTGGTATCTATGAACCCGGCTGCACTTATGGCTAACGCCAAGTTTGCAAAACCTGGCGGAAGCATTATTCTTGATGAGGATTCTTTTGACAAGCAGGGCTTGGAAAAGGCAGGATTCAAGACACTTGATCCTGTTGAGGAACTCAATCTTCAGGATTATAACATCATTTGGGCTCCTATCACTTCTCTTACCAAGGAAAGTCTGAAGGACAGCGGAATGGACCTCAAGTCCATCGTCAGGTGCAAGAACATTTTCACATTGGGAATGTGCTATTTCATGTTCAACCGTCCTCTTCATTTTACAGAAGCTTATCTGAGGAAGAAGTTTGCCAAGAAGCCAGATCTGATAGAACCTAATATAAAGGTTCTCAACGATGGTTACAATTACGCTCACAATACTCACGCTATAGGCAACACCTACACCATTGAACCAGCCAAGCTGGAGAAGGGTGTTTACCGCAGCATCAACGGAAACCAGGCAACTGCATGGGGCCTTATAGCCGCTTCAGAAAAGAGCGGAAGGCCTATGTTCGTAGGTTCTTATCCTATAACTCCGGCAACTGCAATCCTGGAAGAGCTTGCTATTCACAAGAATCTGGGAGTCAAGACAATGCAGTGTGAGGACGAGATTTCCGGTATCTGCACTTCCATCGGAGCGGCTTACGCCGGTAACATGGCAGTTACCACTACTTCCGGTCCTGGTCTTTCTCTCAAGAGCGAGGCTTTGGGACTTGCCTGCATCGCTGAGCTCCCGCTTGTAGTTGTAGATGTTCAGAGGAGCGGTCCTTCCACTGGTATCCCTACCAAGACAGAGCAGACCGACCTCGGTCAGGCTCTCTACGGAAGAAACGGCGAGTGCCCTGTTATGGTAATGGCAGCCAGAACTCCATCAGACTGCTTCAGGGCTGCCTTCTATGCGGCAAAGTACGCTATGGAGCACATGATGCCTGTAGTCTTCCTTTCAGAGGGCTACCTCGGCAACGGAAGCGAGCCTTGGAAGATTCCTTCAATGAGTGACTATCCTTCTATCAACCCTCCAATCATAACCGAATGTGAAGGCAAGTTCAAGCCGTTCGAGAGAGATCCTCAGACATTTGTAAGGAAGTGGGCCATACCTGGAACACCAGGCTTGGAGCATAGGGTCGGAGGTCTGGAGAAGACTCCTGCCGGGGCCGTGTCTTCAGATCCTGAGGTTCACGAGATGATGGTACGCAACCGCGCCACCAAACTGGCAAAGGTTGCAGACTGCATTCCGGAACTTGAAGTTTACGGGCAGAAGGAAGCAGACGTTCTGCTTGTAGGTTGGGGCGGAACATACGGCCATCTCTACACTGCAACCTCACAGCTTCTGGAGGAAGGAAAGAGTGTAGGATTTGCCCAGTTTGACTATATCAACCCGCTGCCTAAGAACACCGCCGAGGTATTCAGCCACTACAAGAAGATTCTTGTATGCGAGCTCAACAGCGGACAGTTTGCAGACTACCTGAGGGCAAAGCTTCCTCAGTTCAAGTATCTGCAGCTTAATAAAGTACAGGGCCAGCCATTTATGGTTCACGAGATTGTGGACGCAGTAAAGGCACTTTAACCATCGGAGGAAAAGTTATGAAATATACACAGCAAGATTTCAAGAGCGATCAGATAGTAAAGTGGTGCCCGGGTTGCGGAGACCACGCCATTCTTGCGGCAGTACTCAGGGCGATGCCTGAGATCTGCGAGAAGAGGGGATATACCAAAGAGCAGTTTGTCTTTGTGTCAGGAATCGGATGCTCAAGCCGCTTCCCTTACTATATGAACACTTACGGGTTCCACGGCATCCACGGCAGGGCTGGTGCCCTGGCAACAGGAATGAAGGTGGCAAACCCTAAACTTTCCGTATGGCAGATGACGGGAGACGGAGACGCTCTGGCAATTGGAGGTAACCATTTCATCCACGAGATCCGCCGCAATATAGATGTCAACATCATCTTGTTCAACAACCGCATATACGGTCTTACAAAGGGCCAGTATTCTCCAACTTCAAGGTTCGGAATGGTAACCAAGACCTCTCCTTACGGAACCATAGAGTATCCTTTCACACCTGGTGAACTGGTTCTCGGAGCGAGAGGAACTTTCTTTGCAAGAAGCCTCGACAGCGAGCTTGCCCTCAACCAGGAGATTATGGTCAGGGCGGCAATGCATGACGGAACTTCAGTGATGGAGATGCTCGTCAACTGCATGATTTACAACAACGGAACCCATGCAGACATTTCTGACCGCGCAGTAAGGGCAGACCGTACCATCATCCTCCGCGACGGGGAGCCTATGATCTTCGGCAAGGACCGTGACAAGGGAATCATCCTTGACGGCCTGAAGCTCAAGGTTGTAAAGCTTGGAGAAAACGGAATCACCGAGAAAGACCTCCTGGTTCATAATTCCAAGGAGGACAATTTCGGAATCCACTCCATGCTTGTTGACATGAAAGGCCCTGACTTCCCTGTGGCTTTGGGTGTTATCCGCGATGTTGCAGACAAGACCTACGACGACAGCATCTACTATCAGATGGATGAAGTCAAAGCCAAGGCCAAGATCCACAACATGGACGAGCTGCTCCACAGCGGTGCGACATGGACTGTAGAATAAGTCGCTGAGAATAAATGAATTTTATACACACACATTATAACAAAACCAATTTTTTAAATCATAATCTAATATGAAAACAGCTGAAATAATGGCTAACCTGGCTGCTAAGCATCCTGGTGAGAATGAGTACCTTCAGGCCGTTCAGGAAGTTCTCGAAAGCATCGAGGAGGTTTATAACCAGCATCCTGAATTCGAAAAGGCAAAAATCGTTGAAAGAATGGTCGAGCCAGACCGTATCTTCACTTTCCGTGTAACTTGGGTTGACGACAAGGGAGAAGTTCAGACTAACCTCGGTTATCGTATCCAGTTCAACAGCGCCATAGGCCCTTACAAGGGAGGTCTTCGTTTCCACAAGGCAGTTGTTCCTTCAATGCTTAAGTTCCTCGGTTTCGAGCAGACTTTCAAAAACGCTCTGACAACTCTCCCTATGGGTGGTGCAAAGGGTGGTTCTGACTTTGATCCGGTAGGAAAGTCAAACGACGAGATCATGCGTTTCTGCCAGGCCTTCATGACTGAACTTTGGCAGTGCATCGGCCCTGATCAGGATATCCCTGCAGGTGACGTAGGAGTAGGTGGCCGCGAGATCGGTTATCTCTACGGAATGTACAAGAAGCTTGCTAGAGAGTACAACACAGGAGTTCTCACCGGAAAGGGAGCTACTTGGGGAGGTTCTATCCTTCGTCCAGAGGCTACCGGTTTCGGCGCTCTGTACTTCACCCAGCATCTTCTCCACAAGGCTGGAAAGGACATCCAGGGCAAGAAGGTTGCTCTCTCAGGTTTCGGTAACGTTGCTTGGGGTGCCGCTACAAAGGCAAAGCAGCTTGGTGCCAAGGTAGTTGCCATCTCCGGTCCTGATGGAGTATGCGAGATTCCGGACGGTATTACCGACGAGATGATTGCTTATATGCTTGAAATGCGTGCTTCTAACCGCAACAAGGTTGAGGATATGGCTACCAAGTTCCCTGGACAGGCTAAGTTCACTGCAGGCAAGAAGGCTTGGAGCATTCCTTGCGACATCGCTCTCCCTTGCGCTTTCCAGAACGAGCTTTCTGAGGACGACGCCAAGGAGCTTCAGAAGAATGGTTGCTGGTGCTGCTGCGAGGTATCCAACATGGGTTGCCAGCCAGGCGCTATCCACTATTTCCAGAACAACGGTATCCTCTTCGCTCCTGGTAAGGCTGTAAACGCTGGTGGTGTTGCTACTTCAGGTCTGGAAATGACCCAGAACGCAAGCCATATCAGCTGGTCTGCAAAGGAAGTTGACGATAAGCTTCACTTCATCATGGAGAGCATCCACGAGCAGTGCGTTAAATACGGTACTCAGCCAGATGGTCATGTTGACTATGTAAAGGGTGCCAACATCGCCGGCTTCATGAAGGTTGCTACCGCTATGCTGGAGCAGGGTATTATTTAATTTCTGGGAAATTAAGTAATTATAGGGGATGCAATCGCATCCCCTTATTTTTTTGTCACTCCTCTCACTCAGTAAGTATCCATCAGGGGTATGCCGCCTTTCATCCGGGCACCTCGTGCCTTATTACAAAAAAAGGAGAGGTCCATCGCTGAGCCTCTCCTTGACTTTTTATGTTGCCAGATATTACTTCAAGAAGTAAGGTTTCTTGTGGTAAGGGTCAATCAGCATAGGGCCCTCGCATCTATGACCTGAAACGGTTGCCGCAGCCGCAGACTTGGTTGCCGGAGCTGCTGAACCATAACTGTTGGTCTTGTCATAATCGTGGGCTATGAAGTCTTCAATGTCAGGTGTCTCACCTGCGGTAAGCTTGATTCTGCAGTAGATCTTCCAGCGGCTTATGGTGTTGAAGTGAGGAATGTTGTTGATCATGCAGCTGCTGTTTTCAGAGCGGTAGATTCCTACACCGTAAGTGGCGCTTCCTGCGTGAAGGCTGATGTTGCAGGCGCTGTATTCCGGTCTGTCTGCAAAACTCTTCCAGTTTTCTCCCTGTACTTTTGGAGTAAGTGAAATGTTGCAGTTCTCATAATCTGAATACCATGCGCTGGTGGTAGCGTTCCATTGAGGAAGATAAGTGTTGCAGTATGCTCCAAGATTCTGCCAATAACGGAAAGTTGACTCATTGTCTTTAGGATATGGAGAAGAGCTTGAATAAACATATTCGTCTCCAAGAAGTCCGATTCCGTGCCCGCCGTATTCGTGCCTGAGGGTGTAGGCAAATCCTCCATAAGAACCTGAAGCAGGGTGTCTTGCAGGAGTCTGCGCTATGGAGATCATTCCTATCTCGTTGCTCATGTTTCCTGAAGTCCAGATATTGGTTCCTGCATACTGGTTGGCATTTATGACGATGCTGATAGGGGACTTGCTTATGTTTGTCCTGGTTTCATAGTCTGAAGCCCCCTTCATTCCGGGAACATTGTCTGCTACAAATGATATGACAGTGGCAGTGTTGCAACCGATGCCTGTGGAATTTCCGCCCGCCCAGGAACATTTGAACTTGGTGTCAACCTTGGTATGGGCATTGTCCCATTCGGTAGAGCCTTGACTCATGCCGGCTTCATTGGAGTATGCAGCAACCTTATAGACTGCAAAGTAATTGTAATAGTACCGGTAAGGCTGGATTTCAAACAAGGCTTTGATACCTGCATCAACTTCCTGGTCAAACTGCCCGCCGTACTTGTACAGGTCCTGAGTGTAACCGTCTCCGGTATATACAAGTTTGAAAGGTCTGGAAGTAGAAGATACTTCGGTTATGGAGCCGTCTGAATTGACTTCATACAGCCTTGCCTCTCCATCTGCCCAGTAAGATTTGGTGCTTCCCGTTGTGAAAGTTGTCACGTCACTTTCCACTTTTCCTCCGTCGTAGCCGTCATCGGCGACAACCTTGTAGTAGTAGGTGGTATTCTTTTCCATCTCCTCCTTGTTCAAAACAGTAGTCTTGTCGGTAGGGTCAAAGGATGTCCAGGTATTGTTGTCCTTTGAGAGCATTACTGTGTATTTGAGAGCATCTCCGTCCGTGTCTGTTGATGCATTCCAGGAGAATTCGGTTATGGTCTCAATTCCGCTGCCGCTCGGTTTCAGGCCTGAAGGCTTGGTAGGTGCTGTGTTGCTTGCAGCTTCCTTGGTGATTGTCACGTACTTGGTGTTGGAACCGCTTTTGACGGTCAGGAAGGAAGAAGCCTTTGTCTTTTCGGTATAGTTGCCAGTATTGATTGTAACGGTTGCATTTCCGGTTCCGGAAGCGGGAGTTACAGAAGTAAGCCACGCCGGTTTAGGGCTTGGAAGAGTAACGGTCCAGGAACCGGCACAGTTTATCTGGAAAGTTGCGGTCCCCGCAGTTGCAGGAATAGAAACGCTTTCAGGTAAGACAGTGACAGCTGCAGCAGCAGGAGCGCTCAAGGTCACGCTTACGGATTTGCTGCCGCCCTTGATTGTAAGAGTGCCACCGGCTGCCGTAGAACCGGCGGTAACCTTTACTGAACCATTGTTGCTGCCTGAAGTAGGAGTTGCTGTATATCCGCTTGGGGCACTTACAGTCCATGCTACATTGGATGTGATGCTTATGGTTCCGGATGCTCCTGCAGCCAGGGAAAGGGTAGTTGGGCTTACGCTCAGAGTTTCTGTCGTGGTTCCTCCTCCGCCGCCTCCGCTGTTAGGTCCCGGTTTGTCTTTACCTTCTCCTCCGCAAGATATTGCAAGCAAGGAAACTATTCCAAGAGATGCCATCAGGGCAAAAATGCGTGGCTGTCTGAATAATGTTCTCATATAGTTACGGTTTTAGTTTTCTGAATCAATGGTCTAAACTCAATGTAAAAACAAATATAGCAATAATTGTTCCCAAATCAAAAGAAAAAGGCTGACCTTCCGGTCAGCCTTTAACTTCGGTAAAGCAGTAATACTACAGAATGTCGTAATCTACATACATGTTGTACTGGTTAACCAAGTTACCACCATTCTTGTATGTCCACCCTTCAAGCTCGATATAGTCTCCGCTTACAAGATCCTCGCCTGAGCAAGAAACCTCGCTATTGGCCACTCTGGTAGTGAAGGAATAAACATTTCCCTTATGAGTGAAAGCCCACTCAAGTCTACCTGCAGACCATCTTGTAGCAAAATCATTGTAGCCAGGATACTTGTCAACCAACATAGTTCCGTCACCGATATTCTTGAACTCTATTGAAGCCAAACCATCATACAACACCATCTTGTAATAAGCTGTTGTACCTTTGGCTCTCTGGAGAGTCCACTCGTCGCTGTCAAGATCTGGGATGATAGGTCCGTCAACCCATTTGAATGCCATGGCATTCAAATCTACCTGCCAGCTCCCTGAATAATAACCTTGCTTGTAGTCCTCATACTGAAGGAGCATCTTTCCGTTGCCTTCAATTGAGCTGAAGCAGCCGGCACCGGCCAGATTGTCGTTGAAACTCAACTTGAAGATATACTCAACACCAGGGGTCAGAGCTGAATAGTCATAGGTAAGAGTGACTTGCTTTGAATACTCACCTGCGGCAAAACTGACTTTGGAGGTAGAAACGGTATATACACCATATTCATCGGTCAAGGTAATTGGAACTTCCAAGGCCTCGGTAGCAACGCCTCTCTGTATAGTGATAACAATAGGAGTTTCTGCTTCATCCATACCAAATCCAAAGGCACCCATCTCCCAGGAAACATCCTCGTTTACAACCTTGTACTCTGGAAATTTTGTGGCACAAGATGTAACGAACAATACAGAAAGCAATAACCCAAATCCGTATTTAATAAGTTTCATATTCATCTTTTTTTTAAGTAATATTACTTGTTTATCTGTTAATAACCAGGATTCTGCTGATCTCTGATCTGAGGGTTGGCAGCGAGCTCATCAACTGGGATAGGAGCTACCCAACGGTGGTCAGAAGCAGAAACTGCAAGGTTAAGAGCTGGTCCGTTGGATCCACCGGTGTGGATGAGCGGAGCAAGCTGAGGATCTGGTCTTGCAGACATTCCCTCACCCCATCTCTTGAGGCAGAACCATCTGAAACCTTCACCGATGAACTCTCTTGCCCATTCTTCCTTGATGTAATCCTTAAGGGCATCGCCGGTAAGGGATACTTCATGGTAAGAAGCAATTCTCTTTGATCCGAGTTTGTCAAGATACTGGCATGCTACTGCATCAGCGCCGCCCTTGTTTGCAAATGCCTCGGCAGCGATAAGAATCTGTTCAGCAAGACGGAAAGGTTTAATCTTGTTAAGGTGTGCGGTTGCGCTCTCAGCCAAAGTAGAGTTTCCAGGGAACTTGTTCATAAGGGTCATTCCGGAAGCAGTTCCAATGGAAGTAGTGACTTTAAGTCCGGTAGAGAACCAGGTAGAGAACCTGAGGTCTCCTGTTCCGTAGAGGCCAGAAGCCACCCACTTGTTAGGAATCCAGTCCGGTCTGTACTGGTCGTTGGTCGGGTTGTATCCGAAGTAAGAAGGGTCATTGCTGCTAGGTCTTGAATCTGCTGTTGACCAAAGCTGCATAATGCACTCCTGGCCGGAGTCGTTCTTCCAAAGTTCAGTCATCTCAGCCTGATCTTTGCAGAGGTTGTATTTGCCTCCGTCAACCAAAGCAGTTGATTTGGCGATAGCCTCATCCCAGTTACCCATATAAAGGGCAAGTCTTGCCTGGAAAGCGTGGACGATATCTATGTTAAGTTCGTCAGCGCCTTCTTCACCGGCAAAACCGGAAATAAGAGATTCAGCTTCTTTAGATTCGTTGAGAACCCAGTTGTATGAATCTTCAACAGAGCTTCTTCCAGGATACTCTTCGATGTTGCCAGTAGGACGGTGCAAGTCAACCAGCATGATGCCATACTTGTCTTTGTTTGCAGAATTGTAAACAGGTGCATAGAATTCCAGGAGCTTCAGACCAAGGTAAGCCTTGGTAAAGTGAGCCACTGCAAGAACTTTGTTGAAGCGTTTGAGCTGGCTTGCGTCAAATTCAGATTTGTCAATCTTCCCAGCCTCCTCGATGAGGAAACAAGCGTGGTTTATACCGCCGTAAGCGCCTCCCCAGAGGTCAACGAAAGGAGCACCGGAGTTCCAGTCCCATCTGTACTCGGCACCTTCACGGTTACCATAGTCAATTGAAGGATTGAAGAAGTCAGCGGCAATTTCCTGAGTATAGATATAAGAACCAGCTGTATAAGCTCTCATATAAATATACTCATATTTAGCCCAGCCTTCAATCATCTCCAAAGTAGAAGCTGAACCTTCTCTAGGAAGAACTCCCTGTGGCTGTTCATCAAGGTTGCAACTTGTAACCAAGAGAGCTAAAACTGCAAGTGATAATATAATCTTTTTCATATTCTCAATTATTTAGAAAGTTAACTCAACACCTGCTGCATACTGTTTAGTGTTAGGGTAAACAGCGAGCTGAAGGTTAATATTCTGCTCAGGATCCCAACCGGAGTACTTGGTCCAAGTAAGAAGGTTACGTCCTGTTACGAAGAATCTTACGCCTGTAAGCACACCACCCAGCTTGTTGATGGCGTTCTTGCCGAGAGAGTAAGAAAGGGTAACACCCTTGAGTCTTACGAATGAAGCGTTCTCAACCAGACGGGAGTCGAAGCACTCGTCATTTACAACGTAGAGTGGGTTAGGATACTTGGCCTTCTGGCCAGGAGTCTGCCACATCTTGGTAAGGAGCTCACTTGCAAGACGATTGTCTGCAAAGTTGGAGTTGGTGTAGAAGTAACGGTCATTGTTGATCAGATACTTGCCGAAGATACCGGAGAACTGTGCCTGGAGAGCGAAGTTCTTGTACTGGAAGTCGATCTGGAGACCGGTTGACCAAGGAGCATATCTTGATTTGCCGAGGAGAACACGGTTGTCATCTGAGTAAACGTCAGTGATGTTGCCATCCTTGTCATACCACAGAGGGCGTCCTGTTGCAGGATCTATACCTGCACTCTTGACGTACCAGAGTTCACCTGCTGAGTGTCCTACACAATAGTTCAGACCATAGTCAGGAAGCTGGAACTCGTCACGTCCGTCAAACAGCTTGGTGATCTTGTCCTTGTTGTAAGAAATGTTCAGGCTTGTCTGCAGGAACATGTTCTCGTTGCGAACCCAGTCGTAAGTGATGGTAGCCTCCACACCGGTGTTCTTCATGTTACCGATGTTGCCGGCACCGCCGGAGAATCCTGTTGCATAAGACCAAGGAATGTCAAGGAGCATATCCTTTGTCATCTTCCTGTACCACTCGATCTTAGCCTCAAGTCTGTTCCAGAGACGGAGATCGAGAGCAACGTTCAAACTTTCCACGGTTTCCCAAGTAAGACTCTCGTTACCAGGGTTGGAAATGTAATATGTAGTACCCTTGTACTCGGTGCCTGTGCTCACGAGGGCGTGAGCAAGGTAGTTGTCTATACCTGAGTTACCTACAGTACCGTAGTTTGCAGAAATCTGCAGTTTGTCAATCCAGGAAACATCCTTGAGGAAGTTCTCAGCCTTGATGTTCCACATTCCGCCTGCTGACCAGAAGTTAGCATACTTGTTGTTGAAACCGAACAATGAGGAACCGTCACGACGGAAAGACGCATCTATATAATACTTGCCTTTGTAGTCGTAGGAAACTCTTGAGAAAATAGAGTTGAACTTGTACTGAGACCAGCTCTCTGATATGGTTTTAGGCTTGTCGTCACTTGCATTTGACAGAGTGGTCAGACGACCATCAGACATACCGCTTCCGCTTGCGCCGAAACCTGTAGTGTTGTTGATGATAGCCTCCTGACCAACCAGGGCTGTAAAGTTGTGGTTCTCTGCAACCTGGAACTTGTACTCAATTGTGTTGGTTGAAGTAGCCCTCCAATATCTTGTGAAGCTCTGGCTTGCATAAGGACCGTCAGCATGGTAGATATGAATCCAGTCCTCAGGATCCTGCATATCTCTTCTTGTAAACCTGTAGTCATAACCTTCAAGACCCTGGGCAAACTTGATTGTCAGGCCCTTCAGAGGAGTTATCTGCTCGTAGATATTGCCGTTGAACCTTACATTGTTTTCCTTTACCTTCAGATATTTGTAACGGTACTTAGGGCTATATGCTCCGAAGTCATCCATGAAAGGAGTCTCTTCGCCATAGCCGATGAAGTTTCCGGAACCGTCTGTGAGAATCTCGTATGGAGTCCACCAGGTTGGTGCCCACAAAGCGAAGTTCACAGGGTTGTTCCAGTTGTTACGGTTGCCTGAAGAGTAGTCTGAGTTGTAAGGGTTGAGTCTTGACTGCTGGTAGCCGACACCCATTGATATACCGAACTTGAACCAGTCTGTTGCGGTTACGTTCATGTTGATACGTGCAGCGTAACGGTTGTGTGCAGTAAGAGGCTCAATACCTTCCATTCTGTTGGCAGCCAAAGAGATGTAGTAGTCAAGAGCCTTAGTTCTACCGGAAATGGAGAAGTCACCTCCCATAGTAGGGATGTTATGGTTCAAAGACCATTTCATCCAGTCTGTCTCAATCTTGTTTTCAAGTCTGAACTTCTTGTTTGCCTGGAAGTCAGCGTCTGTCAGATAATCAGGGTTAACCATTTCAGCCAGGCGGAACCATTCCTCAGCGTTGACGCGCTTGATAGGGTTTCTTGCAAGGTTGGAAATACCGTAGTTTGCAGAAAGCTTTACTACAGGCTTCTCGCTGGAACCTTTCTTGGTTGTGATGTAAACAACTCCGTTGGCGGCACGTGAACCGTAGATAGAGGTTGAAGAAGCGTCCTTGAGGATGGTAACGCTCTCGATGTCGTTAGGGTTCAGTGTGTTGAAGATGTCTGAAAGAACTGGAGTACCATCCAGAACGAACAGAGGAGTAGTTGAAGCCTGGAGAGAGTTCACACCTCTGATACGCATTGATACGGTGGCTGAAGGGTCTCCGGAAGAGGTGTAAACCTGCAGACCGGCAACCTGTCCCTGAAGAGCATCGGCGGCGTTGATAACCGGTTTGTCCTTGAGGGCCTTGGCCTTTACGGTCTGGGCTGAACCTACCACTGTGGAGATTTTTCTACCTGTACCGTAACCGACAATGATGACATCTTCCAGAGTAGTTGCCTCATTCTGAAGAGCTACATTGATTACGGACCTGCCGTTTACGGCAACCTCCTGAGTTGCATAACCCTGATAGGTGAAAACGAGAACAGCGTCTCTCCTTACGTTGATGACGAACTGTCCGTTAGCATCAGTAGCAACACCATTCGTGGTACCTTTTACCATAACACCCGCACCGATTAAAGGCTCGTTATCAGCCGCATCGGAAACGGTTCCTGTCACTTTTATTGTCTGTGCATAAGCAAGTTGCCCAACACATAACAAAAGTAACGCCAAAACAAATGTAATTCGTTTCATTTGGTTGATTTTTAGTTAATTTTAAGTAGTGTTGTTTATTTGTTAATAATTATTGGTCAGGTTGGCTTTAGTTCTGGGTTGCAAGCTACACATATTTTTCCCAAAAACCAAATAACTGAGAAAGTTTTTGTCATAGCGGTTAGAATCGTTAATTAAAAATGCAACATTTTTGTTATATTTGTGCAGACAATGGGAATTGGACCCTCTTAAACGCGGTTTTAATGATTGGTATTTTTGATTCAGGAGCTGGAGGCCTTTCAGTTTGGAAGGAGCTTGTAAAGTTAATGCCCTCAGAAGATTACTACTATATATCTGATGCGGCATATTGTCCTTATGGTCCTAAAAGTAAGGAAATGATAATTAAAAGAGCAGTCTCTATTTCAAGATTTCTTATTGAAAGGAAGGCGGAAATAATAGTCGTGGCATGCAACACGGCAACTGCAGCTGCAATTGAATATTTGCGCCAAACGTTTGATATTCCGTTTGTTGGAATGGAGCCTGCTGTTAAACCGGCAGCTGCAATGACCAAGACTGGGGTAATAGGGGTGCTTGCAACGCAGGGCACTTTCAAAGGCAGCCTTTATCTTGCAACTTCTGAAAAATACGCGCGCAAAAAACAAGTGAAGATCATTGAGCGTGTAGGGGAAGGACTTGTGGAACTGGTGGAGTCCGGGAATACCGATTCTCCTGAGGCAGAAAGACTTGTAAAAAAGTATATTGACCCTATGCTGGAGGCAGGAGCAGACTGTGTGGTTTTGGGATGTACCCATTATCCGTTCCTTGAGAAGCTGATAAGACGCTTTGCGCCTGAAAATTTCAATATTATCAATCCGGCACCGGCTGTGGCAAAAAGAGCTGGTATGCTTTTGCGCCAGACCCGTACAAACGATGGTCATGGGACGTCAGGCACGTCTTGCCTAACTCGCAAGCCCAAGATAACGATTGCTACAACAGGCTCTAAATCAGATGTTTTAAAAAAGCTTGCCGAGACTGTGGTGGATGAAATTGAGGCCAGTTGCTTACTAAATGAAAGCCAAATCTTGGGTTTGAGAAAGAAAAATTTTGTATCTTTGGATATATAATTTGAATTGTTTACTAATGATTATGGATATGGACTTGACGGTTTGTTTGTTTTATCTTGTCCCGGCAGCTTCATTGACAGCTTTGGCTTTTGCCTACATTTTCTACAGGCAGATGCTTCGTCAGGATGAGGGAACTCCTAAGATGAAGGAGATAGCTTCCTATGTACGGCAGGGTGCTATGGCGTATCTTAAGCAGCAGTACAAAGTGGTCATCGTTGTATTTCTGGTTTTGGCTGCGGTGTTTGCCTTCCTTGCTTATGGCCTTGGGATCCAGAACGGCTGGGTTCCTTTCGCTTTTTTGACCGGAGGTTTTTTCAGCGGTCTTGCAGGCTTCATCGGGATGAAGACTGCCACCTATGCTTCGGCCCGTACAGCCAATGCAGCCCGCTCATCGTTGAACAAAGGTCTGAAGGTTGCATTCAGGAGCGGTGCGGTGATGGGGCTTACGGTTGTAGGGCTCGGTCTGCTTGATATATCTATATGGTATATGGTGCTGGACTATTTCATCAATCCTTCAGACGCAACTCAGAAACTTACCATTATCACGACCACTATGCTGACATTCGGTATGGGTGCTTCCACACAGGCTCTGTTTGCCAGGGTGGGCGGCGGCATCTACACCAAGGCTGCGGATGTGGGAGCGGACCTGGTAGGCAAGACGGAGGCAGGCATACCTGAAGACGACCCGAGGAATCCTGCAACCATTGCAGACAATGTAGGAGACAATGTAGGTGATGTTGCCGGAATGGGAGCAGACCTCTATGAGTCTTATTGCGGAAGTGTTCTGGCTACGGCCGCCCTGGGTGCCAGCGCTTTCATAGGCCAGGGCGGCATGCAGATAAAGGCTGTCTTTGCTCCAATGCTGATAGCCGCGGTGGGAGTTTTCCTGTCTGTTATCGGTATTTTCCTTGTAAAGACCAAAGAGAATGCCGGTATGGGCCAGCTGCTCAAATCGCTGAATTTTGGGGTTAATGTATCTTCTGTCCTTATCGCGATATTCTCCTTTGTTATATTGTATGCCCTGGGGCTTTCTCACTGGCTGGGTATATCCTTCTCAGTTCTGACAGGGCTTCTGGCAGGTATTATAATAGGTAAGACAACCGAATATTATACATCTCATTCATACAAGCCGACCAAGAAAATCGCCGAGAGCGCCCAGACCGGCCCGGCCACAGTCATCATCTCCGGTGTAGGTACCGGTATGATTTCAACTGCCATTCCGGTGGTCACGATAGGTGCGGCGATTATACTGGCATACCTTTGCGCTACAGAGTTTTCCTCAGACCTTCTCTCCAAGGAGAACCTTTCATTCGGCCTTTACGGCATAGGAATAGCTGCCGTAGGAATGCTTTCCACTCTGGGAATCACCTTGGCGACAGATGCTTATGGTCCTATAGCTGACAATGCCGGAGGAAATGCCCAGATGAGCGGCCTTGAACCTGAGGTCAGAGACCGCACCGATGTTCTCGATGCCCTTGGAAACACGACAGCTGCAACCGGCAAGGGCTTTGCCATCGGTTCTGCAGCTCTTACAGCTCTTGCACTGCTGGCTTCATATATAGAGGAGATAAAGATTGCGCTTCTGAGGGTTGCAGACACCTCCGGTCTTGAAGCAGCCATAAGGAGCCTTAACACACAGACTCTTGCTGTGGACAGCAAGGAGGCTCTCCACAGTGCCGGCTTTGCTGATTTCATGACGTGGTTCGACGTGAATCTCATGAACCCGAAAGTCCTCGTCGGAGTTTTCATCGGTTCAATGCTGGCGTTCCTGTTCTGCGGACTGACTATGGGTTCAGTCGGAAGGGCAGCTCAGAAGATGGTGGAGGAAGTAAGGCGACAGTTCTCTTCAGACAAGGGAATCCTGGATGGAACGTCAACTCCGGATTATGCCCGTTGCGTTGAGATTTCCACCAGGAGTGCACAGCGGGAAATGATAGGATCTTCCTTGCTGGCTATTGCAGCTCCTGTCATAGTTGGCATATTACTCGGTGTTTCAGGCGTTTTGGGGCTTCTTGCCGGAGGTCTTGGTGCTGGTTTTGTCCTGGCTGTGTTCATGGCTAATTCCGGTGGAGCCTGGGACAACGCCAAGAAATATGTGGAAGAAGGCCATTACGGAGGCAAGGGTTCGTACGCCCACAAGGCTACGGTAGTGGGAGACACTGTTGGAGATCCGTTCAAGGATACCAGCGGCCCGTCACTTAACATCCTTATAAAGCTGATGAGTATGGTTTCTATAGTAATGGCCGGTGTTACCGTAGCCATAAACATATTGTAATCAACCGTATAGGGCACTGTCATGCAAGTGCTTTGGATATAGATTTTTGCAAGAAGTAGGAGAATTTATATGCGCCCGTTGAAGTTCAAGCCGGTTTATATCGGCACCATTTGGGGAAGTGAAGACTGGATTCTCTCAGCGATGGAGGGAAGGCAGACCGTATGCGTGGAAGGTCTTGAGGCAGAGGCATCCGTCGTGCCTGAAAATTTTGGTGAAGGTGCAGGCTTTTCTTTGTCTGCTTTGGTAGAAAAGTATGGTGCAAGACTGGTCGGCGACAATGTATGGAATATGTACGGGAACCGTTTCCCTCTGCTGATAAAGTACATCAATTCCAACCAGCAGCTTTCTGTACAGGTCCATCCGGGCGAAGAGATGGCAAAGGAAAAGGGGCTACCAAACGGCAAGACTGAAATGTGGTATGTACTTGACGCAAAGCCGGATTCGGAACTTTTGCTTGGCTTCTCAAGACGATTTACGGCTCCTGAGTTCAGGACCATAGTAAATAATTCCATCCGGGAAAAAGATATAGCCAAGGGAGAAAGGACTTTGGAAGATGTTCTGAACCGCTTCTCTCCTAAGAGGGGTGACTGGTATTTCATCCCTGCCGGAACCGTTCACAGCATCGGGGCCGGAGTGAGGATTCTTGAGATTCAGCAACCGTCAGACACCACCTACCGCCTCTATGACTTCAACCGGGTGGATATAGAAGGCAAACGCCGCCATCTGGATCTGGAAGACGCGCTGAAGGCAATCGATTTTGACGAAAGGCAGGAAGAATATATCGAGTGCCAGAGGAATGTATTCGCCGATGCCGTTTCCTTGAAATGTAGAGATGCTAATCTGCCGGTAAAATCCTCTCTGGCAAAGGAAGATGATGGTGTGGCAAAAGACGGTGATATTTGCATAACGCCTTTGGCAAGATGCCCTCATTTTGTCAGCAACTTTCTGAACCTTGGAGGAAGAAACACTTCATCAAACAAGACAGAAGAACTTTTCAGGCTCGACAATTCCTCATTCGGTACATTTACTGTCCTTGTCTGTACAGGTGGAGAAGGGACGCTGTTCTACCGGGAGCTTCCTTCCGGCTGCGTACGTAATGGCGTTTCAATTAAAAATGGAGACCTTTACCTGATTCCGGCAGAACTCGGAGCGGTGGATATCCGCCCGGCCGGCGGTCTTCAGATAGTGGAAGCTCATTTGGAGACAGCCGGTTCGGAGAGAGAGTAGTTGCTCTCATTTTCAAAGAGAGAATATCCACGCTGTTTGAAGAGGTGCAATCTCTGCTGCCGCTTAATATATTGAATATCAGCGAAATATAAAAACACCCTCCTGCGAAATCGCGGGAGGGTGTTTGATTAATATACTGTAATACAAGTATTTAAGCGGCAGGATTACTTCAGGTATTCCTCAAGGAAGCTTTCGAGTTCTTCCTCTGAAGGAGAGGCGAGCAGGATCTTGCCTTCGCTGTCCACGAAGTAGCTCTGAGGTATAAAGCTGATGTTGTAGAGTTTACCGGCTTCGCAGTCCCAGAATTTGAGGTCTGAAACGTGGTTCCATACAAGTTTGTCTGCCTTGATGGCCTCTACCCACTTGTCCTGCTCTTTGTCCAAAGATACGCCGAGGATGCCGAAGCCCTTCTTGTTGTACTTTGCGTAAATCTTTGTGAGGGTAGGGTTGAAAGCGCGGCACGGCCCGCACCATGAAGCCCAGAAGTCAATCATGGTCACCTTGTTGTTAGGATATACATCAGAGAACTTTACAGGGTTTCCTTCAGGATCGTTGAGGGTAAAGTCCGGAGCCTGGTGACCTGGAGCAAGAGCCTCTTTCTTTTCAACCTCTTTCTGGATGTTCTTGAAGAGTCTGTTGTTTGCAAATTCAGGAGCAGCTGCAAACTTCTCCATAATCTTCTTTGCAGAATCCAGACCGATGTATCTGATGTTGCTGGCTGCCTCCTGGAGAGCCAGAGGAGAGAGAGGATTGGCGTCGAAGAAACTGTTGGATATAGCCTCAGCCTTTTCTCCGAGTTCATTCACAATGCTCATGATGGAGTCCTTGACCTTCTTGTCCCCTTCAGTGTACTCTTTTTCAAGTGCGTGCATGTCAACGCCTTCGTAAACGGCTTTGATCAGGTTCTCGAGAGAGTCGCTCTGCTTCTGGATAGGTCCGTCAGACTCGATCTTTGAATGGAAATGGTCTCCGTCTGCTTCGAGATTAATGGTGTAGTTGGCGTTCTCGAGGAAGAATCTGGTAAGGTAAGCAGGCTCCTCGCCATCCTTGACACCTTTTACGGTGAATACGTCAAATCCTTCTATCTGACCGGTGAATACAGCCTTGTTTTCAGATACGGCTACTGTGTCAGCTACAGGGTTGTCTTTGTCGTTGTTTGTCAGGATGAAGCTTGTAAACTCCCCATCTCCAGCATTTACGGTAACGGTATAGCCAGGCTTTTTCTCTGTGCAGGAGAATGCTGCCAATGCGGCTACCGTCATGATGAATATCTTTTTCATGATAAGATTGTAATAATGTTTATGATGTAAATAGTTTTAATCTTTTTGAAGAAGAAGGTCTGCTTCTTGAATCTGGTTTCAAAAGTATGAAATTATCCCGATGTAACGCAAATTGTTACGGGTGTTTTTTATCCGTATCAGTCTGTGTGTATTATTCCGCGATGGTGTTATGCTCGTTAGGGTGAAAAAAAGAGGCTGACTGTGAAGTCAACCTCTTGTGAATTTGCTGAAACCGGTATGTGCACCGGTCTTTCGCTTAGTGCTTTTACTCGGCTGAGACTGCCTGCTGGGCAAGTTCCGCCTGGGCTTTCATCATCTTCTGGTACTCTTCTGCTGAGGTTACTACAATCTTTTCATAGTCTCTCAGTCCGGTACCTGCAGGTATCGGATGACCGCAGATGACATTTTCCTTCAGACCTTCCAAAGTGTCTGTCTTTCCGTAGATTGCGGCTTCGGAAAGAACCTTCGTAGTCTCCTGGAATGAAGCGGCACTCATGAAGCTGCTGGTCTTCAGAGCGGCTCTTGTGATACCCTGGAGAATCTGGTCTGCTGTAGCAGGAACCGGATTACGTGCCTCCACAATCTTGAGAGCCTGTCTCTTGAGAGATGAGTTCTCATCCTTGAGAGTCCTTACCGTAACAATCTGGCCTGGACGGAGGTTCTTGGAATCTCCTGCATTGGTGACAACCATCTTGTCCCAGAGGTCATCATTCTGCTTGAAGAATTCCTGACGGTCAACCAGCTGCTCAGGGAGGAAGCGGGTATCACCCGGATCCACAACCTGGACTTTGCGCATCATCTGTCTTACGATTACCTCGAAGTGCTTGTCGTTGATCTTCACGCCCTGCATTCTGTAAACGGCCTGAACCTCATTGACAATGTACTCCTGAACCTTTGTAGGGCCGAGGATCCTCAGGATGTCTGCAGGAGCGATGCTTCCGTCTGAAAGCGGGTCTCCGGCTTTTACATAGTCGTTTTCCTGAACAAGGATCTGCTTGGTCAGAGGAACGAGATAATGCTTTTCCTGGTCTCCTCTGCGGGACTTGATGATGATCTCGCGGTTACCTCTCTTGATCTTGCCCATCTGGACGTCTCCGTTTATCTCGGCGACGATAGCCGGGTTGGAAGGATTTCTTGCCTCAAAGAGTTCGGTTACTCTAGGAAGACCTCCGGTGATGTCACCGGCCTTTGAAGAGGCGGCTCTAGGTATCTTCACGATAGTGTCACCGGCTTTTACTTCCTGACCGTCGTTGACCATGATATGGGCACCCAGCGGAAGGTTGTAGCTCTTGAGGTCATTGCCTTGTGAGTCAACAATCTTGATGACAGGGTTCTTGTTCTTGTCCTTTGAGTCTATGACAACTCTGTCCACGTGGTTGGAGAATTCATCCAGAAGTTCTGTCTTGAACGTCTCGTTTTCAACGAGCTGGTCATAAGCTATCTTACCGTCAACGTCGGCAAGGGTAAGAGCGTTGTAGGCATCCCATTCGCAGATCTTGTCGCCTTTCTTTACGAGTTCGTTATTCTTCTTGTAAAGAATTGAACCGTAAGGGATTCGGTACTCAGACATTGAAATACCGCTGTCTGCGTTCACTATCCTGAGCTCCGTGCCGCGGCCGATTACGATGGTCTGCTTCTCACCGTTTTCACCGATCTTGTCCAAGGTGCGGAGTTCTTCGAATTCGAGCCTTCCTTCATACTTGGATACGATTTCGTTCTCGGCAACAGAGGCACTTGCTGTACCACCGACGTGGAATGTTCTAAGGGTAAGCTGTGTACCAGGCTCACCGATACTCTGTGCAGCGATGACTCCGACAACTTCTCCCTTCTCCACCATCTTGTTGCGTGCAAGGTTACGTCCGTAGCACTTGGCGCAGACTCCCTTCTTGCTTTCGCAGGTGAGTACGCTTCGGATCTCGACGGCCTCGATAGGGAGGCTCTCAATCTTGGCTGCAATCTCTTCTGTGATTTCCTCACCGGCTCCGATGATCAGTTCACCGTTTGTAGGGTCATAAATCTCGTGTACGGTTGTCCTTCCGAGGATTCTGTCGTAGAGGGTTTCTACAACTTCGTCCTTGTTCTTGATTTCTGTAGCCACAAGACCTCTGAGGGTTCCGCAGTCTTCCTCAGTTACGATAACATCGTGAGAAACGTCCACGAGCCTTCTGGTCAGGTAACCAGCGTCCGCTGTCTTCAAAGCGGTATCAGCCAGACCCTTACGGGCACCGTGAGTGGAGATGAAGTACTCCAGAACTGACAGTCCTTCCTTGAAGTTGGCCAGAATAGGGTTCTCGATGATTTCGTTTCCTCCGGTTGCACCTGATTTCTGAGGCTTGGCCATCAGACCTCTCATACCGCAGAGCTGACGGATCTGCTCCTTGGATCCACGGGCTCCGGAATCCAGCATCATCCATACAGGGTTGAAGCCCTCGTTGTCTGCTGAAATCTCGTTTACCACAACTTTACTGAGCTCGTTGTTGACATTGGTCCAGATATCGATAATCTGGTTGTAGCGCTCGTTGTTGGTAATGAGACCGTTGTCAAAGTTGAACTTGACTTCGTCAGCCTTCTTGTAACCGTCGTCTATGAGTTTCTGCTTTCCGGCAGGAACGATGACGTTTCCGAGGTTGAAGGAAAGTCCTCCGCGGAATGCCATCAGATAACCCATATTCTTGATGTCGTCCAGGAACTGGGTTGTCCTCATCACACCGCAAGTCTTGATGACCAGTGAGATGATATCTCTGAGGGCCTTCTTGTTGATCAGAGTGTTCAGGTATCCTACTTCCTTAGGAACCACCTGGTTGAAGAGAATTCTTCCAGTGGTGGTGTCCACAAGATGATAACCCTTTGAAGGATCTGTCAAGTCTATAGGCAGGCGAACCTTGATCTTGGAATGGATGTCCAGTCTCTGCTCGTTGTAAGCTATGATAACTTCCTCAGGAGAATAGAATCTTCCGCCTTCTCCCTTCATGCCGGCTCTTTCCTTTGTAATATAGTAGAGACCGAGCACCATGTCCTGTGAAGGAACCGTGATAGGGGCTCCGTTGGCAGGGTTGAGGATGTTGTGGCTTCCGAGCATAAGCAGCTGAGCCTCAAGTACGGCTGCATTTCCAAGAGGAAGGTGTACAGCCATCTGGTCTCCGTCAAAGTCTGCGTTGAACGCGGTACAAGCCAGAGGGTGGAGCTGGATGGCCTTGCCCTCGATAAGCTTAGGCTGGAATGCCTGGATACCGAGTCTGTGCAGGGTAGGAGCACGGTTCAGAAGTACCGGATGACCTTTCATCACGTTTTCCAGGATATCCCAGATAACGGAATCCTTGCGGTCAACCATCTTCTTTGCGCTCTTTACGGTCTTTACCACGCCTCTTTCAAGAAGTTTCCTGATGATGAACGGCTTGTAAAGCTCAGCGGCAATGAATTTAGGAAGTCCGCACTCATGCATCTTGAGTTCAGGGCCTACAACGATAACTGAACGGGCGGAGTAGTCAACTCTCTTTCCGAGGAGGTTCTGGCGGAATCTTCCCTGCTTTCCCTTCAAGGAATCTGACAGAGACTTGAGAGCTCTGTTGGATTCGCTCTTGATGGTGTTGGACTTCTTTGAGTTGTCGAACAGGGAGTCCACAGCCTCCTGCAACATTCTCTTCTCGTTCCTGAGGATAACTTCAGGAGCCTTGATCTCGATGAGTTTCTTGAGTCTGTTGTTGCGGATTATAACTCGGCGATACAGGTCGTTCAAATCGGAAGTTGCAAATCTTCCTCCATCCAGTGGAACCAATGGTCTGAGATCCGGCGGGATAACAGGAATCACCTTCAGGATCATCCACTCAGGACGGTTGATCTCCCTTGAATCCCTGAAAGCCTCGATTATGCTGAGCCTCTTGAGGGCTTCGGCCTTTCTCTGCTGACTGGTCTCTGTTTCCAGAGAGTGGCGCAGTGAGTATGAAATCTCGTCAAGGTCTATCTTGGAAAGGAGCTTGTAGATTGCACCGGCACCCATCTCGGCGATGAACTTTGCAGGATCATCGTCCGGAAGAAGTGCATTGTCCTTAGGAAGAGTGTCCAACAGAGCAAGGTACTCGTCTTCGCTGAGAAGGTCAAGTTCCTTTACGCCGCTTTCGGCGGCTACTCCGGCCTGGATTACCACATACCTTTCATAATAGATGATGGCATCCAGCTGTTTGCTCTTGATGCCCAGGAGCGAGCCTATCTTGTTAGGAGTAGAACGGAAATACCAGATATGAGCCACAGGAACTGTCAGGGAAATGTGTCCCATCCTTTCTCTTCTGACCTTCTTCTCTGTTACCTCTACACCGCAACGGTCGCAGACGATACCACGGTAGCGGATCCTCTTGTACTTTCCGCAGGAGCACTCGTAATCCTTTGTAGGACCGAAGATTCTCTCGCAGAACAGACCGTCTCTTTCCGGCTTGTATGTACGGTAGTTAACAGTTTCCGGCTTCAGAACCTCGCCGTGTGACCTCTCCAGAATCTCTTCAGGAGAGGCAAGGCCGATGGTTATCTTGCTGAAATTGCTCTTAACTTTAGTATCTTTCTTTAAAGGCATATTGTTATGATTTCTTAATTGTCAATTAATCCAAGTGAACACTGAGTCCCAGACCTCTGAGCTCGTGCAGCAGCACGTTCAGAGATTCCGGAATGTTAGGTGCAGGCATCGGTTCGCCCTTGACTATCGCCTCGTACGCACGGCTTCTGCCGGTAATGTCGTCTGACTTGATAGTAAGGATCTCCTGAAGTATGTTGGCAGCACCGAATGCTTCCAGCGCCCAAACCTCCATCTCTCCGAATCTCTGTCCTCCGAGCTGAGCCTTTCCGCCCAGAGGCTGCTGAGTGATCAGAGAGTAAGGACCTGTAGAACGTGCATGCATCTTGTCTTCTACCATGTGGTCGAGCTTGATCATATAAATAACGCCCACAGTCGCCGGCTGGTCAAAGAGTTCTCCGGTACCACCATCGCGGAGTCTGGTTTCTCCGTATCTTGGCAGTCCGGCCTTGTCTGTGTATTCACAGATGTTCTCCAGTGAGGCACCGTCAAAGATAGGGGTGGCAAACTTCAGACCCAGTTCCTTTCCAGCCCATCCGAGAACGGTCTCATAGATCTGGCCGAGGTTCATACGTGAAGGCACACCCAGAGGGTTGAGGACGATATCCATTATGGTTCCGTCTTCCATGAAAGGCATATCCTCGTCGCTGACGATCTTTGCTACGATACCCTTGTTTCCATGGCGTCCGGCAACCTTGTCACCAACCATGATCTTTCTCTTCTTGGCAATATAGACCTTGGCGATCTGCATTACTCCGCTAGGAAGATCATCACCCTGCTGAATGTCAAATTCCTTTCTCTTATACCTGGCGGTAATCTCTTTGTATTCAGTCAGATAATTATGGATCAAATCTCTTACAAGCTCATTCGTATGCTTGTCTGCAGTCCATTTGGACGGATTGATGAGCTCGAAGTTGTCAATATTCTCCAGAACATCTTTCTTGAAGCTGGTGCCCTTTGCAATGACTACGGTTCCGAAGATGTCTGAAACACCCTGTGAAGTCTTCTTGCCGAGAAGGGTCATCATCTTCTCCATGAAGAGATCTTTCAGCTCCTGGCACTTCTTTTCGTATTCCTGTTTTGCCTTTGCGCCTTCTTCCTTGACCTTGGCCTTGAAGTTCTTTCTTTCCTTGTCGGTCATCTTGCCTTGTCCGGCCTTGCAGAAAAGTCTCTTTCCGATAACGGTACCGGTCAGGGAAGCTGAAGCCTTCAGGGAAGCGTCCTTTACGTCACCGGCCTTGTCGCCGAAGATGGCCCTGAGGAGTTTCTCCTCCGGAGAAGGATCGGTTTCACCCTTAGGAGTGATCTTTCCGATCAGGATGTCACCAGGCTGGACAGTTGCACCGATACGGATTATTCCGTTGTCATCCAGATTCTTGGTAGCATCGTCGCTGACATTAGGGATATCCTTTGTCAGTTCCTCCGGACCTCTCTTGGTATCTCTTACCTCAAGCAGGTACTCGTCAACATGGACGGAAGTGAGGATATCCTCCCTTACTATCCTTTCGCTGAGAACTACCGCGTCCTCATAGTTGTATCCCTTCCAAGGCATGAAGGCCACCTTGAGGTTCCTGCCAAGGGCAAGCTCTCCGTTCTGGGAAGCATATCCCTCTGTAAGTATCTGGCCCTTGGTTACCCTGTCGCCCTTTCTCACGATCGGCTTCAGGCGTACAGAAGTGCTCTGGTTGGTCTTCCTGTACATAGGAAGGTTGTAAGTGGTGATCTCAGGAGAGAAGCTTATGAACTTCTCCTCTTCAGTCTTGTCGTATTTGATCTTGATCTGGTTTGCATCAACGAACACAACCTCACCGGCTCCCTCTGCGGCAATCTGGGTTCTGGAGTCTCTCATAACCGGACCTTCCAGACCTGTACCTACGATAGGGGCTTCCGGGTTGATGATAGGAATTGCCTGTCTCATCATGTTGGATCCCATCAAGGCACGGTTAGCGTCATCATGCTCGAGGAACGGGATCAGGGAAGCTGCGATTGAGGCGATCTGGTTAGGAGCCACATCGATAAGGTGAACTTCATCCTTTCCGACAACCGGATAGTCAGCCTGCCAACGGCATTTGATCCTGTCGTCAAGAATGTTGCCGTTTTCGTCAAGATTGACGTTGGCCTGTGCAACCATCTGGTTTTCTTCCTCTTCAGCGCTCATATAGACAAAACCTTCATTTGAAAGGTCCACAACTCCGTTGTTAACCTTGCGGTAAGGTGTCTCGATGAAACCGAGATTGTTGATTCTTGCATAAACGCAAAGAGAGGAAATCAGACCGATGTTCGGTCCTTCCGGAGTCTCGATAGGGCAGAGACGTCCGTAGTGAGTGTAGTGAACGTCACGTACCTCGAATCCGGCTCTGTCTCGGCTAAGACCTCCCGGACCAAGTGCAGACAGCCTTCTCTTGTGAGTCATCTCAGCCAGAGGGTTGGTCTGGTCCATGAACTGTGACAGCTGGCTGGTGCCGAAGAAAGAGTTGATGACTGAGGACAATGTCTTGGAGTTGATCAGGTCTGAAGGAGTGAACACCTCGTTGTCTCTCACGTTCATTTTCTCTCTGATGGTTCTGGCCATTCTGGCAAGACCTACACTGAACTGGTTTGCAAGCTGCTCGCCGACAGTGCGGATTCTTCTGTTGCTCAGGTGGTCGATATCGTCAACCGTAGCTTTGGAGTTGATAAGCTGGATGAGATAGCGGATAATCTCGATGATATCCTGCTTTGTAAGTACCCTTACATCCTCGGAAGTGTTGAGATTCAACTTCTTGTTGAGCCTGTACCTTCCAACTGTGCCGAGGTCGTATCTCTTGTCGGAGAAGAAAAGCTTCTCAATAACGTCTCTTGCCGTTGCCTCATCAGGTGGTTCAGAATTTCTGAGCTGCCTGTAAGTGTATGTGATAGCATCCTTCTGCGTGTTGCATGTATCTTTCTGGAGAGTGTTGTAGATAATGTCAAACTCAGCGGAAACTGCATCTTCGTTGTGGAGCTGGATATAGTCAGCACCGGCGTCAATGATTTTGCCGATAACTTCTTCGGTGAGGACGGTTCCTCTTTCAACCACCACCATATCCCTTTCCATGTAGATGACTTCTCCAGTGTCCTCATCAATCCAGTCCTGATACCATTTCTTGAGGACTCTGGCTGCCAGTCTCTGGCCAATATGCTTCTCAAGCTCTTCCTGAGTCGCCCTTACCTCCTGGGCAAGATTGAAGATGTTGAGTATGTCTTTGTCTGATTCGAATCCGATAGCCCTGAGCAAGGTGGTTACAGGCAGTTTCTTCTTTCTGTCGATGTATGCGTACATCACCTTGTTGATATCGGTCGTAAACTCTATCCAAGATCCCTTGAAAGGAATGATTCTGGCAGAATACAGTTTGGTTCCGTTCTGGTGCATGCTCTGGCCGAAGAATACGCCAGGAGAGCGGTGCAGCTGGGAAACCACGATTCTCTCAGATCCGTTTATGATGAAGGTACCTCTAGGTGTCATATACGGGATATAACCCAGGAACACATCCTGGATTACCTGCTCAAAGTCTTCATGCTCAGGATCTGTGCAGGAAAGTTTGAGCTTGGCCCTCATTGGAACACTGTAAGTCAGACCCCTGTCCATACACTCTTCTTCGGAGTAGATTGGAGGGTCTATGGTATAATCAAGAAACTCCAGAACGAAGTTGTTGCGGGTGTCCCTTATACCTGAAGGTTCCGAATTCTGTGAAAACGCTTCCTGGAAGACCTTGTACAGGCCTTCATTCTTTCTGTTTTCTGCTGTCGTGCCCAGTTGGAAGAACTCTCTGAACGACTTCAGCTGTACCTCGAGAAAATCAGGATAGTCTAGTAGCGTCTTTGACGTTGCGAACGAAATTCGCTGATTATTAATATTTTGAGGCATTTGGACGAAATTAGTTGAATATAAACTTAAAAAAACGACAAAAAGGTTTAGGGCATTTTAGCCCTAAACCTGACTACGTCCTGACAGGCAGGGAGAAGTAGAGACCAAACTTATTTAATCTCAACCTCTGCTCCAACCTCTTCAAGTTTTGCCTTTAAAGTCTCAGCGTCAGCCTTGGAAATCTTCTCCTTAACAGCCTTTGGAGCACCGTCAACGAGATCCTTAGCTTCCTTCAGTCCAAGACCGGTGAATTCTTTCACAGCCTTAACAACCTGAAGTTTCTGAGCACCGGCTGACTTGAGGATAACGTCGAATTCTGTCTTTTCCTCAGCAGCAGCGGCAGCAGGACCGGCAGCAGCAACTGCAACAGCAGCGGCAGCTGGCTCGATACCATACTCTTCCTTGAGAACCTTAGCTAATTCCTGAACGTCCTTTACTGTCAGGTTAACCAGTTCTTCTGCAAATTTCTTAATATCTGCCATAGTTTTTTGATTTTTTATGTGTTAATAATTATTCTCTCTCGGATAATGTTTTTACGATACCTGCAATCTTTCCGCCACCCTGGCTCTGAAGAGCGGAGATGACGTTCTTGACAGGTGACTGCAGCAATGCAACGATGTCTGCGATGAGTTCCTCTCTAGACTTGATGTTGCAAAGTGCATCCAAGTTCTCGGCACCTATGTAAGGACACTCCTGAACATAAGCAGCCTTAAGTTCAGGCTTGCCTTTACCGTCTGCGGCACTGAAAGACTTGATAAGTTTTGCAGGTCCGTTAGGAGTGGTAGTAAACATAATTGCAGAAGAACCTTTCAGAACTCCTTCAAAAGCCTTTCTGTCCTCGATTCCACAGTTCTCCAATGCTTTGGCGAACAAAGAATTCTTGACAACCAGCATTTTGATATCCTGCTTGAAGCAGTTGCGTCTCAGTTTAGCAGTAGCGTCTGCGTTGAGCCCCTCTATATCAGTGATATAGAAATTAGGGTTCTCCTTGATGCGGGCGGTCAGATCCTCAATGATCTGTGCTTTCATTTCTTTCCTCATTTCTTTACCTCCTCATCTTTAGGATTATTCAACACCAATAGATTTCATATCCAGCTCAACGCCAGGACCCATTGTTGAAGACAGGAACACACTCTTGACGTAAGTTCCCTTAAGTGCCTGAGGCTTCAGCTTCAATACAGTGTTGATGAACTCGTTGGCGTTCTGTGCCAGCTGCTCGGCAGTGAAAGAGCACTTTCCGATGCTGGAGGATACGATACCCTGCTTGTCAACCTTGAAGTCTATCTTACCAGCCTTGATTTCCTTGACTGCACCGGCCAAATCCATGGTAACGGTACCTGTCTTAGGGTTAGGCATCAGACCTCTCGGACCGAGGATTCTACCTATAGCACCAACTTTACCCATAACAGAAGGGGTGCAGACGATGACGTCAACGTCAGTCCATCCGCCCTTTATCTTCTCTATGTACTCGTCGAGGCCTACATAATCAGCTCCGGCTTCCTTAGCTTCATTTTCCTTGTCTGCTGTACAAAGTACGAGTACCCTGACAGTCTTTCCCGTTCCGTTAGGAAGGGTAACGACACCTCTTACCATCTGATTGGCCTTGCGAGGATCTACACCCAGACGCATAGCTATATCGACGGAAGAGTCGAACTTAGTAAAGGCGGCTTCCTTGATTACGCTGCAAGCCTCTGCCAACTTGTACTGTTTACCAGGCTCAACCTTGGCCTGGGATGCTTTCTGATTTTTAGTTAGCTTACTCATTGCACTTTTATTTAACGTCGGCAGGGAATTCTCCCTCAACAGTGACACCCATACTTCTTGCTGTACCTGCAACCATGCTCATGGCAGATTTGAGGGTAAAGCAATTCAAATCAGGCATCTTGTCCTCTGCGATTTTCCTTACCTGTTCCCAAGTGAGCTTTCCAACCTTCTTTCTGTTGGATTCAGCAGAACCGGTCTGGATCTTGGCAGCCTCCTTGATCATAACGGCAACAGGTGGCTCCTTTACCACAAAGGTAAAGGACTTGTCTGTATAGACAGTTATGATAACAGGAAGTGTCTTGCCTGCTCTATTCTGGGTCAGGGCATTGAATTGCTTGCAGAAGTCCATGATGTTCACACCCTTGGAACCTAAAGCCGGTCCTACAGGAGGTGAGGGATTTGCTGCACCGCCTTTAATTTGTAATTTGATCAAAGCGGCAATTTCTTTAGCCATAATTGAAAATTTTTACTCTTTAATTACTTGAACAAAATTCAGTTCCATAGTTGTCGGCCTTCCGAAGATCTTAACTTCGACCTTGAGTTTTTTCTTGTCCTCAAGAATCTCCAGAATATTTCCGTTGAATCCGTTGAACGGCCCGTCCACAACCTTTACAGGTTCGCCAACCATGAACGATGGAGTTGCTTCATCCTCGATGTCTATCATCTCGTCCACCTTGCCCAGGATCTGGTTTATTTCAGCCTCCGGCAGCGGATAAGGATTTCTCTTGGCTTCCTTTGAGCGTGGGGATTCCTTTGTAAGGAAACCTGCCACAAAAGGAATATCGCATATCAGGTGCTGGATTTCAGCTGTAAGATTGGCCTGTACAAAAACATACTGAGAGTAGCAGATCTTCTCGACCAGCACTCTTTTGCCATTCTTTACCTGGTAAACCTTTTCAGTCGGTATGAGAACCTGGGGAACGAATTCCTCCTTTCCGGCTCTGCGAACCTCGTTCTGGATATACTCCTGAACTTTCTTCTCTTTACCGCCCTGCACCCTTACGATGTACCACCTAAGCTTCTGCTCGTTCATAACTTGATAATTAGTGCACGGATTATTGGAGCAACCTATAAATTCCGGTCATCAGATTCTTGAACGCGAAGTCCATCACGAATACAAGTACCGCAACGATGAATGTTGCCACCATCACTACGGCTGCACTGCTCTGAAGCTGCGCCCAAGTAGGCCAAGAGACTTTTTTTGTAAGCTCTTTGTATGACTCCTTGATGTAGTTACCTATTCTGCTCATTTAATTTAAAATTACGGAAGCCGAATGGAAGCTTTCGGCTTCCCGTTAACCCGATAACAATCGTAACATTTTTATCAGGAGCAGGGACAGAGCGATTCGAACGCCCATCAACGGTTTTGGAGACCGCTATTCTACCCTTGAACTATGTCCCTAAAAAATTCCCTGAACCTGAATTTCTTCCGGCTTCCAGGGAATTTTGCGTCAAAATCAGCGGATCGGCCGATTAGTCGAGAATCTTGGTTACCTGACCGGCACCAACTGTTCTACCACCTTCACGGATTGCGAACTGCAGACCCTCAGATATTGCTACCGGATAGATAAGGTCTACTGTGATAGTTACGTTGTCACCTGGCATAACCATGTCGTGTCCCTCAGGAAGCTTGATCTCTCCAGTTACATCCAGTGTACGGATGAAGAACTGAGGACGATAGTTGTTCTTGAAAGGAGTGTGACGTCCACCCTCTTCCTTCTTCAGGACGTAGATCTCGGCCTGGAACTGCTTGTGAGGAGTTACGCTGTTAGGTTTAGCTACAACCATACCTCTCTTGAGTTCCTTCTTGTCGATACCTCTAAGGAGAAGACCAACGTTGTCACCAGCTTCACCCTCGTCGAGGAGCTTGCGGAACATCTCAACACCGGTTACAACTGTCTTCTTTGGCTCGTCGCCAAGACCGATCAGCTGAACCTCATCACCTACGTGTACAACACCGGTTTCAATTCTACCGGTAGCAACTGTACCACGGCCGGTGATTGAGAAGATGTCCTCGATAGGCATAAGGAATGGTTTCTCGTTGTCACGAACAGGAGTAGGGATGTAATCGTCCACTGCGTTCATGAGTTCCATAACCTTATCTTCCCACTGAGGGTCACCGTTCAATGCTCCAAGAGCTGAACCCCTGATGATAGGGCAGTTCTCATCGAAATTGTAGAAGCCGAGGAGCTCTCTAACTTCCATTTCAACGAGATCCAGCATCTCAGGATCGTCAACCAAGTCAACCTTGTTCAAGAAAACGAGGATCTTTGGAACGTTTACCTGACGTGCGAGGAGGATGTGCTCTCTTGTCTGAGGCATAGGACCGTCAGTAGCGGCTACAACAAGGATAGCACCGTCCATCTGGGCAGCACCAGTTACCATGTTCTTTACGTAGTCAGCGTGACCTGGGCAGTCAACGTGAGCGTAGTGACGCTTCTCAGTCTCATACTCTACGTGAGCAGAGTTGATAGTAATACCACGCTCTTTCTCCTCTGGAGCGTTGTCGATCTGGTCAAAAGACTTAACCTTACCTTCGTTACCAGCCACTCTCTTTGAAAGAGTAAGGGTGATAGCAGCGGTCAGAGTAGTCTTACCGTGGTCAACATGGCCGATCGTACCAATGTTAACATGCGGTTTTGATCTTTCGAATTTCTCTTTTGCCATAATGATAAAATTAATATTAATTTAATGATTTTGTTTTCTTTGCGCAGAGCCGACAACGGGAATTGGACCCGTGACCTCTTCCTTACCAAGGAAGTGCTCTACCACTGAGCTACGTCGGCCTTAGAGCGGAAGACGAGGTTCGAACCCGCGACCCTCAGCTTGGAAGGCTGATGCTCTACCAACTGAGCTACTTCCGCAACTATTAGTGGAGGGGGAAGGATTCGAACCTCCGAAGGCATGAGCCAGCAGATTTACAGTCTGCCCCAGTTGGCCACTTTGGTACCCCTCCGTCCAAATATGTCTTGTTTTGAGCCGATGGAGGGATTCGAACCCCCGACCAGCTGATTACAAATCAGCTGCTCTGGCCAACTGAGCTACATCGGCAGTTAACCCGCGTTTCTCAAAACGGACTGCAAAGGTAGAAGATTAAAATTAATAACCAAAACTTTTTTCAAAAATTTTAAAAAAAGAATTCTACAGCCTTGCAAATAGCCTCCGCATCCAGTCCACATTCCTGTAGCTGCTGGGTTACGGTTCCCTGTTCTATGAACTTGTCCGGGATGCCCAGCCCTTTTATCCGGCAGTTTATACCCTTGGCTGCAAGTGTTTCACATATAGCTCCATATAATCCTCCTGCAACGCAACCGTCTTCTACGGTCACAATAGCCTTGTGAGAGGAAGCGGCTTCCATTACCGCATCTGTGTCAAGAGGCCTGAGGAACCTCATGTTGTAGTGAGATACCTTCGCCGCATCGTCTCCCAGCATTTCAATGGCTTTTGTGACCTGATTGCCTATGGTTCCTATAGAGAGTACAGCAACTTCAGTTCCCTGCCTTAGTTTTACAGCCTTTCCCTTTTCTATCTTGTGGAAGTCTTCCGGAAGTTCCAGCCCCTGGCAGTTTCCTCTCGGATACCTTATAGTAATAGGGCCGGTGTAGTCGTCCTGGGTTGCGGACCAGATCATGTCCTGCATTTCAATCTCGTTGATAGGGGCCATCTCTGTCAGGTTCGGGATGAACCTCAGGTATGCCAGGTCAAACGCACCCTGATGGGTTGCACCGTCTTCCCCAACCAGTCCTGCGCGGTCTATTGTGAAGATCACTTTCAGGTTCTGGAGCGCCACATCGTGGATAATCTGGTCGAACCCTCTCTGAAGGAATGAAGAATAGATGTTGCAGAAAGGGAGCAAGCCGTTTGCTGCCAGTCCTGCGGAGAAGGTAACAGCATGTTCCTCAGCGATTCCTACATCAAAGGTTCTTTCAGGAAAAGCCTTCATCATGTCGCTGAGCTGGCCTCCGCTGAGCATTGCAGGAGTGATTCCTACAATCCTCTCGTCTTTTTCGGCGAGTTTGACCACCGTACGTCCGAAAATGTTCTGGTATTTGAGGGGAGCCTTTTCCGGGTGGACTCTTTCACCTGTTTCTATGTCAAACCTGCCTGGGGCGTGCCAAACACTCTGGTTCTCTTCCGCAGGCTTGTATCCTTTGCCTTTGACAGTTCTGATATGCAGTAGTTTAGGGCCTTTAAGCCCCTTGATTCTGTTCAGAGTGTTAACGAGGTCTGAGATATTGTTCCCGTCTATTATGCCAAAGTACCTGAACCCGAGACCGGAAAAAACGGTGGAGTGCTTGAAGAAATAGTTTTTGGTGCTGGCTACCACTTTCTGTATCTTCCGCCTCAGCCAACCGTTGCCCAATAATCCCCAGACCTTGTTCTTCATGCTGTTGTAGGTCTTGGAGGTGCTCATCTTCAGCAGATAGTTGTGCATTGCACCTACATTCTCGTCTATGGCTATCTGGTTGTCGTTGAGAATGACAAGCAAATCTGTGCCGGCTGCTCCTGCATTGTTCATGCCTTCGTAGGCAAGGCCTCCTGAAAACGCCCCGTCTCCCAGAACGGCAACAACTTTCGTGTCCTTCCCCTCAAGCTTGGCGGCTGTAGCCAGACCAAGTGCGGCAGATACGGATGTGGAAGCGTGCCCGGTCCCGAAACTGTCATAAGGACTCTCGCTCATCTTGGGAAAACCGGACAGCCCGTCTTTCTTCCTGTTGAGACGGAACAGCTCCCTCCTTCCTGTGATTATCTTGTGGGCGTATGCCTGGTGCCCGACATCCCAGACTATTTTGTCTTCAGGAGTGTTCAGCACATAATGCAGTGCGACCGCCAGCTCCACGCTTCCCAAAGAAGCTCCCAGATGCCCGGGATTGGTGGCGCAACATTCTATCATATATTCCCTGATTTCCTCGCACAGGGTTTCCAGCTGTCTTATGGTCAGACTCTTAAGGTCTGACGGTGAATCTATCTTGTCAAGTATTCTGAATTCCATTACAAAATTCCAGATTGTCTAGTCTTTTTTTTCCTTGTCCAGTCCGTATCCTTTCTTGCGGTCCAGCCTCCTCAGGGCGAATGAGAGTATTATGGCGCATACGCCCATGGCTGCAAAGATAATCTGAGGAAGGGTATAATCGTACTTAATGTTGTCAGGATAGCTGACGGTTCCGCCCGCGAAAGAAGAAAGGACGCAGTATTTGTCAAGCACCCAGCCTATAGCCATAGGTACCAGCATCAGACCTATGTTCTGTATGAAGAAGGCCAATGCTATAGCCGTGCCATATTGTTTCTGGGGCATAATCTTGGCCAGCGAAGGCCAGAGGGCGGCGGGGAGCATCGCATATCCAAGCCCAAGCAGAAGGAGCAGGATGACTGCCACCCATATCTGGTGCACACCCGGAAGGCCGAAGCCAACGTGCACTACGGTGATTGCAAGGGCTCCTATTATCATAAGTCTCGTTCCTTTGCCCCACTTGTCATAGATGGCTCCGAAAAGAGGTGAGAAAAGGATGCATCCAAAAGGTATCAGCGATGGGAATATGCCTGAATAAAACGGAGTTACATCGTTGAACTTGTTTACCATAAGGTCTGAGGTAAACTTGAAGAACGGGCTTACAGCAGCGTAGAATATGAGGCAGAGCACGGAAATGATCCAGAACCCCGGATTGGAGATTATGCTCTTTACATCCTTCATTGAGAAGGAAGATTCCTCCTTGACTCCTTCCTCCAAGGCCTGGGCCTTGAGCTGTTTGTCCAGTTTCTTGTCTTGCAGGCAGTAAACGAAGAAACCAAGCAGCCCGATTATCATCAGGACCAGCCCGATCATCACGGTTGTGGTGACATTGTTCAGCCTTTCTGAAATCATCGGTGAAAAGATCAGGGCAACTCCGCTGCCGAGCCTGGCTATTGAGAGCTGCACAGCCATAGCCAGAGCCAACTCCTTGCCGCTGAACCACTTGACTATAGCCTTGCTTATGGATATTCCGGCCATCTCGCAACCGGTACCGAAAACAGCGAACCCGAAACTTGCCCAGAACACCTGCTTTTTCATTGTCCAGGAGAACAGGCTCACGCTCTCGGCATCTGAAGACGGGATATAGGCCACCGCATAGTATTTCAGGGCAAAACCAAGCACCATGAGCAGGCAACCCAGGCTCCCGGTCAGTCTTATGCCTTTTTTGTCAAGAAGCAACCCGCTGAATATCAGCATCCCCAGAAAAACATTGAACACGCTTTGGGCGGCTCCGAAATAACCATATTCGGTGCTGGTCCAGCCGTTGTTTTCTTCAAGTATGGTTTTCAGAGGAGAATAGACATCTGAAGCCAGATAGGCCGCAAACATTACAAACGAGACAATGAGCAAGGCTGTCCACCTTGCCTTGGAAGAATCCCGTAGCAGTTTCTTGACTTTATCCATAAGAGTTCCTCAAATAAAATTCTTCGCAATTTACTCAATATTTTGTAAATTGCGAAGTCAAATACGGACGTAATTGAAGAATTGATCTATAAAAACCATAAACAATGACAACTGAGATAAAAAAGACGCTAAGAGATTCGGCTGCAATGCGCTGGACAGCACTCCTGCTGCTTGCGCTGGCGATGTTCTGTGCTTATATCTTCATGGACATCCTGAGCCCGATCAAAGACTTGATGCAGGAGACAAGAGGTTGGGATTCAACCGCATTCGGCACGATGCAGGGGTCCGAAACCTTCCTGAACGTGTTTGTGTTCTTCCTCATCTTTGCAGGTATCATCCTGGACAAGATGGGCGTGAGGTTCACGGCGGTTCTCTCCGGGGTTGTGATGCTTGTCGGTGCCGTTATAAAATGGTATGCCATAGAGCCAGGTTTCAGCGGCACATCTATTGCTACCTGGTTTGACAACAACCTCAACTACATCCCAGTTTTCGACGAACTGGGAATTTCTCCTTTCTACAGGGGCATGCCTGCCTCCGCCAAATTTGCTGCGGTGGGCTTCATGATTTTCGGCTGCGGGGCGGAGATGGCCGGCATCACCGTTTCAAGAGGTATCGTCAAGTGGTTCAAAGGCAGGGAAATGGCTCTTGCAATGGGTTCCGAGATGGCTCTCGCCAGGCTTGGAGTTGCAACTTGCATGATATTCTCACCGATGTTCGCCAAGATGGGTGAGCACGTTGAAGTGTCCCGTTCAGTGGCCTTCGGCGTTGTCCTGCTGATGATAGCCCTGATAATGTTTATCGTCTATTTCTTCATGGACAAGAAGCTCGATGCCCAGACCGGAGAGGCTGAAGAAAAAGACGATCCGTTCAAGATCAGTGACATAGGCGCAATCCTGCGTAGCAGCGGTTTCTGGATTGTCGCCCTTTTGTGCGTTCTCTATTACTCAGCGATTTTCCCTTTCCAGAAGTATGCCGTCAACATGCTGCAGTGCAACCTTACTTTCACTGAGGTTCCTCAGGATTCATTCTGGGCTACCAATACCGTGACCATAGTCCAGTATGTCATAATGCTGGTTGTTGCCGCAGCGGCCTTCATGAGCAATTTCTCCAAGAAGAAAGGCAAGAAGTTCTTTATGCTTGCCATCGCGATAATAGCTCTTGTCGTATTCTGCTATATGGGTTATATGAGGCAGAGTGCGGAGACTATCTTTGCAGTATTCCCTCTGCTTGCAGTAGGTATCACTCCTATTCTCGGAAGCTATGTCGATCATAAGGGAAAGGCTGCCTCAATGTTGGTTCTGGGTTCTTTGCTTCTTATCTTCTGCCACCTTACCTTTGCCTTCATACTCCCTATGTTCAAAGGCAACCAGGTTGGCGGAGTTATTATAGCTTATGTAACAATCCTGGTTCTTGGCTCTTCATTCTCACTGGTTCCGGCCTCATTGTGGCCAAGCGTACCTAAACTGGTGGACCAGAAGATCATAGGTAGCGCATACGCTCTGATATTCTGGATTCAGAACATAGGTTTGTGGCTCTTCCCTCTGCTTATCGGCAAAATCCTGGACAAGACCAACCCGGGCGTGGAAGATCCTACTCAGCTCAACTACACGGCTCCGCTTCTGATGCTTGCCTTCCTTGGAGTGGCGGCTCTCTTCCTTGGCTTTGTCCTCAAGAGGATAGACCGCAAGAAAGGCTATGGGCTGGAGCTTCCTAACATCAAGGATGAAAAATAAGAAACAACATAAACTGCATTAAGCAAAACCAAGTGAACCAACTGAAACAACATAAATAAACATAATAAGATGAACAAAGCAGTTAAACTTCTCCGAGACTCCAAGAGCGCAAGGTGGATTGTGCTTGCCTGTCTCGTGGTCCCGATGTTCGCATCGTATTTCTTTGACGATATGTTCTCAACCCTGAGCCATATCTTCAAGACTCCTGAAATGCTCCAGCTCGGATGGGATTCCCAGAACTACGGCTTCTATGCCGGCGGTTATTCCTTCCTGTGCGTATGGGGTGGACTTATCATCTGCGGTATGCTCCTTGACAAGTGGGGCGTCAGGGTGACAGGCTCAATCTTCGTTGGAATGATGGTTGGCGGTGCCGCCATCGTGGCTTATGCCATTTCAGCAAGTTTCAACGGAAGCGGCCTTGCAAGCTGGATGCACAGTTCAGTAGGAATAGCCAAACCTTCACTGTGGCTGGCTTATGTAGGCTGTATGCTGTTCGGCCTGGGCAGTGAGATTGCCGGAGTGGCCGTAACACGTTCCATCGCCAAGTGGTTCAAAGGCAAGGAAATGGCGTTTGCAATGGGAGCACAGCTGGCAATCGCCAGGCTGGGTACTGCAATGGCCTTCGTGCTTTCTCCGGTGCTGGTTGGAGAACACGCCAAAGACGCTCTCTACACCTTCGCCGAGACTAACCGTCCTGCTCTGGTAGGCCTTGCCATAATGATTCTCGGAATCATTCTCTGGAGCGTGTTCATCACGATGGACGCCAAGTTCGACAAGCAGACCGGAGAGACAGATACCAAGGAAACCAGCGAGGACGACAAGTTCAAGTTCTCAGACATCTTCAAGATTCTGACAAACAAGCACTACATCCTCATTTCCCTGCTTTGCGTATTCTTCTACTGCTGCATCATTTCATTCAAGAAGTTTGCTACCTCCATCATCATCCCGAGATTCGGACTGGATGTCGAGACCGCTGCCTGGATGGTATCCATGATTCCTTTCTGCACGGTTATCGGAACACCTCTGTTCGGAATCCTGGTTGACAAGATCGGAAAGGCAACCACCTGGATGATTCTGGGAAGCTGCATGGTTCTTGCCGCTCACCTTATCATAGCATTTGCTCCGGAAGGAAGCCAGATTGCAGGTTACGGCGCCATCGGAATCCTCGGAATAGGATACAGCCTTGTTCCTGCAGCAATGTGGCCAAGCGTTCCAAAGATCATACCTGAAAAGAACCTTGGTACCGCTTACTCACTTATCTACTGGATCCAGAACATGGGTATGCTCCTGGTTCCTATCTTCGTTGGCGGAGTCCTCAAAAAGTATGTGATTGACGCCGGCAACCACGCCCAGGAGATTACCGCTGCCGTAAGAGCAGAGTACATCTTCATCGGTCTTGGAATCGTTGCAGTCATCGTATCTCTCCTGCTCAAGGCTTCATCCAAGAAGAACCCTAAGCTGGAGCTTGACCTGCCTAACAAGAAGAAGTAGCAGCCCTGTTTCCGTCAGCGACAGGCATCAAGAATTACCCGCCTGGATTGCAGCAGCCTCTACCAAGGGGAAAAGCCCTGCCGCCTAAAGTGCTGATAGTGAATGATTTATTAAAACTCCCTCCTTTGTTTTTAGAGGAGGGAGTTTTAATAATGTGCTGATTGTGAGCTAATTAAGCGGCAGCGCGTTTGGATTGCTGTTTGCACGCAGCGCCGTTTGGGATGGCTGTTTGCGGTTTGTGATCAGCTGCTTTGATTGCTTAGAGCTTGATGGTCTGGGAGCGGTCAGGCCCTACTGAAACGTAGGTGATCTTGACTCCCAGTTCCTTTTCTATGAAAGCGATGTAGCGTTTGAACGCGGCCGGAAGCTCAGCGCCGCTCTTGCACTTGGTAAGGTCTTTCTTCCAGCCTTTGAACTCCTTGTAAACAGGTTCTATGACGGCTGCGGTGTCAAACGGGTAGCGGTCTGTCTTCTTGCCGTTAACCTTGTAGCCGACTGCAACCTTTATGGTGTCGAATGTGTCCAGCACGTCTGCCTTCATCATTATCAGGTCTGTAACCCCGTCAACCATAATCGCGAATTTCAGGGCAGGAAGGTCCAGCCAACCGGTCCTTCTCGGCCTGCCGGTGGTGGCTCCGAACTCGTGGCCTTTCTGGCGGATTTCTTCGCCGACTGCATCGCTGAGTTCAGTAGGGAACGGGCCGCTTCCAACTCTAGTGCAATATGCCTTGAACACGCCGTAAACCTTGCCGATCTTGGTAGGGGCTACGCCCAGTCCGGTGCAGGCTCCTGCGCAAATCGTTGAAGAACTGGTTACAAAAGGATAGGCTCCAAAGTCCACATCCAGCATAGTTCCCTGTGCTCCTTCCGCCAGAGCTTTCTTGGTGGCGAGCATAGAATTCAGTTCGTATTCGCCGTCAACTATCCTGAACTTCTTGAGGTAGTCTATGGCCTTCATCCACTCGGTCTCCATTGTCTTGAGATCGAATTCAAGTGCGGCATCCTGGCTCTTGATTTTGCCTTTGAGGTATTCGAAGCCAAACTGCTTGAGAGTTTCCAGGTGCTTTTGCTTGAGGCTGTCGTACCTTTTCTTGAAATCCGGTGCAAGGACATCTCCAACCCTTAGTCCTTTTCTTGCGGTCTTGTCTGTATAGGTTGGGGTTATGCCTTTGAGTGTTGAACCGATTTTGGCTTTACCGAGGCTGGCTTCGGAGGCAGCATCCATCACTCTGTGGGTAGGGAGTATCAGATGCGCTCTTTTTGAGATGATTATGTTCTTGGTCGGATCAACTCCCATCTTGGCTATGGCCTGGCACTCTTCCTGGAAGATTACAGGATCCAGAACCACTCCGTTTCCGATTACGTTAACGGTGTTCTTGCGGAAAACTCCGGCAGGAACTGAGTGAAGTACAAAGCTTTTGCCTGAGAACTGAAGGGAGTGCCCGGCATTCGGTCCTCCTTGGAATCTGCATATTACCGGGTAATTCCTGGCGAGGACATCAACTATTTTTCCTTTGCCCTCATCTCCCCATTGCAGGCCCAAAACTACATCAACTTTCATAAGTCAAATTGAACTTTATTTTGTTTGTCTTAAATAATTGCTTGAGTTTTACAGGATTATCGCGATGATTGTCATTCTCATCATCCCAAAATCAGAATGGAAGATCGTTGGCGTCTGTGTCGTTGAAATCTTCCTGGGCCGGGAAATCCATAGGTGCCTGTGGTGCAGGATTCTGAGCCGGCTGAGATTGCTGGAATCCACCGCCTTGTGCGGGTTGTTGGAATCCACCGCCTTGAGGCTGATAGTTTTGCTGCTGGTAGCCGTTGTTCTGAGGTGTCTGGTATCCGGCACCCTGATAGCTTCCCTGATTCTGCTGAGGTGTCTGGTATCCGCCTTGACCTCCCTGGTATCCTCCTTGTGGAGCGTTCGGATTGTCCTGCCTTCTTCCTGTCAGCTGGATATTGTCCGCTACTATTTCCGTACGGTATCTTTTCTGGCCGGTCTGGTCTGTGTAATCGCGGGTTGTGATTCTTCCTTCAATGAATACCTGTGTTCCCTTCTGAATGTACTTCTCGGCGAACTCTGCCAATCTTCTCCAGCACACGATGTTGTGCCACTCTGTCCTTTCAGTCCGGTTGCCGCTTCTGTCTGTGAATACTTCAGATGTAGCAACTCTGAAATTAGCCACCACGCTCCCGCCGTCCAGATGCCTTACCTCAGGCGCTGCGGCGGTATTCCCTAAAATCAATACTTTGTTGAATGACATAATAAACAAATTTAACCGGGTAAAGTTACTCCAAAAAAACATAAACTGCAACAAGGCAGCCTCAGGATTTTCTACCTTAAAAGAGAAATTCGGCAATAAAAGAAATAATCCGGCTGAGGTGCAGCCGGATCTTGTATTATAGCTTTGCCAAGGCTCAGAGATGTATCTTTCCTGGCAAACGCTTAGATCAACTAAAAGTTCTTTACCGGAGTAAACTGGGTCTGGGAAAGATTGTACACTTTCCCATCTTTTAACCAACCTGAACGGGTGAGGTCATAACTTACGTTTGAAGAGCCTTCCTTAACCGACAGGGAAAAAGTCCGGTCTGAACCATAGTTAGTATGGCCCGCGATATATGTATCTGAAACAAGTTTGCCGTCTGAAAGGGCCACACCCGTAAGCTTGATGGTACCTGTATTTGTAGTGGCAGTGTTAAGATTTACATGGTTGAGAAATTCGATAACAACTTCAGTTTCGCCTGTACCGCTCAATTCGATATCTACAGAATGGCTGCCGGAGGAGTTTCCTACCAGCTGAAGTCCTGCCGGAAGTTTCAAGAAAAACACTTGAAGGAATGGGGTTCCACCTGACGGATAACGATCGAAAACACCGTCAGTATATATTGCTTCAGCATAGAGCATATCATATTTGCCGAGATTGGCAAGGCTTCCGTTCCCCTGATTTTCAATGCTTCTTTTCCACCAGCCAGTACTACTTTTTTCCGCAGTATAAGGATAAAAGAAGGTGGGTCTTGCCACTCCTGAAGCAGGTATGTGACTGGTTGCGCAGGAGAAAACACCGGTGTTGGTTCCGGCCCCGGAAACAAGTTCGAATTTGTCGTTGTATCCAACACCATCTATAATGGTACGAACAGAGAGGGCGTCTCCTGCTTGCCATTTGTGGGTGTACTTGTCTGTGCCGTTGTAATCGACAGAGACCTTCGTAGAAGCCTCATCTGTGCTCAGGGTAATGGTCATTGGACGGGTCGGTGCCTCTTTGGTTACTTTTTCTGCCTTGCTGCAGGAGATGAGTGCTGCGGCTGCGCAGCAAATTCCGAGAAATAATCTTGTAAGTTTCATTTTTGTGCGCATTTAAAGGTTAGAAATCTTGTTCATCACTGTCCGGTATCTCAATACCTTCAGTTGTGCTGGTTGTCAGCAGGCTGTTTTCCGGTTCCAGCTCCTGAAACTCACATTCAGGAGCAAGATAGAATTTCTTGTTTTTCATACGATATAAGGTTATAATTTGTTAATATTCAATACATTATCCTCCCGGGATAAAGAGGAATGCAACCCTCCTTGCTAACAAAGATAGAAAAATAATCGCGAGGGACAAAAAACAGGCTACTGGAATCTGCTTTCATTAGGAGCTATGCCCGTCATCAGTCTGAAACTCTCCACGGCTTGGTACTTGAGCCACCTTAGGCCGCTTTCCGGATTCAGGCAAGGGTCCTTGTAATTTGCTTCAATGACCGTGATCCTGCTGTCCGGATTGTTGCATGTCATTTCTTGACCGGTCTGTGAGCAACTTTTGAGTACCTCACTGAAAACTCCGTCGGGAGCTGGGATGGCATAGATGACAAGGAATCTGCCGTCTGTCTTTTTCAGCATGCTGTCAGCCTCGGCGATGTTAATGGCCTTTACCTTTATTTGGTCTGCAAAGGTTTCCGCTTTCTTTTGGGTGCGGTTGATGATCAAGGTTTCCAGGCCTTCGTCCCGGCAGGCCAGGGCTGCTGCCTTGCCGGCACCTCCGCAGCCGATGACCAGTGCTGCAACTTTTTGTGGAGCTCCGTGCCAGGATGTCTTTTCATCAGACTCGCTGAGGCCGGTCTTGTATTCCCAGACCATTCTCCTGACTGCCAGGTAATCTGTGTTGTAGCTGAAGATTCTGTCGCCTATTAAGAGGATGAGGTTGGTGGCGCCCAGAGTCTTTGAAACGGGGTCAGGGTCGGTGACAAACCGCATTGCGCTCTCCTTGAAGGGAGCTGTGACATTTGCCCCGTTGTAGCCTTCTTGCCTTAAGCGTGCGATAGATTTGTCAATAGACGGCTCTTCTACAAGGTCATATACCATAGATTCTTCTTGCACCTGTTCTTGGTTTCCAGATGCAGAAGGGTATGCAGCCTTGAACAGAACCGGGCTCAGCGAATGCTTGATGGGATTTCCTATGAGAGCAAACTTCTTCATCTGGAGTTTCGTTGGCGGAGGGCTTCGTAGCAGAGAATGGCGGCGGAAACGGATACGTTCAAGGAATCCAACCGGCCGAGCATCGGAATCATAATCTTGCGGTCGGAAGCTTTTCTCCAGATGTCGGAGATGCCGTCCGCCTCGCTTCCAAGGGCTATGGCGCAGGCTTCCCTCATGTCTGTTCCGTAGTAAGGGACGCTGTCCTGGAGCTGTGCGGTGTAGATCTTTATGCCGTGGGATTTGAGGAAGGCTATGGCGTCTTCACTCTTGCAGCATACGATTGTCTGGGTGAAGACTCCGCCCAGGCTGGCGCGTATGAGGTTGGGGTTGTAGAGGTCTGTCTTGGGATTTGCGAAGATGACTGCCGTTGCTCCGACTGCATCAGCGGTCCTGAGAATCGCTCCAAGGTTGCCGGGCTTTTCAACGGCCTCAGCTACAATGATAAGAGGCTGACGGGTCTTTGAATCTGAGAACTTTGGTGAAGGGTCGAGGTCTGAGGTCTTTTGGTCTGAGGTCTTTTGGTCTGAGGACTTTGGAACTGAGGGCTTTGAGTATGTGGTTTTTGAGCCTGAGGTTTCCGGACTGATGAGGTTGTGAAGGTCTTCAAGGGTAGTGTGCCTGGCCTTGGCCAGTGCCAGTATGCCTTCAGTTGATTCCCTGTAGGAAATCTTGGAATATACTTTGGGGCTTACATGAAAGATTTTTTCTTCAGCGATGCCTGAAGGAAAAGAAACACCGTTCAGTATATCATCGCAGAGGAAAATGGAATCTATCTCAAAGCCGGAGGAGATGCAGGCGGAAACCTCCCTGAGTCCCTCTACAGGGAACAAGCCGGTCTTTTCTCTTTCGCGGGCCTTCTCCTGCAACAAAACAACCTCCTTGACCTTAGGGTTCTGCAAGGAGGTTATCATATTCTGCGACAGCTCTTTCATTATGCTTACACTGTATATCTGCTTCAGTTGTGACTTTTGCACTATGCTACGGTGCTGCAAGTCAAACTTGACGCTGCTTTTTAGCGGTACTGTTCTTTCTTCATCTGTGGGAAGAAGAGCACGTCCTGGATGGATACCTGGTTGGTCATGAACATTGCCAGACGGTCCATTCCGATACCCATACCGCTGGTAGGTGGCATGCCGTACTCGAGGGCGCGTACAAAGTCATAGTCTATGTACATAGCCTCGTCGTCTCCGCCGTTCTTGAGCTTAAGCTGGTCCTGGAACCTGCCGAGCTGGTCTATAGGATCGTTGAGCTCTGAGTAGGCGTTGGCCAGCTCCTTTCCGCATACGAAAAGCTCGAACCTTTCAACCAGGTTGTTGTTGTCTCTCTTGCGCTTGGTCAGAGGAGAGAGTGAAACCGGGTAATCGATGATGAAGGTTGGCTGGATGAGGTTGCCTTCCACATACTCCCCGAAGATGGCGTCTATCAGCTTGCCTTCTCCGAAGCTCGGTTGGGTAGGTACGTTCAGCCTCTTGCAGGTTTCCCTCAGTTCTTCCACGCTCATTCCGGTAACATCTACTCCGGCGTACTGTTTGATGGCCTCAAGCATTGGAAGTCTTTTGTAAGGGCCTGCAAAGTCCACTTCGTTCTCACCGATGGTGGCCTTGGTGGTTCCGTTCACTGCTACCGCAATCTTTTCCAGCATCTTTTCCGTGAAGTTCATCATCCAGTAGTAGTCTTTGTAGGCTACATAGATTTCCATTGCTGTGAACTCAGGGTTGTGGGTGCGGTCCATGCCCTCGTTTCGGAAGTTCTTGGAGAACTCATATACGCCAGGGAATCCTCCGACAATCAGCCTTTTCAGATAAAGCTCATCGGCGATTCTCAGGTAAAGGTCCATATCCAGAACGTTATGGTGGGTAACGAAAGGACGGGCGTTTGCCCCCCCAGGGATAGGCTGAAGGATAGGGGTCTCAACTTCCAGATAGCCGTGGGAGTTGAAGAACTCCCTCATGGTGTTGTATATCTTTGTCCTCTTCTCGAAAACCTTTCTCACTTCAGGATTGACGATGAGATCGACATATCTCTGCCTGTAGCGCATTTCAGGGTCTGCAAAAGCGTCAAACACCTCTCCGTCCTTTTCCTTGACGATTGGAAGAACCCTGAGAGACTTGCTCAAGACCTTGAGCTCCTTTACATGGATGCTCTTCTGGCCGGTCTGGGTGACGAATGCGAACCCTTTGATGCCGATAATGTCTCCGATATCCAGAAGTTTCTTGAACACGGTGTTATACAGTGTCTTGTCTTCTCCCGGGCAGATTTCGTCTCTCTTGACGTAAGCCTGTATCCTTCCCTCGCTGTCCTGCAGCTCTATGAAAGATGCGGCTCCCATAATCCTGCGGCTCATGAGCCTTCCGGCAAAAGAGATGTTTTTGAACTTCTGCTGCGCAGGGTCGTCCTCTGCTGCTTCCGGGTTGAAGTTCCTGAGGATTTCGTCTGAAGTGGCGGTTATCTCAAACTCTTCTGCAGGGTATGGGTTGATTCCCAGATCACGTATCTGTTGAAGGCTCTGCCTCCTGTTTTGTTCCTGTTCGTTAAAGTTCTGTTCCATTGATTTTTGAATTACCGGGCAAAGGTAACATTTTTTTATCACATATAAATTACATAAATTTGCAGTCCTTGGTTTCAGGAAGAATATGGTAGTAAAGACCAGAGAGAAGCAATGGATAGTCAAAGAACCTGGCAACCCGATTTATACCCGGCAGCTGGTTCAGGACCTTGGAATAGACGAGGTCCTTGCTAATCTTTTGGTCCAGAGAGGCATCAAAAACGCTGACGAGGTCCGCCGCTTCTTCCATCCGTCCTTGACTGCACTCCACGATCCTTTCCTGATGAAGGATATGGACATAGCCGTGGAAAGAGTCCGGAAGGCGGTCATGAGCCGGGAGAAGATACTTGTTTACGGAGACTATGACGTGGACGGCACTTCTGCGGTTTCTCTTGTGTATTCATTCCTTCGCAGGCTTACCTCAAATCTTGACTATTACATTCCGGACAGATATGACGAAGGCTATGGCATCTCATTCTACGGGGTGGATTGGGCCGCAGAGAGGAAATGCACTCTGGTGATAGCCCTGGACTGCGGAATCAAGGAAGCGGAAGCTGTAAGATATGCCAAGACAAAGGGCATAGATTTCATCATCTGCGACCACCATCTTCCAGGTGAAGAACTCCCTCCTGCAGTGGCCACGCTGGACCCGAAGAGGGAAGACTGCCACTATCCTTACGATGATCTTTCAGGCTGCGGAGTAGGTTTCAAGCTGGTTCAGGCCTATGCCCAGAAGTACGGAATACCGTTTGAGGAGATAGAAACGCTGCTGGACCTTGTGGCGGTGAGCATTGCGGCCGACCTTGTTTCCGTTACTGGAGAGAACAGGGTATTGGCTTACTACGGGCTTAAAAGGCTGAATGAATCGCCGAGGAAAGGTCTTCTCTCCATGATAAAGCTTTCGGGGCTGGAGAAGCACAAGATTACCATAGATGATGTCGTGTTCAAGATAGGGCCGAGAATCAACGCGGCAGGCAGAATGGAGAGCGGAAGGATGGCCGTAGATCTTCTGACCTCAGACAACCTTCTTGAAGCCAATCAGATAGCAAAGCAGATCAATGACCATAACAATGAGCGCAAGAGCATAGACCGCGCCATTACCCAGCAGGCTATAGAGATTGTGAGAAACCACCCGAAGTTCTCTACGCTGAACTCTACCGTGGTTTACAATCCGGAGTGGCACAAGGGAGTTGTCGGAATAGTTGCCAGCCGTCTGGTGGAGGCATTCTACCGTCCTACAATTGTCTTGACCAAATCAGCCAACGGTTTCATATCAGGTTCAGCCAGAAGCATTGCAGGTTTTGACCTTTACGATGCCATAGAAGAATGTGCCGATCTTCTTGAAAACTTCGGCGGGCATACTTATGCAGCCGGCCTTACCCTCAAGGAGGAGAATCTGGAGACATTCCGCCAGAGGTTTGAAGAGATTGTCACAAAGAACATTACAAAAGAGATACTGACTCCTATCATCAACATAGACGCGTTCCTGGAATTCAGGCAGATAACCCCAAGGTTCTTCCGCCTTCTGAACATGTTCCAGCCGTTCGGGCCAGGCAACCAGTCTCCCGTATTCATGACAACCAGCGTTTATGACAACGGCAACGGCAGGATTGTAGGCAATCCGGTGGGGGGCAAAGGCGGACATCTGAAGCTGGAACTCATCCAGGAAGCGGACTCCTTCCGCCCTCTGAGCGCTATCGCCTTCAATATGAGCGAGTATTTCGACCATCTGGCCGCGGGCGAACCGGTAGATATATGCTACAGCATCGCCGAGAACTTCTACCGTAGCAGTATAGCCAACATCCAGCTCAGAATCAAGGATATAAGAGAGGGAAAAGACACTACCCTGTAGCCAACGTCCCGGTTCTTGTGCCGATAGCCACGTTTTCAGATGCTTGAGAGAATCTGGTCCAGAATTGAATCAATGTTCCAGTCTGAGGTGTCGATTGTCTTGATTGAGCAGGCTTTGTAAATCGGTTCCCGTTCCTGAAGTTTTTCTTTTGCCCACTGTTCAAGGATCCGGAGTTTTTCTTCAGGGGTGGATGATTCGCGGTTTGCCAACAGGTTTTTGACAAGGGGCCTGCCGTCCTGCAGAAGGAGCATTCTGGCGGCAAGAACCTTTGGACTGCAGGTGAGGAATATGCACTTTGTCTTTTCTTTCAGAATCGCCGAGCACCTTGGGTTCATTGGAGTACCTCCGCCTAAAGAAAGTATGAAGTCTTCCTTAATTTCAGCGTTTGCTCCAGAGGACACTCCTTCAGCGCTTTCTTTCCTGGATGCCGCCTCTACAATTTCTCCCAGCGATTGTTCTTCTTTTTCCCTGAAGTAGGGCTCGCCTTTTTCCTTGAAGATGTCCTCCATCTTCAGGCCTTCTTTCTGTTCTATGTACTGGTCGAGGTCAATGAGCCTTATGCCCGTCTTTTCCGACAGGGCTTCTCCGGCCAGAGTCTTGCCGGAAGTCATAAAGCCGCACAAAGCTATTATCATATATTGTAGAGTTATGAACTGTAATGCGTTACAGTCCTCAAACATCTAGAAGAGGGTAGGCTCTCCGTCTTCGTCGGAAGGGGTGTTTTCATCAAAATCACCGTCCGGGAAGTCTATGTCATCCGGGAAATCAAAGTCTGAGGAACCGTTTCCGCCTGAAGGTTCTGCGGTGGAAGATCCGGATGAGTTTCCGGTATCGGTTGAGTGTTCTGATGCCGGAAGTTCAGTGTCTTCAAATTCCTCATCTTCCTCAAGGACAGGAGGCTCTATCAGGACAACCTTCTCTGTCTCATATTGGGTGAGCCTCTTTCCTTTGGCTTTCCAGCCTTTCTCGGCGATGAAAGTATCTACATCTATGGCCTCGTTAGCCCTGCCCTCATGCTTGCCTCCGAACTGGAGCACAATCTGGCTGCCCTTGGCGGAAGTTATGGCAACAAGGTATGAGCCAGGCTCTTCGCTGATGAAGATGTTGGAAGGGTTGTTGTTTGCTTCAAACTTGAATCTCTTGAGGTAGAACTTGGAAGAATCGGAATCGAAGTAAACGGCGGCGTAAATCTTGCCGGAGTCGAACTTCTCAACCTTGACAAGTTCTCCTTCATAGTGGTTGTTCAGGTCTTGGGATGTGGTGGCGTATGTGCCGTTCTTGTAGATTGCAAGTATCCTGTCATCGTCTTTGAACTTGCCCAGGTATGTTCCTCTCTTGTCCTCGTTGAGACGGTTGACATCGGTGTCGAACCACAGAGGCTTGTCTCCGATGGTGGAACCACCCTTGGCCTTCAGTGTTATCTTGCTTATAGGGTTCTTGCTCAGAAGGTTGCCTCTGGAGGTTTTGCCTTTGATGGCAAGGGTGGCAAAATCGTAGTCGAACATCAGCTTCTTGAGCTTGAGCCTTGGGCGGAGCTGTACCCTGACGGTTTCAGCTTCTCCGTTGGGGTTGGCGGTGAACCAGAGAACCTTGGAGTCCGGAGTTCCCATGGTCACGTCATATTCCTTGTCTCTGGTTACGGAAGCGACGGCAAATCTCTTGACATAGTTGTTGCCCATCTTGCCGTCGCGGTAGATGACATTGTAAACGGTCCTCAGGTTGTTCTTCAGGAAAACAGCCGCGTGGATGATGCCCTTGCCAACGAATGCCTTGTCCGATATCTTGGTGACCAGATACTTTCCGTTTTGCAGGAAAACTATGATATCGTCTATGTCAGAGCAGTTGCAGACAAACTCGGCGTTGTCGTCTTTCTTGAGGTCCATTCCTATGAAGCCTTCTTCAAAGTTGGCGTAGAGTTTGGCGTTTGCAACCGCAACCCTTGACACCTGGATGGCTTCCAGGTTGGATATCTCAGTGTTTCTCGGATATGCTTCTCCGTATTTTTCTTTCAGGCTCCGGAAATAGTCTATGGTTACCTGCGTCAGGTTCTGAAGGTCTGTCCGGACCTTGGCTATATCCTTTTCCACATTCTCTATCTTGGTGTTACATTCTTTGATGTCGAATCTGGAAATTTTCCTCACCGGTTTCTCGACAAGCTTGAGTACATCTTCTCTGGTGACTTTCTGGTGAAGCAGCGGCTCGTATGCCTTGAGTGCCTTGTGGATTTCATTCACCTGTGAATCCCAGGTCCTGGTCTTCTTTTCTTCCAGCATCTTGTACTTGCCTTCTTCAAAGAAGATCTTTTCCAAAGACAGGGCGTGCCAGGTGCCTTCGAGTTCGCCGAGCCTTATCTCAAGTTCCCTGCGGATGAGGTCTTTGGTTCTTAATGTACTGAATTCCAGTACTTCAGATACCGTAAGGAAATGCGGCTTGTTGTCTTTTATGACGCAAGTGTTCGGATTGATGGAAACCTGGCAGTCCGTAAAGGCGTACAGAGCGTCTATCGTCTTGTCCGGAGATTCCCCGGCAGCCAGCGTCACAACTATCCTGGCCTTGTCTGCGGAAAGGTCCTCAACCTTGCGGACCTTGATTTTTCCTTTCTCGTTTGCGTTGACTATGCTTTGGCAGATAATGCCGGAGTTCTTGCCGTAAGGCAGCTCCGTAATCTCGATGGTCTTCTTGTCAACCTTCATTATCCTGGCCCTGACTGTAATCCTTCCTCCCCTTTTTCCATCCGCATAGCGGCTCACATCCATTATGCCGCCGGAAGGGAAATCGGGATAAAGATGATATTCCTCTCCCTTGAGGAAGGCTATGGATGCATCCAGAAGCTCGTTGAAGTTATGCGGGAGGATCTTGCAGTTCATTCCCACCGCAATGCCGTCCGCTCCCTGGAAGAGAACAAGAGGGAACTTTACAGGCAGTGTGACAGGTTCCTTGTTCCTGCCGTCGTAGGAGTTCATCCATTCCGTTGTCTTTGGATTGAACACAACCTCAATGGCAAAGTTGGAAAGCCTTCCCTCGATGTATCTTCCGGCAGCAGCTTCGTCTCCGGTAATGGTGTTTCCCCAGTTTCCCTGGCAGTCAACCAGAAGCTTCTTCTGCCCGATCTGGACTAGGGCGTCTTTGATTGAAGCGTCACCGTGAGGGTGGAACTTCATGGTTTCTCCCACTATGGTGGCAACCTTTATCAGCGAGCCGTCGTAAATCCTTCGCATCGCGTGCAGAATCCTTCTCTGCACAGGTTTCAGGCCGTCTTCAATGCTTGGAACTGCGCGGTCCAGTATGACATAAGAAGCATAGTCCAGGAACCAGTTCTTGTACATTCCGGAGAGCCTGTACTTGTTGTCTCCGGCCTGGATCAGTTTTGAGAACTTTCCTGCCTGAGGTGCCGCCTCTGTGGAATCATCCTGTATATCTTCCTGAATGTCTTCTTGGTAATCTTCTCTGTTGATATCTTCCCTCTCGTTATCTGACATGTCCAATAATCTTTAGTTTCAATCCGGGCAAAGTTACAAAAAATAGTGTTTTGAATCGGCTATTCGTACCTGAGAGCTTCTATCGGGTCAAGTGCGGCAGCCTTCTTGGCAGGGAGATAGCCGCTGGCGACTCCTACCACTATGCAGATGATGACCGCAATGACTACCCAGCCCCAAGGTATGAACGCGGTCGCGTCCATCAGCATAGCTACCAGGTTTCCGGCCAGGATACCTAATATGATGCCGATTATGCAGCCTATTTGAGCTATGGTGATACTCTCTACCAGAAACTGTTGCCTTATGATGGCAGAAGACGCTCCGATGGCTTTCCTGATACCGATTTCAGCCGTTCTTTCCTTTACGCTTACAAGCATGATGTTCATAAGTCCGACAGCAGCGCCGAGCAAGGTTATCAGGCCTATGATGGCGGCTATGATGGTTATGGTCCTGAGGGTTTTGCCGGCCTCCTGGGCCATGGTCTCGTTGTAGCTGATGTAAAAGTCTGACTTGTCGGACGGAGCCAGTCTCCTTACTGCGCGGAATGTGTTTTCAGCCTGGGCATAGACGCTTTCGGTGCTGGACTGGGCGGAAACAGGCCTTACTCCTATGGAGAATGAACTGGCGGAGAACCTTGCCCTTCCATTGGTGACGGGAATTATGATACCCTGGTCAACGCTGTTGTACATTCCGCCGGAGGAACTCTTGTCCAATACGCCCACCACCATATAGGAAGTTCCGTTGAGGCTTATGTTGCCGCCGAGCGGATTCTCTTTGGGGTCAAACAGGGTTGACGCGACATTGCTTCCAAGCAGGCAGACGAAGGAAGCGTCAATGATGTCTTTCTTGCTCAAGGCCCTTCCCTGTTTTATGGTCAAGTTGCTGAAAGTGGTGTAGTCTTCATCAGCCATATAGAAAGACGAGTTTGGGCTGGTAGTCCTTTCGCCTCTCTTTATTGCACTCCCTCCCCTGGAAAATACTGTTACCACACAAGGAGTCTCAGGCTTGAAGGCATCTTTAAATGAAGTTGCCTGAAAGTAGCTTATGTTCTGGTTGTTGCGTATTCTTCCTGTCCTTTCACCCGAAGATCGGAATTCCGGCTGAATGTAGAAAGACTGGCTTCCTATGGAGGCAAAACTCTCGTTTACCTGGTGCTTCAAAGCTTCTGTAGCTGTCAGGATCCCCAGCAGGGAAGTAATCCCGACAGCAACCATCAGTATGGTTAGCACACTTCTGAGTTTGTTGCTTTTGATGGATTTTAGGGCAACCTTCACATTCTCCCTGACCACCGGAGACCTCATCACAATTCTCTTTCTGTCCATGACTGTATTTTTAGTCGCGTAAAAGTAGGAAAAATAGTTCAAATCGGCTACATTTGCAGCATTCAATCTAATAAGTAACATCAACTGGCATAATTATATGGCAAGAACAGAGAATAAAGGAAGGTCAGCTTCCAGAACCAGAAAAACATCTGACGGAAGAAAACCTTCCGCAAAAAGACCGTCGCCGAAGACAGGCCGCAAACTTGTATCAAGAGGAGAAGAATCCGAATCTCCGAGAAGAGCTTCCTCAGCGATGAGAACTTCATCCGCACCGAGGAGAGGTGATTCCACCGCTCCGAGAAGAGCGTCATCCTCACCGAGGAGAGGTGATTCCACAGCTCCAAGAAGAGCGTCATCCGCACCGAGGAGAGGTGATTTCACAGCTCCAAGAAGAGCGTCATCCGCACCGAGGAGAGGTGATTCCACAGCTCCAAGAAGAGCGTCATCCGCACCGAGAAGGAGTGAATCAACAGCTCCAAGAAGAGCCTCATTCGCACCGAGGAGAAGCGACTCCGCTGCTCCAAGGCGTACTTCTTCCTCATCGCCGAGAAAGATTTCTTCAACTTCCGGCAGGACTTCCTCCGCAATCCGCAGGGCGTTCTCCGAGAGACCGGAAGCTCCAGCCAAGACAAAACGTACCCGCAGCCAGTTTGAAGATGTACGCAGCCAGCTGGAAGACCGTCCTGCTGTTGTGCAAGGCAGAAAGCCAAGAGCTGAGGCTTACACTCCAAAACCACGCAAGCCTAAGGCCAACGGAGAAGAAGGCATCCGTCTGAACCGTTTCATAGCCAACTCAGGAATCTGCTCCAGAAGAGAAGCAGACGAATACATAGTGCAGGGGCTTGTAACAGTTAACGGTCAGGTTGTCACGGAATTGGGAACCAAAGTGTTCCAGAATGACGAGGTTAAGTTTGACGACAAGGTCATCATGGGTGAGGAGAAAGTCTATATTCTGATGAACAAGCCAAAGAATTGCGTGACAACAACTGATGATCCGCAGGGCCGCAAGACTGTCCTTGACCTTATCGCAGGGAAATGCCACCAGAGAGTTTACCCGGTTGGCCGCCTGGACAGGGATACGACCGGAGTGCTTCTGATTACAAATGACGGAGAACTTACCGAGAAACTTACCCATCCTTCCTACAACAAAAAGAAGATATATCAGGTGTCTCTGGACTCCAATCTCAAGCAGTCTGATTTTGACAAGATACTCAAGGGCATCTATCTTGATGATGGTATGATAAGCGCTGATGCCCTGTCTTATGTTGATGGAGACCAGACACAGGTGGGAATAGAAATACATAGCGGCCGCAACCGCATCGTCAGGAGAATCTTTGAGAGTCTTGGCTACAAGGTTGTCAAACTGGACCGTGTGTATTTTGCCGGCCTTACCAAGAAGAACCTCCGCAGAGGCCAGTGGCGCTTCCTCACGGACAAAGAACTCTCCATCCTCAAGATGGGTTCATACGAGTAGAATATGGAAGACAAAATCAACCGTTCAGGCTTTGTCAACATCATAGGTAACCCGAACGTAGGGAAATCCACATTGATGAACGCCCTGGTAGGGGAGAAACTCTCCATCGTTACCGCCAAAGCCCAGACTACCCGCCACCGCATAATGGGAATCGTCAACGGAGACGACTACCAGATAGTGTTCTCCGACACTCCCGGTATCCTCAAGCCTTCATACGAACTTCAGGAGGCAATGATGAACTTTGTGGACACAGCCATCGGAGACGCTGACATAATTATCTATGTCACAGATGTCTATGAGTCTTCAGAAAAGAACAAGGAGTATGTGGACAAGCTCAACCTGCTGTCAGTTCCGGTGATTGTCGTTGTCAACAAGATAGACAAGATTGAGGAAGTGAATAAGCATAGCCGAGACTCTCAGACATTAGAGAGCCTGGTGGAAAAGTGGCACGGCCTTGTCCCGAAGGCCTCCATCCTCCCGATGAGCGCCATGAACAAAATCAATACTGACCTCCTTCTGAACAAGATAGTCTCCCTGCTCCCGCAGCAGCACGCCTGGTATGACAGGGATGTGTTCACCGACAAAAACCTCCGCTTCTTCGCATCCGAAATCCTCCGCGAGAAGATACTGGAGAATTACAGCAAGGAAATCCCTTACTGTACGGAGGTTGTGATTGAACAGTTCATAGAGGAAGAAGAGATGTATTCCATTGAAGCCGTGATAAATGTGGTCAGGGAGTCTCAGAAGGGAATCATCATCGGAAAGCGGGGCATGGCCCTCAAGAGGGTAGGAACCCAGGCCCGCAAAGACATGGAAAAGTTCTTCGAGAAGAAAGTTTTCCTGAAGATCTTCGTCAAGGTTGACCCGTCCTGGAGAGAGAACAAGAAGGAGCTCAAACGCTTCGGGTATATACAGTAACCAATGAAAAAGTTTTTGTTGTTGCCGGCTGCCGTTTTGTTGTCGACCGTTATGTCATTTGCAGCGGATTATACGCTGAGGCTGGACTATATCTTTTCGGGTGATGCAACTCATACGGAGATTTCCCTTGCCAAGACGGGAAGGCTGGAGGGCTGGTGGGGGCGGACCGTCAATACGGACAATCTGCCGCTAAGGGGAAACGGCCAGATAACCGTGAGAGATTCAGCCACAAACGCTGTCATTTACTGCAATTCCTTCTCAACTTTGTTTTCCGAATGGCAGTGCACGCCAGAAGCCTTGCATACAAGAAAGGCTTTTGAGAACGTGTTCCTTGTTCCGATGCCCAAGGACAAGGCGTACGTCACCATCCGGATTCTGGACAAGAGAGACAGCGTGACAGCCTTGATGACTCATCTTGTGGACCCTTCGGATATTCTTATCCGCCCAGTCGCATCTCCTTATACGTTAGACAAATGCCGCTATGTCCACAAGGGAGGAGACAGTAAGGAGGCTATTGACATCGCCATTGTAGGAGAAGGCTATACAAAAGAAGAGATGGAGATTTTTTATCGCGATGCAAAAGAAACCGCAGACCAGATTCTGAGTTACGAGCCTTTCAAGGGCAAGGCAGACAAACTGAACTTCATCGCCGTGCCTGTCGAGAGCAAGGAAAGCGGGGTGAGCATTCCTCTGAAAGGGGAGTGGAAGCAGACGGCCTTTTCTTCTCACTTCAGCACCTTCTACTCTGACCGTTACCTTACAACTCTGCATCTTTTCGACCTTCACGACGCTTTGGCCAGCGTGCCTTACGAGCACATCATAATTCTCGCCAACACAGACAACTACGGCGGTGGCGGCATATACAACTCATACGTCCTTACGGCAGCTCACAACCGCTGGGCGATGCCGGTGGTGGTGCACGAGTTCGGACACAGCTTCGCCGGATTGGCAGACGAGTATTTCTACGATGACGGCACAGACCAGTACGACCTTCATACCGAGCCTTGGGAGCCGAACATCACCACCCTTGTAAACTTTGATTCCAAGTGGAAGGACCTTGTCGAGAAAAGCGGTATTGTTGCAAAGGCGGACCAGAGGCTCCCTGCGTATAAATCGCTGGTTGAATCTGACTACAAGGTGGGTATCTATGAGGGAGGCGGTTATCTGTCCGAGGGTATCTACCGTCCTTATCCTACCTGCAGGATGAGGGACAACACATATCCGCTCTTCTGCCCTGTCTGCCAAAGGGCTATCTCCCGCATGATAGACTACCAGACAATTGTGCTTCCAGAATAAATGAGGTGTTGACATGAGAAGGGCCGTGTATGACGCCAGGAATGACGTGTTTTAAAACTGACGATATATGAAAAAGAAACTGACCATTTACAAGGTAATTGAAGTCGATGAATGTGAGGTTGAAGAAGGTGATTATTGTCCTTCCGTTACAGTTTTTGCTGACATAAATTCAGCTATGAATTACTATTTAAACAGAATAAAGGCCATAGGTAAAGCCTTTGAAATAGAAGATATAGGTGGAGTTCTGGAAGCAATAAAAGATAACCTTGAGAACAACCTTATGGAAGATGGGGAAGATTATTGCCAGCCTTGTTCTATAAAACATTTGTTCATCCAAAGGGACACAATAGAATGAGCGTATAATTTTTTCATATTTTTAGATTTAATTATCTCACCTCTGGGAGTTCTTCCTGGGATTCCCTTACCACTGTCATCTTGAATATCTGCGGGGAACCCTGGGACATTTATGAAGATGATGTCAAGCTGTTTGACATACTCAAAGTCATATTAAGAAAGGTAGGTGTGGAATGTCAGATTCTCCTTTCAGTCAGGCAAACAACTCGACGAGTATGTCATGACAATCCGCTTCTGACAAGTTATCTATATCAAGGTTGAATTCAGGTGCTGGACGCTTTACGACAAGCATTTCGAGCACTGGTACGGACGTATTCTCCCGGTATCTATTCGGAGAATGTCCTGCTTCTTTCAAACGACTGATGATAAAGGCTTTTATCTGGCTTATTCTCTTTTTTGCAAATCCTTCGCTGATGCCATATTTTTGGCTGGCCATTTTTGCGAAGGGGTCCTTGACATGTTTCTGGTTACTAATTGTCTCCCACATCTTGTAGTCTTCATCTGAAAAATCAAACTGAAACTTCAGATTGAACAACCTCTGGTCACTTGGAGACATTTTGGCGACGATTTCACGTATGCGCCGCACGTAAGACATTTTGATCTCATGGTTTTCCTCCAAAGCACGAGCCTTTTCTTCGCTGTAGTGATAGAGAATGACATCGCTATTTAGCTTTTTAGGTATTCTTTGTACAGGAATCTTGGCCTGGCCCTCGTTATCATCATCGAGGACGGAAGGTTCGTCATTTTCATCTCTTGTTCTGACCTCGGCAGCCACCCCTTCATAATACTTCCCAAGACGCTCGTCGAATATTGCCCTGTCGGGATTCTTGCCGAGTTCGTCCAACTTACAATGGAATGCTTTTTTTATCCTCCACCAGAAAAAATTTTTGAAAGAGTCCCCATTCTTTCTGTCTAAAAGACCTTTTTTATAGTCCTTGATGGCAAGTTCGATAGCATACATTGTCACATCCATTACGAAATCGTCCAGAGTAATTCCGGATTTGCCGGCATCCCACTTGAGAGCAACCTGGCTGATAAGCGACCCTACCACGTTCTTGGCGTAATCATAGTATTCCTTGCCGAGGGGCTCTTGTAAAAAGCCAGCCTCTGTTATCGGTATTCTTTTATTCATTATAGAGACTTTAACTAGTACAAAAATAAGTTTTTTAGAGAGAATTCTGGAATGCAGGGTAACGATTATCTCAAAACTGAGTATTATTGGTAGATGACATAAAGAACGATAACATGAAAGAGAAATTAGAAATCATCGATGGCAGGTGCGTAATTCCTCACGGGGTTAAGGAAATTGAGGAATATGAATTCCACGGTAATGACAAACTTAGGGAAATCGTTTTTCCAGAAACGCTTTGTTGCATCGGGAGAAAGGCTTTCAAGGGCTGTTGGAACCTTAAAGAAGTCTATATTCCTCGTAATGCTGTTAAAGTAGGGGAAGAGGCTTTTGCAGGATGCTGCAATCTAGACTCCATAAAGGTCGCTGAAGACAATCCTGTGTTCCGTTCCGTCAGTAACTGTTGCCTTACGAGAGACGGAAAGACGCTTGTTTTCGGTTGCAAGTCGTCCGTAATCCCGGAGACGGTGGAGACGATCGGCCGCTCCGCCTTTATGTGGTGCGAGACCATGAGCGGCATAACAATTCCCGGTTCGGTACAGAATATTGAAAACAGGGCGTTTTACGGTTGCCTTTCGTTGAGAGCTGTTGCTTTTTCGGACCAAGGAAGTCTCCGTAGGATCGGGGCTGACTCTTTCTCCCATTGTCCTTGCCTTAGAATTGTCTCCATTCCAGAAGGAGTCCAGGAAATAGGTGCGGGTGCCTTTGCTGAATGCCCGTATCTGTGGTCAGTCACGATTCCTAACTCAGTCACCTGTATTAACGACGGGACTTTCTGCGGGTGCGAGAGGCTTTCAAGATTCACCATCCCAAATTCTGTCACGGAGATAAGGCGTTATGCCTTCTGCGGATGTCACAATCTTGAAAATCTGACGATTCCTGCATCTGTCACCACAATCGGCTCATACGCTTTTTCCGAGTGTGGCTGGAATGAAAGCATCAAAATACCCGGAACGGTTCTCTTGATCGGAAACGAAGTATCCAGTTGTTACATTCCGGAAGAAATAAAAGATGAAGATACTCTAAGACCAAACATTTAATTAATTATTTATTATGGAAGTAGAAACTAAATTTGATATTGGCGATAAAGTATGGTTAATTTATAATAATCTAGTAACTGCACTAAAAGTAAGTGGATATCGTATTACCATTGATGAATCATTTAATCCAGAGATAGTGTACACACTTAATTATAATTGCCTTGAAGTTGCAGAGAGCCAATTGTTCAAGACTAAGGAAGAACTTTTAAATTCATTGTAACATGAAAAAGACTTTTGATTTTAGCATTGGAAGCGAGGTCTGGGTGATGCATGACAATCACATTGTCTGCGGAACAGTCTGCAAGGCGTGGTGCACCAAATTCATCAGTGTTCTAGATTATGAAACGATTGAGGAATCAGAGTGTTACACAGTGTGTGACGCTGATAAGAAGAGGATTGATTCATTCAGCAAACAATCTTTGTTCCTGAAAAAAGAAGATTTGATAAATTATTTGCGGATTAATTCTTAACTTTAACATATTTAAGTGGATTATATTTACTATGGCAAAAAGAAAAAAACTGTCACCTGTTCAAGACATTCCAGGAATGAAGGTTTATGATGGACCGGATGGCCCGGAAATGTACCTGACCGATCCCAGGTTTTCCGAAGGCGGAAACTGGCTGGAACTTATGGTCAAGGCGAAGATGGTATGCCGCAAGGTAAAAATTACTTACCGCGAGTCTCCCGATATCTGTCCGCAGGTTTTTATAGTCGCACCTTTTAAGTTAATTCAGTCTGTAATGGGGTAGGAGGTTGAAGATTTGCCCATCGAGGCCAAGGAGCCACGAAGGTTTTCGGAAGAGCAGGAACGAGAACGGGCGGAAATGGACCGGAAGGAAAAACGCAATGAGAACATCGAGAAGATAGTTTTTAAGGTCATTACACTGCTGATTGCTGTAAAGCTGGCATACCACATATATGCTCTTGCTACAAAGTCCGGAGGTCTGCTCTGGGAGCATATCCTTTGGATCGTCATATCCCTCTTCCTCTTGGTGATCAGCAGCCTGATACTGATGAAGATTACAGCGAATATTTTGCGGATTATGGGCTCAGGGTGGCCGAGATTCAGGAGAAAGATAAGGAACTGACCGTGGTCTTTCATTTTTGGTCCAGGGAATATGATTTGGGAGAGTGGGCTTTTGAAAAGGATTATCATAGCTTCTTCCACATACTCCTTCCTCTTTACGGTTGCAAAGCTTCGATTGTCAAAGGGGCGGAGGAAACGCCCCAATGGGCAGCGACTTTTCAGTTCCATAAAGGGACTGTCAAAGAAACCTCTTTCGATCCTCTAGCGGAATCCGCGGGCTATCAGAATGTTCTGGAGAACCTGGTGGACATCAATCCGGAAAAATACCTTCCCTTCCTTGTGGAGAGTATGAAGCATCAGATAGAATGCATTCAGGAGAGACTTGATTGGGCTCAGAATAAACTGGACTCCAATCATGAATCACCATCCATATCGGCTGATGATATTCCTTTTTAACGACTAAGAAAGCGATAATCAGGATTTTAAACCACATGTTTCGGGTACTTGGCCAGGGTTGCCAACGTGTGCTGGAGAACTCATAAGGTTCAAAAAAGACACGAAAAGCTCATAAAGACTTTGTAAGTCGTAATACTTTAAGTTTGGTCAGATCATCCTTTCCATTACAAGAGGCTCTTCCCTGAGACCTTTGATAGTATCTGCGGTGATTGTGAACTGTCTAAGATGCTTATTTAGCATGTAGGATGTAGTATCTACATCCAAAATATATGTGCTGTCAGAAGATTTTCTGTAGAATCCATTGACATAGCTAGACTGGCATCCTGGAAACGTGTATAATAAACTAAACGACTTTTCTTCGTCTTTGTAGAGAGTTAAGTGGAATGTAGAGTCTGAGGTTTTTATTTCGTATGAGGAGAATTCATTTCTCAGGGCATTCAAATTGGAATAAGAGGAGGCTTCAGCAATGCCAAATGAGATGAGAAGTGAATTTATGAAGAATGCAATGCCGGAACCGATCTTGCTGAAGCACAACAGTAACGTGCCTGTTATCAGATTGATAGTAGCTATAGGAATTATAAAGACGACTATAATAGATAAATCATCTTGTCTATGAGGTACGTGAAAATAATAGAACAGAAACAACAGGTCCGCTATAATGAGCAGTGCCAGTACAATTAAGAAAAACTTTATTTCCTTGAGTGTTTTCTTGTTCATCTTACTGGAGGGTGAAGATGTAGGTGATGTAGCCTACCTGGGTAGGGGCGTCGGAAGGGGAGAAACGGGCCTTGAGGGCGGCTTGCTTTGCTGCGTTCCAAAGAGTGGAGTTATTGGTGGTAGTGCCTTTCTGGCCGGGGATGGCGTTGGTTACGACGCCTTGTTCGTTGACCACGATTTTCACTACAACCGTTCCGCTTTCGTTCACGGTATAGGCCGGCAGAGGAAGGGAGCCGAGAGTTGACCTTCCTTCGAGTCTTACGGATGGCTTCCCGTTGAGCTTTCCGTTTTCCGTGTTGCCTTTGGAATGCCCGGCCTTGAGGTCGCCGGATGCTTCTTCAGCAGTCTGCGGCTTGCCGGTGTCTTTCTTGTTGTCTGCGCTCGGGAAGAGGGCGCGTTTGTCTATTTCACGCTTAGGCTCAGGGATTTCCACATCGCCCTTGCCTTGGGCGGTCTGCGGATTGCCAGCATTGGATTTGTCGCTCTGCAAAGGAGCCTTGGCCTTCTGGACGATGTTGACTTCCTTTGTCGGATCCGGCTCCGGGGCTCTCGGTTCCGGAGACTTCTTAGGCACGGCTTTCTGCGGAACTTCTTCTATAGGTATTTCCAGCAGGATCCCTTTTTCCGCAGGTGGTGGGTATACCAGCTTGAATCCCGTTATTCCCAGAACAAACAGCAGCACTACGTGGAAGGCAATGGTAAGAACCACTCCTATCTTCTTGCCTTCCTTGGCTTGCCGCTGCTGCTTTGTAAGGGAATACATTCTGAAGTCTTTTCTATTAATGCAATTGACTTAAAATAGTCTGTATGATTTCTACGGAGAGTTAATTACTCCGGAGAGGTTGCAAGAATTACCTTGTACTGGTTTCGCTTTGCAATGTTCATCAGTTCCACAACCTTCTCGATAGGCACGCTCTGGTCTGCCATTATAGTGAAGGTAGGTTCTTCCGTATTCTGTAGAAGCGCCTGGATGGAAACTTCCACCTGCTCGAACGGGGTTTCCTGCCGGTTTCCGTTTATGTGGTAGGAGAAAGTGTTGGTCTCCTGGTAGTGCTTTACAGATACGCTCACCTGAGGCTTGGCCGAGATCTGGTTGGTGCTCTTTGGCAGCAGAAGCTTCAGGGCGTTAGGGTTTATGAGTGTTGATGTAACAAGGAAGAATATCAGCAGCAGGAACACGATGTCGGTCATCGAGGACATGCTGAATGAAGCATTCACCTTGTTACGTTGCTTTATTGCCATATCTGTTTTATATTTCCATATTTCTCGCGATAATGATTATCACGGCGAATATGTTGATTTTGAATCAAGTTAAATGCAAATGACTTCTTGTGTCCTTCTATTTGCCGTTTCCTCCTGGTTCGTGGAGAAGATCCATAAACTCAATGGTGTTGCTCTGTAGGGTGAATACCAGGTCAGATACTTTGGATGTCAGGTAGTTATAGCCAAAGTACGCCAAGATACCCACTATAAGGCCGGCTACGGTAGTTATCATTGCAGTGTAGATACCTCCTGAGAGCATCGTGATGTCTATGTTGTTTCCTGCCTGGCTCATGTTGAAGAAAGCCTGAACCATGCCGAGCACAGTTCCCAGGAATCCGATCATAGGAGCACCACCAGCTATGGAAGCTAGCGTAGGAAGGCCTTTCTCCAGCCTGGCAACCTCTATGTTTCCCATGTTCTCTACAGCTGTCTGGATGTCGGTAAGCGGTCTTCCCATCCTTTCTATACCCTTCTCGATCAGGTGAGAAACAGGGGTGTCCTGCTGGCGGCACAGGTTCTGGGCTGCGGAAATCTTCCCCTCGTGGATATAGTCTCTTATGTCTTTCATGAAGTTAGGGTCAATCTTGGAGGCGCGGCTTATTGTCCACCATTTCATGCCGAAGATATAGATGGCAAGGATGGACAGGAGTACCAGCGGTATCATCAGCCATCCGCCCTTTACGGCCATGTCAATCATCGATAACGATACTTTTTCTTGGGTGGCAACCGTAGCGGCGGCTTCCTGAATGGCCTCTGCGGTTTCTGCCTGAAGTAGAAATGTAAGCAATGTCATATTGTTTGATGTTATTTATATTCTTTTCCTTAAAATCTTCCTTAAATCTTCCTTAAAATGTCCAACGATAGCAGTTGCCACGATGCTGCCATAGCCCGCTTCATCTTTTTGCCATAGTTCTTTAGGCAAGCAAAAACTGTGCGAGCTAATATCCTTCAAAGATAATGCTAAAAGTTTAAAGTGCTGCTTACTTCGCTGAAGAAAAGAGGGTCTGGGAGGGGACACCTTGCACGCTTTAGGCCGGAAAGTGTACCAGGTGGTGCCTGGAATGGGACACCTTGCACGCTTTAGGCCGGAAAGTGTACCAGGTGGGGTTGAGAATGGGACACCTTGCACGCTTTTGGGGTGAAAGTTTACCAGGTGGGGTTTGGGAAGGGACACCTGGAAAGTTTCAGCTCGACTGGGGAGTTAACGCATGGGGTATGGGTACTTGACATCGCAGAGGAAAAGGGCCTCTCCCGGCACGCTTGCACCTGCAGAGCACCGGTTCTTTTCCTTGAGCATCTCAGCGATCCACTCCGGTTCTTTCTTGTGGACTCCCACTTCCAGAAGGCTTCCAACCATTGCGCGGACCATGTTTCTGAGGAACCTGTTGGCGGTTACTGTATAGACATATCGCTTTCCCTTGCTTTCCCTTGCAAAAGGAGCTGGCAGCGGGGCCTTTTTCCAGGAAGCCTCAGTTACGGTGCAGATGGGGGATGTTACATCGCTTCCCACCTTTTGCAGACTGGAAAAGTCTTGGGTTCCGATGAAGTACCCGGCTGCTTTGTTCATGGCTTCAATGTCCAGGTCACGGCACTTGAAATACCATGTGAAACGGGTGTCGAAAGGGCTTGGTTCAGTAGTCAGGAAATACCTGTAGGTACGGCTGACGGCGTCAAAACGGGCATGGGCTTCAGGGTGCATCCTGTACAGCCCAAAAACCTTGATGGATTTGGGTAGAATGGCATTTAATTTGTATAAGAATTGCTGCCTGGATTTTCCACTCAATGCTATTTTGGGAGTGATTTCAGTGTGGGCGATATAGTTTATAGCGTTTACTCCACTGTCTGTTCGGCCACATCCGGTTATCTCGATATCTTCCTTTAGCAAAAGTGAAAAAGCCCGTTGAAGTTCCTCTTGGATACTTGGCGCGTTCTTTTGGATCTGCCATCCACTGAAAGGTGCTCCGTCGTATGATAGGCGTAAAAAGTACTTCATGTGGTAAAGATAGTGCAAATTGAGCGAAAACAAGCTTGCTTGGTTTTCCGAGATGAAGCCTATCTTTATGAGCGAAGCGAAAACGATAGTGCAAATTGAGCGAAAACGATAGTGCAAATTAGAATAGTAAAAGATATAAAAGTCATTGAAGATTATGGAGAACGTTAACATCAAAGAACTGAATGACAGGATTCAGAAGGAAAGTGCCTTTGTGGACATCATCCAGATGGAGATGAACAAGGTGATTGTTGGACAGAAGCATCTTGTGGAGGATTTGCTGATTGGCCTTCTTGCAGACGGGCACCTCTTGCTTGAGGGTATGCCTGGTCTGGCAAAAACTTTGGCTATCAGCACTCTCAGCGATATTATAGATGCCAAGTTCCAGAGGATTCAGTTCACTCCGGATTTGCTCCCGTCCGATATCGTGGGAACAATGATCTACAGCCAGAAGAACGAGCAGTTCCAGGTAAAGAAGGGCCCGGTTTTCGCGAACTTCGTCCTGGCCGATGAAATCAACCGTTCTCCTGCAAAGGTTCAGAGCGCGCTCTTGGAGGCCATGCAGGAAAGGGCGGTTACAATCGGTGACCAGACATACGAGCTTCCTAAGCCGTTCCTTGTGATGGCTACCCAGAACCCTATTGAGCAGGAAGGTACTTATCCTCTGCCAGAAGCCCAGATGGACCGTTTCATGCTGAAGGTGATAGTGAACTATCCTAAGAAGGAAGAGGAGCAGCAGATTATCAAGATGCACAATGCGCAGGTCTTCCCGAAGGCCAGCACCGTTCTCAAGCCTGAGGATATAGTAAGGGCCCGCAGCGTAGTCAAGGATGTCTATATGGATGAAAAGATTGAGAAGTACATCGTGGACATCGTTTATGCCACCCGTACTCCGGATGAATACGGCCTGGGCAAGATCAAGGGAATGATTCAGTACGGAGCTTCTCCGAGAGCCAGCATCTCCCTGGCCAAGGCAGCCAAGGCCTTTGCTTTCATCAAGAGAAGGGGATATGTCATTCCTGAGGATGTGAGGGCTGTCTGCTATGAGGTTCTCCGTCACCGTATCGGTCTGACATACGAGGCTGAGGCAGAAGATATCACCACAGAAAACCTTATAACCGAAATCGTAAACGTAGTAGCAGTTCCATAAAGACTGGAGGCTGTCATGGACAATGAACTTCTAAAGAAAGTACGCAAGATAGAGATCCGGACCAGGAGCCTTTCTCACCAGATCTTTGCAGGAGAGTACCACTCCGCCTTCAAGGGCAGGGGTATGGCCTTCAGCGAAGTGAGGGAGTACCAGTTCGGAGACGATGTCCGGAACATGGACTGGAACGTTACGGCCAGGCTCCGCTCCCCGTACATCAAAGTGTACGAAGAGGAGAGGGAGCTTACCGTGGTTCTTCTGGTGGATGTTTCTTCGTCCAGTATCTTCGGAACTTCCACCAAGACCAAGCGGGAACTGGTGGCCGAGATTGCTGCAGTGCTCTCCTTTTCCGCGTCTATCAACAACGACAAGGTGGGGGCTCTGTTCTTCTCCTCAAAGGTGGAGAAGTTCATACCTCCTAAGAAGGGAAGAAGCCATTTGCTGAGAATCATCTCCGAGCTGCTGGAATTCAAGCCTTCCCAGAGCGGAACAGACATTTCAGAAGCTTTGAGGTTCCTTTCCAGGGCAATCAAGAAAAGGTGTACGGCATTTTTGCTCAGCGACCTTCTTGATGTGGATCAGAACGGCAACCCGCGTTATGAGGATGCCTTGAAACTCGCGGCCAACAAGCATGAGATTTCCGCCATCAACATCTATGATCCCAGGGAAAGGCAGATACCTGACCTTGGACTTGTAAGGGTAAGGGATGCTGAAAGCGGTGCTGAAGGATGGATAGACACCTCCAGCCGAACTCTCAGGGAAAACTACAGCAAATGGAGCCGCAATGTGCTGTCTTCTGCCCAAAGGCTGTTCAACCGCTACAAGGTGGATACGGTAAGTATTTCAACTGAAGATGACTATGTGAAGAGCCTCATAGGGTTCTTCAAGAACAAGTAAGTTTAGGGTATCGGGCAAAACCGATGCAATCAATTGGAGGAATATATGTTGAGAAAGATATTGTTGATATTGGCCGTTGCCTATGGAACCTGTGCCATTGGCCAGAGTGTGGACAAGTCCCGCATTTCCGCAGACTCTGTCCTGATAGGGGATCAGATCGCATGGACATTCGATTTCACTTCTGACGAGGGGGCTCCGGTAGCCATTTCAGAGTACTCAGGCATATTGGCTCAGGATACCACCATCCGCGGAGGAGTGGAGGTGGTCCGGGAGTTTGAACTGGATACGCTGAGCCTGAAAAACGGCAAGGCTAACCTTAGGGCAAAGGTTCTCCTGACATCTTTTGACAGCGGAAGCTATCTGCTGCCGCCGCCGATAATAATACGTTCCAAAGACGGGCGTCCTGATACTTTGAGACTGGACCCGAAATCCTTGTATGTCAATACAATTCCGATAGATACGTCCTCTTTCCAGCCTTACCAGATAAAAGAGCAGGAAACTTATCCGCTTACATTCCGGGAGGTTCTGCCTTGGATTCTTCTCGGCCTTCTGGTGCTTCTTCTGATCTGGGGCGTAGTCAGGTTCATCGCGATGAAAAAGAAGAACCGGAACTTCTTTGGAAAGAAAATCCAGGTGGATCCGCCTCATATAGCTGCTCTCAAGAAACTTGAAAAGATACGTTCCGAGAAACTCTGGCAGAGTGGAAAGCAGAAGGCTTACTATACCGGAATCACAGACACCGTAAGGGAATACATCGAACACCGGTATGGCTTCGGAGCTATGGAAAAAACCTCTTCAGAGATAATGGAGGAGCTGAAAGACAAGAATATAGAAGAAAAGATACTCGGCGATCTGGGAGAAATGTTCTCAACTGCAGACCTTGTGAAGTTTGCAAAGCACACTCCTCTGACAGAAGAGAACGAAAAGGCCATTCCTATAGCTGTGAACTTCGTGAACTTCGCGTACATGCAGCAGCTTCAGCAAAGCGAGGCGGCTGCCGGGACTGCCGATAACATTAAGGAAAAGGAGGGTAAGTAATGTTCTTTGAATATCCAAAACTATTGTGGCTGCTGCTTCTGGTTCCGCTGTCCATCCTTATTTATGTGTGGAGGGAAATCAAGGGCAGACATCCTTATCTGACGGTATCTAACATAACTCCTTGGAAAACAGGCAAGGACGGGTGGCTTAAAAAGATAGCCCGCCATTTCCCGTTTGTTCTCAGATGCATTGCTTTGGCAGCGCTGGTTCTGGCCATAGCCAGACCAAGGTCTGCTTCCGAACTGGAGAAGGTTTCTACGGAAGGAATAGACATAGTGCTCAGCATAGATGTTTCTACCAGTATGTTGGCAATGGACTTCAAGCCGGACAGGATCAATGCCGCCAAGCAGATTGCGATAGAGTTCGTGTCCCAGAGACCGGCCGACAGGATGGGCGTTGTGGTATTTGCCGGTGAGAGCTACACCCAGTGTCCGCTGACCACAGACCGTCAGACGCTGATCAATATGATGAAGGATATAAACTGCGGTATAATTGAAGACGGTACCGCCATAGGAAACGGCATAGCTACGGCTGTTTCCAGGCTGAGGGAATCCGATGCCAAGAGCCGCGTGGTAATCCTCCTTACAGATGGCGTCAACAATACCGGAGAAATTTCTCCCCAGATGGCTATAGAGATTGCAAAAACCTATGGAGTAAGGATTTACACTATAGGTATAGGCGCTATGGGAGAGGCTCCTTATCCTACCGAATATGGAGTCCAGATGGTAAAGGTTGACATTGACGAGCCGCTGATGAAGCAGGTGGCTGAGGAGACCGGGGGCAAGTATTTCCGTGCCACTGACAACACCAAGCTGGCGGAAATCTACTCCGAAATCAACAAGATGGAAAAGACCCGTACTGTCGTGGATTCCTATCCTCAGTACAAGGAACTTTTCTTCAGGTTTGCCGTCCTGGCTTTGGCCGCAATATTGCTTGAAGTTGTAATGAGATTGTTTACAAGACATTTGCCAGATTAGGAGGGACAGTTATGATACAGTTTGCAAAACCGATATTTCTGCTGTTTATATTCGCGATACCTTTCTTTTTCCTCTTCTATGCCCTTTGGCGCAGAGGAAGAAACCGCAGGCTTCGCCGTTTCGGGGATCCGAAACTCATAGATGAACTGATGCCTGAGAGGTCAAAGTCCAAGGGCTGGCTGAGGCTTGTATGCTTCTCTTTGGCGTGGCTCTTTTTGATGATAGGCCTGGCCCGTCCGCAGATTGGTGCCAGACTTCTTGAGAACAGCAACACCGGTTCCGAAATCATGGTGGCTCTGGACGTGTCCAACTCCATGAAAGCCAAGGACTATTCACCTAACCGCCTGGAAAGGGCCAAGATGGATTTGTCCCGTCTTATGGACAAGCTCCATTCTGACCGTATCGGCCTGGTCATCTTTGCAGGGGAATCCTTTGTACAGGTTCCTATTACAGCTGACTATGTTTCAGCCAAGATATTCCTCTCTTCAATCAACACCTCATCGGTGCCGGTTCAGGGAACAGCCATCGGTGACGCCATAATAACCTGTGCACAAAGCTTTTCCATGGATGGCATGCAGGAAAAGGAGAACAAAGCCATAATAGTCATCAGCGATGGAGAAAACCATGAGGACGATGCCGTCGCTGCGGCCGCAGCCGCCAAGGAAGCAGGCATCAGCGTCTATACCATCGGAGTGGGGACACCGGCAGGTGAGCCTATTCCGGATGATGGCGGCGGGCTGATGAAAGACAGTGACGGCCAGATAGTAGTTACCAAACTTGATGAGCAGACACTGAAAGACATCGCTGAGGCAGGAGGAGGAATCTATGTCAGAGCCTCAGACACCAATTTTGGACTTGGAGATATAGTGGAAAAGGTAAGAGACCTTAAAAAGACTTCATATCAGGAAGTTGCCTTTGAAGAGTATAATGAGCAGTTCATGTATTTCCTTGGTATTGCCCTTTTCTTCCTTTTCCTGGAATTCTTGATAGGTGACAAGAAAATGAAAAAGAAACTTTTTGCAGTTGCGTTTATCCTGTTTGTTTCTTCTGCCCAAGTCTTTGCCCAGGCAGACAAGAAAGAGGTCAGGAAGGGTAACCGCTATTTCAAAGCTGATGACTTCAAGAAGTCAGAGGTTGAATACCGGAAGGGGCTTTTGAAAGATTCTCTTTCTGTAAAGGGAAATTATAACTTGGGAAATGTCCTTTTCCGCCAGAATGACCTGGAAGGGGCGATGAAGGCTTATGCCTCGATTGCAGACACCGTGTCCAAGCTGCCTTTCTCTCCGGGTTGGGACGGTGTCAGAACTACCCTTCCGGAGCAGAACATGAAGGAAAAGATCAAGAAGGAGGATCCATTCCTCAAGAGACAGGGGAAGGCCACCACTTCTTCCAAATATTTCTTCAACCTTGGGAACGCGTTCCTTTCCGCCAAGCAGTATGACAAGGCTATGGAGGCATATAAACAGTCCCTTGTAAGGAATCCTGCTGACATGACGGCAAAGGCTAATTATGCTTATGCCAAGAAGATGCTGGAAAACCAGCAGAACCAGCAGAATCAGCAGAACCAGGACCAGAACCAGGACCAGAACCAGGATCAAAATCAGAACCAGGACCAGAACAAAGATCAGAACCAGGACCAGAACAAAGATCAGAACAAAGACCAGAACCAGGATCAGAACAAAGACCAGAATCAGGACCAGAACAAAGATCAGAACCAGGATCAGAACAAGGACCAGAACCAAAACCAGAACAAGGACCAGAACCAAAACCAGAACAAGGACCAGAACCAAAACCAGAACAAAGATCAGAACCAGGATCAGAACAAAGACCAGAAACAACAGCCTCAGGGTGGAGGTTCTGAGCAGAAGATAAGTTCCCAGGCAGCAGCCCAAATGCTCCAGGCTCTTCAGGACAAGGAGAACCAGACTCAGGAAAAGGTGAAGAAAGCCAAAGCGGCAGCTGCAAAGAAGAAGAAAAAGGACAAGAATTGGTAAATTTGCGTCAGCGATTTCAATATGAAAAACGGATTTCTTAAAATAACTCTATTTTTGGCTGTGCTCGTGGCAGGCGTCACGGCATGGGGTCAGAACAGTTTCAAGGTGGAAGCTCCAAATGTGGTGGAGCAGGGGGAACGTTTTCTTGTAAGGTTCATAGCCAACGGGGATGTGGACCAGTTCAACCATCCTTCGTTTACCGGGGCGGATGTGATTGCCGGGCCTTCCAAGTCCATATCAAGCTCCACAACTATCATAAACGGAAAGAGAACCAGTTCATATTCTGTGACTTACACCTATGTTTTGGAAGCTTCTGACAATGGGGTTGTGAATGTTTCCGAAGCAAGTGCCGAGATTGAGGGCAGCACATATACCACAAAACCTGTTTCCATAGAGATAGTCGAGAATGCTGCCGGACAACAGTCAACCCAGACTCAGGGTTCCACCCCGAGCCAGCAGGCCTCATCTCAGCAGAACAATCAGGGCGGTTCGGCTTTTTCTTCAAATGACGAGTCCGCTGTGTCTTACGGCAAGGCTGATCTTTTCCTGAGGATGAGCCTGAACAAGACAAAGGTTGTCAAGGGCGAGCCGATAATCGCGACTCTCAAGATTTACACCCGTTCCAACATCAGGGCTTTTGAAGATATCAAGTGGCCGGTATTCAACGGCTTCTGGAGCCAGGAGACTGAGGCTCCGCAGAATCTGAACTTCACAAGGGAGAAAGTGGGGAACCAGATTTACCAGAGCGCTGTCATACGCAGATATATGCTCATGCCTCAGCAGACCGGAACTCTTACCATAGACCCGTCTGAGATGGTTTGTCAGGTGGAGGTCCTGAGCCGTCCGCAACGGAGCCGGAGCATTCTTGACGATCTGTTTGACATGGATTCCTATTCCCTTGTCAAGAAGAGACTTTCTACAGGCAAGATTACGGTCCATGTATCTGACATTCCTTCCGGAGCCCCATCTTCTTTCGGTGGCGGAGTAGGCAAGCTTTCCATGAATGTCCGCCTTACAAAAGACAGTCTGAACGCCAACGAAGCGGCATCGCTGATAATAGAGCTTTCCGGAAGCGGCAATCTCAATCTTCTGGAGAACCCGTCAGTTGTTCTTCCTTCAGACTTTGAGAGATACGACGCAAAAAGTACCAACAGCTTCTCTATGGGAGCAGACGGCTATTCCGGCAAGAAGACCATAGAGTATCCGTTCATCCCTAGAGGAGAGGGGGTTTATGAAATACCTCCGGTGCAATACTCTTACTTTGACCTTTCCCAGCGGAGGTATCTGACTCTGAACTCTGACACGATTACGGTCAAGGTCGGAAAAGGGTCTTCTTCCAACACTGGCGGAATGTATGTTCCACAGACCCAGAAACAGGTAAGCAACCTCGGTGAAGATATACGGTATCTCAAGACAGCCGTGCCGTCTATAGGAGGCGGAATCTTCTTTACGGACAACTGGATATATTATCTGGCAGCAGCGTTGCTGGTGGCATTGTTCTTTGTCCTGAGAAGATTCATGGACAACAGGATAGCCCTGGAAAAGGATGTTGTCCGCAGCCGCAACCGCAAAGCCAACAAGGTTGCCCGCCAGAGGCTGAAACTTGCCCAGACATTCCTGTCACAGAACAAGGTACAGGAATTCTACGAGGAACTCCACAAGGCCATCTTGGGCTATACGGCAGATAAACTCTCTATCCAGAGATCTGATCTTCAAAGAGATGTGATACAGGAGACGCTTCTTTCCAAGAAGGTTCCTAAGGATGATATCGATTCGTTGATCTCTCTTCTGGATGATTGCGAGATGGTGAGGTATTCCCCTGAAGGGGCTGCCGGAGCCATGGATGCACAGTACAGGAAGGCTGTGGAACTTATTTCAGGATTTGAAAACAAGCTTTAGGAGGAGACGGACATGAAAAAGATATTGACTGCAATTTTAGTTTCAGTTATAGCCTTTACCGTATCGTATGCGCAGGAAGAGGCACGAGGACTTGCCTCCATCTGGAAAAGCGCTGAAGATGCCTATTCGATGGGTGATTTTGACGGAGCTATAAAAGAGTACGAGACGCTGGTTTCTTCCGGAGCGGCTTCTCCTTCCCTGTTCTACAATCTGGGCAACGCCCACTACCGCAAGGGCAATATAGGAAAGTCCATACTCAGCTATGAGAGGGCCCTCAAGCTGGACCCTTCTGATGCAGATGCAAGGCACAATCTGGAACTGGTCAGGACACAAACTTTGGACAAGATAGACAATGTTCCTCAGTTCATCCTTTTCAGCTGGATTCAGAAGGTCAAATACAGCCTTTCTTCAAATGTCTGGGCTGTAGTTTCACTTGTGTTCCTGGCTTTGGGACTTGTTCTGCTTCTGCTTTACCGATATTCGCGCAGGACATCTTCCAGAAAGCTGTTTTTCATTATCGCGATGATAGCCTTCTTGTTTACCCTTGTCTGCTTCCTTTTCAGCTTTTCTCTTGCAAGGAACGCCCAGAGTGAAGACACCGGAATCGTGATTGAAAACATCGGAAGCGTCAAGAGCGCTCCGGCAGCAGGAGGAAACAGCATTTTCGTCCTGCACGAAGGCACCAAGGTAAAGATTCTGGAGAGCGTACAGAACTGGTACAAGGTGGAAATCGCGGATGGAAGGCAGGGCTGGATAAAATCCTCTGACGTGGAGGTAATCTGACGGTGCCGTCTCATGCAGTTTTTTTCGTAACTTGCATACCCGATTGAGTAAGCAAGGATTATTTAGTATGGATATAAAGAAATTGATTATGACTGTGGCTGCCTTTGTAGCGGCTGCAGTTGTTTTGTCTGCGCAGGAAGTCAAGTCGGAAGTTACGGTCAAGGACGGTACCTATAGTGGAATGAAGATTCCCTCAAAGGCTGACGGGAGCCTCAAGTTTGCTCTGATGAGCGACATCCACATCAGCATCGGAGCTCCAAGCGAGAAGGGCACAATGCAGTGTGTGGAAGACATAAACGCCAATCCCGAGATCCAGTTCGTGATAGTAAACGGAGACATTGCCAACTTCGGCTCTGACGCTGAACTCCAGAGCGCCAAGGACATACTTGACAATCTGAAAGTGCCTTGGTTCATCGTTCCGGGTAACCACGACAATACCTGGAGCGAAAGCGGCACCAACTCCTTTTCCCGGATATTCGGCTACGAGAGATATGAGTTTGAGGCAGGTGGCATAAAGTTCATAGGCACGCCTTGCGGCCCTAACATAAGGATGGCTCCGGCCCTTATTCCGAGAGAAAGCATGCTGTGGCTGGAGCAGCAGGTAAAGAATCTGCCCAAGGAGCAGCCGCTGGTGTTTGCAAACCATTATCCGCTGGACAGCTCTCTTCTCAAGTTTGACAATGTCATAGACCTTCTCAAGACAAAGAATACGCAGCTTGTGGTTTCCGGGCACTGGCACGTGGACAAGGCTATGGACTATGAGGGGCTGCCGGGAGTGATCATACGTTCACAGCTGGTTACGGCAAAGAAGGAGATAGGATATGTCATCGCTGAGATAAAGGGGTCCATGATTACCTTCAGAGACAAGATAGTGGGCAAGAAGAACCCTGGAGAGATCTGGTACACGGTAAGGATGAGCCAGGGCAAGGCCTGGCCGGACAATGTCACTTACAATCATCCGGAGAATGACTTCAACAGCCGTTTCCCTCAGGTGAGGGAGGTTTGGAGATACGAGGACGGTGCAGACATAGGCTGTGCCGCGGCCCTTTACAGAAGGGGGGGGATGGTGTTTCCTTCTGAGGGGTACAATATGCTTCCGTCCGTCAGCGGAGGAGTTAAGGAGGGAGACATTGTAATATTTGCTGATGAGGCTGGTATGATTTGTGGCCTGGATGCAGTGAGCGGAAAAAGAATCTGGGAGTTCAAGACCGAAGGGAAAATATTTTCTTCCCCTGCCGTCAGCGGAAACAATGTAGTGATTGGAAGTTCAGACTACAATATCTATTGCCTGAATCCTGAAAACGGACGTTTGCGTTGGAAGTTAACCTGCGGCAATTCTGTTCTTGGCTCTGCCAACATTTTCAAGGGAATAGTTTATATAGGATCTTCTGACGGCATTTTCAGGGCTATAGACCTTAAGTCAGGAAAGCTGAGGTGGAGTTTCAGGAATGTGAAGGATTTTGTGGTGTCCCGCCCTTATGTGGACAACGAGCAGGTGGTATTCGGCGACTGGGGCAACACCCTTTATTCCCTGGACCCGAAGTCCGGCAAGCTCCAGTGGAGCTGGAGGAGCCCGGGCATCCGTAACATGTCTCCGGCACAGGTATGGCCTGTAAAATCGGAGAACAAGATATTTGTTGTCATTCCCGACAGGTTCAGCTATATCGTAGATTCAAGGTCAGGCAAACTCTTGGGCAGGATTTACGGCGGGAGGGAGGCAATAGGCCTTTCTCCGGACAAGGCTGAATACTACATAAAGAGCATGAAAGATACTGTCAGGGCTTACTCCATAAGCAAGATAGACGATGCCGTGAAATCTTCAGGCGAGATTCCTGAGGGTGGTATTCTAACTTTTGATATTAAGGGAGTTACAGCCTGGCAGTCAATTACGGAGATGAAGTATGAAATAGGGCCTTCTCCTATAACGGTCAAGGAAGGTGTGGGGAAAGACGGCAAGGGGCTTCTTTTTGTCCCGATGGCAAAGGGCAGCGTTTTTGCTCTCAACTGCTCGGACGGCTCTGTGGCCTGGCAGCATTATATGAGCGAGGCTCTGGTGAACTACGCTCTGCCTGTCGGGGACAACCAACTTCTTGTCAGCACTATGGACGGTATAGTGGCCTTGCTGGAATATTAACGGTAAAAAACAAATCTGATGGATCATATTCTGCTTGTAGAATCTGCCACTGACCTCTGTTCTGTGGAGGTAGTGGATCTTGAAGGAAAAAGCAAAGGCTTTTTGCTCAGCGATGTGGCCAAGAGCCACGATACTGCTCTTGCTCCTATGGTGGATGAAGTTCTGAAGAAAAGCGGCGTTGGCATATCCGGCCTTTGTGCCGTGGCTGTAAGCGAAGGCCCTGGCAGCTATATGGGGCTGAGGATAGGGGTTTCCCTGGCAAAAGGCATAGCTTACGGGGCAGGTCTGAAACTTATAGGGGTGGGCACTCTTGCCGCCCTTGCGCAGTGTGCCCTGGATAAGGTTGGGGCCGGAAGCGGTTTTACCCACATAGTTCCTATGATAGATGCCGGAAGGATGGAAGTCTATACTGCCGTTTATGACGGAGCCTGCAACCTTCTGTCTGAGCAGAAGGCTGAAGCGAAGATTCTGGATGAAATGAGTTTCAGAGATTTGATCAGCACCGGCAAGGTCCTTTTCACAGGAAGCGGTGCCCCAAAGTTCGGGAAACTTTTGCAGGAGACTTGTCCCGAGGCCGCATCCAAGGCTACATTCCTGGACATTTCCCCGACCGCTTCCGGAATGAGGTACAAAGCAATAGCGGCCTTCAAAGAAAGCCGCTTTGCAGATCTTGCTTATTTTCAGCCTTTCTACCTCAAGGAATACATCCCCGGGAAGCAGAAAAAGCTATTGTAGGGAGTTTCAATCTATAAGACCTCTGGCCCTGAGCATAGCCTTAGGGTCCGGCTGGCTGCCCTTGAACATCTCGTAGAGGACCATCGGTTCCTCGCTTCCGCCTCTTTCCAGGAAGGTCTTGCGGAATTTGGTTGCTACATCCTTGTTGTAGATGCCCATCTTGACGAAGAAGTCAAATGCGTCTTTGTCAAGCACTTCACTCCAGAGATAGCTGTAATAGCCGGCGCTGTATCCGGAATTGAATATGTGGTTGAAATAGGTTGTACGGTATCTTGGTATGATCTCCTTGATAAGGCCCATATCCTGGCATACCTTCTCTTCAAACTTGGCTATGTCTATTCCGTTGAGCTGTTCTTCGTCCAGTTCGTGCCATTTCATGTCCAGGATGGATGCGGCACAGAGTTCTGCGGTCATGAACCCCTGGTTGAATTTGTGTGACTCGATAATCTTGTTTACCAGAGAATCCGGGATTACTTCCCCGGTCTTGTAGTGCTTGGCGTACTGAGCCAGAATCTCAGGCTGGAAGGCCCAGTTTTCGTTGAACTGGGAGAATGTCTCCACAAAGTCTCTTGAAACGCTTGTACCGCTTACAGACGGATAGTGGCATTTGGTGAGCAACCCGTGGAGAGCGTGCCCGAATTCGTGGAACATGGTCTCTACCTGGTCTATGGTAAGAAGAGCCGGCAGGCTGTCTGTAGGAGCGTTGAAGTTGGCCACATTGACAATGATAGGGCGGACTTCCACTCCGTTCTTGTCAAAGTACTGGTCGCGGAAATTGTTCATCCATGCTCCGCCTCTCTTGGTGCTTCTCGGGAAATAGTCGGTGAGGAAGATTCCAAGAAGCGAGCCGTCGGCATCGGTGACTTTGAACACATCAACCTCAGGGTTGTAAACCGGCGCGTTCTCTATAGGTTCCACGTTGATTCCATAGAGAAGGTTGGCGGCATAGAATATACCTTTCCTGACATTCTCCATCTTGAAGTAAGGCTTGGTAAGATTCTCGTCAAGGTCGTATTTGGCTTTCCTTACTCTTTCCGCATAATAGAACCAGTCCCAAGGTTCGATTTTGCTTCCTGCAGGAAGAAGACCGGCCTTTATATCCTGGTCCATGATTTTCTGCATATCATAGACTTCCTCCTTGGATTTCTTGTTGGCGGCTGCCATCACTTCATCCAGGAAAGCGTCCACGGTCTGTGGATCGTGAGCCATCTTGTTGTCCAGCTGGTATGCAGCAAAGTTCGGGAATCCCAGAAGCTTTGCCTTCTTTGCCTTCAGGCGGAGAATCTGGAGGCAGATGTCTTTGTTGTCAAATTCGTCTCCGTGGTTCGCACGGTTGGAATAGGCTTCAAACATTGCTTTTCGCCTGTCTCTGTCCGGGCAACTTGCCATTTCGTCTGAATATGCTGATACCGGAATGCCGAACTCTTCCTTGAAAGCGTTGCTTTGGGCAAGGAGGTTGTCACCGAACTTGTGCTGGGCCTGGGAGAGCTGCTGGTTTATCTGCTTCAGCTCTTCCTGGGCCTCTCCCTCAAGGTCAACACCGTTGCGGGTGAAACTCTGGTAGAGTTTTTTCAGCACCATCTGCTGCTCGCGGCTCAGGTGAGACTGGTCTGCCTCATAGACTGCCTTGACCCTGCTGAAGAAATCCTTGTTCATGAAAATCTCGTCGCTGTGGGCTGTAAGAAGCTGGTTTGCTTCTTCTTCCACTTTGTTCAGAGTAGAGTCTGCATCTGTTTCGGCAATATTGAAAAGCACGCCCGTTACCTTGGCAAGCAGGCTGCCGGAGAGTTCGTATGCCTCTATTGTGTTCTTGAACGTAGGGGCTTCTGTGTTTTCTATGATTGCAGCCAGTTCTTTTTTCTGCTGCTCTATTCCTTCCTTTACGGCAGGGATGTAATGCTCTGTCTTTATCTGGTCAAAGGGAGGGATTCCGTAAGGGGTGTTCCATTCTGTGAAGAACGGGTTACTGTCTTTACAGGACACAAGCGCCATAAGCAAAACTGTTGAAATTAGAAGTTTTTTCATGATTATTGTCAATTGTCAGTTATTCAACTACTTCAACCCCTTCCAGGTCAATCAGTGTAAACTGGGCGGCTCCGCGGTAGTCTGAAAGTATTCCTGTAACATTGATCTTTTTGCTGCCGTTGAGAATCCCTTCATCAAGTTTTATGTCGGCAAATTTGGCGTAGCCGCTGGTACGTATCTGGACTTCTGAACTGCCCATCTTGAAGTACTGGCTGACATAAGTTGCAACAGGTTCAATGGCCTCTTCCTTCCTGAGCTGGGCTACCGTCTTTCCTCCGTCCGCAGTCTTGGCTTCATCCCAGATTCCGGAATCAAGGTACTCTTTCATCTTGTTTTTGGACATCGCCCAAGTGTTTATGCCCCAGGTCTTGTCAGAAAGAAACACTCTGTTGGAAGTGCTGCTCTTGTCACCGTAAGGGTCCGGATAGAGCAAGGCAAATGCCTCGTTTGCGTACTGGAGCCCTTTGAGGGTGACAAGCCTGTCCATATTGGAGGCAAGGTGGAGTTCGCTTTCGCCGATGACAAGCGGCTTTACGGGAGTGTCCATCTTCCCCTTGAAGATGTGCAGGTCTATCAGCCTCTGCAAATCTATGTACGTGGTTTCATATTCTCCTGTAGGGTCGTCAAGACCAATCTGGAGCATTCCTTCGTATGCACCGAGGGTAAGACCGTCTAGCTTTACATATATCCACTGTCCGAGGTGATACTCGTTATAGACGGAACTTTTGCCGATCTTTATCTCGATTGCTCCGGTTTCGTCCTGGATATAGAAATAGCGGTAGATGTTTCCGCTCTGGTCGGATGAAGTTACTTGTCCGGAGATGATAAGGTCCTTTTCTATATGCACAGGTTTGCCCTTGTACAGAGCTTTCACGGCTGCAATGGTAGTGTTGGCCTTCATGCCTTCAACAATGTCGGTAAGAGGCTCGTCGTATCCGATGTTTACTACCGGATCCCACTCAGAGCATGATGACAGTGCAATTGCCGCAGCGGCAAAAATACTTGTGATATTCAGTATCTTTTTCATAGTCTTTCTCCCTTAGAATCTGAAATAAAGATTGATCATATAGCTCAAACCCTGCATATAGAAATATTTGGAGTCGAACTTGTAGTAGCGTTCCTTGCTTGTAGTATTGTCCACCAGACGGCTCTGCTCATATCCTCCAGTCTTGATGTTCTTGTTGTTCAGAAGGTTGTTTACATTTAGGTTGAATCCCATCTGGTATTTTCTTCTGATGTACCAGGATTTTCCTACGCTGAAGTTTACGATGAACGCTCTCTTGAACTTTTCCTGCGCCGCCATGTATTCCACCTCGCCCGGGGTGATTATCTTGTCCGGCCCGGCAGTTGCCATATCTGTCCTGTAAAGAGGATTCATGTCCATATAGGACTTGTCGAAGTAGTTGACATTCGCCTCGAGGAACCAGTAGTTGCGGTTGTAGGAAAGCCCGAGGCTGGATGCCAGCTGAGGGGTTGACGGAACATAGTGCTGCTTGTATTTGTCAACGACATACTTCCCGTCAGCATCCTTGATGTAGTTGCCGCTGTCGTCTTTCTTGAAGACCGGGTGGCTCATCCAGTAAGGAATCATCTCGTCCGAGTGGATGACCTCAGTGGTGTTGTCGAATGTCTGTGTCATTCTCGGATTTGATGTATAGATGTATTCTCCATAACTGCAAGCTCCTACAAGGAACAACCCTCTGATAAGGATAGGGGCCTTGAATCCCATTTCCACTCCGATATGCCTTTCGTCAATGCCGCTCATTGCAAAGTTGGTGAAGGAATTCTGGCTATCGTCATAGAGGCTCATCAGGTCCGACTGGTCCTTGAGTGTGGCATAAAATCCTGTGAGTCTGAAATTCACGTGGTTGTTGTTCAGGGAGTATGTCACATCCGCTGAGGTGATCTTTGTCTTGTCCAGATGAGGTATGACCGTATTCCTTGTTCTCGGCGATATGAAAGCCTTGTTGAACAGAGGAGCTTCAGTGAAATAGCCTCCGCTGACAGAGAACCGGTGTCCGCCGAGAAGGCTGTAGCTCAGGATGGCTTTTGCGGAGTAAGTGGTGAAGTCCAGTTTCTCGCTGTTGCCGTATGATGTTATAGGCTTCTTGTCCGGCCCGTACCTGGTGATAAGCTCTCCTTTGTAGATAATCTCCGAACCGTCTTCGTTCAGTCCGGCGAAGAGTCCTTTGCGGTACTTTCCGGTTCTCCAGAATCTGGTGTTTTCCACCTCTCCTGCAAGATCAGCCCTGAATCCGCGGTAGCGGAAAGACCAGGTCATCCAGCCGGTGGCATTGCGGACGTTGGCGTTGTAATCGTAACCATATTTGTCTCCGCGATGGAGCACCTGGGCCTGTCCGTGCTTGAAGAAGTAGTTCAAGTCGTTCTGGATAAAGGCCTCGTTGGCGGCATAGTCCCTTTCTGCAAAGTTGTCAATGTTCACAAAGTATTCTCCGCCAAGAAGGTCAGCCAGTCTCTTGTAGTTTTCTGTCTTGTTCCACTTGTAGCTGGCTCCGGCTGTGATTGTCCACCATCTGAAAGCTCTCCACCTCATGTTGCCTCCGAAGTTGAGGTCTTTCTGGTCCACCCTCCTCTCTTCGAGGACATATTTTGATCTCAGTCCACTGGCGGTAACGCTTGTCTTGTTGACATTTATCAGCCTGTCCCAGTCTATGTGGGCGATGTTCTTGACATTCTGCTGCCAGGAATCTTTTGCCCAGAGGTATTTCTGAAGATTCAGACGGTTGTAGTCTGTGTTCTCCATCCAGAAATAAGAAGGCAGGTTACGGTAGTAGTCCGGTCTGGGGTCAGGGGCATCGTACCAATCCATAGCGGTATATCCGTTCTTTCCGAACCTGTAGAGAGTTGTCAGGGAAGCCTTGAAGTTGTCGTTTGGAGTATAGTCGTACTTCAGAATGGCGATAGGCTCATGGGTCCTTCTTTCTCTTGCATTTCTTCTCTTGCCGTTCTGGTAGCCCCAGTTGGAGTTGTAGAGGTTGTCTCCCATCAGGTCATACACTTCCTGGGTGGAAGCGTTCTGGGCACCTCTCCTTCCCGGAGTGCCAAGGAACGTGAAACCAAGTTTGTGGGCTTTGCCAAAACTTTTTTCAACACTGCCATAGTAGCCGAATGAGCGGTAATAAACCCCGTTGATCCAGTCGTTTCCTCCAAGTCTTGCAGAAACGCTGAAAGCGTATGCCCAGCCGTTGTCCAGAACTCCGGAAGCGTATGTGAGCATCAGTCTCATCCTGTAGAGGCTGCTGTTGGTCATTAAGCTTCCCCTCCATCCCTTGCGTACATTGGAAGCGTTTGCAGGGATGTTGGTAAGACCGTTGTAACCTCCGAAGCCATAGTCGGAAACATCGGCTCCGTTGACGGAATATTTGGTTCTGGTGGCTTCATTCAATCCGCTCCACAGGGAGAACGGTGAATAGCCTGTTATGGCGTCGTTCATCTTTATTCCTGCCAGATGGACGTCCTGGGCCTCGCTGTTGAAGCCTCTTGGCTTGAATCTTACTGAAGAGAAGTTGTATCCGGCCTGGTTGTTGAACACGTCATTCTGTCCGTAGAGGATTGTAGGGTCATCGTGATAACCTGAGTCATCCAGGTCAAAGTCCGCCATTTCCTCATCGACTTCAGTTTCCGCCCTTCTGATGACCGGATAGACGGATATGGTGAACATGTCTTTCACATATCCGTTGTTGACGGTTACATTCACCCTGGTAGTCACATAATTGTCTGCGGCGATCACAAGGGTATATACACCGTCCTTGAGACCGGTAACAGAAAACGCTCCGTCTGAGTCAGTGGTCGCAGATGCCACACGAGTCCTGTCCTGCAGAATTGCAATGCGGGCGTTGAACACCGCAGAACGGTCTGTGCGGTTGATTACAGTTCCTTTCACACCGCCTGTCGGAGCCTGTGCAAGCAGGGATGCCGCAAACAACAGAGCGGTTAGAAACAAGGAAATTTTCTTTAGCATATTATTGTCAATATTTATTTGTTACAACTATATAAGTAGGATAATGGTCGCTGTATCCGCCTATGAACGCTCCGTTGGAGAAAGTCCTGAAAGGCACATCTTTGTACTGTCCTTCCTCGGTTGCCATAAACGGCTTGTGGAAAATCCTGCCGTAAAATCTTTTCTTAACTATCGGAACAATCTTCAAAGTGCCTTTCGGGGCCTTTGCCAGATTGTAGTTAACCAGAATGATGTCGTAGATGTTCCAAGCACCTTGGTACGCCAGTGAACCGTACCCGGCCTTGAGCATCGAGATGAAAGGAGAAAAGAACTCGTCCTTTTTCACATCTTCAATCTCTTCTTTCCCTTTCATATAGACGGTCATACTTTCATCGGTCGGGTTGTCGTTCATGTCACCCATGACCACTATCTTGATTCCTGGGAACTCTTCCATCAGCTCAGCTGAGCGCTTGTAGATGATTTCGGCACCGCGGCTTCTGAGGTCTCCGCCTTTTCCTCCGATCCTTGAAGGAAGGTGGGCTACGAAGAACGCGAACATCTCTCCTCCCAGAAGTCCTCTTGCCATCAGAATGTCTCTTGTGCGGAAAGCAGCCTTGCCGGCTGAATCAAGAGAGAATTCTATCTTGTCAGAGTTGAAGTCGAAAGGAATGCTTTCCTCATCCAGAAGTTCGAAGGCGTTCGGCCGGTAAAGCAGAGCCACGTCCACTCCTCTGAAATCGGGTCCGTCAAAGTGAACGATCTGGAATCCGGCATCCTCTATCTGAGGGTCGTTTACAAGGTCTTCCAGAACGTGGCGGTTCTCAATCTCGCTCACTCCAAGTACGGCGTGATAGACTTTGTTGTCTTCCTTCATGGCTCTAATCACCTTGGCCATATTCTCCACTTTCTTCTTGTACTTGACCTCGGTCCATTGGTTGGCTCCGTCCGGCAGGTATTCGAAGTCGTTCTTGCCGTCATCGTGATAAGTGTCAAACAGATTCTCAAGATTGTAGAAACCTATCACATAGCTTCTGAGTTTCTGCTGTGCAGAGCAGTCCGCACTGTTTGCCATAAACAGCACAGAGACCAGAAGCAATGCTATGTTGTATGCCAGTAGTTTTTTCATAATTGTCTAATTACCACCAGTAAGAAACTTTTGTAGGGTCTTCTTTCTCCACATTGTCAGAAACAGTTTTTCCGGCAACCGTAGCCAGGTTCGGGAACAAGTCCACTCCGATCTTGGCTTCCAGGGCGTCTATGCTCATCACGATGTCAGTCATGGATTTGGTTATGTTGGACTGGGAATAAGCCTTGTGTTCAAAGAACATGGCCAGACCCATATAACCGCTGTAACCCAGAGTTCCGTTTTTGACATATCTCAGAACAGCTTTGTAGTAACCGACGGGGACCGTTACGGCCTTTCCGTTGTTGTCATAGGCCTTCTTGGTGCTTCCTTTTACTACACAGCCTGTTACAACGTAAAGCGTGTCGCAGCTGGAAGCCCAGCCTCTGACTTTGCTCTCGGCAGTTGCCCAGATCTGTCCGTTGAGGCTGTTGAGCTGAGGTGTCATGTTTGTAAAGTAAAACGTCTTGACATTGTCCGCGTAGGTAAGTCTGTCAGCGGAAGGAATCTGGTGGCCTCTGTCATATCCGCCTTTATAGGCGCTGAACAGTGTCGGCTGTTCTGCGTTAGTAAGCTGTGGATCGTAAGCCCAGAGGTCTGTCCTGTTTCCTGTACCTATCAAGGCCTTGTTAAGAGGGTATGCTACCCAATGGGCTACAAGGTCCGGAGTGCTCCAGTCGTATGAGAAGCTTCTGATGGTTCTTCCGGCTGAAGCAAACTTGTGAGAGACGAACTTGTGGTTGCTGCCGCTCAGAACCTCAGGAAGTTCCAGCCACCCTGGAGAAGCTCCCGGAGTGGAAGGCGTATCCGGGGATGGAGTGGTCTCTTTCCCTTTCTGGGTCAAGGTTGCAGTTGCAGTTTTGCCTGAAGAAGTCAACGTCAAGGTTGCTGTCCTGTCTGAGGAGGAAGTGTTTTCAGTGTAGGATACAGAAACGCTTGTGGTATTCCCGCTGCCTTCAGCAGTTTTTCCGTTGTCCTTTGACGGGCTGATTGTCAGCCAATCGGCGGAAGAAGTCAGTTTCCAGGAACTGCTGGCAGATATGTTGATGAACTGGCTGCCCTTGTTATACTCAACCTCAACAGACCTGAAAGCAACAGACACAACGGCATCGGGAGTAACCGGAGTTTCTTTTCCACCGCCACCGCTGTCACTGCTGCTACCGCCGCCGCAGGCCGCCGCCAGCAACATGGTTGTTGCCAGCAGCGCCGCAAGCAGTATGTTTCTTGCTGGTTTCACGGCTATTCAAGAGTTACAGTAAGTTTCTTTACCCTTACCTGTCCGTTGTCAGCCTTGGCAATCCAAGGAGTTCCGGCTGTTCCTGTCCAGGTGATCGTTGTGCCGGAGGCTGTTGCGGTTGCACCGCTTCCATCCGGTCCCGGAGCAGGTGAGATGATTGGCATATCAGATGTGTTGCTGGCTCCTGTGGTTTCAAGGACAACTTTCTTGACCTTCTTGCCGCCGGTAGGGGTAATTACCAGTACGGAATACTTGTAGATTCGTATGTGGTCGTTGTTTGCAGTTACAGGATTTGAGCTGCTGGTATTCTTGTAGTAGGCAACTTTAATGGAGTTGTCCTGGGCATAGAATCCGGCACCGTAGGTCTGGTCCGTCTCTGCCGTCCAGGTCTGGTAGTCAGAACCGACAGTCCAGCTGATTTCGCTTCCGGTGTCATCTCCGCCTGGGGTTACATCGTCTTCGCCTGGAGTTTCTCCACCATCGTCAACCCTCTCGTAAAGATGAGGCATCAAAGCTCCGTCCTGAGGTGAATCATATACTCCCCAGGATGAATGGGTTGTACTATACTGCATCCACTTGCCCTTGCTTGCATTTCTGATGTACAGGCCGTCACTTTCCGTCTGTCCGGAAGTTATTGTCCATTCCTGACCATCAGTCGGGGTGGCGCTTACGTTGGCACTGGTGTAGGTTCCGGACATATACAGGTATCTTCCGTCTTTCTGCCTGATAGTGTAGAAAACTTCGTTGCTGACTGAGCCAGGGGTCTGAACTTCTTCAAAAACAAATTCGTTGGCGTCTGTAGTGGTTGTAATCACATCGTTGGATGCAGATACATCAACCTTAGGCAGATAGCCGAAATTCTTGTTGGCTGGAACCGGTCCTGCGGCGATCTTGCCGTCTGTAGTGACTATCAGATATGCCTTTCCGCTTGTCACGCGGCTTACCTTACGGTAAGTATAGGTGGTACCAGGATCATCAGGCTGGTCATCTCCGCTGTCATCGTCGAGTATGACTCCCTGGGAGAAGTCTATGACAGTTCCCTGTTCCTCTGAAACCACCACTTTGAAATCGTCCAGTCTGTAGGCGCTTGCCACATCGGCCTGGATTCTGAAATAGAGCCCGTTGGTTCCGGCAGGTATGGTGATTGTGGCTTCTGCCAGATCCCATCTTCCGCTCTTAAGGCCGTTAGGGAAGCGGTAGGAGATTTCAACCCACCTTACAGTGTCCTGTCCTACATAGACATGGAATTCCTGAGGGTTGAAGTTGCTGTCTCCCTGGTTGAGATATTTCTCGGAACCGAACGTTATCTTGTAGTTCAGTTTTCCGGATGCAGGAGTGATGTTCTTGATCTTGAACATACCGTTTGTTCCGAAGAACAGGTTGTTTACTCCTGATCCTGAGTAGTCTGAGTAGTTACCGTCAGAAGCGCTGTTGGCTCTTACCGTTATGCCTGTAGCATAGTATCCTACATTGACTGTGCCTTCTCCCGTATGGTTCTTCCAGCAGTCGCTCTGGTCTGTAAACGGCCAGCTGTTGCCGGTTCCGTATGTCTGGGTCGCCTTGGTTTTGTCAAAATCGTTGAAATATACAACGGTTTCATCTCCAGGCTGGTCTCCTCCACCGTCGAGGTCGATTCCCTGTTCAAAGTCTATTGCCTGGCCGCTTTCCTCGGAAACTTCTACCTTGAAGTCATCCAGCCTGTAGGCGCTTGCCACATCTGCCTGGATCCTGAAGTAGAGTTCTCCAGTCTGAGCAGGGATGGTAATGGTGGCATTTGCCAGATCCCATCTTCCGCTCTTCAGGCCATTGGCGAACTGGTAGCTGATTTCCACCCACTTGAGAGTGTCCTTGCCTACATATACGTGGAATTCCTGAGGGTTGAAGTTGCTGTCTCCCTGGTTCAGGTACTTCTCTGAACCGAAGGTTATCTTGTAGTTCAGTTTGTCAGGCAGTGTGGTTATGCCCTTGATCTTGAACATGCCGTCCCTTCCGAAGAACAGGTTGTTCATTCCGGAACCTGGATAGTCTGAGTAGGATCCGTCAGATGCGCTGTTTGCTCTAACGGTAACGCCTGTAGCATAGTACTCTACATTGGCGGCACCTTCTCCTGTCTGGTTCTTCCAGCAGTCGCTCTGGTCTGTGTAAGGCCAGCTTGTGCCGGTTCCGTATGTCTGTGTAGCCTGGGCTTTGTCAAAGTTGTTGTAGTAGAGGATGGTTCCGCTTTGTCCTCCACCGCCTCCGTCAGGATTTGTGCCTTCGTCAAAGTTGAGTGGAGTTCCTGCACTGGTAGAAACGCTGAGGTTGACATCATCCAACCTGTAGGCGCTGGCGATGTCTGCCTTGAAGTAGATGCAGAGGGTGGTTGTGCCTTCAGGAATGGTGAACACTGAAGTTGCCAGATCCCATCTTCCGTCCTTGAAAGATGAAGGGAAACTGTATTCCACCTCAACCATGTGATCCTCGTCATTTCCTACCCATACATGGAATTCTGAAGGATCGAATACGGAAGAACCGTTTGCCTGGTATTTCTCGCTTCCGAACGTAAGCTGAAAGTCCTGGCCCTTGCCTTCTACGTTCAAGTTGGCTACCTTGAAACCTCCTCTGGTTCCGAAGAACAGGTTATTGGTACCGCTGCCCTCGTAGTCAGAATAGTTGCCGTTGGAGTTGCTGTTGTTACGGACGGAGATGCCGCTGATTGTATATGCGATGTTTTCTATCCCGGTTCCTTCCTCATTCTTCCAGCAGTCGCTCTGGTCCGTGTAAGGCCAGCTGGTTCCGGAAGTTCCGTAGGACTGTGTGGCGGCTTCCTTGTCAAAGTTGTTCTTGTATATGACCATGTCCTCAGGGTCTCCCCATCCGCCTACCTGGTTGACGGTAATGGTTCTGTAGTCATAGTCCAGGGAAACTTTTACGCTGGCCGTCCTGTTGAAATACTCATTGCTGAGGACAGTGACCCTGATTTCCTGAGGCTGGGTGGAAGCAGGTCCGCTGGCCGGCTCAACATTGATCCATATATCGTCAATGTCAACATGCCAAGGCCTGTTGGTGACAATTGTGAAAGTCTGGGAAGACGCATCGGCGCTGAAATTCAGAACTGCGTCTGAAGGCAGGCCGCTCAGATCGAGATAAGGAATGTCCTGATGATCTTCCTGCGCACAACCGGCAAACATGATAATGCCGGCTATGGCTGTCAGAAGTAATGTTTTTAATCTCATAAATGTGTGTGTTGTATTTTGTTATATCTTATTCTTGTGTGTTTTCTCTTTGCTGCTCGGCGATTTGTCATCCGACAAGCATCTCTTTCAGCTTTTGCATTCCCACCGTGGCTTTCTCCTTGATGTGCGTGAATTTGGCGCTGGAGGCCACATCTTTAGGATCTACAAGGTAAATCTCGCACCCGGGAGATGTGTAGTGTATCAACCCGGCAGCCGGATATACAGCCAGGCTTGTCCCGATTACAATCAGGATGTCAGCCTGCTGGACGGCACGTGCTGCTTTGTCAAGTTCAGGGACAGCCTCCCCGAACCACACTATGTGCGGCCTGAGCTGCTCTCCCTTGGAATTCTTGTCTCCGAGGACAATATCGTCATAGCCTATGTCTGTAGCGCTGTAATAATCTGAATATTCTCCTCTTGCCTTGGTAAGTTCTCCGTGGAGGTGTATGATGCTGGTGCTTCCGGCCCTTTCGTGGAGATTGTCAATGTTCTGGGTTGCAATAGTTACCTGGAAGTTTTTCTCCAGCTCAGCGACTATCTTGTGGGCAAGGTTGGGCTCTCTTGTCTTGAGGTCTCTTCTTCTCTGGTTGTAGAAGTCCAGCATCAGAGCTTTCCGTCCGTAGGTGTACCAGCTGTCAGCGGTGGCCACTTCTTCTACAGGGTAGTTCTCCCAAAGTCCGTCGCTGTCCCGGAATGTCTTGATTCCGCTTTCAGCGCTGATGCCCGCTCCGCTCAAAACAACTATCTTTTTCATGTTTTTAATATTGGTCGTTGAAGAAATAGTTCCTGAACCAAAGCTTGAGAAGGGAATCGTTGAAGTCTATGGTGTTCTTGGAAACGAAGGTCACGATTTCCTTCTTGGTCAAGGCTTCCTTTAGCCTGTTGACATTGGCGGAGGAATTAAGTCCGTATTTTTCAAGTACTTCTGTCTTGCTGAAGCGTCTTTCGCCATCCAGGATAGCTCTCAGGAGCTGAAGCTGGTGGTTGCTCAGCCCGTAAATGGTATTGTGCAGTTCATAGTCGTACATGCTGAGAAGGTGCTTGACGCCTCTTTGTATGATCTCCTGGTCAAGAACGGTATCAGTAAGCAGATAGCAGATTTCAGCCAGATGCTGCGCGTACCACGGGTCTCCTTCCAGAATATCGTAAATGGTCAAGGCATCCTTTAGGGAGGCTTCTTTGCCGCCTTGGGCAAAACACTTGACTATGAACTCTGCAAAGACTTTACGGTTGATGAATTTGATGGGAACCTCTGTGACCACATTCCTGAAGAAATGCATTTCCTCGAATATGGAATACATGGCATTTCTCTTGTCTCCTATAATAATCAGCGATACATCCTTGGCGTCCGCAAAGGCTGACTCAAGCATCCCGAGGATCTTTATCGGCTTGTCAAACAGCAGAATGTCCTGAAACTGCTGGAAGTAGAGGACCAGATGCTTTTTCCTTGAATGGGCCAGGGACTGGGGGAACTTCAGAAAAAGCTTGATCTGCTTGTCCGTCAGGGACTGCTTTGGAGAAGTTTCCATAGGAATATTCTTCAGGAAAGTTGAATAAGCTTTCTGCTGTTCCTGCGGCTCCAGCAGCGCGGCTGAAACCCCTTTGGCCAGTCTGAACATCAGTTTGTCAACATGACGTATGTTAAACAGGTCCAGCTTGCATACGACAATGCCTTCTCCCTCAAGGTCCATCCCCTTGAGGGCATTATGCACGATAGACCTCTTGCCTATTTTCGGAGGTCCATACAGAAGGACGTTCTTGTGGGCCGAAATAAGCTTCTGGACCCTGGAGACTTCATTCTCCCGGCCGACGAACCTCATTCCGGTTACAATTCCGTTGTATTCGAACGGTGACAGGTAGTTCATATCACATCAATGCATAAGCGCACAAATTTAATGAAAAATTTTGTTTTTTCCTTTCAAAAACACTACTTTTGCCCTCCCAAATTAAAGAAGGCAGTGGAGCTCGTTATAAGAGCCTGCAAACCAGGCCGCTTGCTGTCAAAACCAAAATGTGTTTTATTATGTACGCAATTGTAGACATTGCAGGTCAGCAGTTTAAGGTAGAGGCAGGTAAAAAGATCTACGTTCATCGTCTTGCAGACGAGGTAGGTTCTACCGTAACCTTTGACAAAGTCCTGCTGACTGACAACGACGGAGCAGTAACAGTCGGAACTCCGTATGTTGAGGGTGCTGCCGTAAAGGCAAAAGTGCTTGAGCACCTCAAGGGTAACAAGGTTATCGTTTTCAAGAAGATCGCCCACAAAGGCTTCGACAAGAAGAACGGTCACCGTCAGTACCTTACCAGACTGGAAATAGAATCAATAGCTTAAAGTAAAAGATTATGGCACACAAGAAAGGTGTAGGTAGTTCCAAGAACGGCCGTGAATCACAGAGCAAAAGACTTGGCGTGAAGATTTTCGGAGGCCAGGAGTGCAAGGCCGGCAACATTCTGGTTCGCCAGAGGGGTACAGTTCACTATCCGGGCAGCAATGTGGGAATGGGCAAAGACCATACTCTTTTTGCTTTGACAGACGGAATTGTAGCTTTCAAGGTGAAAGCAGAAGGCAAGTCCTATGTATCGGTACTTCCTAAGGAAGAGGCAAAGAGCTAATCCAGGGTTTACCGTATAGTTTGAATCTGAGAAGTGCCCTTTGCTTGCATGGGGCACTTTTTTGTTTGAAATCAACCGCTCCGGAATGCCGGAAAACAAGAAATAAGAATTATGCTTGAACTTAAATTGTTACGCGAGAAGCCTGAATTCGTTATAGAACGGCTTGCAGTAAAGAACTTTGACGCCAAGGAGATAGTTTCCCAGATTCTGGACTGCGATACCCAAAGGCGCAGTATCCAGACACAGCTGGATGCCAACCTTGCACAGCAGAACAAGGCGGCCAAGAGCATTGGCGCTCTCATGAAGGAAGGGAAGAGAGAGGAAGCTGAAGCTGCCAAGAAGGAAGTTGCATCGCTGAAGAATATCTCAGCAGAACTGCAACAGAAACTGGATACTGTCCAGAAAGAGCAGATGGACAAACTGGTTCTGCTTCCAAACCTGCCTTGCGATATAGTTCCTCAGGGAAAGAGTGCAGAAGACAATGTTGTGGTTAAGGAAGGCGGGCACAAAGCTGTCCTTCCTCCAAATGCAAAGCCTCACTGGGAACTGGCAAAGGATTTGGGTATCATAGACTTTGACCTTGGCGTAAAGCTGACAGGTGCCGGATTCCCTGTATATATAGGTAAAGGTGCGAAAATCCAGAGGGCTCTCATATCATATTTCCTGGACCGCAACACAAAGGCCGGATACCTTGAAGTCCAGCCGCCGCTGGTGGTCAATGAAGACTCCGCTTTTGCAACCGGACAGCTTCCGGACAAGGGCGAGCAGATGTATTATGTAGGTCTTGACAAGTTCTATATGATACCTACCGCCGAGGTTCCTGTTACCAATATTTATCGCGATTGCATAGTTCCGAAGAAGAACTTCCCTATAAAGATGACGGCTTATACCCAGTGCTTCCGCCGCGAGGCCGGATCCTACGGCAAGGATGTGAGGGGCCTGAACCGTCTGCACCAGTTCGACAAGGTGGAAATCGTGCAGCTGGCCCTGCCGGAAGAGTCTTACAAGGCCCTTGACGGTATGATCGCCCACGTGGAGAGCCTGGTCCAGGAGCTCGGTCTTCCGTACAGGATTCTCCGTCTGTGTGGCGGGGACATGAGTTTTACATCTGCCATTACCTACGATTTTGAAGTTTACAGCCAGGCTCAGGGCAGATGGCTGGAAGTAAGTTCAGTGTCCAACTTTGAGACTTACCAGGCCAATCGTCTCAAGCTCAGATATAAGGATGATGACGGAAAGATGAAGCTCGCTCATACTTTGAACGGAAGCTCACTCGCTCTTCCGAGAATCCTGGCATCTATACTGGAAGACAACCAGATGGAAGACGGACGTATCAGGGTGCCTGAATGTCTGAGGGAGTTCACAGGTTTTGATTACATAGACTGATCCGCCAGCTTTGCCCGAGGACAACAGAAGGATGACGGAACAGAAGACGATACTAGGAATAGACCCCGGAACCAGGATTCTTGGTTTTGGGGTTGTTTCTGTTACGGGCAGAAAGCCGAAGCTGAAGGAACTTGGAGTCATCAACCTCAAGAAAGAGGAGACACATTTTCTTGTGCTCCAGAGGATTTTGCTGGAAGTTTCTCGTCTGGTAAGGAAGTACAAGCCTGACGAGATGGCAATTGAAGCCCCATTCTTCGGGAAGAATCCGCAGACAATGCTGAAGCTTGGGAGGGCTCAGGGGGCAGCCATAGCCGCAGCGCTCCTGAAAGATATACCTATCTATGAATATGCTCCGCGAAGTGTGAAACTTGCCGTGACCGGCAAAGGTTCAGCCTCCAAAGAGCAGGTTTCAGCGATGGTGCAGAGCATACTTTCCTTCAAGTGCGATGTGAAATATCTGGATGCTACAGATGCAGTGGCAATCGCTCTCTGCCATTTCTACACGAAGGGAACTTTGACAAGCGCAGCTGAAGAAGAAGATATTCGTCTCAAGTTATCTTCCTCTTCCTCCCTTAAGGGTTCGGCACTGAGCAGGAGAGTAGGAAAATCAGGGTTGGAAAACATAAAAAGTTCTTCCCACAAATCAAGCTGGAGCGATTTCGTAAAATCCAATCCATCAAGAACTATTCGTAGTGTCAAGAGTGGGAAAGAAAACCAACAAAAATGATTTTACTTTTAGGATGGCTCCTCGTCTAAACATTGTAATTTGATTTTATGAGAAAGATATATTCTATACTGTCCATTTTGGTTTTAGCTCTGGTTCTGAGCTTTACCAAAGGTTATTCCCAGAACTCGCTGAAGGTTACGGTTCTGGACAGTGTCTCAAAGGCACCGGTCGAATTTGCCACGATGTCCATCAAGTATATAGGTGAGGCTCAGGCAAAGCGTTATACTTTGACAGACTCAACAGGCGTAGGTATTATACCGAGTGCTCCTGTAGGACGAGCTACCGTCCTTGTAGAGTGCGTGGGATATGCCCAGAAGACCTTTACCTTTGATGTCCACAGAGGAGCAAATGACATAGGAGTCGTTTATCTCAACGGGCAGAACGCTCTCAGCAGCATCGTGGTGTCTGCCGCAGGAAACCAGATTGTAGTCAAGAAGGATACTATAGAGTACAACGCATCTTCTTTCAAGACAAACGATACCGATATGCTGGAAGAGCTTCTGAAAAAGCTCCCCGGCGTAGAGATAGACTCAGACGGTAACATTACCCAGAACGGCAAGACCATCAACAAGATAATGATAGACGGCAAGGTTTTCTTCATGGATGACCCTCAGCTTGCTTCCAAGAACCTTCCTGCCAAGATCATTGACAAGGTGAGAGTTGTTGAGAGAAAGTCTGATGAGGCTCGTTTTACAGGAATCGACGATGGAGAAGAAGAGACAGTGCTGGACCTCAGCCTCAAGAGAGGAATGGCTGACGGATGGATTGGACACGTTGGTGGCGGTTACGGAACCGAGAAAAGATATGAAGGCCAGTTCATGGTGGGCAGGTTCACTCCAACTATGCAGCTCAGTTTCTTAGGTAACGTCAACAACACCAACAATCGTGGTTTCAACGATATGGCCGGAACAATGATGAGCGCCATGATGGCAGGAGGCGGAATGGGCGGCATGGGAGGAGGCCGCGGAGGTGGTTTTTCCTGGACCGGCAACGGAGTTACAGCATCCAAGATGGGCGGTACCAACTTCAACTACCAGTCCAAAGACAAGAAGATAAAGATCAATTCAAGTTACCTGTACTCTACATCTGACAAGGATGTGATTGAGACAAAGGACCGTACAACTATCCTTTCCGAGACTCTCAACCAGAACAACTGGTCTGACGGAAGGCAGAACACCGTTTCCCACGGCCACAGGTTTGACAGCGAGATAGAATACAACCCTGCAGACGGTACTTCATTCGTGTTCCGTCCATACCTCAGAGTCGGAAACGGAGATTTTGACCAGAGGAACAGTTTCTACACTCTCAGGGGAAGCGACTCCACAAACCGCGGTTATTCTTCCAATTACGGAGACAACAATTCTCTCCAGGCAGGCGGAAGGTTGATGTGGAGGCAGAGGCTGTGGAAGCCGGGAAGGACCTTTACCTTGGGCTTGAACTATAATTTCTCCAACAACTCCTCAGATGCGTTCAACATCTCAGAGACCAACTACTTTACCGGCGGCGTGTGGTCTTCAGTGGAGGGCATAAACCAGAAGTACCACCAGAACCAGAGGTCTAACCAGTTCGGAATCAACGCGTCCTATACGGAGCCTCTGGGCAAGAACTACTTCATACAGGGTTCGTACCGTTACAGCCGCAACCACTCCAACACCGTCAAGGAGACAAAGGATTACGATCCTGTAACTGACACTTACTCTATACGCAACGACGAGTATTCCAGCAGCTATATGGGCAACTTCCAGACCCAGAGAATAGAACTTGCCCTGAGAAAGCAGGAGGAAAAGTACAATTTCATGTTCGGAGTGAGCGCCACCCCGGCAAAGACAACAAGCATCGGAAGGGGAAGAGACACATCATACAGTGTCACCAACTTCGCGCCGTCCGCAAGACTTGACTACAGGATTTCGCAGGACAGGTTCCTCAGGCTCTATTACTGGGGAAGAACAAGCCAGCCTTCCTTGAACCAGATGCTTCCTATTCCGGACAGGTCCAACCCTCTGTATGTTCAGGAAGGAAACGACAAGCTGAACCCTTCATTCTCCCATAGGGTAGGCGGTGAGTACCGTACCAACAACCGCAAGAATTTCAGCTTTTTCGGAATCAACTTCGAGACATCGCTGACCACAAAGAGCATCATCAACCAGAAGAACTATACTTCTGACGGTGTCCAGCACAGCCGCTTCATCAATGCGGACAAGGGTATCTACAACATCTCCACCGGCATATTCTACAACTCCAAGATAGCCAAGAGCAACTTCACCGTCAACGTGTTCTCCCGAATGAGTTTCGGCAACGGAATCAGCTATGTGGCTTCAGGCGGAGACTTCGTGGAGAATGAGACCAAGAACCTGAACATGAACATCAATCTCGGCCTCACATACAGGATAGACAACTTTGAGGCAAGGGTAGGAGGCGGAACAAATTTCCGCAACGCCTGGTACAGCGTCAAGAGCATGGACGATGTCCAGACTTGGAACAACAGGCTCTCCGCCAGCGTTAACTGGACTTTCCTCAAGACCTTCAACATCACGACGGATGTCACCTACAGATTCTACAACGGCTATTCTGCAGGTTTCGGGCAGAACCAGACCATCTGGAACGGTGAGGTTTCCAAGTCTTTCTACCACAACGCTTTCACTTTGAAGGTAAGGGTGTACGATATACTTGACAAGTCCAGAAACACTTACCGCACTACATCAGAAAACTACTTTGAGGATGTTACCAACAATACACTCGGACGCTATGTAATGTTCACCCTGACTTACCGCTTCGGCTCATTCGGCGGTGTCAACATGCGTGATGTACGCCGTGGCGGATGGGGCGGTCCTCCTCCAGGTGGTGGAAGAAGAAGATAATTTGGACAAGAATAGTTCCATCGGGATAATCAGGATAATTCCCCTTATCATACTTCTTGTGTGTGGTAGGGGGAATTTCCTTATGGGCCAGAACTCTCTGAAAGTTATGGTCCTGGACAGTGTTTCCCATACCCCGGTGGAATCTGCCACATTCAGCCTCAAATATATCGGTGAGCAGAATCCGAAGCATTACGCCACAACAGACACTTCCGGCGTGGCTGTGATAATCAACCCTCCCGTCGGCAGGGCGGAGGCCAGGATAGATCTTGTGGGGTTCAGGCCGTATACCGCAACGGTAGATGTGAAAAGAGGGGCTAATGACCTTGGCATAGTTTATCTTGGAACTTCCAACACCCTGTCATCCATTACGGTTTCTGCAACCGGGAACCAGATTCTTGTCAAACAGGATACGGTTGAGTACAACGCCTCTTCTTTCAAGGTGGAGGAGAGCGATATGCTTGAAGAACTCATCAAAAAGCTGCCAGGGGTAGAGATTGAGGACGGTAAGATAACGGTTGACGGGAAGGAGGTGAAGAAGATAATGATTGACGGCAAGACTTTCTTCAGCGATGACCCGCAGCTTGCCACAAAGAACATCCCTGCCAAGATTGTGGATAAGATACGCCTTCTGGACCGCCAGAGCGACCAGGCCCGTTTTACCGGAATAGACGACGGTGAAGAGGAAACCGTACTGGACCTCAGCCTTAAAAGCGGCGTGTTTGACGGCTGGATAGGCAATGCTGGCGGAGGTTATGGTACTTCTGACCGTTACGAGGCTGCAATCCTTGCGGGGAAGTTCAATTCTACAAGCCAGTTCAGCCTTGTTGGAAATGCCAACAACACAAACAACTCCGGCTTCAAGGATATGGCAATGGACATGCTGACCTCCATGGTGGGCAACACTGCAACCGGAAATGGAGTCACCACCAGCCGCATGGCAGGGGCTAACTACAACTATGAAAGCCGTAACAAGAAGCTCAAGACAGAGAACAGTTATCTCTATTCGACATCAGACCAGCACCTTGAGCAAACCGTTGACCGTGTCTCTTATCTCAGCGATGACATAACCCAGTATTCCGGTTCATACAATCTCAACCGTAACAAGACCAAAGGGCACCGCTTCAACAGTGAGACCGTATATTCCCCGTCAGACAACACTTCCTTCACGCTGCGTCCTTCTCTCCAGACAGGCAGGGGAGAGTTTTCCAGAGACCGTGACTTCGTCACCCTACGTAATTCAGATTCAACCAACAGGGGCCGGAGTTCATCTTTCGGAGATAATTCTTCAAGCAAGGGCGCTGTGACTTTCATCTGGCGCCAGAGACTCGGAAAACCGGGAAGGACGATGGCTCTTGTACTTAACGGCAATTTCTCAAACAATACCGTTGACGGGTTCAACCGCTCATCTACTGATTATTTCAAAGACAATGAAATCAGCCGTACGAGGGTAATAGACCAATCTTACCGCAGAGACAACAAAAGTTCCGGCTATGCTGTATATCTTACATATACAGAGCCACTTGGCAAAAACTACTTTCTGCAGTACGCCCAAAGATATGCAAGGAGCCATTCCTCCACTCTCCGTAATACATTAGATTTCAATCCCGAGACACAAAAATACGATGTGCCTGATGAAGACCTTACGAGAGATTACAAGGGTAACTTCACAACCCGCCGCTATGAGCTGTCTTTCCGCAAGCAGGAGAAGAACTACAACTTCATGCTCGGGGCCTCTCTTCAGCCATCCACCACAAGCAGCTCGGGGCGTGGCCGAGACACATCCTACACTGTCTGGAACATTGCGCCTACCGCCAGATTCATCCACAAGTTCGACGGTTCCAAGTATCTCAGGGTAACATATCGTGGAACAACATCGCAGCCGTCGCTCAACCAGCTGCTTCCTGTTACAGACAACACCAATCCTCTGGTTGTACAGGAGGGCAACTCCCGGCTTAACCCTTCCTTCACCCACAACATGAATGTAGAATACCGTACCGGAAAGAGGAACCGCTACCGCTGGTTCAGCGTCACTTTCCGAGGAAAATACACCTCCAAAAGCATCATCAACCGCAAGAGCTATACATCTGACGGAGTGCAGCATCGCCAGTATATAAATTCTGACAAGGGCATCTACAACCTGGATTTCAGGGTGATGTACAACTACAGGATTCCACGGACAGATTTCTACTATAACCTCTGGACCAGGGCAGCCTTGGGAAACGGCATCAGTTACCTCAACGTGAATTCCGCTTTTGAGGAGAACCAGACAACCAACCTGAACCTGAGCCTGAACCAGAAGATGAGCTACCGTATAGATGATTTCGAGGCTACGGTAAACGCCGCATTCTCTTTCAGGCGGACCTGGTACAGCTCAGAATCAGTTGAAAACCTGTCTTTGTGGACCAACCGCATTTCTTCCACCCTGAACTGGACTTTTGCCCGCAACTGGATTATATCATCTGATTTCAGCTACCGCTTCTTCATCGGATATGCTGAAGGCTACGGCAGGAGCCAGGCGGTCTGGAACGCTTCTTTTTCACGGACCTTCTTCAAGAAAAAAATGACGGCCAGGATCAAGGTTTACGATATTCTCAAATCCAGCCGTTCAGTTTCCCGCACCAACGCGGAAAACTATTATCAGGATGTAAGGAACAACAACCTTGGCCGCTACGCCATGTTCACGCTTCTATATCGTTTCGGGATTTGATATAGGCCCTCATCTTTTCAATCAGAGCTTTCATGTCCTCCGGAAGAGGGGAATCAAAGTCCATCTGCTTTCCTGTGGAAGGGTGGACAAAACCAAGAGTCTTGGCGTGGAGTCCCTGCCTTGGCAGAATCTTGAAACAGTTCTCTATGAACTGCTTGTACTTGGAATAGATGGTTCCCTGGAGAATCTTGTTTCCGCCATATCTTTCATCGTTGAAAAGAGTATGCCCTATGTGCTTCATGTGGACCCTTATCTGGTGAGTTCTTCCTGTCTCAAGAATGCACTCAACCACAGTTACATAACCGAACCTTTCCAGTACCCTGAAATGGGTTACCGCGTGTTTTCCCTTGTTAGGGTCCTTGCTTACTGTAAAGCGCATTCGGTCACTCTCGTCGCGGGTTATGTTGCCGTCTATCGTGCCTTCATCCTGCTCCACGTTGCCCCACACTATGGCCACATATTTTCTCTTGGTAGTATGGTCAAAAAACTGTTTGGCGAGTTTCATCTGGGCTTCCTCGTTCTTGGCAATCACCAGTATGCCGGATGTGTCCTTGTCTATCCTGTGGACCAGAATCCCGTTCTTGCCGCCCAGATGATAGGCCACAGCGTTTACCAGGGTGCCGGAGAAATGTCCGTGCCCAGGATGAACCACCATACCGGCCTTCTTGTTGATTACCAGCACATCATCATCTTCATATACAATATCCAGCGGAATGTTTTCCGGGCCTATGTCCCTGGCTCTCTTCTCGTAAGGGAACACCAGAGAAATCTCGTCCAGCGGCTTGATCTTGTAGTTTGACTTGGCAACTTTTCCGCCAACCCTCACGTAACCTGCCTCAATAGCCATCTGGACCCGGCTGCGGGATGTCTCAAACATCCTTGATGTGATGTACTTGTCCAGTCTCATCATGGACTGGCCCTTATCTACTGTAAAATGGTAGTGTTCAAAGAGTTCCTCTACATTCTCATCGTCCTGGAAATCTTCCTCGCCACCATCGTCGCTCTCGGGATATTCATCGCTGAGGGATAAAGATTCTACTCCTTCCTTCTCTGAAGAAAGGGCACTCAGCTTGTCTGCCAGCTTCTTTACGGTGTTTTTCTTTTTGGAAGATCCCATCCGGATATAGATTAGAGGACAGGTTCGTCGTCTGATGCCGTTTCCTCTGCAACAGGCTCTGCCGGAGTGTCCGGAAGTTCCTCTTCCTGGGTGTCTTTTGGAAGAACCATTTTAAGAGTGTCTCTCAACTGGTCCTTGGCCTTCACGTTTTTCCTGTTCAGTTCTGCAAGTTCCTTGTTCAGAGTCAGGTATAGAGTTACTCCGCTTCCCATCCTGGCAGACTTCCCTACAGTAGGTTCCGGATCCTGGCGGTAAACTACAGAGTTTATGGTATCTGCGTAGGTCTTGACAGTAGCGTCAAAAAGAATCTTGTTGAGGTTCAAGGAGTTGTATGTAAGTTCGCTCTTTACCCTATGGTACGGCAGAGCAATCAGGTTAGGAATTCTGGTCCAGCAGTTGTCTGCACTCAAACCAAGGGAGAGGTCAATTTCACTTTGTGCAGGTATCTTGGTTCCAGGGGTCAGAGGCCTTCCTTTATAGCTTTGCCCCATAACGCTGTTGGTGGCGATATCAGGAACATAGTTGAGCCTGCCGACCCTTAGGTTGGCAGCCGTGAGGTTGCTTTCAGCCTGCCTCAGCGAATATCCCACTACATCAGGAGCATTGACCATCATAGGAAGAATGGAGTTGATGGTAACGAGGATATTGCGGTTTTTCTTCACTTTGGATCCGGCGGTAGGAGTCTGCTTTATTACCTGCCCGGCATGCAGTTGCGGTATATAGACTGAGTCAGTGATTTTTATCCTTATGTGGTTGCTCTTGGCAATCTTCCTGGCCTGCTCAACTGTCATGTTGGAGAAGTCAGGGACTTCCAGTGACTTTCCGTGTCTGGTTATGCCTTTGAGCATCCAGAACAACAGCAGCACGGTCACAAAAGCTGCAGCAACAGCAAGCAGCAGGTTTTTCAGCCACCAGCTCTTGTACCATTTTCCCTTTTGGTTATTATTGTCTTTTGTCTTCTTGGACCCTTGAGTAGCCATAATACCAGTCTGAATATGATTGCCTACAAATATACAAAAAACCGGAACAGGAACAGGACTCCCATAAAACAAATTCGGCTGACCAAAAGGCCAGCCGCACAAATCTCATCTCTGAAACCCAGACTAGAATCTGTCCTCAGATGAAACTGTCAGTTTTTTTCTTCCTCTGCGACGGCGTGCAGCGAGAACTCTTCTTCCGTTAGGAGTGCTCATTCTCTCTCTGAATCCGTGCTTGTTGCGTCTTTTGCGGATGGAAGGCTGGAATGTACGTTTCATATCTTTAAATCTTTATTATTTCCGTCAATTGGGCTGCAAATATAAGATTATTTTTCCAAAGACCAAAAAAAACTGATTGAAACCATTTTTGAAAAAAACTCAGCAGAATTTGAAAAGCAGTTATCCCCGGATTTGATGACATTTGCATAAAAGATTACCAGATTTAACAACTAAAACAACAACTTTTGAATTATGGAAACTGTTAAACTGTCAAATGGTGTAGAGATGCCTCTTTTGGGATATGGTGTATTCCTTGTTCCTCCTCAGGAGGCTGAACGCTGCGTTGGTGATGCCCTTTCTGTTGGCTATAGACTCATAGATACTGCGCAGGCATACCAGAACGAGGAAGGAGTAGGTACTGCAATAGCCAATAGCGGCATAAAGCGTGAAGACATCTTCCTGGTTACCAAAGTATGGATAGCAAATGCCGGAGAAGAAAAAGCCGCCAGAAGCATAGATGACAGTCTCCGCAGTCTCAAGACAGAATACATAGACCTTCTTCTTATCCACCAGGCATACGGAGATGTGTTTGGTTCCTGGAGGGCTATAGGAGTTTCCAACTTCCAGGCTGCACGCTTCTTTGACTTTGCGCACTATGTGGATATAAAGCCTATGGTAAACCAGCTTCAGTGCAATGCCCTCATACAGCAGACCGGCATTCAGCCACACCTGTCAGAAACAGGAACAAAGATGATGGCATGGGGCCCTCTCGGAGGGCAGGGAGTGGACGGCATCGTGAAGAATGAATCTCTCTCAGCGATAGGGGCCAGGTACGGAAAAAGCGCTGCCCAGGTTGCTCTCAGATGGCTTACCCAGAGAGGGATAGTGGCAATTCCAAAATCCAGCCACAAGGAGCGCATGGCCCAGAACTTCAATATATTCGACTTTACCCTCTCAGAAGAAGAGATGCGGCAGATAGCTTCTTTGAACCAGCACGATACCGGAACCATAAACTTCCAGGACCCTCAGTTCGTGAAGTATCTGATAGAAACCTACGGTTAGCAAAATAGACGCGGGCTATTTTATGAAAATGACTTTCTTTTCCTGGAAATACTCATCGGCGAACCAGTCTGAAATGTCTTTCTGGAATATCCGGGAAGGTCTTATTCTGCATTTTTTCTGCGCCTCGGCGATTTCTTCTTCCAGACTCCCGCCTTTTAGGTAGAGGATTCCTTCTGTATATCTGTCCTTTACCCAAGGGATGAAGTTGCCAAGCGAAGTGACGGCTCTGGATACAATCAGGTCCACCTTGTCTTTTTGGAAATGTTCTTTCAGGTTGACTTCTTCAGCTCTGCCGTGGAGAGTTTTGACATTCCCGAGGCCGATTTCATCAGCGATGGCCTGGGCTACTCTGACTTTCTTCCCTATGGAATCCACGAGCAGGAAACTTGCTGAAGGGTAGAAGATTGCAAGAGGAATGCCCGGAAAGCCCCCGCCGCATCCGACATCCATCACGCATATCTGGTTGCTGCAGAACATCTGTTTTGAGTTCGGCGTGGCTCGTTTCTCAGCAGTTTCTGCCGGAGCGGAATCATTGCGTCTCATCTTTGCGTCAAGTTCTGGAAGAAAATCCTTGATGAACTTGGCAACGGCAAGGCTGTGGAGTACGTGGTGAAGGTAGAAACTGTCCATATCCTTGCGGCTGATGACATTTATCTTGCTGTTCCAGTCCGCGTACAGAGGGTAGAGCCTTTGTATCTGCTCTATCTGTTCAGAATCCAGGTCAGGAAAGTATTTGAGAATTATCTTAGAATCTGTCTGCGGCATAATAGTGTTCTTGTACGGTGGTTTTATTTGTCCTGCCCCTTCTTTGGCTTCTTGTTTCCGGTATTCTTCTTTGTAGTTGCCGTCTTCCCTGGAGCGTCTTTTTTGCTGCGTTTGGCTCGTTTTTGTGCCAATGGACTGTCTATCAGCATCTCCGCCAGAAGGTCCTTGCCTCTTTTTACCCTTACCTTGGCATTGGAGAGAGAAATGTCTAGTTCATCTGCGATGTCATCCAAGGCGTAGCCTTCTATATAGAGCAGCATCACGTCTTTGTAGATGTCAGGCAGGGTGTCTATTGATTCCATGATAGATTCTATCTGCTGGCTTTCAATGAGGTTGTCTTCAGGAGTGTCTGATGACTGGACGTTACGGATTTCTCCTGTGTCCTGGGAGGTGCTTGTTTCTCCGATAGTGTTCCTGCTTCTTCTCAGAAAGTCTGTCAGGGAATTGAGGCCTATCCTGTACAGCCAGGTAGAGAACTTGTACTTTGAGTCATAGGAATCTATTCTCTGGAACGCTTTGTTGAAGGTATCCATGCAAATATCATCCACTTCCTCACTCATTTCCCTTTTCATCGTCTTGAAACTCTGGCTGATGAAGTTCTTGAGCGGAATATAGTATTTGTCGAAGAGTATGGTGAAAGCCAACTCTTCTCCCTGCTTGGCGTAAGTGATGATCTGCCCCACGTCCATCATCACATACTCCTTGTTCTTAATGTGCTTCAAGCCAGTTTTTGCCATATCCACATTCTGCTATGAGGTTTATCCTGAGATTTATGACAGATTCCATCTCTTCCTTGGCAATCTGCATCACTATGTCTTTTTCATACGGGGCGGCATCGAACACCAGTTCGTCATGTACCTGGAGGATCATCTTGCTGGCGAGCCTTTCCTTTTCCATCCTTCCGGCCACGTTTATCATCGCGATTTTTATGATGTCAGCCGCGCTGCCTTGCAAAGGAGCGTTGACGGCGTTTCTCTCGTTGAACTTGCGGACATTGGCGTTGCGGGAATTGATGTCTTTCAGGTACCGCCTCCTTCCGTAAAGAGTCTCCACGAATCCTTTCCTATGGGCCTGTTCAATGGTGTCTTGTATGTAGGAATTGACTCCGGGATACATTCTGAAATAATTGTCTATGAACTCTTTGGCTTCCCGGACTCCAATTTCCATCCTCTCGGCCAGACCAAAGGAGGAAATGCCGTAGATTATCCCGAAGTTCACTGTCTTTGCCTTGCGTCTCTGTTCGTCGGTGACACTGTCAAGCTCCACTCCAAAAAGTCTCGCAGCTGTAGCCTTATGGACATCTTGCCCGCTGTTGAAAGCATTTATCAGATGCTCGTCGCCGCTGAGGTGTGCCATGAGTCTCAGCTCAATCTGGGAATAGTCAGCGCTTACAATGAACCCGTCTTCAGAAGATGGGACAAAGGCTTTCCGTATCTCCCTGCCACGTTCTGTGCGGATAGGGATGTTCTGGAGGTTCGGATTGTAGGAAGAAAGCCTTCCTGTTGCCGTAAGCGCCTGGTTGAAAGTGGTGTGTATCTTTCCGTCAGTACGGCTGATAAGTTGAGGCAGGGCGTCTATGTATGTAGAAAGAAGCTTTTTCAGGTTTCTGTATTCAAGGATGTCTTCAACTATCGGATGGGAAGCGGAAATTGACCTGAGCGTCTGCTCGTCAGTCGGATAACTGCCCCTTATGTTTTTCTTTATGTCCGGACCGAGCTTGAGCTTTTCGAACAAGAGCGTTCCCACCTGCTTTGGAGACGAGAGGTTGATCTGGGAGTCTCCGGCCAGACTTTTGGCTTTGGACTCGATTTCGTTCATCTGCAATGTGAGAGTCTTGCTGTATTCCCGGAGCTGGCCGGTGTCAATCTTCACTCCGGAAAGCTCCATTTTGGCAAGAGTGCCTATGAGAGGCATCTCAATCCCCCGGTACAGGTCTGTAGCCTTCCCCAACTCAGAGGAGACATTATCGTTGACCCGTATCTTTGAAAGTTCTTCTGAAAGCTTATCCTTAAGGTATATGTATAGTAAGCTTTCCTTTGCGTAGGCCTCAACGGTAGCCGGGTCTTCTTCCTGAGGTTCAGAGAAAAGGTCCATCTGTGCAGGCTCCTCTTCCTTTGGAGAACTGAAGAGGGAGACATCAATTCCGAACTGCTGTTTTATGACAAATGAAGCCGAATGGCTCACTTCAGGATTGAGAAGGTAGTGAAGAAGTTCAACGTCAAACAGCTCAGACTTTGAGAGTGAATCTACAAACTCTTCAGCGCGGGAGACGCCGGAATTGACAGTCCCGTCCGGAATCTCAATACGTTCCATTTCAGAGGCAATGGCCCTGATTGTCTCCTTCAAGGCGAAACCAGTTTTGGCAATAGATGTATTTGCCAGAATATCAATGATATCCTGGGTTACAGATCCACAATATGCCACACCGGACGGTTTCTTCCTGGAAGAATCCTTGTCCGTTGCAGAGAGCAGGATCTTTTTCCCATCGCTGAGTAGCATGATGGCAACTTCTTTTGTCCTGAGTGCTTCAGTCTTGAGAGCGGCAATGTCCACAATCCTTACGAAAGGTATTTCAATCCTCTCTGCAACAGCTGTGTTTTCAGGAATATAGCTGTTGAAATAATTGCCGCTTTCCTCAGCAGGAAAGTCGCTTGCCTGAGTATCGCTTGCCTGAGTGTCGTCAGCCGGAAAATCGTCAGCCGGGAAGTCCCCGTCAACTGAATCGGGGTCCTGGTTTATTCCTCCGGCACCGGATGTCGCTGAAGACCCCTCTGAATACCGAGTGATCATTTTCTTCAGCGATGTGAACTCGTACTTGGAGAAAACGCTGTCAACTTCAGTCCGGTTTGCCCCGGTAACCTTTATGCTATCAAGAGTTACAGGGAGTTCTATATCAGTCTTGATGGTTACAAGGAAGCGGCTCATATCGAGATGATCCCGGGCATCCTTTATCTTCTCCTGCTGCTTGGCCGGGAGCTCATCCAGATGCTTGAGCAGGTTGTCTATGCTTCCATAGGTGCCGATCAGCTTCTTTGCACCTACCTCTCCAATACCCTTGACCCCGGGCACATTGTCCGAAGCGTCTCCCCAGATGGTGAGTATGTCTATGACAGACTTCGGATCTTTGATTCCATAGTAGGCGCAGATTTTATCTTTGTTCACTATATCTACTTCAGTGGCAGAGCCTTTCGGAAACTTGTACTGGAATATGTTGTCGTCTATGAGCTGGCCGTAGTCCTTGTCAGGAGTAACCATATAGACCTGCGAAGAATCAGAAGCCCACTGCCGGGCCATGGAGCCGATGACATCATCCGCCTCGAAACCTTCCATGCCCAAAGCCGGGATGTTGAGAGCTTTGAGTATCTCTTTCAACGGCTCAAGCGCATCCACTACAAGCTCCGGAGCCGCTGGACGGTTGGCCTTGTAGTCTTTGTAAACTTTATGCCGGAATGTTTCTGCATGGAGGTCAAAAGCTACAGCCAAGTGGGTAGGATGCTCTTTGCCGATAAGTTCCAGCACCATTTTGGTAAAGCCGTAAAGGATGGATGTATCTATCCCTTTGGAATTGACAAGAGGATGCCGCATGAAGGCATAGTACATCCTGAATATCTGTGCGTGACCGTCTATGAGAAATATCTTGTTCATGAATATCTATGTGCCTGTTCTTCAAAACTCCTTCTGTTCTTCTGGGACTCCTTCTGTTCTTCTGGAACTCCGTCTATTCTTCTGGGACTCCTTCTGTTCTTCTTGAATTCCTTCAGTCCTTCTTGAACTCCTTCAACCCTCAGAACCCCACTGCTTTAGGGTTAGCGGTTATCTTCAGCGTACCACTCGGCGCAGCTCTTTTCAGTTTCCCACAGCTTTATGCTATGCAGCTGGATGCCTTCGGGAAGGAGGCTTTTGACAATGTCCGCGAAATGAATCACAAGCATCTCGCTTGTAGGCTGGAAATCAACTGTGACAACATTTCCGTAAACTCTTCCTATATCTTCTGCCAGCAATGCTCCTTCCTTCATTACAAGCGCATGGTCAAATTTGTCTATGATGTTTTCGTTTACAATCTTCTTCAAGTCTGTAAAGTCGAGCACCATTCCCTTTTTGGGAGAGTTGTCGTCCTCTATGGGATTGCCTGAAACCGTTACGGCCATACGGTATGAATGTCCGTGTATGTGGCAGCATTTGCCGTCATAGCCGCCAAGGGCGTGAGCGCCCTCGAAGCTGAACTCGCGTGTTATGCGTATTATGCTCATCTATAAAACATTAAATAGAATCTTCGTTTATCGGACCTAACGCCTCCAATATCGAAAGTCAACAGAGGCTTTTTATTTGGACCGCTCAACTGAAGCTTTTACAAACTGGTAGAGCTTGTCACCTCTTAGTCCGATGGCTGCAATCTTGCCCTGAGGGTCAAATACCACGATATAAGGGATGCCGCCAAAACCATAAGCGTCTGATGGAATGTCCTGGGCGTTTACAATCTGGGACCAGACGATTCCATTTTCACGGGCAGAAGCCTTTGTGTCAGCGAGTTTATCCCAAACCGCAATGCTCAGCACGGTTACCTTTTCCTTAGGCAGCTCGTTGAATATCTTCTTAAGGGTAGGAATCTCCTTGATGCACCATCCGCACCAGCTGGCCCAGAAATCTGCGACAACCCATTTCCCTCTTCCTACATAGTTGCTCAGCGATACTTTGCTGGCAGGATTTGAAGGATCCTGCTGGACGGTGAAGTCTATGAACATGTCACCTTGTTTGACTTTGCCGTTCTGGGCATAAGAAGAAGCGGCAGTAATCAAAGACAAGCAGACCACAGCTGCAACGATAATCTTTTTCATATTTGTGCGTTTTTTATATTATGTTAATATTCAATGTTTTGTTTACTTGAAGGGTGCCTGTTCTTGCTACCCCTCATTTGTTTATACTCTTGAAAATGAGCCAATTGCTAAAAACGTCACCGATGGTGTTCAAAAGTGTTTGGGCTTTGTTCCAAAAGTGTTAGGTCTTTGTTTTTAATCGTTAGCTCTTTGTTACAAAAACGCTAGAGCTTTGTTCCAAACAGTTAGGTCTTTGTTTCAAAAGCGCAAGAGCTTTGTTCCAAAGTGCTAGGTCTTTGTTCCAAAAGCGTTAGGTCTTTGTTTTTAATCGTTAGGTCTTTGTTCCAAAAGCGCTAGAGCTTTGTTCTAAACAGTTAGGGCTTTGTTTTAAAAGCGCTAGAGCTTTGTTCCAAACAGTTAGGTCTTTGTTTTTAATCGTTAGCTCTTTGTTACAAAAACGCTTGGTCTTTGTTCAAAATGCGTCAATGCTTTTGTTGCTTGAAGCGTTCAGCTTGTTCCGCTATAAGCTGCTTGTCTTCAAAGTAGTTGATCTTCATGGCTCTTCGTACATCATCCATAGTAGATGCTGCAACCTCGCGTGCCTTGCGGCTACCCTTCTGGAGCATGTTGTAAACCTCCGGGATGTCTTTCTCAAACTCCTTGCGGCGCTCCCTGATAGGCTCGAGTTCCTGGTTGAGTATCTTGCCCAAGAACTTCTTGATCTTGACATCGCCGAGCCCACCTCTCTGATAATGTGCCTTGAGTTCATCAAGGCTTGCATACTCAGGAAGATATAGCCCAAAGTGTTCCTGGCGGCAGAAGGCGTCAAGGTAAGTGAACACGGTGTTGCCCTCAATGTGTCCAGGATCGTTGATGCTGATGTGGAGAGGGTCCGTGTACATTCCCATGACTTTCTTGTTCACTTCTTCAGCGCTTTCGCTCAGATAGATGCAGTTGCCCAGACTCTTGCTCATCTTAGCCTTGCCGTCAGTACCGGGAAGCCTGAGGCAGGCGCTGTTGGACGGAAGGAGGATATCCGGCTCTACCAGAGTCTGGCCATAGATGCTGTTGAACTTGCGGACAATTTCCACGGTCTGTTCTATCATAGGTTTCTGGTCCTCGCCGGCGGGTACGGTCGTGGCCTTGAAAGCTGTTATGTCAGCAGCCTGGGAAATAGGGTAGGTGAAGAAACCCACAGGGAGCCCGCTTCCAAACACCGGCTGGTTGTCTTCTCCGTGTCCTGCACAGCCTTCAGAAGCGTCCTGCTTCTGGACAGGATTGACAACCCCCTGCTTCATGCTGCCGGTACCCTGCTCCTTTCCCTCTGCACGGTCGGCCTTGCTGAAGCCTCTCATCTGGATCTCTGACTTTACGGTAGGGTTTCTTTGAAGTCTTGCCACTGTTACGAGATTCATGTAGTAGAAAGCCAGCTCCGTAAGTTCGGGAATCATGCTCTGGACAAAAATGGTAATCTTATTTGGATCAAGACCTACACTGAGATAGTCCAATGCAACTTCTATTATATTCTGACGCACCTTTTCAGGATTGTCAAAGTTGTCTGTAAGCGCCTGAGCGTCCGCAATGAACACAAACATATCTTTATAGTCCATTGCATTCTGAATCTCAACTCTTCCTCTTAAGGAACCAACGTAATGTCCAATGTGGAGCCTTCCCGTAGGGCGGTCACCGGTAAGTATAACCTTGCTGCTCATTATCTGAAACAATTATTAATCACAAACATTGTCAAGTTCATTTATACAGCACTGTTACCTGAGTATTCCCGCAACACTGCGGCACAGACAGCATGCTGTACGAATGTATATAACTCCCAAATATAGGAAAAAATAAGAAAGGAGACGAGCAAAAACATGAAAGCCCGTCTCCTTTTTAATGTCAGAATCTGTTACTACCTGCATCCGCCCGACAAAACCGTCAAACGCGTCTCTATATCACTAATGCTTTAGTGGCACCACTTCCTTATATCTTTCTCGCTTCTGCCGTAGCGGCACCACTTCCTTATATCTTTCTCGCTTCTGCCGTAGCGGCACTACTTCCTCATATCTTTCTCGGTCTTGCCGTAGCGGCACCACTTCCTCATATCTATCTCGCTTCTGCCGTAGAAGCCTTCCACCTACACTCGGATATCGATTCAGTTCTGCTCTTTATCCTTGCGTTTTCGTCCGTCTATCCAGCACCATAGCCTCCACATCAGCCATCCCCAGGCAAAGAACAGTACGAAGTATATCCACTTAGGGATGTTGCTATGATAAGCATCATCCTTTATCACCTTGTCAAAGTCCGGAATGTCTGCATAGTAGTAAGCCCCAGCACCGAAGTCGTGTTTGTCGCTGAGCCCAAGTCTGTTCCTCATTATCCACCAGGCACAAACCAATACAGCTGCAACCATTATGAAGGTTATTGCTTTGTATAATGTTTTATTTGCGTGCCTCATAGCTTGACGGTTTTTCTTGAGAGCCTCGTGATGTCAGTGTTTTTTGCATGCCTCGCGGCTTGGCGGTTTCGAGCCTTATGGCTTGGTGGTTTTTTGCCTGACCGCACGGCCTGGTGGTTTTATGCGTAATCAGTAAATGCTTGTATTTCAACGATATAGTAAATCGAGGGGTGTGCATAAATGCGTACAGAGAATTTACTAATTTGTTGTGTATCAATAAGTTGCTACTTACGGTTTGTATGGGCGTTGCTAGCTTTTGGGCTCAAGCCGTTGTTTGGACTATGCAAGTTGCAAGCATTGGGCTCAGTCCGGTTGCTTGGGCTATGCAAGTTGCTAGTCAGCCTTCATAGCCTGTTCCAGGGAGATGGTGTTTGCTGGAAGGGCTGTGGCGTTTGCTGCGGCAGTGTTTCCGGCAGCTACGGTGTTGGCAGCTGCGGTTTTGGCCGGTGCAGGTGCTTCTACAACCTTAGGCTCGGCTTTCTTGCCGCTGTAGTTGTCCAGCTGAGGGATAGGGAAGAACCTTCCGCTGAGCAGGAACCATACGGCAAAGAACGTAAGAGCTATGTTGAAGAGCTGTCCGATGACATACAGCCACAGTACCTTTCCGCCCTGCATCTTCCGGATGATTTCCCTGAAGTTGGTGTCAAGTCCGATACTTGTGAAAGCCAGGACGAAAGCCCAGTTTTTGTATTGGTCAAGCACCTTGTTGATTGCTCCTACGTTCTCGCTTCCGTAAACTGGGAGGATGATGAAAGAAGCAACCAGTGAGGCTGCGAAGAATCCGATGATGAACTTAGGGAAGCGGTACCAGATTTCGTTGGCGCCTACTCTTTGTCCGTTCTGCCTGTCAACTTTGGTGGCAAAGAACAGGGCCACGAAGAATGCTATGAAGCCAATCAGTATGTTCTGGATGCTCTTTACCAGGACGGCTGCCTGCTCGGCTTCTTCTCCGAGAGCGCTTCCGGCCAAAACTACTGCACCGGTAGAGTCAACGGTACCGCCGATGAGGCTTCCTCCCATGATCTGGTTCATACCAACCCAGCGGATGATCATCGGCTCAAACACCATCATAAGTATCGTGAATATGATGGAAATTGATATTGCCAGTGAGAGGTCTTCTTTCTTGGCCTTGGCAGCTGCGCCGGTGGCGATGGCAGCGGAAGTTCCGCAGACACTTGTCGCTGAGGCAAGAGTGATTACAAGAGGCTTGTTGTCCATCTTTAAGATCCTGGTTCCGAGCCACCACATGAAGATTATCACGATAGGGGTTACTATCCAGGCTATTCCCAGTCCGTAGAGGCCGAACTTGGCTATGTTGGAGAACAGGACGGAGAATCCCATCACAACCAGGCCGGTCTTGATGTAGAACTCGGTCCTGATGGCAGGTTTAAGCCATTTGGGAACGCCCACCGTGTTGGAAATCAGAAGTCCTATGATCAGAGCCCAGAAAGCCCATTCCAGGTAGCGGTTGAAGGTGAACTCTGCGCTCACTATCCTGACGATTATGGCCAGGACAAAAAGTCCGAGGAACGCTGGAAGAAACTTGGTAACTCTTTCTCCCTGAAGCTTTATTCCCACACCAAACAGAAATGCCAGAATGAGGAACGTGCGGGCGAGCTTTGTCCAGAAAACTCCGCTCATCTGGGCAGCAAGAGACGCCTTCTCAGGCACATCTTCCCAAAGATGCCATTTGGAGAAATTCAGGGCTGTAAAATCAAAAGCTTTTGAAATAACGGCTATTGCGGCAACTACAATCAGCACTACGCCAATCCATACCGCCAGCCAGTCTTCTTTTTTCCATAAATCGGAAATGGTTGTCCTGTTCCGGATAACCTCAGGTTTGTTTTTAGGTTCCATATTAAAAAGTAAAAGGTTTTACTATAAACACGGGTGCAAATATAGTAAAATATGCTCAACGACAAACAAAATGTCAAGATGGTTCTGGAACAGATTTCAGAGGTTCCGGAACAAAGGTCTATGAATCTTGGGCGACTGGCCGGAGATAAGTAACACATCTCACGGGTTCAGAAAAAGCGGGCAGGTGGTGGCCTTTACCACACGGATGAGGTCAGCTGGAGCTATGCAGATCTGAAGCCCCCTAAGCCCTGCACTTACATACATCTTTTCCAACGAAAGGCAAGACTCGTGGATGTATGTCGGAAAAGGTTTCTTCATCCCGATTGGTGAGCATCCGCCTCTTATATAGCCTGTTGTGGGAAGCAGCTCTTTCATGTGGATGAGGTTGCAGCTCTTGTTCCCCGATGCCTTTGCCGCCATCTTCAGGTCCACTTCCTTGTCCCCGGGAATGACGCACACGAAATGACCGGTCCTGTCTCCTTTGAGGACCAGCGTCTTGAAGACCATTGATATGTCTTCTCCAAGTTGCCGGGCAACATGTATAGCATCCAGATGCTCCTCGTCCACCTGGTAAGGAACCAGCGTGTAGGCTATCTTTTCCCTGTCCAGCAGCCTGGCTGCATTTGTCTTCTGAATCTTCATCTTAACGGGCCGTTCGGGTGTTGATTTTTTCTCCTTTTCTGTTCCAGGTGTAAATCCAGCTGCCGTTGCGGGAGGTAAAAGTGTCTCCTGCAACTCCAATTACATCTCCCACGTATGAGTAACTCAGGGTTTTGTATTTCTCTCCCTTGCTGTCCCAAAGGTAAACCCAACTGCCGTTTCTGGAAACGAAGAATGTTGAGCTCCAGCCCTTTACCTCTCCTACGTAACTAGCAGTCAGTGTCCTGTACTTGTTTCCCTTTTCATCATACAAATGCACCCAGCTTCCGTTAGTCTCCACACTTGAAATCATATGTTCTTGTTTTTGTTCTGATGGCATACCTAAATTATTACCGGCAGAAATAAAACCTGCCAGAAAACAAACCAGCGCTATTTGAATAGTAAATATCTTTCCCATAACAATACAAATATAATGAAAGCTTTTAAGCAAATAACGGTGGGATAATTTTCGTATATTTGTTTGTATGAATTATTCGCCGAGAAATATATCGTTTTTTTTTATTTTCCTATCCCTGCTTCTCTTGCTTTCAGGCTGTGGTCCTGAGGCTAAGCCAAATATGGATCCTGAAGGGAAGAATCATAAGGACAAGGAGGTTGCGCAAATCGTTGAAATATCGGCAGCACCAGAGAGTTTTTCAGCATCCCTTACCGCAAAACTCAACAAAGACACAGTTTTGAGCGGCTGCAAGTTTATCATCGATGGTGTGGGGGAGATTCCGGCATCAAAAGCAGTGGCGGCTTTCTGTGCAACGGCGGAGGAACTCGATTACGAGACATCTTATCAGGTGAAGGCTGTTGCCCTAAAGGGTGAAAAAGAGATTTCATCCACCGGTTCATTCAAGACACAAAAGCATCCGTTCAATGAGGATTTCTGGAGTTTAATGCTAAAGTTGGCGGACAAGGATAAAGACGGGAAAATAAGCAGAAAGGAAGCTCTTGCGGTAAATGAAATCGCTTTGGTTGCAGAAGGTCTTACATCTGTGTATGGTCTTGAGTTTTTTCCCAATGTTTCTTATATACATTTAGCCAGCAATGCTTTGACAGAGATAGATCTAACTAAGAATACAAACCTTTCGTGGCTGGAGGTTAACGGACAGCCTCTTAAACGTTTGGACATCTCCAAGAATCTTAGGCTGAGTCACCTGTCTGCCGGAGGCAACTCGCTGGAATCTTTGGATGTGTCTGCCAACGTGGCTCTAAAATCCCTTTATGTACAGGATAATCGTTTGTCTTCCATAGATGTTTCCAAGTTGACCGGTTTGCAGATTCTACACGTTGGAATCAACAACCTTACAGAGCTTGACTTATCTAACAATCTTCAACTCACCGAGGTTAATACAAATTTAAACCCTAACCTTAAAGTCGTCTGGCTCAAGACCGGCCAGACTATAACTGATTTCGCTCACGACAGTTGGACTGAGATCCGCTATAAATAGAACAATATGGACCGAAAGAAATTTCCGGAACTTGCTTTTCTTCTGGAGAAAGTAGGAGGCAGATTTAACAAGAGGCTGGCAACGCCAAAAGATTTTGAATTATTGGCCGATGAGATAGAATTTGCATCGTCCCCGAAAGCAAAAATTTCTGCAAGCACTTTGAGAAGAATCTGGGGCTATGACAGTTACGAGTCTAACCCTACAATCAGCAAACTGGACATACTGGCCCGATACGCCGGGTATGAGAATTTCCGCAGATTTACGGATATGCTCAAGTCTGACAAGTCTTTTACTTCCGGTTTCCTGACCACCAGTTTTGTAGAATCCGGAGAACTGGAAGCCGGAGAGCATCTGCTTCTAGGATGGAACCCCAACCGTCTGGTGGAGCTGGAGTATCTCGGCTCCAACCGTTACCGTGTAGTCAAGAACCAGAATTCCAAGATGAGAGAAGGAGATGAATTCGAGGCCTCTTCGTTCATTCAAGGCTTCCCGATGTATGTGTCTCACATAGAAAGAGATGGGGATGAGACAAGTATGTATGTTGCCGGATTCCAGGATGGACTTACCCTGGTAGAGCGGGTTAAGGGATGCTAATCTTGGTCTGAAGGTTCAGGGAAGCCGGAATCCATTATCATATCCCGGGTTTCATAGAACATTTTATCCACGGCCCTTTCCGCCTTACGGGCAGAAAGAAGGATTATTGCGTATGCCAATGCCGTAAACATAAACAGAATCACGGCGGCTAGAATCCAAAACTTCTTGCCTGTTTTATGGAGAGCTGCTTTTATCTCGGAGGCGGAAGCATATCTTCCTTCCCTTTCTTTTTGAGTGCATTTCTCAGCGATAGAGCTAAATCCGCCAGGCATCAAGGCCATTATCTTGCCCAGAGAGTAAATGTCCGAGCGGCAGTCTATTTCTTCTCCGTTTAGCAGTTCTGGAGATGCGAACATCCTTGTTCCTGCTGGAGCCTTCAGAAGCATGTGTGAATCCGAATCCGAGAATCCGAAATCTATAATCTTGGCATTGTCTCCGTTGGAGGTAACCATAATGTTTTCTGGCTTCAGATCGCGGTGGATAATCTGCTTGTGGTGCATGTAATCAAGAGCATCGCAGAGCTCAATCAGAATCTTTCTGGCAGTCTTTTCTGGCAGACTTCCTTCCTGGAGCCTTTCATATAGAGTCTTGCCGTCTATCCACTCCATCTCAATGCAGTGCCCCAGTTGAGGAATTTCTGTAAAAGCGTAGTACTCGCAGATTCCAGGATGGGAGAGCATGTATCCAATCTCAAACTCCTTTCGCAGAAGATTCTCATACAGGGAATCTTCCCTGAGGTCGTCTTTTAGGCATTTGTAGAGCCTGTTACGCCCTCCCTTGCGGCTGCGGTACAGAAGGGTAAATCCAGAGCCCGACGTATGGACGGGTTCCAGAGAAGAAAACATATTGGTGAAATCTTCTGAAGGGCCTCTAAAAAATCCAGATTGAGACTGCATTGCTCCACTTCTTTTCTACAAATGCAAAGATACTCCAACTTTCCGTTAGTTAGTGTTCCTTTTGCGCGAGATTATTTGTAAATTTACACTTCATAAGAATCAGACTCTTGAGAATCTTTTTTGCCATAATGCTGCTGTTTTTGTCCTGCCTGTGCATAGAGGCACAGGACAAGCAGGAGGTGTATTGCTTCAACCAGCGTTATATAGCGTCCGAAGGTGGCAAGTTCGGGATGCTGGACAAGCAGAAAAAGGAGGTTATTCCAATGGTCTATGACGAGATTTCTTTTATCACCGACGATATAGCCATCCTCTCAAGGTACGGAGGCTTCCTCCTCTGCGACAAGTGGGGCCGCATTTTTGCCGAGGGCACTTCCAGGTCAGACCTGGAGGAGCAGTGCCAGGACCTGTACGACAAGGTTCTGGAAGACGACCGTCTTTACTGGGAGACAGTCCTTGAGGCATATTCGGATTTTGCTTCGGAGTGCCATAAGGTTAGGGGGCACCGCGATGCTGAGAAGAAACTCCTGCCCCTTAGGCAGCACATAGAGTCTCTGCTGAAACTTGCGCGTGGAAAGATGAACGAAGAGCAGCTTGCACGGTTTGATAAGATAACCGCCAGTTACGGACACTAGGGAATGAAAAGATGTCTGTGCATATTTGGAATGTTGATTCTGGTGCTGACTTTGGCATCAGGTGTTTCCTATTCCCAGAATCCTGAACAGATAAAGAACAATCCTGAAATGATATGGGCAGAAGGCTCCACACAGAAAGAGGCTCTGGACGGCATCACCTCCAAGCTTGCCCACGCAGTTGGCTTCACCTGCCCAAAGTCCAAGTTCCTTTCTCTGATGAAAACCTACTCCCAGGACATCAGGAAATATACCCACCAGATTACATACAACGGCAAGTTTCTCCGCTACATAAACAGCCGCGAGACTTCAAAACTCTTCTCCTCCCGCCGCCAGAAAATCGCTGAGTTAAAGCAAAGTGCCCAGTCTGTCCAGACCTCCAGCCCTCAAGAGGCTGCTACACTGTACCGCTGGGCCCTGACCTACCTGAAAAGCCTTCCTGGAGACAATTCCAGAGAAATCTCCTCCTTGCAAGGAAGCCTAACTTCTCTCCAGAAGAAGCAAGGCCAAGCCTACAGCCAGCCTTCCTCCACTGTTCAAACCCGTATGGCGTACATAGACAAGGAAACAAGGCAGATAGCCGGCATATTGGGAGAGCCAATGCCTGAAATCAAAGGCATCCAGTCCCCTGAACCTAAACCAATAAAAACTCCAGTTGCGGATGCCGGAGTTAAACGTACAGATTATACTTACATACAGAATGTTGATGTATCGCAAGATATTGATGCATTTATCAATGGAAAAGCCATTCCAGAAGACAATCAATATGAAATGATGAGAGTTGTATCAATTTTATCATCAGGGACTATTGATGTTAAGGAACTGCACAAGGTTTCCCAAGACAATAATGATAGTGTTGCGTCTGGTCTTTGGGCAACGCCTACCGCACAGTGGAACAGGGCGGTAATCCTTCTGCAGGGAGGTCTGTCTCCAGAGTTCATAACCGGAATAATGGCAGGTTACAACATCCGGAAAGCAGGAGCCTATGCCTCTTTCAAGAGTAATTTCACTTCCGTTTCTTCAGATAGGGATATTCTTTCATCAATCAGCCTGTCAGAGCTTTCCGGCAACAGCAAGGTATCTTTTTCAATGGTTACCGGAGGCCTGCTCTACAGCCTTGCCACAGACTTTCCAGCGGGATACCCTAAACACGGCAGAATCAATACTCTGCTATACGCTGGCGCCGGCTACGGCCAGAGAACTGTTTACTGGCAGGACAAGTCAGATAATTGGGCAAAGGTTACAGACCGCACCTCCAACGGCATTGCCGTTGAGGCAGGCGTCATCTATTCTTTCCTTAACACCAGCGCCCGGAACCTCAGCCTCAGCGCTGGTGTCCACACCATCAACTTCAAAACCGTCGGCTTTGCTTTAGGAATAGGTGTCAACTTCTGACTATTTGTGGAAAATGGCACAAACCATCTTCCTTTATGGCCAATCCAATACTATCCTTAGTGCCACTCAACATCATATTGTGAACTCATAATCCAAATTATTAGGATTTGTAGTTCACAAAAAAAATATCAAACTTTTAATAATCCAAATAACGGACTTTTTATTGAACAAATTACAGCACAGTATAATCTTCAGCGATAAATCTTGTCCAGTTCCTCTTTGGTGAAGGCTTTGTACCTTGCCATCCAGTAAGCCGCCTTCTCCTTGTCAAAGGCACCACGGTCTATTTCGGACTCCTTTCCGGCCCTATGCAGTATGGTATTGTTTCCTCCTCCCATGTGCTCCGCCCAGGTCAGTTCTGCAAACGGTGAATCCTGCCTCTGCCCGATATGGTGCAACTCGTATGGATCTCCGTTCCTGTCTCTTGGCGGAAATCCTTCCCCAATCAGGTCCGCATTATTGTATTCTGCCCAGGAGTCATAGTCTTTCAGCGCCTGCTGAGTAGAATCCCTTAGCCAGGTATTTCTCCTGATGCTGTAATCCGCCCAATCTATATCCGTCCTTATCAGCGCAACTTTCCCTCCAATCACCGCCTCACGAAGTCCTGCCTTTATATAAATCTCAGCCTCTTCCACCGAACTCAGCGATTCTATAATCTCATCCGACCAACCGGTCCGCAGTTTAATACTATGGAAATCTTTCATTGTATTCTACTCTTTTCTGACATCTAGATCAGACATATTGAGAGCATTGGCTTTTCTAAGTGAAATACCATACACTCTCAAAAATGCATCTTCAACTTCCTGTCCTCTATTCACCGTTACTGGGTTTGCATATACAGATGCAACCTTTACGCTCATACCAGGTTCCACAAGAATACCGTTACAGTTTTTCTTTCTTTTGGTTGTGATTACAAAGAGCGCCATAATCTAAAAGTCTAAAGTGGTTTTGTAAAACATACAGTTAGTTTTTTAATAAATGTGTGCTCTTCACTTTTTTCTGTCTTCAAATGAAACCCAAAATTTGCTTTAAAAATCTTTAAATTGCTTGCAAGACTAAACGCATCTTTTAATTCAGTTAGGTATTTTATTTCAAGAGTTTCACTACCAACAAGTTCTCCATCTCTTTCTAATCTATCTATATATGGCTTTATTGTTGAATCTTCCGCCACTCCATATTTGAGTGCAATATCTTTAACTTCTCCGATATCCTTTGTTTTGCGAGGATATGGATCGAGTGTTAAACAATTACTGATATTTAAACTACGGGTCTTGTTAGAAACTGTGTCTATGCTCAATTCTACTATTTTATAGCCCACGTTACCGCCCAATTCACGGGAGTACTTTTCTTTATTCGTAACTTCTTCTTCAATTTTTGCAGAATATACGCCTAAAGCTACAAGAACCTCCCTAATTGCAAGGCTCTTTGAGGAAATTAACTCATCCTCTGTTTTACTTGCCTCTATGTCTAAATATCTGTCAAGATATGGATCTCTTATGTAGATACCATTTGCTTTTGGATTAGATATTAGGTAATCTATTTTTACTTTTTCTTGAGAGACAATAGCAATTTCTTTATTATGCATGTCTTCATACAATTCTGGGTAAAACCCATTTTCTATTCCGTATGCATATTCATCATCAGGAACGATGATTAGGTTAGGTTTTTTTTCAATATAAGTCATAGTAGGATAATGACTAAAGTTAGTAATAGTAAGATTATAAAAACGATAATAGCCGAAACTAACGTTGGTGAATTCTTTTTTTCGAATATTTCTTTTGTTTCAGGACTAAGGGTATAACCGCTAGTTGACAGGTCTTCATCCAAAAGTTTTCTTGCGTTCTCTATGCTTATGTCTCTGATACAATAGGAGAAGGACATTTGGCGTTGTTTCTTGTCGACATTAGATAGAAAACCACAGAAGTAAGTGTAGTTGCTAATATTGCCCTTCCAAATTCTAGGCTTCTGAGAAGCAATGCTTTCTAAACTAATAATTTCTTCCAGCACCTTTTGAGTCTCTAAGGGCTCTTCAGGAGCAGTGCCATTTACGTATACAAGATTATTGTATCCGTAACCGATAACGTGCATTATTCTTTTATTGCTCATTTTTGATTCCTATTCTATCTTTTATTTGTGAAATAAAACTATCGTCTAATAAATTGCCGATTAATACAATTGACTCTTTTTTTAATCTAAAATTATATCTTAAATCTGATTCTATGACTTCTTTTGATGCGGTTGGATTAATTTTCTTATATTCATCAAAATGAGTTATAATAAAACCCAACCCAGTTTTTTCAATATGTTTATCTTTAATAATTTTATTTATTTTACCCAATCTTGACACTATAGGCAACATATATTTTTTTTCATGGCTTATTGTAAAGCTATTGTTTGGATATAAGTCATCCATCTTTAAAACAAAGTAGATAAAGGTGCTTTCCTTCTCAATAATTGCATCATATTCTTTAACATATTCATCTTGACCGCCTAAGTCTTTAGTTTTCTCTACAGTAACTACATCACCATTACTACGTTTAAAGGTGAATTTTGCAATATCTCGTATAGGTGTGTTGACTTGACTGCCATTATCGATCAAAGCTCCAAGCTTTTTGAATAATGTTGTTTTCCCGCTTGCTGGGAGGCCGAGAATAACAATATTTGTTGCATCTTTATCAGATAAGGCAGCGATTAGTATACCGCATAGACCTGATAAGAGTGGAATAATCCACCAAATCCAAGCATATTGTACTTGTTCAATTGTTAAAATGTGTAATAGCATAGTTAATAGTTATTAGAGTTTTGAAATAATTTTTGCCAAAGTTCAGCATTTCTACTGGATTTTGCAGGTTCAAAAAAGTTCAAACCCAACATTTTGCAGCTGATCCACCAGGCTTACCAGGAATCCGGTGCCCAGGCCGAGGAAAAGGCCGGTCCAGATGAGCCATTGGAGCTGGTTGTTTATGACGTCCTTGGTCATCTTCTCCACTTCCTCGAGGTCCATTTCGTCAATGCGCTTTTTGACAATGCCGTAGATGTCTATGGTGTTCAGGATCTCAGGAGCACGGTTCTCAATGAAACTGGTGTAGGCGTTGACAGCAGTGTCCTGGAGCCTGAGCAGGAAGTCTTCCTTGTTCTGGAGGAGGGAGTTGAGAGGGGTGTTGAGAAGTTTTTCGGCTTTCTTGCTGATGAAGGCGGAGATAGGGGCTGCCTCCAGATCTTGGATCAAGTCTGTGACGGTGGCAGTAAGGTAAGCCCTGATAGAATCGCTGAAGATTGAAAGCAGCCATCTGTTTCTGGTAAGGTGGTCGGTAGCCTTGTCAGCGATAATGCTGGCTATGTCGGATTCCCTGATGCTCTCGAGGATGTTTTCAGACAAGGCCGGAATCTGGGCCATCAGACTGTCCATGTTGTCTTTCCGGAGGACATCTTCCAGGACTTTCCCCAGAGGCTGGGAGCTGGTGCTCTGCCTTTCCAGGAAACGGCTGACGCCAAGGCTGACTTTTTCCGTCATCTCCTTGGACAGGAGCTCCTTTCTGAGAACGTCCTGGTTGAGGAGGTTGCGGCTTACAGCCTTGGCTATGGCATCAGCAAGTTTTTCCTTGTTCTTCGGGATGACTCCCTGTACTAGAGGTAGTGCTCTGAGGCCCAGGATGTGCTTGGGGTACAAGGGGTGGAACAGCCAGTGTATGGCTATCTTGTTGGTGCCCCAGCCAACAAGGCCGCAGAGCACGGCGTTGAAAATGATTTGAGACCAGTCCATAAGTCAGTTGTATTGCGTCAAGATAACTGCCAGGCCTCAAATGACAGGAGGCTTGCCGAAGACCAAGTCCTTCAGTATTTTCCAAATACCTGAGAACAGGTCGCCGTCCTGGCCGGAACCATATCCTATCTCTACTTTCTTGCCGCAGTTGGGGCAGTTGACCGGTTCTGAAAATATGGTGGCACTCCTTTCAATGTCAGGAGCCTTGAACCTGTGCCCGCAATGTGGGCATTTTACGTTTACAAATCCTCTAAGCATGGTGTCTGTTTTTATCGCGATGAATAAACTCAGTTCTTCTCTTTGAGTGTGGCGGCGTCTTTGGCCGCGTTGTTCAGGAGCACACCTCCGGTGGCGATGGCAGCTATGCCGATGAATACCTTCAAGGTGATTTTTGCAATGTCTTTCATGGTGGTTGTTGGTTTTGTTTGGTTGATGGTTGTGAGCCAGTTGTAAGTTTTGGTTGCAGTCCGGCTGTGAGTCTGTGCTGTTGGGCAAGTTTCTTAAGTTACTTTGTTGGTTTCGGGGAACCGAACAGCCTGTCTATCAGGTCGGAAATGGTTTGGCCGAGAAAGCTTCCGGCCTTCATGCCTGCCTTGGCCGCTGCGTTGACGACGGCTACTGTGTTCTCAGGCAGGGTGCTGGTGATTTTTTCAAGTTCTTTCATGATGCTTTTGTTTGATGTTATGTTATCGGTTGGTTGAGCTTGATGCTTGTTTGCTGGTTGTTTGTTTGCTGTTGCGTTTTGTTTCCGGATGCAAAGGAATCGGGTATGTCGGCATAAACTTGGCAGTAAAAATGTTTTTTGCTAGTTTTGCAGCATGGCAGCAAACTTTTTTGACCGATACATGTGGCTTATAGATACCATCAAGAAAGCAGGCCACATAACCTACGAGGATTTGAGCAGGAAGTGGGAGAACAGCTCTCTGAACACATCCGGCGGACCGCTGGCAGAACGCACGTTCTTCAACCATCGGCAGGCAATCCTGGAGCAGCTTGGAGTGGAGATAAAGTACGAGAAACCATTTGGTTACTGCATTACAAACCACGATGAGGTGGGGAGCCAGGGGCTTAGGAACTGGATGCTCACTTCCATTTCCGTAAACTCCACCCTTCGGGAGTCTGTGAGCATGCGTTCACGGATTTTGTGCGAGGAGATTCCGAGCGGCATCAAGTATCTTTCTCCGCTGATAGACGCCATGAAGGAAGGGAGGAGCGTAATACTGGACTACAGGCCCTACGCCACAGGTTACAGAAATGATAATCCTGTCGATGGGACGGAACAGGACTCTGGTAGGAAAACTGAATACAGAGTAGCTTCAAATGCAGGGGATATGTCTGAAGTGGCACCGTACTGCCTTAAGCTTTTTCATCAGCGATGGTATCTGCTGGGGAAAGTTCTGGGGCGGCGGGATGGCAACCGCAAGGGTAACAACCTGAAGGTCTTTGCGCTAGACAGGATAGAAGACCTGAAACCAGGCCACGGGAAGTTCCGGCTTCCGGAAGGTTTTGACGCGGAAGATTTCTTCTACGGCTATTTTGGAGTTGTGATGGAAGGAGGGCAGAAGCCTGAGATCATAAAGCTGAAGGTCTGGGGGCGGCAGTGCAGCTACTTCCGTTCACTTCCGCTGCATCCATCGCAGAAAGAAGTTGAGACAGCCCCGGAATGGTCTGTGTTCACGTATTATATGGCTCCAACCTGGGATCTGGCAATGGAACTGATGCAGTATGGCGATATGGTTGAGGTGCTGTCTCCGGAGTCTCTGAAGAACGAGATCATAGACCGCGCCTACAGCATCCTGGAAGCTTATAAAGAGATATGAGAAACAAAACATTCAACGTGCTTTTTGTCTGCCACGGGAACATCTGCAGGAGCCCGATGGCAGAGTTCATCCTGAAACATCTGGTACGCAAGGCCGCGGAAGGGGTTTCCGAAGAAGCTTTACAGCAAGACTGGGAAGAGAAGAGCAATACACCAACATCCTCCGCGGAAGGGGTTTCCGAAAAAGCGGTGCCGCAAGGCAGTGCGGTAAAGCTTGCAGCTGCATACCGTAGGGTGCCGGATGTGTATGTAGAGAGTGCCGCGGTTTCCACTGAGGAAATCGGGAACCCGGTATATCCACCCGCAAAACGGTGTCTTTCAGCCCACGGGGTTCCGTTTGACAACTCCAAGACAGCCCGCCAGGTTGTCCGCAGAGACTATGACAGTTTTGACCTGATTGTCTGTATGGACGAATGGAACCTGCGCCTGATAAAGCGTATCATCCCCGATGATCCTGAAGGCAAAATCCGTCTGATGATGTCTTTTGCCGGAGAACGCAGGGATGTCGCGGACCCCTGGTACACGGGAGACTTTGAAAAGACCTACCAGGACCTGATGAGAGGTTGCACCGCCCTCCTCAAGCAGATATAGGGAACTGATGCCCGGCGATGGTGCTTTGCAACTTCCTCATTTACAGCGTTTCTCAAAAAGCACCCCCTCGTTTTCGGGTAGTGCTTTTAGGGGCCTTCTGATATTCAACTACTTACAAGCCACCATCGCCGAACTGTCGCTATCGCGAGCCTTCATCGCCGAGGTTAATAGGTTGAGGCTTTGCTGAGGGTGATTTTCCACACGCCGTTGACCTTGCGAAGCTGCGAGTCCGTCTGGAGACGCCAGGTATGTCTTCCACAGCCATATACTGCGGCGTTTACCTGGCTTCGGCCGATCATGTGCGCCGTGTCGCCGTTTATTGTAATGGTCAGGGATTCTGTATCTACGCTGTAGTAGTTGAGGACTCCGGAGGCTATCTCTGCAAGGTATTCGCTCTTTGGCTGGCGGTGCCCGGTCATGTGGATGAGCACGCTGTCATCGGAGAGCAGGCGGCCGAGCGAGGCGGTGTCTTTGCCGACCATAGCCCTGTACATCTTCTCATAAAGCTCTGCAATCTCCCTTCTGTCCGCTTCAAATACTTGCTCTTGCATGCTATTTACTGGGAAAGCCGATGCCGGACAGCCACTTGGCTACCTTGTCCTTGCCGGTCCTAACATCGTGGCCGTAGATGGAGAAGCCTTTCTGGATGTCTGCCTTCGGGTAGATCTTCTTGAGGTCTCTGACTATGCTGCCCAAGCCGCTTCCTTCGTGTGTGGAGAACGGATAGACTTTCTTGCCGGAGAGGTCGTATTTGTCAAAGAACGTGAACATTACCTGTGGGAATGTGCCCCACCATATAGGTGTTCCTACAAATACAACATCATACTTGTCCAGCCCTTCCAGCTGTCCCTTGAAGGCCGGCTTCTCTCCTGCCTGTTGTTCTTTCTTGGCAACATCTATGAGTTTGTTGTAGGGCATATCGTAACTCTTGACAGCCACTACCTCAAACTGGTCCGCTCCGGTTATCTCTGATATGTAGTCCGCGACAATCTTGGTGTTTCCTACCTCGATGTTTCCGACGCTGTAATTCTCACCTGCGTGTGAGAAGAAAATGACTATGGCCTTGGACTTCTGTGCCATTGCGCTTCCTGAAATCAGGAGAGCCAATGCTGCGACCAATAAACTTTTAAGTGCTTTCATTGTGTTTTATGCTTTTGTTTTTGTGTATTATATATTCGGCGAATAGATGCTGTCACCGAGCAAGAAATGCACTAGCGGGCTGCCAGTGAGGCTATGGCTGAGGCTTCCCTGTCTGCGCGGGAGGCTTCTGCTCCGTGGATGGAAGTTCCTTTCTTTATGTCGGCAGTAGGGCAGAGCTGGCGGATGGCTCTTTCGCTGCTGCCCATTCCGCTGCCCTCGTTGGTGCAGAAAGGTACTATGGTCTTGCCTGTAAAGTCAAAACTCTCAAGGAAGGTGTAGCATACCATTGGCATTGTGCCCCACCAGTTAGGGTAGCCCAGGATGATGGTGTCGTACTCATCTATGCTTGAGAGTTTGTTCTTCATCTCGGGGCGGGCGTTGTTTCTCAGTTCCTGCTTGGCCTCCTCTATGCAGGTCATGTAAGAAGGGCTGTAAGTCTTTACGGTGTCTATCTGGAACAGGTCCGCGTCAGGAATCAGCGCCTTTATTTTCTCTGCTACAACTTCCGTGTTGCCTTTTGAAAGTGAACGGATGCTGCCGTTTACATAGTTTTCTCCGCGACGGGAGTAATAAGCTATAAGTGTCTTTCCCATTGTCTTTTATCCTTTTATGCAAGTGTAACAAAAATCGTTGTGTTATTTCAAATGGATGAGCCAAGCGTATCGGAGACTTGTTCTCATCGCAGAGCAAAAGTAGGGGATGGCGGGCAAAAAGGAGTTGCACTTTTTCCCGCAGATTGTTCAATAATTTCAGCAGAAGCTGTTTTAAGTCTGCTGAATCTTTGAGGCTTGAAGGATTCTCTTGAGTCTGGAATGGTCTCTTGAGTCCGGAATAGTCTCTTGAGTCTGGAATGGTCTCTTGAGGCCGGAGGGGTGCTACTTGCGGAAGTCTGACGGGGAGGTTCCCAGGTATTTGCGGACGTAACGGGTGAAATAGGACTGGGATGAAAAGTTGAACATCTCAGAAATGTCCGTAAATGACAGGTTCCTGTCTTTGAGCAGGCGTCTGATAGCCAGAGCGGTGTATCGGGAAATCCAGTAGTTGGCAGGGAAGCCGCTGACCTTTTTGCTTACCTCGGACAGATATTTGGTTGTAACGCACAGTTTGTCAGCATAATATCCCAGATCGCGATTATGATAATAGTCTCCGTTTTCCAGAAGTGAGAGAAAACTGTCCATCAGTTTGGTGTACTGGTTGCTGATGGTCTGGCCGCCATAGTTTTCTGCGTGGAAGTCAAAGAAGTCTATGATCATGCACTGTATGGCGTTGATCATGGCCAGTCTGTGGAAATGGTGGTGCGGCACTGCCAGACGGCTTTTGATGTAGTCAAAGTTAAGGCGGCAGACATACTGCTGCTCAGGGTTGAGACGGATGACCGGATTGTTGAACAAGGCCAGATGCCCCTTCATCCCATAGTTGCTTTCAGGGGTGCAGACTTCTATGAAACTTTGGCTTACATAAATGGTTGTACACTGGAAGTCTTGGCTTTGTACAATGTTCTTTATCAGACCGCTGCGCTGGTTCAGGATCATGCAGTCTCCAGCCTTGAAAGTATGGCTTCTGCCGTTGAATGTGAATGTACATTCTCCGCTGTAGCAGTAAGAATGGAGGAGATAGTCAGAAAGGCTCTCGTCACCGATGTTGTCAAGGTTTTCTATTACAATTACATCATCCGTTTTCATGCTTCAAATTTAAGAAAAAACATCATTTTGCTTTCGCGGTATGATTTTTTATTAATTTTATAGTCGGTTTTACCATCTGAAACTTGCTATGAAGAATTCTTAACTGTATAAAATATGAAAAAGATTGTTATGAGCGTTTTACTGTCTATGGCCTTGTTTGGATTTGCAACGGCTCAGGATAACGGTGGTCGCAAGTGGCTAACTCGGTATAATATAGATCCTATGAACTCAAATCCGGTGTTTACCCGTCCAGACCACGAGAGGGACGAGAGCCGGGTACAGGGAGCCGGCATCTGCATGAACGACGGCTTGGCTTATAACCGCCGTTATTATAATTTTGGAAGTGACTGGCACTATGAACCGAAACTGAGTCTGTGCAAAGAAGAAGAAGCTGTTTTCCAGAAAATTACCGGCGAGTTTACCATAGAGGATGGCAGCTTTAGAGTGCAGACAGCAGGCCAGATTCTGAAGTATGGAGTTATTCCGACAGATTTCGGCTGCATTGTAGCATATCGTGTCTGGGGATGGGGAGTAGACGGCTATCAGCAAATAAATCATTACTATGCTACTTTTGACCATAAAGGCAATCTGATAGATGCGTTCTATGCCGGACATAGCGAGTGGATGAACGAGATACTCAAGACAGAGCCACACGGAAACTACTCGCCAAAGGAAAATTTCGGAGGCGGAAGCATGCAGTTCTCAGAAGACAACAAAACACTCACCAAAACAGATTATTACTACTTCAAGACTCCGGACGACAAGAGCGACAAGTGGTATGACACCACAGTTTTCAGTATCTCGGACAAGGGAATCTTCTCGGAGGCTTCACGCATACAGAAAGGAAAGCCTGAAGTCAACCAGCTTGCCGAGGAGCTTTATGCCCTGGAAACCCTTCCGCTCAGCGATAAGGACGTATTCAAGAAGTGGAACACATTTGTCAAGAAAGCCAAGAACAATGCTTCTCTTCAGCCGAGAATTGCTCTGGACATTCTTCGTCTGTATGCAAGCCGTCAGCAGGAGTTCATGGCTTGGACAACAGCCAACAAGAAAGAAAGTGTTCTCATAACTGCCCTGAAGCCAGGTTTTGAAAAGCTTGGAGAGCGTTTCGGTATGGGAGCACCTCAGATGATTGTGGAGAAAAGCCTCCAGATGTGCACTGACAACACAGTCCGCAATTACTGGAAGAACCTTAAAACCTTCAAGAGCCTGTTTGAAATCTACGACTGATTTCAGATGGTTTTTGGTATACGCTTTGCCATTCCGATTGCTCCGGTAGGGCAGACCATACGGCACAGGTGGCAACCCACGCATTTCTGGCCGATGATCTTTGGCTGGCGGTCTTCTCCGAATGATATTGCCTGGTGTCCGCCGTCGCGGCAGGAGATGTAGCATCTTCCGCATCCTATGCAAACGCTGCGGTCTATGGTCGGAAAGACTTTTGTGTCACGGTCAACTTCCGCTGTGGTGGCGAAAGTCTTCACCTCCTCTCCCACAATATCTTCCAGGCGCTCTACGCCTCGCTGAGCCATATAAGTCTGAAGGCCTTCCTTCAGATCGTCGATGATTCTGTAGCCATATTCCATGACAGCCGTGCAGACCTGGGTGTTGCGGCATCCAAGCTGGATGAATTCCAGGGCGTCTTTCCAGGTGTTTATTCCTCCGATTCCGGACAGCTGGAGGTTTTTCATAATATGGTTCTGTGCCATTTCCAGTATGAACCTCAGGGCAATAGGCTTGACCGCCTTTCCTGAGTAGCCTGAAACAATCCTCTTGCCGTCTATGGCAGAACCTGTGGACATCGTAACGGATTTGATAGTGTTGATAGCGGAGATTCCGTCCGCGCCGGCAAAGTGGCAGCTCAAGGCAAACTTGGCCATGGAGTCCACGTTAGGAGTCATCTTCGGGATAACCGGAATTTTTACGGCATTCTTCACATAGGAAGTATAGATGGCAACCAGTTCCATGTTCTGCCCTACATCGCTTCCCATTCCGGAGAGCCTCATCTGCGGACAGGAGAAGTTGAGCTCAACGGCGTCCACACCAGCTTCTTCCGCCATGCGGGCAAGATCTATCCACTGCTCCTCTGTGTTGCCCATTATGGAAGCCACCACAATCTTGCCGGGGAAGTTTCGCTTCAGGCTGGAGAGAATCAGGAAATCAACAGCAGGAGGATTTTCAGACAGCTGCTCCATGTTTCGGAAACCGGCAAAGCTTCCGTCCGGATTTTTCACGACATCAAATCGCGGAGAAACTTCCTTGATTTCCTCCAGGCAGATTGTCTTGTAAAATACTCCAGCCCATCCTGCTTCAAAAGCCGCAGCAACCATCTCGTAGTTGGTGCAGATGGCGGAAGAAGCCAGGAAGAACGGGTTCTCGCACCTCAGGCCGCAGAACTCAATCTCCAGAGACGGGAGTTTTCCTCCAGCTTCCTTGCCATTGTTCAGAAGTCCCCCTTTCTTGTCACTCTCAGTCTTTGGTTTATTACAATACTCCTCAGCGATAATCTTTGATATCTCCCTTAACCTGATAGGCCTGTCGTAATGTATGCAGGCATTCTCGGCAGCTGCCAGCTCTTCTTCTGAAGCATCCTTGAGCCACTTCCAGGAATTGGAGGCATTGTCAAACCTTATTGCTCTCAATGCCCTTGCAGGATCAGCAGTCTTGCAAGCTTTTGTGCAAGGAGCGTTTTCGCAGAGCAGACATCTCTCTGCCTCTTCCATAAGGTGTAATCTCTTCATAGGTGTGGCGGTTAAAATATGTAATATTAATGATTTAGCGGTTTGTTCATGCAGCCCAAAGTATGAGGGCTAATGTGTTTATTGGTTTGTTTTTCAATGATTTGTATGCCACGGTTATTTGACAATGCGGTAATAGTTTTCTTTGCGTGGCTTTGCGGCTCTAGGCTGCCCTTCAGGGTATCCGAGTGCCAGGGCTCCGATGCCCGTAAGGCCTGCCTTGATGAGTTCTTCAGGAATACCCAGCTTACGCATAAGAGCTTTGCCTTCTTCTGTGGCGAACATCTCCATCTCGCGGTTGATCCAGCAGCTTCCCAGCCCGATTGCGTAAGCGGCATTCATCATGTTGCCTAGGACAAGGCTTCCGTCCTGGATGGAGTTTCTCCATTTTGCAGGATCTGAACCAAACACCAGAACGATTGTGGGAGCTCCATAGTACGGGTCTGATGTAGAACCCATTATCTCGGCATTCATCCTTCTGAGTTGAGTAAGAATCTCCGGGTTCTGGACTGCTACAATCCAGGAATCCTGCTTCCCCATTCCGTTGGGAGCAAAAGTCCCGGCCTCGAGCACGGCCTTCAGTTCCTCATCCTTGATCTGTTCCGTCTTGTAGCTGCGGACACTTCTTCTTTCTTTTAGAGCTTTGAGTACAACGTTATCCATAATCTTGTCTTTGTTCTCAGTTTCTTGAGCGTAAAGGGCTGCGGTTGACAAAAACAACAAAGCAGCAAATAATGCGAGTTTTTTCATGGTGCTATGGTGCTGTGTTTATGAATTCTTCAAGGTCTTTGGGGTCAAATCCTTCAGTAATGGCTTTGATGGTGCCGTCTGCTTTCACGTACAGGCACATCGGAGTAGCGGTAACATTGTAGATTATATCTGTCTTGGAAAGCTGGCCTTCCATATCTGAGACCGGATTGTATTCGGTCATTCCGTAGAAGTCAGCGGCCTTTTTGAACTTCTCGTAATTGTCTTCGGAGAAATAAGGAATGAAGGCAAAATCGCTGAGCCCTTTGACTTTATGTTCGATTTCGTTTTTGTAAAAGTTCTTGAAAGCAAGCGGATTCATGTGGCCGCCCATGCAGTCGTAGCCGTCAAGTATTATGAACAACCTTTTGCCGCGGACACTTTTCCAGTTGAACTTCTTGCCGTCAAGGGTGTAGCAGGTGAATTCCCATATCTTGTCTCCGGCTTTCAGCGGCTCTACTGTCAGGTATTCTTTAAGTCTTTGAGCTGCTTTGCTCTTCCTGAGCTTTGGGCTGATGTTTGCCAGAATCTTCTTCAGCGAATCTTCTGTGTAGCCTCTTTTAACACGGTAAACATCGCCCAGTGCGGCTTCAGATTTCAGGCAATATTCTTCTCTCAACAGATTTAAGTCATTGTCTATCTGGCCAGAGCGGTTTTGTGAAACAGCAATCAGAGAATCTGAGTATGACATGAGAGAATCTCTCAGGTGGTTGAGGGAGTCAATCTGCTTCTTGAGCTTCATAGCCCTTATCCTTACAGGAGGGATGTTGGCGTTGTGCCACTTCTGGTTGTCAGAAAACTGCTGGTATAACGCCTTTTTCTTATGTTCGTATTCTTGGTCTGTTTTACTCTGTGCTTCAAGTCCAGAAGCTGATAATGTCAACAAGACAAAAACCGCCATAAAGGCCAGCGACATCCGGCCCGCTGATGAAAACGCTGAACGTAAGACTTTCATAAGTTCTTGTTTAATTGATATATAGTTTAGACACATTCTTATCAATGATATTTGTTTGTAAGCTACTCTTTTTGGCGAGTTAATAAAAATGTTTATGTCATGTGTTATGCTGAATGCGTTTAAGTTGTTGTTGAGACATCTATTTCGTATTCTCTGCAGATGCGGCCAAGTTCTTCTGTGAGGCGCTTTTCGGAAAGCCGTTTGTGGTCCGTTATGAAAAGCAGCATTTCGTTGGTTGCTTGCGGATGGCCTTTTAGAAGGTTAAGTGCAACGAGGCAACATCCGTAAGAGAAGCGGCGTTCTTGCATAAGTGAGTGTAGAGCGGATTCTTGGTAAGTCATGGAGTTTTTATTCGCCGATCCGTGTTTTCTTGGCGGCGGTTTTCTTTGTGGTAGATTTCTTGGTGGATGGCTTCTTTGCGGAGGATTTCTTGGTGGCGGCCTTGAAAGGGAGACGTTGCTGGTCGCTTTCCATATCGAGCAGGTATCTCTTTACGCCAAGCCCTCCGGCATAGCCCACAAGGTTGGTTTTGCTTCCTATGACTCTATGGCAAGGTATGATGACGGACAGCGCGTTGTCCCCGCAGGCGTTGGCTGCTGCCCTTACGGCTTTCGGGAATCCTGCCATTGCGGCTATTTCAGCATAGGAAACGCTTTTGCCGTAAGGTATGTCCATCAGGCTTTTCCAAACAGCATTCTGGAATGGTGTCCCGGCCATCTGATAAGGAATGCCGAAGCGTTTGCGTCTTCCGTTGAAGTATTGGCCGAGCTGTTTCATCGCCGAGACAATAACCTTTGAAGGTTTTTCCACGCGGTTTCTCTTTGCCGGCAAGTGTGTTTTGGAGAGTCCTTCCTTTTCAGAAGCTTCTCCAGACGGGATGGCTGTTTCTGGGCTTAAGCTGGAAGATTCAGGCATTATGAATTCAATGTCAAGTGCCTTGGAAAGCCTGGAAAGGGTGTCAGTAAGATTCTTGCTTCCAGCCCATTCGCACAGGCAAAGGCTTCCTCTCTTGGCGGCCAGGTAGAGCTTTCCGCACGGGGAATCGTATTCGAAAATCTTGACTTTAAGCATAACTTCAGGCATGGCCTTTTTGCCATTTTCCCAAAGTTACGAAAAGTTGCCGAAAAATCAGCAATTTACTTGTAAAGCTGGGCCATGTTTTCTATCTCCGTCTTGATTTCTTCCAAGAATTCCTTTGGCGAGAGAACTTTCACTCCTGAGCCGTAACGTAGAATCTCTTGCTTGAAATCGTAGGTAGGGGCAAGATAGTACTGGAAAACGGTTCCGTTCTCATCTTCTTCCTTGATTGTTTGCGAGTTGTGAAGTGGCAGACTCTTGAAATATTTGGCCTGAGTTGAGTCCGCCCATATTTCTATGAAGCAAGGCTTTATGTCTTTATCGGCGATGATACCGAAGTATTGGGAGAAATACTCCTCTGCCTTAAACCTTTCGGGAACCTGGAGTTTGGTTTTGCTTAAGCTCAGCTCTTGGATTCTGTCAAGAGAGTAGATTCGAGGGGTTTTCCAGTCTTCGCTTCTGGCCAGAAGATACCACCTCTGCTTGAACAGTTTCAGGCAATACGGATGAACCGTAAGGGAAGACGGAAAGTCTTTGAAGAAACTTTTGTATGTCATCTCCAGGGCTCTTTTGCTTTTTATGGCTTCTATGATAACATTCAGCCATTTGCCGCTGGAAGGAATGCTTTCCAAAAGTATCTTGTCATGAAGCCCTGAACTCTCTTCCAGAAGATTGTTCACCTGAAGGCAGTCCAGCATCCATTCCCTGAAGCTGCCGTCTTCCAGGCTGTCGGTATCTATGTAGTAACCATCTGGACGAGTGTAGCTTATCTTTATGCCGAAGGTTTCTTCAATGGCCATTCTGTGGTTGTGGAATGTGCGTTCGTAAAGGTTGTCGCGAGTTTCATTCAAAGGGCTTTCCTTCCACTTTCGGTCAAGCTCTTTGAGCGTTATAGGGCCGTTTGTCTTGATGGTGCTTATAAGCCAAATGTACCGGTTGAAGTAATGCTGTGCCATGCCTTTTTTGTTTTTCTGGTGCAAATATAAAAAAATACTCTGCCAAAATCAGGCAGAGTATTTTCCTAGTATCCGATTTTTTTCTTGGATTCCGGTTTGCCGCTGATTGATTCGGCCAGGCACATTTCCCTCAGCTGGGCGTATGTGGGTTCCTTGCCGCTGATCAGCGCCGCAACGGTCTTCTTGCGGGCGATGTTCTCAATCTGTCCGCCTGAGAAGTCAAACTCCGCCGCCAGTTTCTTTGCCTGGGAAGGCTTGAGTTCTGGAATCATGGATTTCCATATCTTGCTCTTCACCTTGGCATCTGGCTTTGTGAAGCGCAGCTTGTAGAGGAAGCGCCTGTCGAAAGCCTTGTCGAAGTTGTCGGTCAGGTTGGTGGTTGCAATGAGTATGCCTTCCAGCTCCTCCATCTCCTGAAGGATAATGTTCTGGATGCTGTTCTCCATTTTGTCCACTGCTCTCTCTGCCCCGCTCTGGCGGATGCCGAAGATGGCGTCAGCCTCGTTGAAAAGCAGGATAGGGGTTTTGCCGCCGGACTTTACGCATTCGCGGTACTGCTCAAACACTCTGTGGATGTTCTTTTCGCTCTCTCCCACCCAGCAGCTCTTGATTTTGGAAACGTCTATGCGGAAGATGTCCCTGCCGCTCTTTCTGGCAATCTGATAAACGGATTCGGTCTTGCCCGTTCCTGGAGCGCCGTAGAAAATGCAGGTGAAACCGGTTCTCATCCCCTTTTTCTTCAGCGATTCCATAACATTGTTCAGGCGCGTCTCCTCAAACAAATCTTCCAGAGTCTGGATCTGCTTCTGCTGCTCTTTGCTGAAAAACAGCTCTTTTGCATCAATGTCGCTGGCCTTGAGCATGGCAGATGCACTAATCTTGTTCTTTGCGTCTTTCTTTTCTGTATATCCCAGGTCCTTGTAAATCTCCTCTTTCACCTCATCTCTGATGTGAAAGGCGTCTCTGCTGAAAATTCCCCCGTCTGCCACAGGTTCAATTACCTTGTTCTTCTGCAGCGTCAAATGTTCGTTTTTGAACATATTACGTATGATAGACAAATCTCCGTCCTGATAATAATCTTCAACATCATCCCAGGTGACGCAGTCATCACTGTTGAACCAGAAACGGCAGATCAATGCATAAAGAAGGATTATCTCCAAATCGCCTGAATTCTTGAGATACTTTCCGCAGCATTCGCACACGCTGTTCTTGTTGTTGTGAATCAGAAAGTCCATATACTCAAGAAACTCGTCCTGATTTATCTCCCTCTCATCAGACAAATCTTTCAGTTTGTTCTTGATGCGAGAGAGAACTTCCCGTGCATCCAGGCCGGTAAGCGGTTCAGGTTCAAGCGGCTTGTTTTGCTTGACTGCATCCATGGCGGCTGGTGAAATGGATATGCCGCGGTCTGAATACTTTATGAATCCGGCTTTCTTCAGCCCTTCAAAGTCAGATGTAAAAGAGATATACTCCAGATAATCAATGCCGATGATGCCGGCAAGATCATCGTCGCTGATTCTGTAGGAGCCAGATGCTCTGACCAGAGCTGTAAGAATGACTGCTTGCATCTCGGTAACATTCATCAGGCTGCAAATATGCAGCAGCTCTTCTCCAGCAGACTTCTTTATGTCTGCGATAACTTCTGCTGCGTCTTTTCTTTCGTCTTTCTTGCGCCATTGATTTCCGTTCAAGGCCTTGTCAATGGAGCGAATGCACTCGATAATCGTTTTTTCCTTCATACTCATATATAAGCAATCTCCCTTGTTTATTTATCCATCCGTATCTATATACCATCTTCACTCGAGATTATTTCATCGGCGATGAAGATTTTTTTCACTGTACAAAGGAAAGCGCCACCTCTGCCAAATAGTGGCAACTCTGTAAAAAACTTGCAAATTCTTTTGTCTGCCCGATAAATGCAGAGGTGAGGGGTAAAATTGCCGCTGCAATGGAAAATCATTAAATTCGTATGTTATGACTGAATACATCGCTGATGAAGCCCATTTCAACAAGGTTATAGAAAGAGTAACCAAGGTCAAGAAATCTTTGTGGATAGGCACGGCAGACCTGAAAGACCTGTATGTAGGGGAAAAGCCTTTTCTTGGCGTTCTGGCTGAACTTGTTTCCCGGGGGAAGGAGATACGCCTGCTGCACGCAAAGGAGCCCGGCGTCAATTTCCGAAAGGATTTTGACCGTTATCCTATTCTCCGTACGGGCATGGAACGTTCTCTTTGCCCTAGAGTGCATTTCAAGCTGATTATCATAGACTTGGCAGTTGCCTACATTGGCTCTGCGAATCTTACCGGAGCCGGTATCGGGATGAAAAGCACAGTCAACCGCAATTTTGAAGCTGGCATCCTGACAGACGATCCGGTTTTGGTGGAAGCTGCCATGAAACATTTCGATTCCGTCTGGGCCGGCTCCAGGTGCAAGCATTGCGGAAGAAAGAAATACTGCCCAGACCCTATAGTCTAGGCAGAAGCGTTTACTCAAAGATGTTCACGTAGTGCTTGATGTCTCTTTTCCTTGACAGGAAGCGGGTAGCAGCCATTTGAAGCACGGAGCGCCTGTGGTCTGACTTTTCCCAAATATCCGTATGCGTGGCAAACTGCGTGAGGTTATTGTAGAGTTCCCAGGTTGTCATGCTCGCCATTGCAAGGTGTTGAGTCTTGTCTGTAAGGTCGTGTCCCATGCTCTGATAGAGCTTTAGTTCGTCTTCGTAAGGAGCAATTTCCCTGATGAGCTTTTCTCTCAGGCCGGCATTTGAAAGCAGGGCGCTTATATAATGCAGCTCGGCGATGGAAGCCTTGGTATTCATGGCCAGAAGAGCGTGCTCGCGGAATTGGCTGAAGTCCTGCTCAAGCAGATTGTTATCTTGAGGTATGGCTGTCAGTGCCTTGAGGGCGATGTCATTTACTGCGTGTATGCGGCTGACGGAATGAGAGGAGGTGTCTATCTGCCCGTTCTCGCATCTCAGCCTTACGTAGTAACGGCCAAGTTCTATGGTTCCCAGGCTCCATTTAAGGTAGTAGTCATTAGTTGCGAAATCTTCTCCCTTAACCAGTTTGACAACTTTGGGAGCATCGCTTCTCATCTTGAGCATCAGTCCGTTGCGGCCAAAGTGGTCTCTTTCCACAGAAAGCGGCTCCATATTGTTCTTGTTCATAAACAGTTCCGCTACATTAAAGAAATCTTCCGTGTTGATCGGATTCTCCTTGAGCACCACGGCATCGGTAAGGATCTTCTTTCTCGCGTCTGCCACCAGCGCCACTTTGGTTTCCCTGGTCATAGACGTGGCTGTTGCCAGGTAGTTCCAGAAACCGTGCATGTTGTTTTCTCCGTAGGCTTCGCTGAGGTTTTTCTTCTGCTTTTTCTCAAGCCCGATCAGCTTGTCCAGAACCTGGCCGGCCTCCTGGCTGGCCAGAGTTTTCACTCCGCATACTGAAAACATCTGGTTGTCTGATGTATGAGTTTCTCCGGATGCCTTTCCAAGCATGCGGATCTGCGAAATGTCCACAACCTTGTACGGGTTCTGCCTTTTGAACTCATCTTCTTTGAGTCTCTTGAATTCTTCTGTTGTCATATATCTATGGTATTGAGTTATTTATATTTCTTCGCTGAAGAGCATGTCAAACTTGTCCGCATATTCTCTCATGCTTTTGGAGGCGTCGCTCTGGAGTTTGCGGATCTGCTTGTCCTGGCTGAACCGGAACTCGTCGAAGAAGACGTCTCCCGTGGTGCTCAAATCGTAGAATAGCCTTACTCCCACATCGCCCCTGCGGTGCTTGGAGAAAACAACGTATCTGTCCGAATAGATGTTCTTTGGGTTCTCCAGGCGGAGCTCCATCATTGCGGTAATGGAGTGCTTGAGCCTGTTGGATCCAATGAAGTTTCCGGTCTTGGTCACCTGCTGGATAGTCAGGAACGTGGTATTGAGTCCGGAGCGGTTCTCTCCTTTGTTCTGCTGCTTTATCAGCTGGATCAGAAGGCTTTCTGTCTTTTTGTTGGTAATGTTCTTCTCTTCTTTGATAATGCCTTGCAGCTCTATGAAGGAGTCTATCGCCACCACATCCCAGCCTGTGGCAAGGATATTTTCCAGGTTTTCAAATGTGCTTCCTCCGCCACTCTGGTAGTCCGGTTCCACGAAGAGGATGTCCATATCCTGGAACTTGGGGTATCTATGGACGTAGATTGCCAGGTCTATCTCGTTCATTTCCGCGCTCACGAAAAGGCAGCGAATATCTTTCTGCTCTCTTTTCAGATTGGCCAGCATATCCAGGATGACAGTGGTCTTGCCCACTCCCGGATCGCCGATAATCATATAGTTCACGCCTTTAGGAAGGCCCGAATAGCTGCATAGCACTTCGTCCATGACCGTTCCTGTCTTGTAGTTGATAAACAGAGACGGATCAAACTTCACGTCCCGCATCCTGACCGTCTTTACATTTTCCATATCGTTCATGTTTTTTCTTCTTGCTTTCCTTTAGCAAACCTATGCAGTCTCTTTGCAATAAAACGGCATAGTTGTGTTCGGCAAAAATTTTACTTGCAAACTTTCGTTTAATTGCACCAAAACTCAGTATTTTTGCAAAAAGGTTTCTTATGGCGGGACTGAAGGTTTATTTTGCAGGCTCGATTCGTGGAGGACGGGCGGATGCGGCTCTTTACAAGCGGATTATCGAGTATATTCAAAAGACGGATACTGTTCTTACAGAACATGTGGGGGATCTCTCGCTGAGCAAAAAGGAAGGCTCAACTCCCAAAGGTTTTTCCAAGGGAGAAAAGGATGTTGCCATCTACCTTCAGGATACCGGCTGGCTCAGCGATTCAGATCTGGTGATAGCAGAGTGTTCCACGCCGTCTTTGGGAGTAGGGTACGAGCTGGCCTTTGCCGAGAAGCTCGGGAAGCCGGTGCACATCTTCTACAACAGCACAAGGACCACTCTTTCCGCCATGCTCACCGGCGACAAGTACTTCATCATTCATCCATATAAAGCTGAGGAGGAAATCTATCCCGTCTTGGACAGCATTCTTCAGCGATAGATTACAGTATTTTAATTGCGATTGCGGCGCAGGCTTCTGCATCTGCCAGAGCGTGGTGATGATGCTCCAGGCAATAGCCGCAGGCCCGGGCAACGGTCTGAAGCTGATGGTTTTCAAGATGGGGCATTACTCGTCTTGAAGCCCAAAGGGTATCGTAGAAATCATAGTCAGGATAATCCATCTGATAGCATTGAAACACGGCCTTAAGGCATCCTTCGTCAAACGCCTTGTTGTGGGCCACAAGTGGCAGATAGGGGCGTCCCAGCCCCTTGGCATCTTCCTCGTTGAGCACGAGCAGCTTTTCCACCTCTTTCCAGACCTTGGGAAATACCGGAGCATCCTCCGTGTCTTGGCGGCACAGCCCGTGAATATTTGTGCAGAAACGATTATAGTAGTTGGGCTCTGGCTGGATAAGCGAATAAAACGAATCCGAAATCTCTCCATTCCTGACTATTACAACGCCCACGCTGCAAACGCTTGTGAACTGAAAATTAGCCGTTTCAAAGTCTATTGCCGCAAAATCTCTCATATCTGTTTCAAATATACTTGATTTGTTTGTTGCGGCAAAAGTAAACCCCCAGTTTGCCAAATACTGGCAAAGAATGATTTATTTTCCCTTCAAGTTTATTTTCGAGCGCAGGCGGTATAGAACCTCGCAGGTAGGGGTGATGGCTTGAAGAATATCTTCCGTAGGCTTGTAGGCAGAGGGTGACTCGTCTATTGTTTCCGGGCAGATGCTTGTGGAGTACACGCCCTGCATTTCCTCTTTGTAGCCTTTCATCTGTAGCTGCCTGTGGGCCTGGGTTCTGGACATAAGCCTTCCGGATCCGTGCGGGGCGGACCAGTTCCAGTCTTCGTTGGACAGGCCCTGGCAAATCGCTATGCCGTCTCTCATGTTGAACGGCATTACCATCAGCTCTCCCTCATACGAGCGGATAGCTCCTTTTCTAAGAACCATATCTCTGAAGTCCACGTAGTTGTGGACTGTGTTGATTATGCCGTCCACCTTGCCTCCGCAGATCTTGTGCATTATTTCCGCTGCCTTGTCCAGTATCAACTTGCGGTTGTACTTTGCGTAGGCCTGGGTGATTACCATATCCGTAAGGTATGCCCTGAGTTCATTTCCCAATAGATATCCGCCCTTGGCTGAGGCTATCCTGTTCCACTTGCCGAAAACCTTGCTGCCCAGGCCTCTGGAACCGGTATGCACGGTAAAGGCCCAGCGGTCTTCGCCCTCTTCGTACTCCATGAAATGGTTTCCGCCGCCCAGGGTTCCCAGAGACTTCAGGAAAACCGCCGGCTGAATGCCCACTGTCTTCATCCAGTCAAAGGCTTCCTGCTCGCTGTTCCACTCTATGATGTCTATTCTTCCTCCTGACGACTGGTAAGCGCGGTTCAGTTCCTGGCGCATGAACTTCAGAAACGGTTTCATCTCAAACTGCCTGTCTTTGTGTATGTCAAACCCCATCGGCACATCTTTTCTAAGGCGATGTTCAAACAGGGCGTAGTCTTTCTCGGGCAGCGGCCTGTCAAAGATTTCAGTGTCTATTCCGCAACCTATGTCTAGCCCCACGTGCTCAGGGTTCACAAAATCTTCCACGCGGCAGGTATAGCCTATTACAATGCCTTTTCCCGCGTGCACATCCGGCATTATCCTCATCTTGCCACCCCTGAACAAAGGATTGTCCAAAAGCTCCCTAATCTGCTCCATGGCCGAGTCTTCCACCTTGTCTGTGAAAATCTTGCAGTCTTTGCAAAAATGTCCCCCAATCTTTGTTGTTCCCATAATTTCAAAATCCTTTCTACTCTATATACCCATCGCGATGACAATTCTTTCAAAAAAATAACAGCCGTACTGTTTTCAGTGCGGCTGATATTGCAGGTTTTTGTTTTTGTCCCGAATCCGTACTCGGACAGGAACGTCTTGCCAAGTGCTTCTGCAATTGCAAGTCTTGCTCTGCAGAGTCTGGAGTAGACTGCATTCTGGGAACAGTCGAGAAGCTGTGAAATCTTCTCAGGCTCAACTCCTTGAATGCTCAATTCGAGGACCTTGCGCTGGTTCTTCGGCAATTTGGCAATCTTGCTCTTGATGTAGGACAAGGCCTCCTTGCTTTCAAACTCGCGGTCGGAACCGAATTCTTCACCGCCTTCACACTCTGCCGGTTGGGAAGACAGGACAGAGTTGCGTCTGACAGTTTTCCTGAAGACATTCTTCTCGCAGCTGAGCGCGATAGCGTATCCATACGCCTGGGGACACCCGAAACTTCTCTGCGGATCATATGACCCAACCGAGATTATCGCCTTCTTGAAAGCTTCCTGACGCAGGTCTTCAATCTCCTGGTCTGAAAGGTATCTCCCGCCCTTGAACCGGTATCTGCTTATCTCCTTGCTGATACCCTCAAAGATGTCTTCAAAGCGGACTGCCGCTCCGCTTTTGGCGGTGAATGTGTCGTTGGTGTGAATCAATAGGTTATTGCTCATAGTTTTACATGATTATGAGTCAATGAACCTAAAAACTCCGCTCCAACGCTCAAATCCTTCCCTAAAAAAATCGTTACGGCACTAATAATTACGAGACTTTTCGCCTATGGTTACAAAGTTTTCCCGAAAAATGTTGAAAAAACTTTCACTCTGCCTGAATCCGGCAGAACTAAAACTCTTGTTCTTGTTCTTTGAAGAAATCGTGGAGGATTCTGATATTAGGTATATCGGTCCACCTTGTAACTCTTACGGGATATGAATCCAGATCATATATCTTGGCATTCCCGATAGAAAGGAAAAACGGAGAGTGTGATGATATTACGAACTGGCAGTTGTAGAACCTTGCCATTCCTGCAATCATTTTTGCTACAAGTTCCTGGTTTTCCGAAGACAGAGAATTCTCGGGTTCATCTAGCAGATACAACCCGTCTGGCTGAATGGTGTCGTCGAAAAACTTTAAAGCGGTCTCTCCGTTAGAGAGTTCATTGTTATTCATTCCCATAGTTTTTCTCACAATGCCAGAAGCGGATTTGTTCTTGTTTTTTGCATCTGCATAAAAGCAATAAGCCTTGACGCTTTCCTTGTTTTCAAAATCAACAGGTGGCGGAGGAAGAAGAGTATCATGTTTAATAGAATGTATTTCAGTGAGCATATCCCAGCGTTTTTTGTCAGCATTCTGATTCTTGTTTCTCAATTCAATCATATACTTGAAGATATCGTCGCTGGTAATGATTTGACCAAAATCCTTTGGCTTGTATTTGTTGCCATATTCATCAAGGCCAACATTTATTCTGCAGAGTTTCAGATAATCATCATAGTATGTGGATTGGTTAAATGGAGCAGATCTATTAAGATCTAGCTTGTTTGCAATTATATTCAGAAGCGTGCTTTTCCCTGAACCGTTACTGCCGCAAAAGATGGTTATGTCTGAAAACTCCACCAAGCTCAGCTGTTTGGAAGATAGTACCCCAAACGGGTAATGCGATGAAAAACAAGTGCGAACCAATGTCCTCAAAAAATCGCATTCTTTGTCTCCATCAGGTAGTTTGTTTTTGTCTAAATATCTCATTTGATTAAACCTCTATGATGATTTCTGTCTCGAAATTGCGTACATATATGAAATCTGTGATGGCAAATTCCATATGTTCAAAAAGATTATGAAATGCACTGGTAAGATGCAGATCTTTCGTCAATTCACGGTCCAGCCCTTCATTCCAGTTCGGAGGCGGACAGTCCATACCTATCAGGCTCTCAAACGATTCTCTTTCGTTTGGCAGAGTCAATACCGGCAGCGTTACACCGTTCTCATACAACGGATTCCAACCGCTGTCGCATAGGGCATACCATAGATCCTGCCTGTCTTCTCCCTGAACCGGATGCAGTTCCGGATAATCATACCCAAGAAAGCATTTGGCAATAAGCCTTGTTTCCTCACGAAAGTCTTTATTGTCCTTTATGCTGTTCCAGATTCGCTGAGCCTTGTCGTACATTTGGCGCAGGGCTTCAGTAAGGGCATCGTTGAAAGCAATGATATCCGGAAGTATCTCTTCCTGATGAGCTAGCACCCTTCTGTTTATCAGCTCTTTTCGTAAAGAAAGCAAATACTTGAGATTAGTATAGTCTCCTGTAGAGTCTTCATAATTCAATATGATTTCTCTCTCGATAGCCTGAATGTCATAATTATTAATATCCATCATAGTTCATCAATTTGCGGCAAAGGAAATGCATTTCTCTGCTAAATTCAGGCAGAGCAATTATAGCCAAGAAAAACTAGCACCAGTCTTTTACTCTTTTTTTACACTGCCTGTTTATGGCAGAGAGAGGGGGCATCTTTGTCGCTGATAAGAACTAAGCATTATGAAAAAAGAACGTAGATTAGAATTGAAAAGCATTGAGAAACAAATATTTGAGACGGCAAAAATGAAAGATTTTTGGGACGGGCAAGACTCTTGGACGGATGAAACAAAACACAAGCTTAAATATTTGTTGAAAAAGAGATGTGAACTCCTTAACGAGATGTTTGAAGGCAGCCAGGAAGAGGTTGAGCGTTTCTGGAAAGTTAATGACCTGCTCTGTAATCTCACAAAGAAAATGCACTCAAAGGCGTTAAACCTCTATAGAAACCTTTTGAAGAGCGGGTATGATCCTGATTTTGACGATGATATAACCTTAGAGGCCACACTTAAGTATGACTTGGATGCTGATTGTGATTTTCTTTACGATGAAAACAAGCCGGATGAGTATGGTTCAAGGTACTGGACTATTATGGCTATTTTAAATATTTTGTACGAAGAGTCTTATACATCTGAATGTGCTTTTTGCAATACGTCCTATGTGTTGCGCCACAATTTGGATATGACTCCAGAAGAATTGGGGTTGGATGATTTTCTGGATGACGGAAAATCCTGGTCTGAAGCTCCTCTGGACAGGCCGGAATTCAAAGATATATGTATATGCCATGCAATCCACGACTTGTGCTGTCATAAGTCATATTCCATTCCAGACCTGCTCAAAATGAATAATTTCCGGATAGATATAAATATTGCCCATCAGCATTCAGTAAACATAGATGGTGAGCGTAATTCATACATAATCAGGCAGTAGTTATGACATTTAATAAAAAGAAATATAACGCAAGAAGGTACCGGCAAATGTTGTTTCACAAAGAATGGGCAGAATGCCAGTGGAAAAAAGCTTTCAACGATGACTGGGATTATGAATATTTTCTGGAGTTCGTAAGAGCAAAGCTTATTACTATGGAAAGATACAATTCTCATCTGGCATATGTTGTAAACGGTTCAAACTATGGCTGTCAGATTAAATATGCCATCAGAATGATAGACATCATCTTAGAAGAAGGTGGGAAGAATGATTATTCCAGAAACACGGATAGTTCAATCATTCCTGACCCTGGAAAATTCAGCCATTATGTGAATATGCGTAACAGAAAACGTATTCCACGCCCCGACGACGGTGGAATCTCATTTTGGTCAGATGCCCAAAAGCTCCGCTTTGACAAGGCCTGGATGCTGCTCTGGAAGATTCTGTCTGAAAGGCTTATGACTTGGGGCGACTGAAATAGCTAGATTCACATATATTAACCCATATACCAAAAACATAAAGATTATGAAACGAATAGCACCCAACCCATCCGAGCTGGCATTCCGGGAATACTGGGACAATTTCGGATATGAGCAAGAATCTATGACCTTGCAGCAGAAAATACTCCGTCTGGGAGTCTTTGTAAACGAAGGAGGCCATATCTCCGAAGTCATAGACCAGTACATCATCGGCAAGGAAGACTGGTTCCAGCTGAAAGCAATCCAGTGGACGATTTTCCGTTACCTGACCTATATGATGAACGCCGGCAAACCTCTTCTGCCAGCCGAGCCTGCATCACTCGTTGACCGTATCAAGTGCCTGGAAAAGGAAGAGCTCATTGAACTCCTTGAAATGGAACTTAAGCGCTGTGTAGTATTTGATTCACACAACAAAAAGGAATATTTGATAGATGACTTCAGCATTTTCAGGCCCAATGACACAAATCTCTACGTTATTGAGCGCCTTCATATTAAGAACCATCCTAATGAAACCCTCTCTGAATACTACGCCAAAACCTTCTGCTGGGAAAACCTCCAGCCAGGCTTCTGGACCAAACCGGAATAAAACCAAAACACACCCAACCCAGTAATCGCGACAAAAAATGATTGACACCAAAGAACTCCTCAAACTTGAGCAGGACATCCTCAGCATTTATGGAGATGGCAACCCTTTCAATAACCACCAGACTTTTATGGCTGCTGGGCTCAAGTCTCTTCTTAAGAAAAGAAAATACTTGATTAATACAGGCTTAAGAGAATCTTACAGCATAATGGATTTCGGCCTTGCAGATGAATTTTTTCAGTTCAACAACAGCCTGAAACAGTTCATTGTAGGCGCCTACGATACTTTCCGCAAAATTATTGAAGAAACGAAGTATGGCGACCAGCACATATTCCAGCTAAGTGTCTATATGGCTAACTGTCCGGAAAGCATGAAGCAACGTAACGAATACGGTTGCAGTCTATGGGATATCTTCAACAACAAATTATTCAGCGACGAAGACTATCAAACAACAACACCGTATATTCAGAACAAGCTCTTCGATATGATTTCTATTGGTTACCAGGATGTTGACGATAAGTCTTTTGAGGAGGAAATGAAACTCTCCCGCCCATTAGCCCACTGGAACTGCAAAGGACAGACCTCTCCTAATTTGAACGAACTGGAGGTAATCCGCCCCGTTGAAGCCTTAATCAAGAATTCCTGCTTCGCCATTACAGACTTTGCCTACTGCCGCAATTTCAGGGCAGAAATAAACATAAGCCTAGAATGATAAGTGGAACAATCTCGACTAACTCCAAAGAGAAATTCAGTTTCTCCTGTTAATCAGGTTCACAACAACCTTTACCATAGTGTCCATCTCATCGGTCCGACTTTCTGCAATCATCAGGGTAAGAGCCACAAGAGATGCATCAGCGATGCGCTTAGACCCGTCTGGGCGATAGAGAATGCCGTTTTTCTGCATAAACCAGAGGAATAGGGTAGCGGCTATGCGTTTGTTGCCATCAACAAAAGAATGGTTCTTCACCACCAGATAAAGCAGCATAGCGGCCTTTTCCTCAATACTAGGATACAGATCTTTTCCTTCCCAGGTCTGGTATATCTGCCCGATGCTGCTGTGGAAAGACGCATCTTTCTCTACCCCGAATAGACTGCTTCCTCTAAATTTCTCCCTAAGGCTCTTTATGGCTTCCATTGCATTCTCGTAAGTGGCGTGAAACCTCTCCGGAGCTGTTGTGTCTGTAATCTTCAGATTCTGATAGTCGTAAGAATCAAGAGTGTCAAGAGCATAAGTGTAATCTCGAATAACATCAAACAGCCCTACAGCCTGATCAGAAGTTAGCATTAATTCCTTGCTGAATACATTCTCAAGCAACCCTACAGCTTTTTTGAGTTCTTCATATTTCTGCTCTGAAACTACACTGCGGTTTACAGCATACCCTTTAAGCATATACTGCTTGATTATTCCAGTAGCCCAAATCCTAAATTTGGTTGCTCGGATTGAGTTTACACGGTAACCGACCGAAATTATCATATCCAGATTATATAGTATAACCTGTCTCGATACATTACGTGAGCCCTCTTTTTGAACTATTCGAATTTTTCGAATAGTTGAATCTTCCTGAAGTTCAGATGTTTTATAAATTTCTTGAATATGATAGTTGATGGTATTTACAGCCACATTAAAAAGCCCTGCTATAGCCTTCTGAGTTGCCCAAATAGTTTCTCCCGAAGGATCAACCATCGCCTCCATCTTCACCAACCCGTCTTCAGACTGGTAAATAACAATGTCTTTTCTCTCTTCCATACGCTCCTAATTTCTACCAACAAAAGTAAGAATTATTTCAGTTCTGGACCTTTGTTGACTAATACCCCCCCTTAATAAGAACCAATCAAGAGCCTGCGAACGAGTTCCATTTAGGAACATGCTGCTTTATCTTGTTATCAAGGTCCGCGATGGTGAAAGTGTGTTAGAGCTGATCAGGAATTAACTATGTCAAAATTGTTTCATCTGTAATCTCAACAATATTCTCTAACTCAATAACTTTTGCACCTCTAGCTACCATTCTTTCATAAAAAGAATGAACCATTTCAGTTAAAAACAATCGATATCCAAATTTTTTGCAGATAAAATAGATACTATTCAATAGTTTTTTGCCATAACCATTATGTCTCATATTCATTTGAATGAGAATGTTAGTTACGCAGATATGATTCTTTTCTCTATCGACAAGAATTCGAACAATTATAAGCGGATTATTTTTAGTTTCTATTTCATTTTCCGAACAAAATATTCTTGGTGAATCTTGTTTAGTGTTATTAATAATTAGATCATAGATGCATTTTTCAATCCATTTATGGATAAAGTAATCAGGAGGTATCGGATTATGCTTTAACAAGACTTTTGTCTCTAAATCTAGAGTATAATGATTGCCGTTGTCAAAGATCCATCTTTTAAATTTGGTGTCAGTAACTAATATTTTTTCATACCTTCCAGAATACCTGTTCCCTAGTTTATCATCGTCAAAAGGAGCGAATACGGGATGCTGCTCATTATATAAAAGATCAGCTTTGAGTTCTTCTAAAATTGTCATAGTTTTATTTATCGTATTAACAAATACTTATTATCTATCCTTTCTAAGACCTTGTCTCTTTTATTGCGCTCACCTTTATTCTCGCCTTCAACCCTCCCGATGAGATGTCTACGAAAGTGAACGTGGTTGTTATTGTTTTAATCGTTAATTAATTTTTTCAAGCAGAAAATTAATTGTTTGGGCGATTTCTTGAGGACTCATTGTATCACCAATAGGTATTTGTTTCCAGAAATACCACCAACCATTGTCTTCTTCCTTCTCGTAACCATTAATTGAATCAGGTAAACCATTTCTCTCTTTAATAGGGCGGATTATTTCTTTAAGTTTCTTGCGAATACCTAATTCTATACTCTTTTGACCTATACCCCAAGTGGCGCATGCAAAATATCCGTTTTTTTCTACACCCACACTAAGCCAATTCCTTGCCCAATCAAGAGGAGAATCAGATAATAGATATTCTTTGTCTCCAGCGACAAATCCCACTATAGCATTACGGGTAATCTGTCGTACTGATTCAAATAATAATTTTCTTTGGGATAGCTCATCATTTAAACATATATCTTCATCATTGACAACGTCTTTCATTGAAGAATAAACACATTTATAGATTTTGCATAAACGTTCCCATGTCAACCCTGCAAACAATTCTGCTTGATTTGTGTCTTTCGTTAAACAATCGTAATTAATATCTTTATACCGCATGTCAAACAGAAGCCAGTCAGAATTTTTTTCGTATTCATCAAAGTCTGTGCGGTTGCTTTTTTTTCTGTTGATCTCAAAAGGTATAGCTGCAATATTACCTATGCTATTAAGCCAGACTTTGCAATAGTTCCTATAAGGTCGATTGTATTTACTTGTAATCCATTCCTTAGGAATAATATGATCATAATCCCAAGGACGGTTTGTCTCTTCGCATAGATTCTGTCTTGCTGGATCATATTTTGGGAATGTTTCTCTAAGATAGTTACTTTGGCTAAATAAGAGCATCTCTCTAGGTTCGTAGTGATCCCAGGGGAAAATACGACTGAATAAACTAATCCAAGGGGCATTATCCTCAATATTCCAAGGAGACCATCCTGGTGAGTTGTTAATGGAAAAAAGTATAGAAAAACGCTTAGGAGTTATAATGGGGATTAACCATTCATTAGCAATGGCGAATGTTAATGATTTTTGGATTGTTGTTATATCAAAACTTCCATTGGAGCTTTCAAGAATGTTATCTACGATTAATTTCTGCTTATCTTTATAACTGAACCAGTGGAGATAAAGAATCAGTCCCCGAATATAATCTGGAAGTTTTTTGTCAGGTTCTTCATCAATTAACACCATAAGTAGAAGTAATACTTCTGGCGAATTGTAGCAAATGGAATATCTAATGTAAGGGGGCAGATCAAGAATTTCATTTGATCTTTTCAGAATTCTATAAAGTTTACTAGAATTTTCATCTTTACCATAAAGATTCTTAATCTTGACTGCTGTATTTTCATCATTTGCAAGTATTCTTATACTTTTTATCGAAGGTGATGAAGGAATCTTATTGGATTCACGCAAAGAATAACGAAATGCCAAGAGAGCCAATCTTGAAGGGGACATAAATTCTTTTGCTATATTATCGTTTATGTCTTTGATTTCAGGCCAATAAGCTTTAATTGCAGAATAATTTAAATCATCAGGAGAAATACGAGTTCCTCCAGTATTTAATCTGTTGAAAAGAATTTCCAATGAAGTTGTTTCACTTCTTTCAGTTTCATTCCTTATAGTTTCATTCCTTATAGTTTCATTAGAGAGAATATTACAAGTTATTTGATAATCATTTAGCTTTTTAATTGTCTGGCAAAGGTCATTAATCAGAAGTCCATCTTCTTCTTTTATTGGATTATTAGTCAAGTATGCAAAGCCTTCTTTATTATCTTTACATTTTTTGATAACTTTATTTACATCACCTTCTGATTCAAGGAAATAATGGAGAGGAATAGGTCTTTGGGCAAGAAATGGCCAAGATTCTAATAATGTAATATCTTGTTTGAAAATGGATTCTTCTTCTTTCTTTCCAAATTTTTTAAGCGCCTCTCTTTTTTGCGTAGCCGTTAACACTTGGCATTCGTCATTGTTTTGATATCCCCAAGGATGAGCTGTTGTTGTGACTTTTATCCAAAATCGTCTTGTGGTTGTCCAACTCTTATCTGGATTAATATCTAACCACAATACAGCGTTAGGTTCTTTAACCGTATGATAACCTAGTGCAATAGCATTAAATCTTTGTTGCCCATCCATTAAATAGAATTGAGCATTACTGTCTTCTGTTACTGATGATTCAGACAATAGAAATGAACCGATGGGGAAACCTCTAAGAATAGAATCCCATAAAAGTTCGACTTGGCGTGGTTTCCATATAAGGCCTCTTTGTAAAGAAGGTATATCAACTTCTTTATTGATTGCCCACTCAGCAATGTCTTTTAGGGTATATGAATTATTCATAATAATATAATCTTATTTTTCAATTAGTCTAATTTCTCATAATCAAAGTCTGTTGGATAGCAGCAGGCTTTCTTGTAGTCAAAACCGTAGATTCTCATATATTGTTCTCTGACTTCAACAGCTCCATTGTAGAATGGGTTCTGGGTGTGGATTTTGGTGGTAACTATGACTTCCATATCGGGAGTAAGAACTGTTCCGTTTACTCTCTTTGTTCTTTTAGGTCTGATTTTGAATACTTTGCTCATAAGCTTGATGTTTTTGGGTGGTTAATTGTTCTTAAGGTCAAAAATCTAATATAATTCTGCAAAAGTCAGGCAGAGAGTTGGGATTGTTATTCGTTGTATTCAATTACAGTTTCAATTGTTTCGGGGTTGAATTCAAGGCTTTGGATTTGGAAGCCACGCAATTTGTTGGGCAAATAATGGCTTAAGTCTATGGTCATTATATTCTCTTTGATTCTAATGCCTTTAGTTTTGGAGAGTGTTTTGACTGCTTTACTTGAAAACATTCCTGATGCGGAGATGTCAAATGTAAGTTTTTGCTCTTCAACTGAAATGATTCTCAGGTCCAAATTTGCTATGGGTAATACTAAGAATTTTATACTCAGTTTAATGGCATTGTCTCCATTGTTGGAAAAGATGATTTTCCTTTTAGCAAAAGCGGAGGCAATAATACCTAGTTCATTGTATGTTAGAGAGATATCCATACTGTCATCGTTTGCTGTTAGGTTTCGATGCGGTGCTATCTGCTTTAGCTATTGTTGTTGAGTCTGTGGTGGGTTTCTTTAAGGTGTATTTTGCAGTAGTTGTGTCCTTTGGGATGATGGTGTCCTTCGGGATGGTGATTGGGATAGGGTCGCCGAGGAAATGGGGTTTCTTGCCAAAGAGGATGTCCAGGACGGCTTTGGTACGTGCAAGCTTTTCGCGGAAGTACATGCGTATGCGCCAGTATCTGGAGATGGTGTTTTTGGCGTTGAAGGCAACGGCGTTGATACCTAGATGATTGCAGATGTAGAGGGCTCGCTGGTTGTGGAATTCCTGGGAGATGATGGTGAAGGAGTTCTGGCCAAAGACCTTCTGGGCGCGGATCATGGAATCGAAGGTGCGGAAACCGGCATAGTCAAGCACAATGTAGTCGGCAGGAATGCCTTTGGAGACAAGGTCCTTCTTCATATATTCAGGCTCGTTGTAGGAGCGGTGGCTGTTGTCTCCGCTGATCAACACAACCTTGATCTTGCCTGCCTTGTAGAGGTCTACAACGGCCTGGATGCGGTGAACATAGTAGATGTTAGGTCTTCCAGTACGGCCGATAGGGTTGGTGCCAAGAAGCAGGCCAACGTCGTTGTAGGGGATGTCGTTTACATTGTTGAATATCTTGCCCCTGGAGCTTTTTTCAACAATGTGGCTGCACCAGACAACTATCGCGATGCCGATGATACAAAGGATGATGAATAATTTGAAGAGCCTTTTCATTGCTGCTAAGCGTTCCTTATGTTGTCTTTTGCCTTTTTCTTCAGAGATGGCTATTGGTTGAGGATCTGGGCGGCTGCGTTTTTGGTGTCCACCTTTTCTATGATGCGCTCAAGGATGCCTTTATCGCTGAAGATGAATGATCTCCGTAGGGTACCCATTGTAGTTTTGCCGTACATTTTCTTCTCTCCCCATGCGCCGAAGTCCTGAAGCATCTTGGTAGTGGTGTCTGCCAGGAGGGTGAACGGAAGGTCATACTTTGACCTGAAGCCGGTGTGGGACTTGGGGCTGTCTTTGCTAACGCCAACAACGTTGTAGCCGGCCTTGGTGAGGGCGGCGTAGTTGTCTCTGAAGCTGCAGGCCTCGGCAGTGCAGCCGGAAGTGTTGTCCTTCGGGTAGAAGTATATGATGGTCTTCTTCCCGTTACCGATGAAGTCTTCTGATTTTACAGTGTTGCCGTCCTGGTCCAGAACCTCGAATTCAGGCATTTTGTCTCCGATCTTAAGCATATCTGTCACTTTTAATGTTGTGTTCAAAATTAGTTATTTGTTAACTGGCTTGCAAGAACTGTTTGGAAACAACTTGTTTTTGAATGGTCAGATGCCGTAGATTTCTGACATCGCCTTTATGTCCGAGATTATTTCATCGCGGAGTTCCTTTGGCTCAATAACTTCTATACCTGCTCCATAGCGCAGGAGTTCCTGCTTGAAATCAAATGTTGGAGACAGATAGTACTGGAATACAGTTGATTCATTCGTCTCTTCCAGTATCTTCTGCGAGTGGTGCAGGGGAAGGGATTTCAGATAGAAAGACTGTGTACTGTCTGCCCTGAGCTTTACAAAACAAGGTCCTAAGTTGTCGTAGGCGATAATTCCAAAGAGAGAATCGAAAAACTCTCTGGCATCGAACTTCTTGGGCATCTGGAGTTCCAGTTTGCTCTGGCTCAGGTTTTCAATTCTGTCCAGGGCATAAATGCGGGGCTTTTCAAAATCCTCGCTTCTTGCCAGGAGATACCATCTCTGCCTGAATAGTTTAAGGCAGTATGGGTGGACGGTGAAAGTGGCGCTTTTTTCTTTCCAGAAACTTTTGTACGTAATCTCGATGGCTTTTCCGATTTTCATTGCATGGATTATGGTACTGAGCCATTGGCCGCTTGACGGGATGCTCTCTGTAAGGATGCGATTATGCATTGAGGCACTCTCCCCGACAAGGTTGTTTACCAGGACGCAGTCCAGCAGCCATTCTTTGATGCTCCCGTCTTCCATATCATCTGTGCTGATGTAGTACCCGTCTGGCCTTTCGTAATCTATATTGATTCCGAAGGTTTCCTCTATTGCAATCCTATGGTTGTGGAAAGTGCGTTCGCTCAGCGGCTCGCCCGTGGTGTTATATGGGCTGAGCTCCCATATCCTGGATAGTTCCGCCAGGGTTATGTGACCGTGCCTCTTGATTGTGTCCAGAAGCCACAAGTACCTTTTAAAATAGTTCTGTGCCAATATTGAAATAGTCTAATACGTTGATAATATTTGTGTTCTGAATTCAGCAGGGTAATATGTGCTGTATGCAAAAAGTACATCCAATAATTCTTGGTCAGTGAAATGAAGACCAGGAAGCCTTGATTCAATAAACTGAATGATGCGCTTGCCTCTTTCAAAAACTGTCATTGGATTCCAGTTGCAGAAGTTTGATACTTCCTGCTCTCCATAGCAACCTGTTTTGTATCTGATTTTCTTGTTCTCCCAAGAATCATTTTGCAATTCGGAGTTTTTGCGTCCTTTAATGATACTTAGATTTCCAAGTGAGTTAATAAGGGTTATACTCGCACGCCATTTTAAATCATCAGGAATGTCAGCTAAATAAGCATTCACAGTATCTGACCAATATGTTTGATACTGTTGGGGAATAATATGTTCGATATTAACATCAAAGAAATCATTCCATGTTATTCGGTCAGCATACTCTTTAAAATTGTCCCTTAAATGCTTTTCATAGCAGAATAGCAAATATTTTAATCCGCTCCAGCGATGATATCCTTTATTACCATTTGTATAGCTAAAAAGCCATCTGAAACCGCTGATAAATGCAGAGGTTTCATAAGGTCTTGAGACCCGTTCTTCCAATTGCTTTATAATCTCAGGCAAAGTGTCTGGATTGGCATAGATGTCGCGAGCATAGTTAGCAAATACTTTGTAATCCAAAACAGTCTCAATGGGGAAGCTATTCCTGAATAATATCAGTTCTGTTAGAGTCAAACCTTTAATAACATCCGGTTTGTAGGATGTTTCTTCCAGGATGACTAAAGTGGCCAGAAACACTTTGACTTCTTTGCTTCCATTCAGAAGAAGAATACGCCTTATTAACTCGTCATCAGTTGCATGAATTTTATACCAAGCATGAGAAAAATCTGAAAGCTTCGTAACAAATTCATTAACCTTATCAAAAGAGACGACAGATTCACCGTAGCGTTGAGTCCTATTGCAAAACATTTGGAAAACTTTTTCTTCTGCTTGGGCTTCTGAAAAAGTATATGAGGAGGAGCCTGCTGGTTTCCGATACACTGAAAGAAAAGCGGATAAGAAAACATCTTCGGGGAGAATAATCTGCGGATTTTTAGCTAAAACAATATAAATCGTGGCCCAGGCTTTATTGATATTTTCTTGTAGTGATAATGCCTCTGCGCTAGAAAAATGGCTGCTCAAATAAATGAGCCGGTTCTTAAGCTTTTCAAGTGTTGTCAAAGGTTTGCCACGATTATTCATTGTCTCGAAGACAGCTTGAACATCCAAATCCCTTTCTATTATTCGCTGGTCAAAGACGAGGGCAGTGGTCAGTTTTCTATATAGCTCCTCAATATGTTCAAATCCAGTTCCCATTAGTTCTAGGAGCTTATTTCTAAAGAATGTTTTTGCAAATAATAGATTCCTGGTATAAATGTTCTCCCATTCAGAAGGAAGGATTGTCAGAGTATCATCTTCGAAGATATCTTTAATAAGATAATCGCGATTGTTTTCGATGTAACAGAATTTATAGCATTTAAGATGCTGGTTCTTATGGCGTAAGCAAATAAATGATTTATAAAGGTCTTCATGAGTATCCTGTCCTAAGCCATCAGGAGCAATTCTTATCAACTCATATAGGAGAATAACAATGCTCGTCAATCTTTGCTGTCCGTCAACAATATTATAGAATTTTTGATAGTCCTGCGCCCAAATCTCAGTTTCAGGAATCTCTCGTTCTATAGTCCTGGACAAGTAGATAGTACCAGTGTAATGGCTGATATAATTTCCGTTCTCATCTTTAGAAATGTCATTAATGTCATCCCAAAGATCACTAAGTTGCCTTTCCTCCCAGGAAAAACCGCGTTGATAATTCGGAATTCTGAAGACTTTATTACTAAACAGTTCTTTCAGGTTTACTGTAATGCTATTTGCCATATTTCTTTGCGTAAAGGTTAATCCAATTTTTAATAGACTAAAAATGCAAAATATTTGTTTTTGTGTTGGCAAGTCAAGTTACAAAAAAACAGAATCTGTTTAACTGTCTTCTTGTTGTTTCCATTTTCAATCAGTGTTGTTTGTTTTCTGTCGGCAAAGGAATATACTCACTCTGCCAAAAACAGGCATAGTATGAAGTTATATGAAACAAAACATATCTGAGTCATTGCTATGTTCCGTCTGAGTTTGTTTCTTCCATTATAACATCTATCCTGAGGTTCTTCATAATGAAATCCTGGCGGAGCGGTGTGTTGTTGCCCATATAGAAATCCAGCAGTTCGGGGGTAGGATCGTCATTCTCCAGATGGACTGTGTCCAGCCTCATGTCTTCCCCGATGAAATACTTGAATTCCACATCAGATATTTCTCCAAGGCCTTTGAATCGTGTTACTTCCACACCCTTTCCGAGTTCTTCTGTCCAGTGCTGCTTTTCTGCCTCGCTGTAGCAGTAGTGCAGTTCAAAGGAGTTGTCCTTTTTCTTTTTCCTGACCCTGAACAGCGGTGTCTGGAGAATATAAAGATGCCCTCTGCGGATCAGCTCCGGGAAGAACTGGAGGAAGAAAGTAAGCATAAGCATCCTGATGTGCATTCCGTCCACATCGGCATCGGTGGCTATGACTACCTTGTTGTAACGGAGGCAAGGTGGATTAAGATTAGAATCCTATCCGGTTCTCAGCATTAATTATCACCCTAAACTTCCTGCATAACAGGAAATCCTTAAGGGCAGATCTATATCACGATGGACCAGTTCCTTGGTTAAATCTTTTTGGGGTAAATAATTGATATCAGTAGTGTCTCCCTGATAATAAGAGCCTCCATAGCCAATGTTCTTGTGGTGTATCTTTCAATCACAAATGAAGGCTATTACTCTGCAAAATTCGGGCATTTTGTATCCGATCTTCAGCGTAACTGTTAAAGTATTTCCCGGGCTATCCAGGCGCAGGCTTCGGCGTCTGCAAGCGCGTGGTGGTGGTTTTTCAGGGTGTAACCGCATAACTCGGAGATGGTGTCCAGCCTGTGGTCCGGAGCGTTGCGGAAAACTCTTCTCGAAGCCATGAGAGTACAGTAGAACCGGTATTCCGGATAGTCCATCTGGTAGCAGCTGAAGACTGCTTTCAGGCAATTCTCGTCAAAGGCCTTGTTGTGGGCCACAAGGGGTAGATAGGGGGAGCCCAGACGCCGGGCATCTTCATCGCTGAGGCGGATCAGCTTTTCAACCTCTTTCCAGACCTTTGGGAATACGGGTGCTTGTTCTGTGTCTTCTCTGCAAAGGCCGTGTATCTGTGTGCAGAACCAGTTGTAATAGTTTGGTTCAGGTTGTATGAGTGAATAGAACGTGTCTTTTATCAGGTTGTCTCTGACAATGACAACACCTACGCTGCACACGCTGGTGCGCTCGCTGTTTGCCGTTTCAAAATCAATAGCCGCAAAGTCTCTCATACAGGTTTCAAATATACTGGATTTGTTTTCAGCTGCAAAGGTAATTCCCCAGATTGCCAATTATTGGCAGCAAAAGGCACATCTTTAATTCAATTATCGTTATTTTTGTAATTGACGAGTTGTTGTTTATTATTATGACAGATAAGAGAGCAGACAATCATCCGCTTGTAAGCGTGGTGGTTCCGGTTTACGGAATCGAGAGATACATAGGTGCTTGCCTGGAAAGCCTCATCAAGCAGAGCTGGAAGAATCTCCAGATTATTGTTGTGGATGACGGATCGCCAGATCATTGTGCTGCCATTTGTGACCTTTATGCCGGCAAGGATCCTCGTATCAAGGTTATACACAAGCCTAACGGAGGAATAGTGACAGCCCGGCAGGCTGGTCTGGAAGCTGCTGAAGGTGAGGAATAGTGTTCGAGAACAATACAAGGAGTATGCATCCTGAGTTCAGGACGGCTCTGAGATCTGTACTCGGATAGTTGGCACAAGGGAACACACTTTATATTGAATGATATGAGCAAGATTATGAGTTTTTCCATTATCCCGATGCTTATGAGCATTTTTTCATGTTCGGGTTCAAAGTACACAGATATGGATGTCGCTGAGTTTGCCCAGCTTCTGGAGGGAAACGGAGTAGCGCTGGTTGATGTGAGGACTGCCAAGGAATTTGCTGAGGGACATATAGCAGGTGCCGTAAACATGGACTTTTTCTCGTCATCGTTCCTGGATGAAGTGAAGGCAGCTTATCCTGTTGACAAGCCTTTGGCTGTGTATTGCCGTAGCGGAAAGAGAAGCGCTGGAGCTGCCCGTCTGCTGTCTTCTGCCGGCTACAAGATTTACAACTTGAAAGGAGGGTTTATGGCATGGCAGAATGCCCGGATGCCAGTCTCAACCTATGTAGCCGGGAAGAAGCTTTTCGGAGACAAGTATGAGGTTGAGCAGTTTACGACAGACAGCGGGAAACCGGTCTGGCTTACTTTGATAAAACACGGCAGTGTGGAGATTGAGTATGCCGGCCTTTCCATCCAGGTGGATCCTGTAGGAGAATTCGGTAAACACACTGACTATGCTGCGGAGTTCCCTAAGGCTGATGTCATTCTTGTCACCCACGAGCATCGCGATCATCTTGAAGATTCAACGATTGCCGTTTTGTCTAAAGAAGATACACGTCTGATTCTCAACCAGACCAGTGCCAATATGATTGGTCGCGGAGAAGTTGTCGGAAACGGGCAGTCTCTGGAACTTCCTGAGGGAATTCTCCTGGAAGCGGTTCCTGCATACAATACGACACCGGGCAGGGAAAAGTTCCATCCGAAAGGCAACGGGAACGGATATGTCCTGACTATAGACGGATTCAGGATTTACATAGCTGGAGATACCGAAGACGTTCCTGAAATGGCGGGCCTGAAAGATATAGATGTGGCTCTTCTTCCTGTCAACCAACCGTTTACAATGACTGTTGAGCAGTGCGTGAAGGCGGCCAATATGTTCAAGCCGAAAGTTCTGATACCATATCACTTCAGCCAGACGGACATAAGTTCCATTCCGGAGCAGCTTCCGGATATAAAGGTTCTGCTTCGTCAGATGCAGTAGCCTACTTCTGGCTCTTGTCTTTAGGTTTTCTGAAATACTCCCAGATAGCCCAGGCCGTTAGAGCTGCCATCGCGATTATGGCAATGGCGGCATGGAAGGAAGTGCCGTGCTTGAGGCTCATCCATATCATGAAGTAGTTGAATGCGAAAAGGACTATGCCACCCAACAGAAGCACGAGAACTGCGGACGGGATGTTCTTCTTGTCCTGGATTTGGACCTTCTTCTTTCTGACAAGACGGAAGAGGGAAATGGCAGGGAAGAGGGCTATCAGCAGAGAAAAGATGAAAGCAATCTGTCTTCTCAGCTTGTCCTGAGCTTCAGTCTCGGCGCTTTGCTGTAAAACCTTTTCCATCTCTGCTTGCATCTTCTGGAAAAGCTGGTTGGTGTCAGCTCCGTACATCTTCAGAAGGTCCTCTTCAGTCAAAGGCGTGTTCTGGAGAATGGAGTCAATGCCGGAACTGGTTTGCGCCGTGGCAGGCCCTGCAGCAAGGAGCAGGGCAAGAATGGATATGGCTATAAACTTTTTCATATTTCTGTCAGTTCTCCTGTGGCGGAGTCGATGATGAATCCTCTTACGGTTATGTCTTTAGGTATCAGAGGATGATTCTTGATTGTCTCTACGGTTTTCTTCACCGATTTTTCAGTGTCGTGGAAGCCTTCCAGCCATTGGTTCAGGTCTATGCCGCAGCGGTTTACTGTATCCAGGGTTTCCTCGGCGATGCCTTTTTCTATCATCTGTTCCCTGAAATGTGCATAGCTCATGTGGCAGGCTCCGCAAGATGAATGGTGGATAACCATAACCTCTTCTACTCCAAGTTCATAGATTGCCACTATGAGACTTCTTATCGCGGAGTCAAAAGGAGATAGGATGACTCCTCCTGCATTCTTGATGATCTTGGCGTCTCCGTTTTTCAGGCCCAGGGCGGATGTCAGAAGGACGGACAGACGGGTGTCCATGCAGGAGAGCACGGCCAGTTTCTTCTTTGGATATTTGTCTGTAAGATACTTTTCGTAGGATTTTTCTTCCACGAATTTTCTGTTGAACTCTAATATCTGGTCTATCATGGCACTTTATCTGAGCAGTACAAGATGATCTCCTTCGTGGAGGATAGTGTTACCGTTAGGAATGATTGTTTCCTTTCCTCTGTGGACGAGGATTATTATACCTGAGCCGGGAACATCAGCAATCCTCTTTCCAACCCTGCGGCTTCCGTGCTTTACGGTTTTTTCCAGGAAGATGGCCTCGGTTCCCTGGTAGGCGCGCGTTACTATTATCGCTTTGTCCCCAGGAAGTATGATGGTGTCTCCACGTGCGATTATTTCTTCCTTCCCTCTCAAGATCAAGGCTATCAAGACATCTTTTGGCAGGTGAAGGTCTTTCACTTTGCGGTTGGCCATAGTGCTGTCTTCAGGGATTTCAATCAAGCTGAACTGCATGGAACTGTCTTCAGAATAGTCCGTGAAAGTTTTCAGCACATTGTTGTGCCGGTCTATCATGTTCAGCCATTTGGCCATCAAAGGTAGCAATGAGCCTTGTAGGGCAATGGAAATCAAAACCAGTATGAATACTATGTTGAACAGGTGACGGGAAACAGGGTTGTTTCCAACACCGCTGACGCACATTATGGCAAATACGATGGCTGAAGCACCTCTCAAGCCTACAAATGAAATGAACGCCATCTGCCTGAAACTGTACTTGCGGAAAGGTGTCAGTATGCTGAATATGGCGGCAGGACGGACAGCAATAAGCAGGAAGGCAAAAACCATCAGGGCAGGAACGATGTCATTAGGAAGTTCCTTAGGATCTACCAAGGCGCCTATGAGGAAGAAGGTAAGTACCTGCATCAGCTCGTTTATTCCGTCAAAGAAATTGACGATAGGCTTCTTTTCCTTGAAGTCTTCGTTCCCTAAAATCATTCCTACTATGTAAACGCTCAGGTAACCGTTTCCTCCAAACAAATCCGGAAGAGCGTATGCGGCAATGGCAACAGCCGATATGAACAGGCAGGAATAACCACTACCCCTCATGTTGACCTTTTGCAGGGCCTTGGTGGCAAGGTACGCGATTCCAAAGCCGGCCAGAACACCGATTCCAATTTGCATAAAGAGCATGACTGCAAGGTTTCCGGCAGAGGCTGTTCCTTTGAAGAAAGAAAGCATGCCCAGTGTAAGTATGTTGGCCATAGGGTCATTGCTTCCGCTTTCAACCTCCAGCATAGGTGCCGTGTTGTTCTTGAGGCCAAGTCTTTTTGAACGCAGGATTGAGAACACGGATGCAGCATCTGTAGAGCTTACCACAGCTCCCAGAACCATGCTTTGTTCCCAGGGCCACTTCAGTACGTAATGGCACAGAAGACCTGTGCCCACAGCTGTTAAGACTACCCCAAAAGATGCCAAAAGACCCGCTTCTACAACAACGCCCTTCACCGCGCTCCATCTTGTGCCGAAGCCGCCGTAGAACATTATAAAGATCAAGGCGGTGGTGCATACGTTCTGCACGAGGTCAAAGTTGTCCACTTCTATAGGTATGACACCGCTGTTGCCCAAAAACAAGCCGAGCAGCAGGAATGCCAGCAAAGCAGGAACTCCTATTCGCAGAGAGAGGTTGTTGAGCCAGATGCTCAGCAAAAGCACTAAAGCAATTATAAGCAAAAAGGTGGTCAGCATAATGTGCAAATATAGTAAAAGCCGTGGCATTTTGTTTGCCACGGCTCTTTGTCTCGACTCCTTCGTTTAGTCTTTCAGACACATACTGTAGATGGCCTCCACATCTTTCTTTACGAGAGGCTTGAAACCTGGCAGTGTCCCTCCGTTTACGGCCTTATCAGCCATTTCGGCAAAATGGGTGCTGTCTATACCCAGATCTGTGAGAGTACTCTTGAGACCAAGGGTTCCGAAAAGGAAATCGCCGAGGAGTTTAATTGCCTTGCGGGCAATATCCATAGGTGCAAGGGATGAGTCTATGCCAAAGACGTTTACCCCAAACTGTCTGAATTTTGAAACTGTGGTTTCATCCAGGCAATACTCCATCCATCGCGGAGTTAGGATGGCAAGGCCGAGGCCGTGGGTTATGTCGTAGTAGGCGGAAAGCTGGTGCTCCATAGGGTGGCAGCTCCAGGCCTGGCGTTTGCCGCCGTCTATGAAGCCGTTGATAGCCCAGGAAGAAGTCCACATCAGGTTGGCCCTTGCCTCGTAGTTCTCAGGCTCTTTCATTGCGACGGGAGCATACTTTATGATGGTCTTCATCAGTCCTTCCATGAAGCAGTCCAGCATGTAGAGGTCCTGGTCCATGTTGAAGTAAACCTCAAAGATGTGGCTCAGCATGTCTGCCGCTCCGCAAGCTGTCTGGTAAGGGCTTACTGTATAGGTGTTGGTAGGGTCCAGGAAAGAAGCCTTAGGCAGCATAGGAGGGCACATGCATCCTATCTTGTCGTTGGTTTCAGGGTTGCTTATCACTCCGCCGCAGTCCATCTCGCTTCCAGTGGCGGAAAGCGTCAGTATGCTTACAATAGGCAGAGCCTTTTCAACCGGAACCCTCTTTTTCATATCGAAGAAGTCCCAAGGGTCAAAGTCAACAAGCGCTCCGGCTGCCATGAATTTGGTGGCGTCTATGGTGGAACCGCCGCCCACTGCCAGCAGCACGTCTATCTTGAGGTCTTTGCACATCTGGGCTCCTTTCCTCACCGATGCAATTCTCGGATTAGGCTCGATTCCGGAAAGCTCATGAACCTCGAGGCCGGCCTCTTTTATTTCTTTTAACACTTTGTCGTATAAGCCGATGCGTTTGATGGAACCGCCACCGTATGTCAGGAGCACTCTCTTGCCCCATTTCTTGAGTTCAGGACCTAGATTCTTGAGCTGGTCTTTTCCGAAGTAAACCCTGCAAGGGATGTCGTATATGAAATCGTTGATCATACTCATTCCTGTTTTTCCGTTAGAATTTCAGCGATTCTACCCAGGCCTTGACAGCCTCGTCTGTTGCTCTGTTGAGAACCTTTCCGGCAGTCCACTTTATAGCTGGATATTGCTCCTTGAACTGGGCATTGGCCTTGTCTACGGTGCTTCCGCCTGAAGTGGCGAAGAACACTACGTTCTTTCCGGAGAAATCGTAAGTCTCAAGGAACGTGTTGATTATGGTAGGTGCGGTGTACCACCAAACCGGGAATCCGATGTAAATGGTTCCGTAGTCTGATGCATTCTCAAGGTCTTTCACGATTGCAGGCCTTGAATTCTTGTCTGCCATCTCCACGCTGCTGCGTGAAGTCTTGACTGTCCAGTCGAGGTCGGCTGATGTATAAGGTACTTCAGGCTTGATTTCATAAAGGTCTCCGCCAGTTACAGCGGCAACCTTCTCTGCCAGGGCCTTGGTAGTACCTGTCGCTGAGAAAAATGCCACGAGTGTCTTCATTTGTTTTTCCTCCTGATTGTTCTGAGTCTGTTCTGTTTTCTTGTTCTGTCCGCAGGAAGCAATTACCATTGCCATAGCCGCGAGTGTGAGAAGTATCTTTTTCATAACCTAACAAATATAATGAATTTATCCTTTCAGGGCGCGCATCGCGTTGAGAACGGCCAGGACGGTCACTCCAACATCGGCGAACACGGCCATCCACATTGTAGCGATACCTAGCGTTGCCAGAATCAGGACTGCAACCTTTACTCCAATTGCAAACCAGATGTTCTGCCTGGCTATTGAAAGTGTGCGTCTTGCAATCTTTATGGCAGTGGCGATCCTGGAAGGCTTGTCATCCATCAGCACCACGTCTGCGGCTTCAATGGCAGCGTCGCTTCCGAGAGCTCCCATCGCGATGCCGACATCCGCCCTGGCAAGGACTGGGGCATCGTTGATGCCATCCCCCACAAATGCCAGAGTTCCTTTTTCCAGAAGCTGTTCAACGATTCTTACCTTGTCTGCCGGCATAAGTTCTGAATGGTATTCAGATAGATTCAGCTTCCCGGCGATCTGCCTTGCAACCTCCTCCCGGTCTCCGGTAAGCATTACGGTATCTGCTATGCCCATAGACCGAAGTTCCGAGATCGCCTGGGTGCTATCTTCCTTCATCTGGTCGTTGATGACTATGTGGCCGGAATACTCTCCGTTGATTGCAATGTGGATTATAGTGCCAGCGTGATGGCAAGGATGCCATTTCACTCCGATAGATTCCATCAGCTTTTCGTTTCCGGCATATACAGTGTCGTTTCCGATTCTGGCTTTTGCACCTTTTCCGGCAATCTCCTCAATCTCAGAGACCTGGCATCCGTCTGTGGCTTCCTGCGGAAAGGCATCTCTTAGCGCTCCCGCGATAGGGTGGGTGGAGAAATGCTCCACGTGGGCGGCCAGGTGCAGCAGGCGCTTCGAGTCTGAACCGTGGCCCTGGTGGCATTCCTGCGAATGAGAGCCGTCTTTGCAGGTATCCGGATGCACGGCTTCTACAGCAAACTTTCCCTGTGTGAGGGTTCCGGTCTTGTCAAATACCACGGTCTTGACTTTGGAGAGGATGTCCATATAGCTGGCTCCCTTGATGAGGATTCCCTTTCTTGAAGCTCCGCCAATTCCGCCGAAGAAAGTCAGCGGAACGCTTATGACAAGGGCGCACGGGCAGCTGACCACCAGAAACATCAGAGCCCTGTACAGCCAGGTAGGGAAACTCTCTGAGAAACTGCCGGATAGAAGTGGCGGCAGGAAAGCCAGCAAGACAGCCGCGCAAACCACGATAGGGGTGTATATCCTGGCAAAGCGGGTGATGAACGTCTCGCTTCTGGACTTCTTTTCAGCGGCATTCTCCACCAGGTCTATTATCTTGGATGCGGTGCTTTCCTTGAAGTTCTTTGTGGTGCGGACCTTTATCGCTCCGGACAGGTTCACGCATCCGGAAATGACTTCGTCTCCCGCACCTGCTTCCCTTGGTACGCTCTCTCCGGTAAGAGCCACCGTATTCAGCGATGTGGCTCCTTCTATGATCTGCCCGTCCAGCGGAACTTTCTCTCCCGGACGGATAACTATCACTTCCCCGACTTTAACTTCTTCCGGGCTTACTTCCAGCAGGTTGCCATCTCTTTCCACGTTGGCCTTGTCAGGGCGGATATCCATCAGGTGAGAAATGCTTTCCTTGCTCTTGCCCTCTGCATATCCTTCGAACAGCTCTCCAACCTGGAAGAACAGCATCACGAAGACCGCCTCAGGAAACTGGGTTTCCGCTCCAGGAAGAAAGCCTATGCAAAGCGCTCCTATGGTCGCGATAGACATCAGAAAATGCTCGTTGAAAGCATCTCCGTGAACCAGCCCTTCAACGGCCTCTTTCAGCGTTTCCCATCCTGTTAGAAGATATGGAACAAGATAAACCAGAAGCAGTTGCCAGGTCTTGAGATTGCACTTTTTTTCAATTATTACAGCCGCAACCAGCAGAATGACTGTCGCGATTATAATAACAAGTTTTCCTTTCAGGCCCCCTTCCTCATGATGATGGTGATGTTCGTGTATATGTTCGTGATCGTGTGCCATAGTTATTCTCCTTTTATAATAAGCCAATGGCCGCCTTTGTTGCAGCCCTGGCGCTTGATGATACCTTCTGCCTTGAGGTTGGCCAGCTGTTTTTCAATGGCCTTTTCCGTAACGCAGACTCTCTGTGCAAGAGCCTTCGCTGTAATATGCTTGTTCTCAGCGATAAGCAACAGTATCTTGTCTCTTGTCTTTAGGTTCTTCTTAGGTGCGCATTCTTCAGGTTCCGGGGTTTTTTCCTCAGTCTTAATGAGTTGATTTATAGAGGAATCGATAGAGTTCAGAATATCGGATACGAGCTTTTCCCTGAACTGCTGGTAATCCAGTTCGACAGACTCGTTGTTTTCTGTAAAAAGCAGCACTTTTTTAATATTGTCCATAATTTTTATCCCCTAAGTCTAAAAATATAATACCCTACAAAAATACAATTTATTCCCTAAAAACAATAGTTTCTCCCATAAATTTATACACATTTTATAAAATAATTTGGTTTATAAAATAAACCGCTTTACATTTGCAGTGTGATTGATGCTGACCGAGTGCGCAATCGGGGAGCAGAAAAACAAAAAGTGTTAAACAATGTTAAAAAGTATTTACAATGGAAACTAAGAACCTTACAACCGAAAACTCTCTGAAGATTATCGCGGAGACAATGGAGCGCAGCAGGATGACAATCGCCAGGAATATGGGCAAGCCTCTTATTCTTTGGGGAAGCTTGGTGGCGTTGACATCTGTGGTTGTTTACTTTTTGTGGTCAAAGACCGGAAATGCAGGGTGGAACCTTCTGTGGTTTTTCATGAGTATTATAGGTTTTGTATGCACAATGCTCATGGACCGTAACAAGGAGAAGGCTCCTGACACGGAAGTTAGCAGGACAGTCGGCAAGATATGGATGTGGTTCGGAATCTTCGTCACCGGATTCTATGCTCTTATTTGGGTGGCATATTTGATAATGAGGTACTTTGACCTGGGAACAACTGTTAGCGCAGACCTGACTCTTATCATTACTATCGCGATGGGGCTTTGCGGTGTGATTACCGGGGCTGTTATGAGGATGAAGTCAGTGATTGTGTGCCTGTTGGTTGCCACAGCCGTTTCTGTGGTGATTGCTCTCATAGTTGCCGGTCCTGCCAAAATCCTGGTGTTTGTCGTGCTTGGAATCGTTGGCCTCATAGTACCTGGCCTTATTCTCCAGAACAAGGTAAAGAAGGGGAGCGTTCTTCCTAAATAGTTGATATTTAGTAAATTGAGCAAAGGAGGGTATGCCTTGCAGCTACCCCCTCAAGTGACTAAAAACAACAAAATCAGACATTTGCAAGAAACGCTAAATATCTTAGTATTATGGAAGAGAAACAGAAAATGTTCAAGCCTCTTGATCCGCTGCTCCATTCGGAGCTGAGGCTTGCGGTTATGAGCATACTGATTGGCGTGGTTGAAGCGGACTTTGTCTATATCAAGTCCCAGACCGGAGCTACGGCCGGAAACCTGAGCGTTCAACTGGACAAACTTTCCGCTGCGGGGTACATCGAGGTGGAGAAGACTTTCAAGGGAAAGAAGACTTGTACTATATGCCGTGTCACCGGCAAAGGTCGCGATGCTTTTGCCGAGTATGTGGAGACTCTCAAGCAATATCTTCAGATCCCGAAGGGCTGAGAATCCCCAGAGTTTGAAATCCCCAGGGTTTGAAATCCCCAGGGTTTAAATCCCCAGGGTTGATTTATAGGAATAATACGGCACTCCCGCTGATACACTGATTGTAACGGCGGGAGTACTTCATTTTGAAAGTGTGCAAGGTCGGTCGTTTAGTGTACGACCATGCACATTTAGGCGGGAAAAGTGTGCACGGCCGGTAGTTTTGTGTACGGCCAAGCACATTCAAGCATATGTCTATAGGTTGGTGAAGCTGATCTTGTAGATCTTTGATGTGGTGTCGTCGCAGACCCAGATGCAACTGTGGGCGTGGTCCACATAAATGCCCTCGCCGTTATCTATAAAGGAAACGCTGTAGCTTGCAAGCACTTCTCCATCTATGGTGCAGAGGTTGATAGTGCGGCTTTTGCTGTCTGCTATCCAGAGAACATTCCTGACAGGATCATAGCAAAGGTCGGCGATTTCCTTGAGGCTGCTGCCTGTCAGGTCCTTCCGGCCGGTTTCTCCTTTTCCTATGGAATAAGTGATCATGACCACCGGCTTCTTCTGGTTACCGATAAGCAGGGTGCCTTCTTTGTACCAGGTGATGCCTTCAAGTCCGTCGTTTGTTCCATAACCGACATCTTCAACCACATAAATCAGTTGGTCTTTCTTGTAGTCAGGCGCTACAAGACGGTGCACTTCCTGCTTGTTCTCAACGATATAATAGACATCTTTGGTCTTGGGGTCTATTGTAACGCCTTCGCAGTCGAAATGGCCTGTGTAGAAGTCTGTTGTCTTGCCGTTCCAAGTGATGTGGTTTATGCCGTTTTCGTCTGAAGCGCCAAGGAAACCGTCTCCGTCAGGGGCAAGACAGAGGCCGGAGATTTCCTTGCAGGTGGTGTTTATTTCTGAATATGTACCCATTACCGGCTTGTAGTTTTTAGGGGTGACTGGGATGTCTGGCGTTTCAGGTGTTTCAGACGTCAGGTGCTTGTGGGAACAAGAAACTCCAACCAGAGCTGCAGCTGCCATCAGCGGGAGCAATAATCTTATACTTTTCATATTTGTGTGTAAATCTTTCAGCAAAGATACACAATAGGGGCTTTTTCTGTTTTGATGAAGAATTTGTAATTTTACAACGCTATGACAGAACTTGAAAAACTGAACGCCGGTCTGCCTTACTGCTATGCAGATGAAGAAATGATTGCAAGAAAGAGCCGCGCAATCAAGTGGTGCGAGGAGTACAACGCCATTGACGGAACAGACTATGAGGCTCAGTACAAATGTCTTCAGAAGATGCTTGGCTCAGTAGGCGAGAGGGTCTGGATTTCCAAAACCTTCGGATGTGACTGCGGAAAGAATATATTCATCGGCGATGATTTCACGGGAAACTTCAACCTCACTGTCCTGGACATACGGGAAGTTTACATCGGCAACAACGTGATGATAGGACCCAATACGCTGATAACCACTGTAGGTCATCCTCTTTCCCCTAAAGGTCGCAGAGAGTATATGGCAGAGGCCAAGCCTGTCAGAATCGGAAACGATGTGTGGATTGGCGGAAACGTGACCATCCTGCCGGGAGTTACCATAGGCAACAATGTTGTCATTGCTGCCGGAGCAGTGGTTCATGAAGACATTCCTGACAACTGTCTTGTGGGAGGAGTTCCTGCATCCAAGATAAAGGATCTTGAGAACGATGTCAAATAGTTGATGGTGATTCCGGTATGGCTTTTAATGCACTGTTAGAAAGGATGCTGGAATGCCGTGACGAGAGTCAGGTGGAGGGGCTGATGCGTTTTTTCAAGACAGGGCCAGGGCAGTATGGTGAAGGTGACAAGTTCCTGGGGATCAAGGTTCCTGTGACGCGGGCCGTTGTCAAGGAATGTTGGAAGGAGGTCTCGTTTGAGAATCTTCAGGAGTGCATTCTCAGCCCTTGGCACGAGGTCCGTCTGGCCTCTCTGCTTTGCCTTGTGGAGATCTTTTCAAATGCCGGGAAATCCAGGCCTTCAGGATGTGCGGCCGTTGACTCTGTTTGGCAGGCCGGCAGCGGAAAAGCTGATGGCAAAGCTGATGGCAAAGCCGGAATGAACGATGATATATGGCTTAAGCTTCAGAGGCGGTGCGTGGACTTTTACCTGGCCCATACGGACCACATCAACAACTGGGACCTTGTGGATCTTTCCTGCTACAGCCTTCTGGGCGAGTGGCTTCTGGACAAGGACCGCACTTTGCTGTATGATTTGGCAAGAAACGGCAGAAGCATCTGGGAAAAGAGAATCGGCATTGTTTCCACGATGGCATTTGTCCGCAGGGGAGAGCTCAGCGATACCTATGCCATATCAGACCTACTGCTTTCCCCAACCGCTCCAACCTATGTTTCTTATTCCGGAGCTTCCGCAGCGGAATCTGTTTTCTCCGCTTCCGGAGCATCCGCAGCAGTCCCTTGTTCCGGAGCATCCGCAGCAGTCTCTTCTTCAGGAGGATCAGCTCCGCTGCATGATCTGCTTCAGAAGGCTGTGGGTTGGCTGCTCAGAGAGGCGGGCAAAAAAGATGAGGCGTCGCTGAGGAAATTCCTTGACAAGCGGGCCTCAATAATGCCCCGCACTATGCTGCGATATGCTATTGAGAAGTTTTCTCCAGAGATGCGTGCTCACTATCTCCAGAAATAAGCACTTGAATCAGAATGAGATGCCGGCACCTATGCCAATCATTGTGGAGCGTTCCATCCGCTGAGGATTGCTGTGGCGCTCTTTTTTCTTTTCTGAATTTTTCCTTTCAGCCTTTTCCATCTGGCGGATCAGTTTACGGTCTCTTCTCAAGGCTTCTGCGGCTTTCTTTTCCACGTATCGCCTGAGGGCTTCCGGGCTTTTGAAAGTTCCGGCCGCTATGCTTTGGGACATTTTGAAATCTGGAGCCAGAAGACCTGCCTCAGCCTTCAAAGACAGTACTCTACGCACTTTTTCATTGAGTTCTTCAACCGGGAACACGCCTCTTTCAACAGAGTCCGCTATGGCTTCTATGGAGCCTTTGATATCGACAGGCATCAGAAGTATGTCGGATCCGCTGCGGTAGGCCTGGACAGTAACTTCGACTGCATCCCTGCCTTCGGAAACTCCTTTCATAACGATGGCGTCTGTTATCACTATGCCTTTGTAGTTCTGGTGGCCTCTGAGCAGACCTTCTATGCACGGCTTTGAAATGGACATCGGGAGGCCGCTTGCATCTATGTTGGGGTTGCTTATGTGCCCCACCATTATCATCGGGAGGCCTTCTTGGATAAGTCTCTGGTACGGAACCAGATCTACGCTGTCCATGAACGCCGGGCTGTGGTCAATGACCGGCATTTCGTCGTGAGTGTCTTTGTAAGTGTCACCGATTCCCGGATAGTGCTTTCCGCAGCCGATGACTCCTTCTTCCTTCATGCCTCTGATGTACGCAGAAGCCAGTTGGGCAACTCTTTGAGGACTGCTTCCGAATGAACGGGGTGCTATTGCGGTTTTGGCCTTGTTTTGCCTTACATAGTCGTTGTCAGGGCTGATGTCAACAACCGGTGCAAAGTTCACCTGGAAGCCCAGGTCCCTGAGCTCCCGTCCTATATTGCGCCCCATCTTATAGACAAACTTTTCAGCATCCGGAAGCTTGCCGAGCCTTTCCTGCATCGGGTAGCGTTTGTATTCCTTGAATCGCATGGCCGCGCCCCACTCGGCGTCAATGGTGTAAAGCAGGGGAATCTTGGAAATGGAACTCAGGTAATTCATCCTTTCTGCAAGGTCATATACGGAGCCGTCCATAACTATTATGCCGCCTGCGCCGTATTCCTTGACAAGAGACTCCTCAAAAGCTGCCCTTGCGCTGTCCGGTTTTGGATAAATGTCAAAGATGAAGAGCTGGGCAACTTTCTCCCTGACAGACATCTTTGCCATCAGTTCCTCTATTGTTGCATTTGTCTGCCCCCTGCTACTTGCGGCAGTAGTCTGTTCCTTTTTGCTTGCAGAAGTTGGAATATCAGTGGAAGCCAAGCCGTTAGCCAGTTCTTGAACGGCGTTTGGGGATTTATGTTGTGAATATGATGAGAAGCTGCAGCCTACTATGGCAGTCAGCATAAAAACCAGTCTGTATGTAGAAATCTTCATTGTCAATGTCTTTGATGTGGCTTTGCAAAAATACATAAAAAGAGGCTTGCCGGACAGGGCAGGCCTCATGTCGTTGATAATAGGTTATGATTTAAGAATCGTCAGTTGTCACTGGTAAGGTCTTTTATCTGGGCAATGGTTTCGTCTGACTTGCTAAGGATGTTGTGGCGCATCATCAGGCCCAAGGCTCCTCCTATTACCAGTCCGACTCCAAGTCCTATAAACATTGGAACTCTTGCTTCAGATGGGAAGGTTTGGTTTCTCATTATCTCATAGCACATTCCTCCCATCCAGACTGTCAGCAGAGGAATGCCTACCCAGAGCCAGTTGGCATAACCTTTCCTGAAGCGTACAATTCCTTTGGCTGCAGTTACAAGGTCAGTATCCATTTTAGGAAGCCTGTTGTTTATCACGATGGTGGCTATAAGGCAGAATGCCAGCATGATTTCTGTCGCGATAACGAAAGGAATTGAAAAGCCCATTCTCAGGAGGTTGAGGCAAAGGAGCATGGCAATCACCTCGATAATCGTTTGGCGGAGAGCTTTTCTCTGGAGACTGCCCAGAGTCTTTCTGTAAGCGTTCCTGAGAAGTTTGTCGTTGATGATGTTTTCTCCCTCCAGTTTCTCTTTCATCTGGCGGAGTTGCTGCTGCATTTCGTTGAGTATGTTGTCTGTGTTTTCCATTTTACTTCATCTTTTTGAGTTGTTCTTTGATTCTGACAAGGCGGACAGAAACATTCTTGGTGCTGATTCCGACAATCTGGCCAATTTCTTCATAGCTGAGGTTTTCCAGCCATAGCAGGACTATGGCTCTGTCGAAAGGCCCCAGTTTCGAGATCCTGTCTTTCAAAAGGTTAGCCTGGATGGAAGCTGTGTCGCGGTCTTCAAACATGTTTGTATTCATCGACAAAGGTTCCCTTTTTGGCAGACGCCTTTTCTTGCGGTCTGAAGAAATGCAGGTGTTCAGGCTCACTTTCCAAATCCAGGAGTTGAGGCTGCTTTCACCCCGGAAAGTTCCGGAACCTTTCCAAAGGTTTATAAGGATCTCCTGGAAGAGGTCGGCTACCTCCTCTTTGTCCTGCGAGAACATGTAGCAGACGGTGTAAATCGTCCCCTTGTGTTCTCTGACCATCTTTTCGAATTCTTTTTCTGTCATAGCTTGCTTGTTTGCCCATTAGACGCAGAACCTAACGGAAAACTACACAAAGTTCAATTTTTTTATGAAAATATGCAGTGAAAGGGCGCTGCAATGTAAATCGCTGATAATTAGTATAATATAACTTTTCCAGTGCTTGGTTGTTTGCACAGGAAAATGTTTAATTGCTAGAGTTCTAGATAGTTGGCTTGCAGGGCAACTATATGCCGGACTGCAATGTGAACTCCTGCGTTTTTTGCGGACTGCGGGCACTTGGGGCTACAAATTTTTCATCGCGATACAAAAATATGAGATGATACCCGTCTTCTAAAGTTATGGTGAGCATATTGCTCTTGAATTTGTAAGTGCCTTTCTTGGAATCGGAAGACTCCCATCCAGGTATGGTGGATACTGTTCCGTCAGGATTCTTGCGCATGGCATGATGCGGTGGCATGACACGATTTGTTGTGACTGTAACCTCCTTTCCTGAGGTGAATTCCAGGGTTTGGGTGATAGTCATATTTCCGGCATCTGCAACAAACTCTTTCTCAATAGATTTCCAGACTGTACCTTTCAGTTTAGGTTTCTTTGTATCCATGCTCATAAGAATCAGTGCCGCAGATGTGAACAGCAGCGCTACGGCAATATTGAAAATCTTTTTCATAGTCCTGTGCTTTTGATATTGCATCAAATTGTGTTGATGCTTTTGTTTCAATTGATGATTAACTCCTGACATCAAATATAGAGATTGCTTCTCTGACATCAAATATAGAGAATATTCTTGATTTTAATGCGTAAGAAAGAGAATAAGCGAGACAAAAATCAGATAGATGGAATCAGGCCGGTGGAATTAGATAGATGGGATCAGGCAGGTAGAATTGGGCAATAAGGATCAGATAAGCAGAATCAGCAGGAAGGTGAGGAGTTCTGTGGTAGGCACGGCCAGCCAGAAGCCGGGAGTTCCAAGGAGCATCGGGAGAAAGATGAAGGCCGGGACCAGGATGATAAGCCCCCTGAGCATCATGAACACTGTAGCTCTTGTGCTTTTCTCGATGGCTTGGTAATAGCCGATAAGGGCGATGTTGAGAGAGAAGAACACTGCGGCGCCGGCAAACAGCGGCAGCCCTGAAGTTGCGATAGCATAAGGTATGCTGTCTCTGTCCAGGAACATTCCTACGAGTGGATGAGCTCCAAGTGCCAGTACAAGAAAGGCTATGACGCCGCACAGGAGCGAAGTGCGTATGCTCACTCTCTTTGCCTCTGAAACTCTTTCCTTGTTTCCGGCTCCGTAGTTGAAGCTGATGATGGGCTGGGCAGACTGGGCTACGGCATTGTTTACCATAAACACTATCGGGTATAGGTAGCAGGCTACGCTGAATGCTGCTACGCCGTCTTCTCCCAGGTTTTTGATTATGACATAGTTGCCTGTCAGCATAGTGAATGCCATAGCCAGTTCGCCGAGGAGGGAGGAAAAACCGCTCCTGATCATATAGCCGGTATTTCTGAGGGTCAGGTAGAGGCTTGTGCGGGTAAGCTTCAGGGCATAGAGGTGCAAGGTTTTGGAGCGGAATATGATATACACCATCACCATAGCAGTACCTAGAGCACAGCAAATTGTGGTGGCAAGAGAGGAACCTTTGATGCCCATCTGCATCGGGAATACGAACAGCCAGTCCAGGAAGATGTTCAGGGCCCCCGGAATAATGCCTACAAGAGAGGCATATACAGGAGAGGCATCCAGTCTTATGATAAAGGAACCGACAGTTTCAGCAACCATCATTATGCAGCCCGGAAGAAGCGGGAGCATATAGGCCATGGCAAGCGGCATAAGAGAATCGCTGCATCCCAGCAGCCTGAGGAATCCTTCCTTGAAAAGCCAGATTAGCAAGACAATTATGCCCATCACTACAGATGCTACTTCCAGAGCCTGGGTTATGTTGATGTTTGCTGCCTTTATGTTTCCTTTGGAGAGATGGATGCTTGCTACAACGCTCACACCCACGCCGAACATAAGTGACAGTCCTGTGGTCAAAAGAAACAGCGGGGCTACTATGTTTATGGCGGCAAGCGCATCGCTGCCAACGCCCTGCCCCACAAAGATACCGTCTGCAACCGTGAGGAGGGACATGAATACCATAGAGAGCAGGGTAGGGTAGAACATTCCCCTGAAAAGCTGGGGAATACGGGTTGTCCCGAAGTCTATGCTGTCTCTCTGCAGGTTTTTCATTGAGTCCTTTGTCTTTAGGCCGGCAAAGATACTCAATGATAAACAATTGGCAAGATATTACTCCACTACCTGCTTCTTCCTTGTCAGGAAGGCCTGGAACAGATACAGGAAGCCGAGGATTACTCCTGCTTTGAAGGGGGAGAGCAGGTCTTCAGAACCGAAGAAAAGTGCTCCCATCGGAGTAACAATGAACGGAGAGAGGAACTGCCCAAGATATAGGGCGGCTGAAAGAAGTGGCATAACTGTGAAGGTGAGCTTTCCGTTCTTATTGATGTTTGCCATAAAATTAACGGAGTACAAGCTCTACCAAGCATTCAATGAGTTAGCGGAGCTTATGCCCCGCTAACCGTGTTGATTCGGGGTTGCAAAAGTATAAAAAACTTTTGAAACTGCAACCACCGGTTCTGTCTCTTCAAGTTATACCAGAGTGCCGTCTGAATGAATGAAAATGACGGTATCCGGTTTACCTGACATCTCAAGTGAGATTTCATAGAATTCGTCGGATGAAGTCAGGACCAGATCCACGTCATCTACCTTCCAGCCGGCATATTCTGTATTCTCCACATAGAAATCAGCCTTGAGCAGTTGAACAATCCGGCAAGTGCCAGGATGATGGCGGTGGTTTTTAAAATAAAGGTTCTCATATTGATTGTTTTGATAAAATGAATTTCAGTCTTTAAGGTTTCTTATAGATTTGGCTACATTGATCAGATGGTCAGCTATTCTTTCAGCATTTGAAGACAGTGAAAGATACTGTGCTCCTACGGTAGGGGTGCAGATTCCCTGGCTTAGGCGCTGGATATGGTTTTCCTCCATCTTTTCTTTTATGTCGTCTATCTCTTCTTCAAGTATGTTTGCTTGGGCAAGAGCCTCGAAGTCTTCATTGGAATAAGCATCTATTGCCTTGTCATAAAGCGTGTTGAGTTTCTCTTTCAGCTCAGCGATTTCTTTTTTTGCCATCTGGGAGAAATGCTGGGATGAATTGCTGAGGTTATATGCATATTCAGTGATGTTTTCTGCATAGTCTCCGATTCTCTCAATGTCTCTTACGGTCCGGAAAGTGGTGGACAGGTAAATCTTGTCTTTCTGGCTTAATCCGCTGCCGGAAGAAAGCATTACAACGTATTCCACCAGGGCTTTGTTGATGAAGTCCAGTTCTTCCTCTTTTTCCTTGAACCCGTTCAGATGGCTGAAATCCAATGTGGTGATTGCATCTATGGCATTGTTGGTGTTTTCTTTTGCCAAGTCAGCCATTCTCAGGATTTCTTTCTTGACATATCCGACTGCAACCGGGGCGTTTCTCAGTATGTTGTCGTTCAGGTAGTGAAGCCTGAAGCCTTCGTCCGTGGCATTGTCCTGCTTGCTGTCAGGTATGAGTCTTTTGACTGTATTGACAAGTGCTGAAGTCAGAGGCAGCATGATGATTACGGTTACCGTGTTGAAGAAGGTATGGAACATTGCCAGCTGGGTCTGGGGTGCTCCGGGAAATGCTTTTGAAAACATGGTCCCGAGAGAAACAGAGCCGCTGCTGAAAAGGGACATTATCCAGCTTGCCAGCAAGAAAATAATCACTCCTGAGCAATTAAAGAGCAGATGTATCAGAGCTGTTCTCCTTGCATTCCTGCCGCCGGAAATGCCTGCCAGAACTGCAACCACGCAAGAACCTATATTGGATCCGAGGGTGAGCATGATGCCCTGGTCCAATGAGATAAGCCCGCTCACTACCATTGCCAGGGCTATGGTTGTCATTACAGACGAGCTTTGGATTATGGCAGTCAGGAGCGCACCGACAATGACAAGGAGAATCGGGTTTTCTATTCTGGCGAGAAAAGATTTGACGGAATCCTGGGCCGCGAACGTTTCCATTGAGCCGCTCATGAGGGAGAGTCCGACGAAAAGCATTCCGAAACCTGCTATTATTCCTCCCAGGGTCTTGAGCCTTGCTTTTTTGGAGAACATCATCATAAATGCCCCTATACCGGTAAGTGCTGAGAAGATGAGAGTAGTGGAAAGTGTGCTTTTCCCGAACATTCCCAGGGCTACAATCTGAGCCGTGATGGTTGTTCCTATATTTGCGCCATAAATTATTGTTGCGGCTTGAAAGAGGGTGATTATTCCCGCATTCACGAAGCCTATGGTCATAACCGTAGTGGCTCCGGAACTTTGTATGAGGGCCGTAGCCGCTGCTCCTATGCCAACTCCTGCAAGTTTGTTTGAAGATGTCTTGGCAAACATCTGTTTTAATCTTCTGGAACTTGCAGACTCCAGATTCGAACTCATCATCTGGCAGGCTATCAGAAAAATACCTATGCCAGACAAAAGGATAAGCAGTGCTGAAACTATACTTACTGTGCCCATTGTTTATTCTCTTTAGTCAGCTGAACTCTTTGGTTCAGCGTCAGATATCCAGGGACCATTCTGTTTTTTAGATTATTTAATGTATTTATTATTCTCGACAGCGACCTGTGCAGTCTGAGAGGTCCGCCAAGATGAAGGATAAACTCTTCTCCTGAGATGGAAAGCTCTGGCTGGATGCGTTATCCGGTAAGATTCCGGAATAGTGTCCGTCTATAGCCGCAATTTTCGGAAAGAATGAATTATATCGCTGAGAATCAAAGGTGTGCTTACAGCCAGAGTGTGGCTGCAAGAAACCTTGCTTTCCTTCGGTAAGCTTTGAGATGATGATTGTTTGAGGACAACAATCCTCCTTGATGGGCGCTCCTGCCTTGAAACGATGACTTCTCCTTCTACAAGTTCTTCGCAAAAGCCACACTCCAGAACCTCTATGCCGGCATCGGCAGTTGTCTGAACCTCATCCGGGCAGAGAGGATAGACAAAAAGCAGTGTGAGTATGACCATCAGCATTCGCATATCCAAAGATATGCAATAATCAATCCATCAGTGTCAATATAGGGCAGGAGTAGGGCAGATTTTGCAAAAAAGTAACAATGTTTAGTACATTGTCCAGGCGGCTTTTTCTGCTCTCCTGCTATTGGCGGCGTTCATCTTTCCAAAGTTCCATTTTACTCCAAAGAGAATCCAACGGCCCATAACAAGCTTGTAGGAGTCTTCTATGTAGTTTGCGGCTTCTGTATGGCTGAGGCTGCGGGTCTTGTTCAGGATATCATTAACCTTTACGCTGAGGTTGAAGGCTCCTATGTTCTTTGAAATCTCCGCGTTCCACTGCCATTCCGGTTTGCCGTAGCCGTTTGCGTAGCCTTTGTAGGAAACGTAGGAGAAATCTGAAATGAACTCAAACCCGTGTTTTGTGGTAAACGATCCGTCAAAGCCGAACCGGGTGGTCATAGTGTTTTTGTTTGCCCTCTTGTCCAGGGAGTACCGCGATATTCTGCCGCTTATGCTTGCAAATGAAGAAAACGTGAACTGCTTCTGGTTAAACTTGAGCGTGACTCCGCCGTTTGGAGTAAAGACTTTGGTCTTGCTCTTTCTGAAGCCGCTCATTCCGCCGTAGAAGCGGTCGCCTTTGCTGTCTCCCCAGAAGTCTGTCATAAACTCAGTGTAGTCAAAGGTTTCCTTGTCCAATGCCGGAAGGGTTCCTGTTGCCTGGTAGCTGGAATTAAATGTATAGGATGCTCCGCCGGAAAGGGACAAAGACCATATCTTTTTGGAGTCCAGAGGTGTTGTGTAGCTGGCAGTCAGTTGCGCCCATATCTGCGGGTCTTTTGCATTGACCGGAATTGAGTAAAGGATTCCGTCTGAATCGTACCAGAGGGCATTGCTGATGGCCCTGTTGCTCAGCGTTCCATAGAGGTTGACCATCAAGTTTCTGAATTTCTGCCTGTTGTTGCGCTGCCAGTTCAAATTCATCCCAGTTGTTGAATATGGCTTGAGGTATATGTTGCCGATGCTCAGGCTGGAAGGGTTGCTTATGTTGAGGACTGGAACCATGCGACTGCTGCTTGGTTTGCTGCTTTGGCCTGAAACGAAGAAAGAGAGACGATCCGTTCCGTTTGAGAGACTGAGGCGGAGTGTCGGGGCGACATACCAGTTCCATTCTCCTTTTCCTGTAGTGTCAAGTATGTTGAAGCTTCGGGAAATGAGCCTGTTGAGGGTTCCGTTTGCTGTTACTCCTATGGTTATATTGCTCTGTTTACCTAATTTGTACTGGGCTGTAGCGTCATACTTCTGATTGATATTGTGGGTCTTGCTCACAGATGAATAATAGCTGTTCAGCCCGTCTTTGTCAAAAGCGTCTCTGGTGCTTTCTGATTCTGAGAAATTCAGGGTGGAACTTGCGGCAAGTGTAAGTTTGTCAGACACTGGTTCCGTAAATCTCAACACTCCTAATACGCTGTGGGACGAGGTTTCTGATTCATAGCGCATTGTGCGGTCTTCTCCTGAGGTGGCGGTTTTTAGTATGGTCTGCTCGTTGCTGTTTCCGTCTCCTTTACTGATTGTACCATTGATGTTGAAATGGAATATTCTTCCTTTCTTTCCGCCTATATCCCTGACAGAAAAGCCTGTACTCAGCATTGTCCTTTTGTTGACGGAATGGTTGCGGGAATGGTTTTCAGACTGGTTTATCAGAGTTTCTTCTCTGGATGTTTCAGAGGAGCCGTTGCTGTAAGAATCAGATTTGCTGTAACTGAAACGTGGCACAAAGGTGAACCAGAACTTGCCTTTTTCTTTCCTCATCTCAAGATTGGTGCTTACATTGTTTCCAAAAGATCTTCCGGAACTTTCAGAAATTGTGTAAAGGTCGCCCCCTTCCTGGAAAGTTGTCCTATAGCGTTTGTTTCCAGATTCCGTATCTGTGTACTTGTAGTTTCCGGCTAATGTTGTCTCCACATCCTTTATTCTGGAGGTGTTGACATTTATTCCAAGCTGGGCTGCTGAAGAAAGCCCCTGAGTTGCACCTAAGAATTCCTCATCTCCGCTTACTACAAACGCAATACCTCCTGAGTCGTTGACGTTCATTCCATTAGCAATGACCGTCACTTGGTCTTTCTTGTTGTAGGCGGCAGCCAGAGAGTATGCACTGTACAACGCCCCGCGGTTGTCCCTTAACGGCTCACTGCTTTTCTTGCCCTCAACTGTGGTTCCTCCCTTAAGGTTTACATTGCCGAACCAGCCCTGCTCATACTCTTTCTTCAGGCCCACATCCATAACCTTTTCCTTCTTGCCGTCATCTATGCCTGTGTTTCTGGTCTGTTCAGACTCCCTTTCAATCACGCGGATCTTGTCAACCACAGCGGCCGGAAGGTTGTTCAGAGCCGTGCTCTGGTCGTCAAAGAAGAAGGTGCGGCCTCCAACGGTGAGTTTATCTATCAGCTCGCCGTTGAACTTCACCTTGCCCTCTTGGGTAATCTCCATTCCAGGCATCCTCTTTATCAGGTCTTTGAGCATAGCGTTGGCTCCAACCCTGAAGGAAGATGCGTTGAATTCAATCGTATCCTGTTTCATCACGATAGGGTTACCCACATCGCTGACAGTTATCGCTGAGAGATAGTTTTCATCCAGCTTGAGCTTTATGGTTCCAAGATCCACTCTCTCCTCCCTGAAATACCTTTCCTTTGAATAGTGCTTGTAGCCCATCATTTCTATGTGGAAAACATAGTTTCCGTACGGCACCTCTTTCAGAGTGGCGACTCCTGAAGTGTCAGTCATTATGAAGTTGGTGATGGTGGTATCCTTAGCCGGCACCACATAAAAGGATGCGTATGGTATGGGCTCGTTGGTCAGAGAGTCAACAACCTTGACCTTTATGTTGCTCATCCTTCCGGCAAACATGTTTTCGTTGAATATGAATACCTGCGCCCTTGCAAAAGTGCAGGTTATAATTGTCAGTATTATGGCGGTAAAAAGTCTTTTCATTGCAGTTCTTGTTTACAATAGAGATGCAGAACAAAGTTTAGTGGCGCAAGTTAAGAAATAATAAGCTATTTATGCGGGTCAGTCTTCTTTCTTGACGGAGTATCTGATCCCGTTGATGGTTATATGCTCAACGGTTTTCCCGTTTATTATGACACTTCCATCTGCCTCGGTCTTTGCTCCCGGAATAATTTTGAGCAGGATGTTTAGGTCTGATTTATTAAGCACATTCTGGTTCGGCTGGGTTTCTATGAAAGTGGTAAGGAGCAGTTTGGGGCCATTTTTGTCCGGGTTTTCCTTTTTCTCCGTTCTGATGCTCTTCATTGTCCTTTCCGCTGATCCCAGCACTTTCTTCAAGTAATCACTTCCTTCTTTGTAACTATATTTTTTGCCATCTATGATAAATGTCATGTTAGGAAAATCGGGATCGGTGGAAGAAACGGCTATTCCAGCAAAAGAACCTCTTGCCTGATTGAGCGTTTTTATAGAGTGGACCGTTACTGCATCTTTCCCCTTGCCGGCTCTGGAAATTTTGTAATCAGCGATTATCTTGCCCTTGAGCTGGGAGCCGTCAAAATTATCTATTGCAATGTCGTCTATGACGTAAACAAACTTCTGGGCAAAAGCTCCGCAGTATGCCAGGAGAATGATAGTTGTGAGCAAAAATATCTTTTTCATAATGTTTCTTGTGTATGTATATGATGAGAGTTGGTGTTTTTGTCAGTTCGTATGTTGTCCGTCTGTGGGTTTGATCAATTGTTTCTGCTGTGATAGTCAATTCTCTGTTATCTTATTTCGCCTGCCGGGGTGTTCAGTGAGATGAGGAAGTAAGACTGGTCTTCTTCTTTGACGGTCAGCAGGTATTTGCCTTCGCTTCCGTCAGGGAAATGTGCCGTCAGGATATAGCCGCCTTCAATGGGCTCGAATTCGCACTTTTCGGCGTTTTCCAGAGCGGTCTGAGACAGCAGTTGTACTTGTTCTATCATCTTTACCGGGTTATTTTCGTGTTGGAGTTCAGCAGTTTGAGGGCGCAGTAGGAAGAACATCGCAACCGCAGCAGCAAGCCCCGAGAGAGAAAGTCCCCAAACCAGAATCCTGTTGCGCTTTCGGAATATGGCAGTTTTGCTGTCTTTCCCTTTGCCGTTATTATTGCCTTGATTGATAATCCTGTCAAATTCATCATCAGCATCTTGCAGAGTGTCAGATCCTTCAGCAGCTTGATCGCTGATGAAGCCAAGGGAGAAGGCTATGACTGCCGCAACCCTCTTTTCCTCTTCATCCTTTGGAGGATTATCGGCAAAAGACTCAGCGAGAAGGCGCTCTTCCTCTACGGAAGTTTCCGCATTCAGATACTTCTGTATGAGAGCTTTTCTGTCGATGTTATCATAAGGTGCCATAAGTGTATTATTTAGTTTCATCCAAGGCTTTGTATCAATGTTTTGCGGGCTGCGGAAATGGAACTTTTCACGCTGCCCTTGCTTCTTCCGGTTATGGCTGAAATCTCATCCAGTGACAGTCCGGACGCCCTTAACTTGAGCAGCTTGCGGGTTCCGTCAGAAAAACCTTCCAAGGTTCTTTGCAGAATCACTGAGGCTTCTGATTCCCTTATCCTGTCCAGGACTGAGCTGTCCGAAACAACATCATAGCTTGGCCTGTGCTTGTCATCAGGGTTGCCGTTAGCGGATGGAGACGCAAGCCTGGAGAACGCGGTGGTGTTTTTCTTGCGCCAGGCGGATATGCAGGCATTCTTGGTGGCTCTTACAGCCCATGCTTCAGCGTTCTTGATTTCTGTTCCGTTCTGCTTTGCCCTCCAGAGGTTGAGCAGAACATCCTGCACAACGTCCTCCGGATCTGAATCCAGATGGGCGGAACTGAAAAACTTGCGTGTGAGGGCAAGTACCTTTGGCCTCAACTGCGCAAGTTCTATGTCAATGCTTTTGCCCATCTGCAATATCAGCTTTTATCCCATGTTCCATATAGAAAGACGCACAGATGCAGAAAAGTTAAAATCTTGTCACTCCATGCGGCCCCATTTCATTTCTTCTCCGTGACGGTCGTACTGCTTGCGTTTTCCGGTAGGGGGCTCTGTCAGGGTAATTTTCACTATGGCTGTAACATCCAGGCTTTCTGCCAGGGCATCTTCAAAGGCAGCCATGTGACGGGGAAGAAATCTCTGGCAGATGGCTTTCAGAGCCTTGACCTTCTCCTGTTTGTCCGTAACAAGTTCCGCTTTTCCGACAGCCATTGCCGACTTGTATTCCAAAGTGAAGCTGTTGTCTTTAGGGCCTACGGTAGGGGAGCATCTTGTTACGGCAGAAAGAGCTACGGTAGGGCAGGAGGCAATGCAGTCCATCTTGAGACCTTCCATAGCTCCATGAAACCAGAATGTCTTTTCATCTGTCCTGACCAGAGAAAGCGGTACGCCATAGGGCGATCCGTCTGGCTTTGTGAAACTTACAGTAATGTAAGGTGCCTTGTCAAATACTTCCAATGCAAAGGTCGCATCCATCTCTCTGTCTTTTCTTCTCATCTGTAATGGTATTATCGTTTAGACAAAGATATTCATAAAACTCATAATACTCATATTATTCAAGGAACGCTCCTCAGCGATGCTGTGTCCGGTAGCACCATTGCTGTAAATGCCCAGATTATTTCCAACAATCACGATCTCCACGACCATTCTCTTCTGGTATGCAAGAGCGTGCATATCTGCCGTAACGCCTGGATTGGCGCCGGAGCTACGATACTTCCGGGTGTTACCGTTGGAGAAAATGCGGTTGTAGCGGCCGGAGCCGTTGTCACCAAAGACGTTGCGCCGAACACAATAGTTGGAGGAAACCCTGCGAAACTTATAAAGACAATAGAATAAACTTAGTTCCGGATTGCGGCTTTGCTGAGTTTGGCCTGGACCATTTGTGCGGTGTCTATAAGTTTGAGCGATTTGACCATCCCGGCAGTTCCTTCCTTGTATTTTTTGAAGTGGAGCATAGGGGAGTCGGACCCCTGACCTTTTGAATGCCATTCAAACGCTCTGCCAACTGAGCTAATGCCCCAACGGGACTGCAAATTTAACAACAAATCTCTTTATTGCAAATTGCATTGTCCTTTTACAGCTCGGCGATTACTGCTCAGGCTGTATGTAGCGTTCTCCGGTCTGTGCCTTGACTGCTTCTATGAAAGAAGGGGCGTAAGCCGGTGAAGTATGTCTTCCCGGTGCAAGTTCTCCGTCCTTGGATGGCAGCATTATCTGGTCGTTATGCTTTACTATCAGGAACTTGGCAAGCTTGTCCCAGCGCTTCATCATCTTGTCTGTATAGAGCTCGGTCTTGCGGGTGAGGAAATCGCTGAGTTCAGAAGGAGTCATCTTTTTGGCGGCCTCTTCTACTTTCTTCTGGTCTTCTGCATAGTAGTCTTCCAGTTCATCCTGCGCCTGCTTCAGGTCCGGATAGAGTGCGCTCCATCTCGGGTAAACCATATTGGCGACAAAGTTGTTCATCCAGAAGGCGCTGCCGGTTGAGAACTCCCGGATGTTGTTGTTCTCTCTGCGGAAAGGTTCAGGGATGCGGTTGATGCCGCAGTAAACCGGAACGTATGCTACCATGGTTGCATCGTCCAGGTTGAAGTATGTTACTCCGCCGACAGCGTCGGGAAGCCAGTCTCTCATCTGGCAAACCATTGTCATTCCGCTCTGCTGGCAGCCTATAGGCCTTTCGCGGAACATCTTGGTGGAGTCTGAGGAGTAGAAGTTCACAGGCTGGTTGCGGTAAGGTGATGCCCAAGGACCGGCGCTCACGTCTGCCGTCATATCAAGGGCCGTTCCTTCGTAGTGGTCTCTCATGTCGTTCATAAGGTCTCTTACGCTGACCGGCTTGTTAGGCTTGATCCACAGCGGAAGGTGGTCGCATACTTCCATCTGGCCGTTTATGAACGGGAGGTAGCCGTCTATTTCTTTGGTATCGTAATGGTGGCGGAAGAAGCTCCACACGCGGGCCTCGCAGTAGCGGATCTTGCTGAAATCCATCGGCTGATATGCTTCCCTGAAGCTGAAGTCCTTGTCCTCTCCGTTGAAGTAACCCATTTCCCTGGCAAAGGAAATCACGTCTGAAGAGTACATGCACTCGTTTTCAACGATGCAGAATCCGAGTTTCTTGTCTGCTTTCTTAGCCTGAGGGAACTGGCGGATGCGGCTGGAGTTAGCGTAAGCTGTGATGCAGTCGTCCGGAAGGCGGAGGGCTACCCAGACGGCTCCCTTGCGGTCTTTGCCCTTTCCTATCATCTCCATGATCCAGGCCTCGTTCTTGTCACATACGGCAAAGGATTCCCCGGTGGAGTTGTAGCCGTATTCCGTTACCAGTTCGTGCATTATGCGTATGGCATCTCTTGCAGAGGAAGCTCTCTGGAGCGTCAGGTGCATCAGGGTGAAGTAGTCAAAGTAACCGTCAGGGTTGCGCAGCTCCTTGCGGCCGTCCCAGGTAGTCTCAACGATACTTACCTGATGGTCGTTCATCAGGCCCACAACTCCGTGCGTGTAAGGAACCTGCTTTACAAGCCGCTGTCCTCTTTGCGGCCCCCAGCCGCGGATGTTCAGCATCTCATCGGAAGGGTGCATCCCGGGCATATAGAAACTCAGCGATGCGGCAAAGCCGAACCCGTCACAGTTGTATGTGCACATCACGCTTCCGTCAGCGGATGCTTTCTTACCTACTATCAGATTTGTGCAGGCGTCGGTAGGGGTGCTCTGGAAAATGAGCATCACGATTGCAATAATGGAAAAAAGGCGTTTCATATCATCTCTTTAATTATAGTCCATGTCACCGGTTATTGCGATAAAACAGTATTCAAACAGCAGCATTTTCAATCGCGATATAAATATAGTGAAAAACATTCATTCGGACGCTATAGAGAGAACCTACACAAACACTAGTCAAGGATATGGTATTTGAGATATTGAAAGACCGCTTCCTCAAAGACGGAAAGTGATTTGACGGCGGTATTTTGAAAGTTGACCGTTTCATCATAGAAAAAGCCTTCCAGAACGGCCGTCAGTCCGTAATCAAAGAATGAAGCTTGAATGAGATATACCCCTTGCTGTCAAGATACGAGAGGACTTCTTTGAGAATGCCGGCTTTTTTCGATTCGTCGAGATCAGAATAGAACAGAATCTCGATAAACGTTTCCAGCGCCCTGTCGGAGAACTTCTTCTCCTCCACCAGATAGCATACCGGATTCTCCTTCTCAAGCAATGCATCCAGGTCAATGTCAAGACTGGCCTTGCCGATTTCCTCCCTTACATTTGAAATGGAGTAATCCGGCTTCTTCTTGCCAAACAGTCCCAACCTGTGGGCAATCATCTGTATCATTTCACCAATGCGGTCTATTTCTCTCAGGAGTATGTCTTCCATAGATGATCTTTTTATTCCGGTGATCTTCTTATCAGCGCAAATGTAATAAAAAGCAGGCATCCGGTTCCACGGATGCCTGTGCTCTTTTGTGCAATTTTTGTATTAAATTGTCAATTAGATATAACCATCGTATGGTGTTGCACCTGCATAATAAATGCGGAGAGAACGTCCATCTGTAAGAGTAATCTCAATATCAATCTTTCCGTCCTTGTCCAATGCAAAATCATAATTATGAAATTTTACTGCAGATACTTTTTCACACCCTCTGTTATATTGCCCCTGAGTCAAAGGAATAGCCAATGTTCCGCTTAACCCAGAAACTCCCGCTGGCACTGTTATTTCTATACGTTCTATAGACTGACGCATGGAAGAATATTCTTTCTCTGAATATTTCACACCAGTAATATATGCGGTTTCTTTAACCTCATTCCATAATGGTCCCGTTTTGAATTTTTTCTCATAAATATGACAGCGGTTAGAATTCACATATGGAGTAGGAAATGCGCCTCCAACGAAAGCGGAACGGAGAGGAATTATAAGTTTTCCATCCAAATAAATACCGCCGTTTGTTCCCTCTACTACTTCTTCTCCCGCTATCATATTTTCATCCACTGCTGTTGTATCTGCCTTTTCACAGGATGCCATGAGAAGAGCAATGAGCATAAAAAGCATTGTAAACAGTAACTTTTTCATTGCTAAAAACCTTTAATTGCCACAAATATAGCAATCCCCCCCCAAAAAAAAAATAATATATTTAAAAAAATTTCTTGAAGTAGTAATGATTACCCCCCCCTCCCAATGGCTCAAAGATTATCAAGCAGGGCTCCACGATGAATAAAAAAGTAGACACTCATTATGGGCTGATGTCTACTTTGTGCTACTCACTTGCTTTTATGACACTGCAAATATAAAGAAATTTTAGAAAGAGCTGTGTTTAAGGCTACAAAGAGTTTAATTGGATGTACAGAGGGCTTCCATTTGTTTAATGATGTCTGGAAGATAAGATTGGTCTATTCTAAAACAGATTTGTAAATAAGCATCAGAATCCCTTAGCCCATCCTTTATTTCAACATCAATATGCCCTAACTCATCAATAATAGAAAGAACAATAGAATCTCCTTCAAATGATGATAGATTCGCTTTCCCCGTGAGACTATTCTGCATAGATGTCAGTTCTTCCAGAAATGCTTGCAACTGCTCCATTCCGATTCCCCAGTCATGCTCTAAGGTAATTGCCCTCCATGGATACTCGTATTTGATTATTGCCTTAAAATCCAATCCTTCTCCAGGATAATGAAGATGAAAGCAGATATGATTGTCGCTATTTTGAATGGAGAAATCTTTTGTTTTCATAAGTAGTTATTTGTCTTTCGACAAAGATAAAGAAAAAACAGGCATCCGAGAGAGTCGGATGCCTGTGCTATCAATAACTTATGGGAACAAGGCCATTCTAAGTTGTTCGCTTGACCATTAGAATGATGTTTGTGCAATTTTCTTACAGATTATCTAACCTTCTACAACGACTTCATGGCTATATTAGAATTCTCCGATTGGCTCAAATCCTTTAAATCGGTGACTCAAAAGCAATGAATTATCTTTTTTTTGCCATAGCATATTTCCTGAGGATTAGCAATTAATTAAATGTCAAAAATGCTCTGTTCTCAAAGACCTCTTAAAATTTGGCTAAAATCACGCCTCTAACTGCATAGAAGTGGGTTTTTAGCGTTCCCCCTTCTCTTTGCATTTTTTAAGAAGTTATCCCCCTTAATCCATAGCCAAGTAGTTAGCATATTTGGCTTATAACTGTGTCTTGCAAGAAGTCTATCTGTAAAACGAAGAAGAATAAAATCAACTATTCTAACTATTTCAACGATTTTTTCTGAACTAACTACTATTTATAGAAAAACATAATGATTATGACAGAATACAAAAGACAATATCGCGAGTTAAGCGATGACACAAAACGTAAACTGAGCCAAAGCGCCAGAGGTAAAAAGAAACCTGAATGGGTAAAAGATTTAATCAGACAAGGAATGTTGGCATATTGGGAAACGGTGCCGAATCGCCCTGAAAATAATGAAGAAAACACCGATGAACAATGATAGCCCATGGAAAGTTTGCAATAGATGAATTAAGAATATGCTTCATCGCTGAGGATAAGGATTTGAAGCCACTCCGTGACGTGGAAATAGGGGGCACTTTCAATGTCGGCAACTATACTCTTTACAGAATAGTCAACGATAGATTTGGCTACTGCTTTGATGTGTGTGAAAATGTGCAACAAGTGGCTGTGCTAAAATTCGGACATCACACAGATACAGACGATGGTATTATACACGTTTACTATAAAGTTCTGAACCCAATTCTCTACATTCCTGACTTACTCCAAGAAGTGCTGAGGTTTCCTGAGAGCATGGGCTTTGTCTTCAATAATTTTACAGCGGTAGACATCGCTTTTGACACACCAAAGAACCTGACAACGCTGATAAAGAAAATGATGCGTAACAAGGAGATAACAACCATCATAAACGGCAAGGCAGTAAAGAATAGGAAGCCCATTCTCAAGGGAATTTTCTTTGAGTATTCCACGTCACTTGAATGGCTCAAGTATCCTACGATTACCATCAGTCAGAAGAAGGCGATGGACTATAAGAATAGGGGTATAACTATTCAGGCATATAACAAGAAAGCGGAAATAGAAAATAACTCTGAGAAGTGGTACATACTCAATTATCACGGCAACCCCAAACGGCTCTATCGGCTTGAAGTTCGGCTACCTTATCAGGAAATCAAAGACTATTTCATCAATAGGGAAATTGCTCCAGCGCCAGCAATGATTTTGGAGCAAGAACGGCTTGAAGATATGTTCCTATATCACCTATCTTCAGTATTAAGGTTCACAGACGGACGGACAAAAATTCAGTGGAAAGAATTGCTGAATTTGTAATGGCAGGGGATAGAATAACAACACCCCTCATTACAACATATTATCTTTCCTGTCTTTAGTCCAAAGTTTGCCTTGTCGGATAATAACCTTCTTGTTTTCGTAGGGCTTGTTCTCCGACAATCCATAGTTCCTTAAAGAACCATAGGTGATGCCGATTTCTTCTTCAGTATAGTGGCTGTAGATGCAGGCAACACTTCCAAAGTAGGAATGTATATCGCTCTCTCTGTTTTCGCCTTTGATTATCAGGTGGACTACCTTCTTTTCAAACTTGTCTTTTCCCATTTCAGGAGTAAAGATAAGAAAAACAGAGAAAACCTGACATAAAAGACTAAAAAGTCATAAATAATTTGCATATAAGACTTATTTGTCATACATTTGTGTAGTGAAAAAGGTAAATGATGAAAACACGATGTGTTCAAAAATCATGTGTGTTCAAATAAATCACAAATGATGCTGAATACAAGCCATCGAGAGTGTTCAATTAAAACAAAGATTAAAATGAAAGCATATATCTACGCAAGAGTGTCCAGCACCACCGACAGACAGAGTACCGACAGGCAGGTAAATTCTCTCACCGACATTGCCAGCGCAATGGGCTATGAAGTAGCAGGCATCTACAGAGAGCATATAAGCGGAGCAACAATCAACAAGGAGAGAGCCGTTCTAACAAGTTGCCTCAACGATGCGCTAAGCAATGGGATAGATATGATAATGTTCAGCGAACTCTCAAGGTGCGGCAGGGCTATTTGGGAGGTGCTCGAGACTATCAAATTCTGCGTTGATAAGAAGATAGACTTGTTCTTTGAGAAAGAAGGATTGAGATTGTTCCAGGATGGCAAAGTAAATTCTATCATGGCCATCTACATAAGTTGTCTCGGATTCTGTTCCGAGAAAGAGCGTGAGAATATCTATTTCCGCTTACATCAGGGCAGGGAGCAGGATAGTGTCCCAAAAAGTGTGTCCGCCAGATAAAAAGGCGTAATAAAAGAAAGTCTGTATCTTTAAAGACAAATAAATAACCACAAATATTCACTTTAAAGTACAGACTTATGACATTTACAAAGGA